>Ga0114934_10000052_pt1 | contig 57401 bp, 40 predicted proteins | sample 4SBtaG_2_FD_99695 | JGI IMG/M metagenome (GOLD analysis project Ga0114934, IMG submission 99695) | Deep subsurface microbial communities from Kolumbo volcano to uncover new lineages of life (NeLLi) - 4SBTROV10_white metaG | ecosystem: Environmental > Aquatic > Marine > Volcanic ...
TATTTTTAAGGGTAGTATTACTACAGAATGCTATCCTGATTTTTACAGCTTCTCCGAAGCGGGTTTCGGAGGAGGTGATAACGGTTGGGCTGTAGGTATCTATCAGCCACAACCTAATCCATTAGATGCCTGGGGTAGACCTATAGAAGTAGACAGAATAAATATAGGTCTACCCGAAGGTGCTATAGGTAGTATTATTACAGGAACACCTACCAAATTGGATAAGTTAAAATCTTATCCGAACGATTATGCCTTCTTAAGAAAGGCATTAAATAAAAAATATAAGTTCTTTAAGCTCACACTCGATGAGCAGGAACAATATTTTAAATATATCGGGCAATATCTTATGATTGATAATGATGATATCAGGAATAGTCCTGGTATCGCTGTAAGTTATGGCATATTTTGCCATAATAATACAGATTGTGACGAATGGAACTCCCTTGTAAAATGGGCTGAATCCATTGAAAAAATTAGAAATGCAAAGAATAAAAAGAAAGAATTTTTCTCTTTTAAAGAGGAAATGGAAAAAGAATATGATATAAATATCAATATTGTTCCTAATGAAAATGATTTTTATCATTTTTATTGGAATAATATTGATTTAGGCGATAACCCAAATCATATTAAATTATATTTCGAAGGTATTCAAGCTGCTCAAAAATATGAGCAGAAATACAAAGAATTAAGAAATGAAATGCTGCAAGGAAAAACTCCTGTAGCTTATTACCATTCATTTGAGATAAACAATAGGAAGTCTGTTTGTCTTGAAAATGGGACTCTCAAAGTCCCCAAAAAATTTATAGGCAAAGCAATTGGAAAAAAAGGTGAAAATATAAAAGAATTCCAAAAATTTTGGAATTTAAAAATAAAATTACTTGAAACCTCTGAAAATGCAGGTTCTTTTAATTGGCAATATTATTATATTTTCTTTGAAAAATATATAAGGAAGATAAATAAGGCTAATTCATACAAGCCTAAAAATCTTCCAAAAATAGTATATAAAAATATGGAAAAATATATATTTTAATAACAAAAAAAATAATAAGTTTATTACAATCAACTTATTATTTTTTTTTATACTACTACAATCAACTAAAAATAATTAAAAAAAATAAATTATGAAAAATAAAATAACAAAAATTATAAAAAAAATAGATAAAAAAATAGAAATAAATAATAATAATAATATTTTTTTATCAGAAAATATTATAGGAAAAAGAAAATTAATAAAAAAATTATTGTTAGAAATTTCTAACATTCCTGAAATAATATTTTCTATACAATATTGTGATGATGAACTTGATAATTGGACATTACCAGTTTATCTAACAAAAAATAGAATAAACAAGATTATTAAAGATTTATCAATAGATAAAATAAAATTTATCTTATCAGATAATTCAGAATTAATTATAAACATTTAAAAAAAATAATATGATTACATTAATAATATTTATTGCGATTGCCTTAGTTTATTTTACGGCAAGTAAAAAAGATCAAAATTCATGGAAAAAAGATGATGATTACAAAATTTAAAAAATTAAATAGTAATTAATTAAAAAAAAAACAGATTATGAAAAAAATGATTTTACTTTTAGTTCTATTTATTATAGGATGTAAATCCTATAATGATTATAAAAACGAAAATCCATCTAGCCCTGATATGGTAAATGCTTATTTTAAAACATATTAATTGATTGATTATCCAGAAACTTTTATTGTAGACATATTACCATTTGTAATAAAAATTAATAAAAAAGTGAAAAAAATAGAATTTAATTATGCAAAGTGATATAAATGATATAGCAATGGAAGCTATACAGGATGCATTATATGCTACTAATAATTTTACATCAGAACAATGTAATAAAATAGCTGATGGCATATTACAATATCTTGATGATTATTATTTAAAAATTATAAATAAACTAAATTATAAACAAAAAACAAATGTTATGAGAGAAATTATAAACAAGTTAAAAAGAGAGGTAGAGCATAAAGAAAGAATGCTAGGTACGACAGCACCTACACAGTGGCTTAGAAAAAAAACTCAAAAAGAATGGGATAAAAGCCAACAGTATAAGATTAAACAATTGAGAAAGGCTATAAGGATATTAGAATCCACTTTGTAATACACACTTTAACCTTTTTCCTGCACACAGCAAAAAGGTTAAATTATAAACTAAAAAAAAATTTATGTTATGGAAAATATTTTTAAAAAAAGCGGCAATTTAAAAAGCCGTTATAAAAAGGTTTTAGAGAGAATAAGAATTGTAGACAATAGGGTTTATAACCATTGTTATATTAAAAGCAGTTTAAAAGATTGTACAGAATATTTATTAAATATATTTTTTGTTTTAGATATTTACATAATATCTAAAGAAAAAGATATAAAGGGTTATAAAGAAGACGATTATTTCATCATCACAGTCGGTGATGCCGATAAATTAAGATATTTTATTGAAAAAAATATAAAAAAAACAAAATAAAATAAAAAAAATAAAATTTCAAGATTTAATTAATTTTTGCAATAGAGTCGGTTGGAAACAAGGAATAAGAGAGCTTGAAAAAAACATATATCGAGATGAAAGATTACAAGCGGAATTATTTGCAGGTAATTATTTTCAACGTAAACAGGCGATGAAATTGTCAAAAATTATTACAAAAAAAAATATAACAATTTTCAAATTAAAGAAATATAAAAAGGATAATAATCTTTGAAAAATTAATAAAAAAGTGAAAAAAAAACTATTAACAAATAAATTACTTTTAAATATCTTAAAATTAATATTAAAAAAAACTAAAAATAAAAAAAAATGACTATTACAATAGATTTTATTACATTAATTTTAATAATTATTATAATAATATATCATATTTTTTTTAAAAAAGAAAAATAAACATATAAAAAAAAAGTTATGAAAAAAATATTTTTATTTTTAATAATATTCATTATAGGATGTAATTCGTATAATGACTATAAAGAAGAAAATCCAGAGTCACCTAGTATGCAAGATGTATACAAAAAAACTAATGAATGGTTAAATAACCCAGAAACTTTTATTGCAGATATAGTACCATTTGCGATACAAATAGATGATACTTTAATTTTAAAAAACAGCGAATTTTATAGATACGAAAATAAAAAATGCAATGCAATAAATGAATTTAATAAAAGATTATATGATTTTTTTAAAAAAGATAATCTAATATTATTAAAACAAAGTAAAAAATATAGAGAATATATTATTTATTCAACTTTCGATAATGTTATGTATTCTCTTATATTAACAACACCATTAATAATAGGTACACAAACTATTGGTATATTAGATGCATATAATTTAACTGCAGAAAATGTAGTATTATACAATTTAGTTTCATCAAAATTTTTAAAAGTTTTATGTTTTAATGAAGATGCATTTTTCTTAAAAGAAGGGAGTCTGAAACGAGGTTTCAAACATATATTTAAGCACACTCCAATTTATTGGATTAAAAAAGGTTTAAAAGTACCTGAGCACAAAAGTTTATTTTTAAAGAGTGATGAAGAATATATTCTAAAATTATTAGATAAATTTCAAAAATCACCAAATATTACAAAAATAAAAAAATTACCATCAAAAACATCAACATATACAGCTTATAAAACAAAATTATTATGTGATGCTAATATATATAGAGAATATATTTTAGTAGTAGATGAAAATACTAAAGAAATAGTGACTTTTTATCCTACTACAAAAGTACCTATTAAATATTTAAATAATAAATATACAAATTATAAAAAACTAAAATATGGAAAATGAAAAAAATAAAAATTTATTATCAAGATTTTAAAAATGATTTTATAAAAATATCATTAAAAAATTTTATAAAATTATTTTCATTATTAATTTTAACAAAAGATAAAGATAAAATATTTTTTATTATAAATAATGAAAAATATACTATTGAACAGCTCAATATAATATTTCAAATGCAAAGTGAAAAATTTTTAAATTTAAAAAAATTTATTAAACATTTAAATAAAAATAATTTAAAAAAATAATAAAAATTTTTCATAGTTTTTTTTTTGAGAGGAAAATATTATTATATATATTTGTAATAATTATTTTTCCTCTTTTTTTAATATAAATCAAAAAATAAAATATTATGGTAATATTAAAATTTAATCGGCAAAATAAAAAATTTATAAAAAAATTTTATGGAAAAAATTTTAACAGTCTTATTCATAATTTAATACAAGATGAAGAAGAAAAAAACAATTTCTTTAAAAAAAGAGAATATATAAGAAATAAAAGATTTAATGAAAAAAATATTTTTATATTAAACAATAAGAATTATGAATATATATTTAAAAAATCAAGAAAAAAGTTTTTTAATCTATGACATAGAAGTAGGTATAAATTATTTTTATATCTACTTTTTTGACATTGATAAAAAAAGTAATTTTGAATTAGAAATTTCTGAATATGCAAATAATATAAAAGATTTTCTAAAATTTATAAAAGAGTATAAAGATTATTATTTTACAGGATTTAATTCGTTAAATTATGATGCTAAAGTTTTAAGTTTCTTATTTGACAAAATTAAAAAGGGTAAAATAAATAATATAGAAATATTTAATTTTAGCGATAAATTAATAAAAAAAGAAACAAATTATAAAATTAAATATTTAAATCATTTAGATTTGGCAGAAATAGGTGGATATAATACAAAAGCTACATCGGCTTCTCTTAAATTAATTGAATTTAATTTAAGATTACCAAATATTGAAAATTTACCATTTCCACCTGAAAAAAGAGTAAATAAAAAAGAATTAGAAATCATTAAATATTATTGTAAAAATGATGTTTTTGCTACAAAAGAATTATTTTTTAGTATGCAAAATGAAATTAGTATTAGATTAGATGATACATATAAAAATATTTTAAATTTACCTAATACTAAATTAGGTGAAGAAATATTAAAGCAAGAACTAAATTTACCTTATTTATACACAAATAAAGAAAATTTTGAAGAAATAGAAATAAAAAATATTATTTTCGATTATATAAAATTTGAAACACCGATTTTAAAAAAATTATTAAAATACATATCTAATAAAGAGATAAAAACTCCAAAAAGTTTTTTTACAGAATTAGATTTTAAAGAATTAGAAGATTTAGAAGGATATTATGTAAAAGATACATATAAAAATAAACAAAAAAATTTAAATATATGGTATCATAATATGAAAATAGTATTAGGTACAGGTGGACTACATGGCTCTAAAAATGGAATTTTTAAAAGTAGTAAAAATAGAATTATAATAGATATTGATGTATCAAGTTATTATCCAAATATAGCAATTTCTAACAATCTAATACCTAGCCAAATAAAAAAGTTATTTGAAGAAAGAAATGAAGATTCTAAAATATTTTTAGAAAAATATAGTTCATTTTCAAAAAGAAGAAAATTATATAAAAAGCCACATCCATTAAATACACTTTATAAATTAGCATTAAACATTATTTTTGGTAAATCATTAAAACCATCTAGTATTTTCGGTGATTTAAAATATGGTATGGGGACTACAATTAATGGGCAATTGATGTTACTAATGTTAATAGAAAAAATTTTTATTAATATATATGATGTTGAATTAATACAAGTAAATACAGATGGAATTACATTGATGGTTGAAAAAGAATATTTATCAGAATTAAAAACAATAGTAAATGAATGGGAAGAGACAACTAAATTAAAAATGGAATTTACTTATTATAAACAAATGATAATTGCTAATGTAAATAATTATATTGCTGAAAAAGAAAATGGCTCTATAAAGTCAAAAGGAGCATTATTTTCTTATAAAAATTTAGAACATCATAAAAATCATAGTATGTTAATAGTTCCTATGGCATTAGAAGAATATTTTATAAAACATAATAATCCAATTGATTTTATAAAAAATCATAAAGACATTTTTGATTTTTGTAAAAGAGTTAAATTAAAAAAAAATACAAAATTAGTTTATAGAACTAAGGATAATGGGTTGTTATTTCAACAAGAATTTGGTAAAGTAACAAGATATCTTGTTACTAAAGATGGAGGCAAATTAGTTAAAATATTTGAATCTGATAAAGAAGAACAAGTAGAAGCTGATTATTTTACTATGCCTGTAAATAGAATTGATAACAATAACATAAATATTTTATTTAAAAAAATAGATTATAATTATTATATTAAAAAAACATTAGAATACATCAAAAAAATAAAAAACAATGAAAGTATTAATAACAATATTTTTAATAACTAATTTAAATCCTTCTATTAATCATAAAGAAAATTTAATTAAAATGATTAAAAAATGGGAAGGTTTAAAATTAACAATTTATGATGATAATGGATATGATGCTATAGGTTATGGGTGTCGATATTTTAAAAATTTAGATACAATAACTGAAGCACAAGCAGATTCGTTGCTAAGAGAACAATTTGATAAAAATTTAGCAATAGTAAAAAAAAGATTCTTTGATTTAAATTATACTCAATATTTAGCATTAGCTGATATTTCATTTAATTGGGGAATCGGCAATCTAATAAAATCAAATTTAATAAAAAAAAACCAAATAGATACCAATATTCTTTTTCATTATCGAAAAGTAGATGAATTGCCTACTTATAGAAAAAGAAGAGAATATGATCTATTTTTATTTAACTATAATTTATTAACACAAAAAACAAAAAAAATGGAAGAAAAATTCAAAAAATTATTCTTATTGTTAGAAAAAAAGAGAAATTTCATTGAGGCTTTAGAAGAAAAGCAATTTGAAACAAAAGGAATTATTGTTATTGATAATAATGAATTTGATATTAATAAATCAAACGAATATGTTATCAAAACTAAAATTTTACCTTATCTTTTATCTTTAAAAGCGGCAAATAAAGATTTAAAAGAAGCAGGAATTTCAGAGATAAAAATCAGAAATTATCCAATTGAGTCTTATATAGAAGATTCTAAAATGAAAATTAATAAATTAAAATTATCAGAATTAAAAAAGGAGTACGATAAATTATATAATAGAATATTTAATAATAAAGGAATTCCTGAAGATCTTAAAATCGAATTTAGCAACAAAGAGCTATTTAAAGATTTAGAAAATGAACTTAACAAATTAGATGAAATTGTTTAATAATAAGGGGAGATTTATTCTCCCCTTTTTTAAATAATAAAAAAAAATGAATAGAGATGAAATACAAAAAGAGGCTTTTGAGTCATTATTAAAAAATTATAATGATGGTAATAATCGTCTAATACTTAATATTACCATGAGAGTTGGAAAAACAAGGATAGCATTATTATTTTTAAAAGAAAAAAAAATAAAAGAAGTAGATATATTAGTTCCTTATAAAACAAATATAGAAACTTGGAAAAAAGAAAAAGAATTAATATATCCTGAATTAAAAATAAATATATTAAATTATAGAAGTATAACTAAATTAAAATCAGAATATATTATTTTAGATGAAATTCAAAGTTTAACTATGAATAAATATAAATTAGCTAAAGATAAACTAGAAAATGCTAAATTATTATTAGGTTTAACTGGAACATTACCTAGAGATCTAAATAAATTATTTGTTTTATTACATAAATTAAATTTTTTAATTTCATATACGTATGAATTAAAAAATGCAATTGAAGATAATATAATAAATGATTTTGAATTAGTAATTATTTATTCAAAATTAGATATTAAAAAGAATATACAAATAAAAACTAAAAATTTTAATTTTAAAACTTCTGAAAAGAAATCTTATAATTATTACACAAAAAAAATAGCACAATATCCTAGTAAAAAAAATAGATTAGCAAGAGCTTCAATTCTTTATAATTTAAAAAGTAAAATCGAAACAACTAAATCATTATTAAATTTGATTAATAATAAAAAAACACTTATTTTTACAAAAAGAATTGAAATTGCAAAGTTAATTTGTAAAAATGTAATTGATTCTAAATCAAATGATAATGAAAAATTATTGTCTGATTTTATTAATGATAAAACAAATTATTTAGCAACAATAGAAATGTTAAAATTAGGAGTAACTATTCCTAATATAGATTATATTATAATAGAAAGTTTTGATAGTAATCCTGGTGTATTTATTCAAAAAATAGCCAGAGGTCTATTAAAAACTGATGAAAATAAAAAATTAAAAGTATTTATAATTGTTGCTAAAAATACAGTAGAAGAAGAATGGGTAAATAAAATAATTCCTTCTTTTAAAAAAGTAAAGAAGTTTAATTATTATTTAGGTAATTTTAATAAAATTGAAGAATAATGGAAATAAATAAAGAAATAATTAGAATATTATCAGAAGAAGATATTTTAGATGAAGGTTTATTATATTTATTATCTGTATATCATAATATTAAATATGATTTTAACGAAATCATAGTAAATAAAGTCAATAATTTGAATTTTTTTGAAAAAAATTATGATACTAATGAAATAATTTGGAATATAAATTTATATGGTGATAATATAACTCAAGATTTTATAGAGCAATATAGAAGTTTGTTTATACAGATAGATACTAGTTTAAGAGGGGATAGAAAAACTATAATAAAAAAATTTAAAAAGTTTTTTCTAGAATATCCACAATATAGTAAACAAGATATTTTAGATGCAGCCAAATTATATTTAGAAGATTGTTTATATAAAGGATATCATATAAAATATATTCAAAATGCAAATTATTTCATTGAAAAACAAAGAAATCCTACTGGAAGTAAATTATTAACATATTTAGAAATTCTTAAAGAAGAGCAATAACAATGGAAGAAAAAGTAAAAAAAATTTTAGATAATACCAAAAAAGGATTGTCTTTTGGCTTAAAAAATTTAAACATTGCTACAGGTGGTATTCAAAGAGAAGCAATTTATACTATAGGTGCAGCACCAAAAGTAGGTAAAACAATGTTTGTAGATTATGCTTTTTTATTATCTCCTTATTTAAATGATTATTTAAAAGGAAGAAAAATTAAATGGATATATTTTTCTTTTGAAATCTCAAGAGTTAGAAAAATGTTTAGATTAGCTCCTTTTTTTTTCAAAACTGATTTTAATAAAGAAACATTTTTTCATAAAGGAAAAGAATATAAAATAAATTATATGTATCTAATTGGAAAAATGTTAGATGATGATGAAGAATTAATAAAAGTTAAAGAAGAAGATAAAAAAATTTTTGAAGAAATATATAAAAATAGACTATTTCCACTATTTGGTGGAATGATAAATGGAAAATTTATAGAAGGAGCAGTAACTGTAATAGAAATGGCTGAAAATCCAACAGGTTTAAGAAATTATATTCTTAATTATGCTAAAGAAAATGGTAATTTTATTACTATGCCTTATACGACATTAGATAATTATGGAAAAAAAATAATTAAACAAAAGATAGTGGATTATAAGCCAAATGATGAAGAATTATATACTATTATTATTGTAGATCATATAAGAAAATTAAAATCAGAAAAAAATTATAATATAAAACAAATTATAGACAAATGGTATCAATACCAAGTTGAATTAAGAAATTGGTGTGGATTTACTTTTGTAAATGTAGCACATTTAAATAGAGGTATTGATTCTATAGATAGAATGAGATTCAATAAAGATAAAATATATCCTGGTTTAAGTGATTTTAAAGATTCAGGAAATTCAGGAGAAGAATCTGATTATGTAATAACAGGTTTTAATCCTAATGAAGATAAATTTATGTTAAAAACTCATTTTGGACATTATTTAACTAGTTTTCCTGGATATAGAAGCTGGCATTTAATTGCTAGTAGAGATACTAAACCAGCTCATTTTTTTACACAAATAAATGGAAACAACAATATAATAAAACAAATAAATTAAAAAATTATGGCAAATATAGCAATTGTAGGTAAATCAGGAACAGGTAAAAGTACTTCTTATGGTCAATTACCAGAAATAGGAATTAAAGGATTAAATCCAAAAGAAACTGTAATTATAAATGTAACAGGTAAAGAATTGCGATTTAGAAATTGGAGAGAATTTTATAAAGATAGTATATCAGAAAACGGTAATTATCTTGAAACTTCTGACGCTTCTATAATAATAAAAGCTATAAAATTTATATCTGATAAAAAAACAGATATAAAAAATATAGTTATTGATGATGCTCAATATATAATGGCTTTTGAATTTATGGCAAGAGCTAAAGAAAAAAGTTATGAAAAATATAATGATATTGGGAACAAAATGTATAAATTAACAGAAACAGCAAGGACAAGTAGAAGAGATTTAGATATTTATTTTTTATGGCATCCTGAATTAGATGGTAATTTAGAATATAAAATGAAAACTATTGGTAAAATGGTAGATAATTATCTTACATTAGAAGGACTTTTTACTGTTATACTTTATACTAAAGTAATAAGAGATAGTGAAAAAGGAATAATATATCAATTTGTAACTAATAATGATGGAGAATATCCTGCTAATACACCAGTAGGTATGTTTAAAGATTTATATATACCTAATGATTTAGGATATGTATCTGAAAAAATACATGAATATTATAATATTAATCAAAATTAAAAAAAATGAAAGAAAGAAAACAAATTAAAATTAGTGAAATCATTAAATTATTAGAAAATGGCTATACAAGAAAAAATATAGCTGAAAAATATGATTTAAAACCAATCGAATTAAAAAGATTATTTTCTCATCCTGAATTAAAGGGAAAAAGAACTAAACTACAATCATTTGATATTATCGATGATACAATAAAGGACGATCAAAATATAAATTGGTAAAATTTTTTATAAATAAAAAAAAATAATAATTATGAAATACACAGGAGAAAAAGAAAATAAGCATTCAAATTTAAAATTTGGATTAAATCAAGGTTTTTATTTAACCGAATTTAAAATAGTAGAAGAAAATAATTCTGCATATTTATTAATAGAATTAAAAAAAGGTGATATAAAAATCAATAAAAGATATTATACTATTAGTGATAATCTTGATGAAAAAACAAGAGAAAAAGAAGAATATTTAAGAGTCAGATTAATAATTAAACTCTTGATTGAAATAACAAATAAAACAGAAGATGAATTGAAACAAATTTTTGCTAAGGATATTAGTGAAATTGATTTTATGAAATTAGCAACAAGTCTTGTTCCATCAAATATTAAAAATAAGAAATTTGATATCTTTTTACAATATCAATATAATATTAGAGATAATGTAGATAGAACTTTCTTAGAATTACCAAGAAATGTTTCTCAAGGAATATTTTTAACAGAACATAGAGAAGGAGATTGGAAGGAAGTAAGAGATGAAGATGGATTACATTATGTTAATTCAAAAGGAGAAAAACATCCTTTTAGTAGAAGTAAATGGTTCTTAGAACAAAACTGGAGCATTCAGCAAAAAAAAGATAATTCTAAAAAAGAAGATTATGATTTTCCAGATGATGTTAAAGTAAATGATATGCCTTTTTAAAATAATGTTATGAAATATTTAGATGAACCAAAGAAATTGATATTTGATAATCAAATATTATTATTTACATTAATCTATCAAATACCAGAACCAAGAAAGAAATATCTTTCACCTTTTAGAATAGATAAAACACCAGGTTGTTATTTTTGGCTTGCTGACAATAATAAATTATTTTTCGTAGATTATGGAGATATCAAAATAAGAAGAGATATTATTAGTTTTACTAAAGATTTATATAAGTTTAATTATAATCAAGCAATAAATTATTTAATATCTTTAATTAAAGATAAAAATAATTTAATTTTAAAAAATAAAATTACAAAATATAAATTTTTAAAAAAAACTAATAATAAAACTGATATAGAAATAAAATCTAGATATTTCACAAAAAAAGATGTTGAATATTGGAAACAATATTCAATATCTTTATATGATTTAATAGATAATCATAAAAATTATAAAATTATTCCAATTGAACATTATAAAATTAATAATAAAATAAAGATCATTCCAGATAATATTTCTTATGCTTATATTTTTGATAATAAAAAAAAAATTTATACACCATATAGCGAAAATAGGAAATGGATATCAAGTGTGACTAAAGATTTAATTGGTAAAACAAATAAAAGATTTGATAATCTTGTAATTACAAAATCTGTTAAAGATGCAATTTTATTAAATAAATTAAATTATGATTATCTTATTTTTCAATCAGAATCATCTTTTCCTAATAAAAAAATTATTAAAAAAAATATTCAAAAATATAAAAACATTTATATAAATTTTGATAATGATCAAACAGGTCGTAGATATTCAATGATTCTTTATTATATATTAAAATATGAATTTGGTATAAATGCAAAACAAATATTTACAAAAAAAGAAAAAGACAATTCTGATTTTACCAAAAAATACGGTTTAAATTCTTTAAACAATATTTATAAATCAATTATTTATTAAACAAATTTAAAAACAGAAAATTATGAGAAAAATACAAGTTTATTTAAATTCATTAGATGAAATTGAATTTGAAGATAATACCACATGGGGTGAATTAAAAAAATATTTAGTTTATAATAAAAATTATCCATCAGCTGTAAAAGCATTAGATGATAATAGTAATATTTATTCTAATGATGCTGATAAATTACCTGATGGTAATTTGAGTTTAACATTAATTATTGAAAAAACTAATTATGGTATATAATTAAATTTTAAATAAAATAATAAGAAAGAAGTAAATTTATAATTTACTTCTTTTTTTTTAAAATAAAGTTATGAAAACATTAAAAAAAATATTAATAGATAATATAGAAAAAGAATTAAATTTAATTAAAATAGAATACGAAATAAAAGAAAAAGAAAATGGTAATATAAATGTATTATTATATTATCCTGAAGTAAATTTAAATTTAAATTTAACAAAAAATGATAAAATAATTAAAAATGTTTATAAAATTATTGATTTATTTATTTTAATTGAATTTAATTTAAAAAATCCTAACATTTTTATTTCAGGTACAAGAACTACATTTAAAAAAAAAGAATTAGCAGTAGGATTTATTCATCCACATCTTCCAAAATTTAGTAATTTAAATACTTATAATTCTTCTAATTCTCCTAATAATTTAAATTATTTTTGCTTAGGTAATAGTGATTTAAGAGATGATATTTATAAATTAACTAAAATAATTACTTCATATTTTGAAGATGCATTAGTAAATACTTATTTAATTGAATTAAAATTTTTATTAAAAAAATTTTTTTATGATGTAAATAGTTTAGCTCATACAGAATCTGTATCAGGTATTCCTTATATTAGTTATACACAAGTATTATCAAATAATTTGATATCTATAAATGATTTTTCATTTGTATTAAATAAAAGTAATTCATTAAGTATACTTATTGAAGAAATATTAAATTATATTATTAATAATAATTTGATAGATAAAGTAATAATAAAAGATGGTTTTATATATGATATAAAATTAAATTTAACTAAAAAAGATGTAGATAATATTTTAAATAAAGTAGATTTATCTATTTATAATACTATTTTATTAAATAATATTATAGTTTTTAATATCGATGAGGATTATGATAATACTTATATTTATAATGGAAGAGATAATTATAATTTAAGTATAATAACAAAAAATTTAAAAAATGGACTATATTATATAAATTTTAAAGATAAAATATATGAGTTTAAAATTATAGAAGATGTAGATGAAAAAGAAAATCATTTGATAGAATATAATTTACATCCAAAATTAAAACAAATAATTATAAATACAATAAATAACAATTTAAAAGAACAAATGTTAAAAAACCAATTAAAAAATTAAAATTATGAAATGTATAATTAAAAAAGAAATTCACGATCAAATACAATATGTTTGTCAAAAACATCCAAAAATAGAATGGGCAGGCATATTTTTTTATAAAATTAATAAAGATAAAATTGAAATTTTAAAATTTATGCCTCAAATATATGGAAATTTTGGAAGTGTATCTACTAATGAAAAAATAGAATTAAAAACAGTTAAATTTAGAAATAAAAATTTTAAAAAAGAAGAATTAAAAAATATATATACAGGTAGAATACATTCACATAACAATATGAATGTATTTTTTAGTAATACTGATAAAGATCATTTAAATCAATTAGTAAGTGTTAATCAACCAATATTTTCTATTGTTACTAATAATAATAGTGAATATCTTGGTTATTTAGCTTATTACGTAACACCATTTTATAATATTAAAAAATTAATTATTGAAGAAATAATTCCAGAAATAGAAAATAATATAAAGGTATCTGATGAATTTAAAAAATTGGTAGATGATATGGATATTAAAAAATCTAATAATTATAGTAAAATTAATTTTAATATAAAAACACCAGAATCAAAACGTTTTGAAAATTATGAATATTATAATTATTTTGATGATAATTTTAATCATGAAGAATTTACTGATGAAGATGATATACTTATAGAATTATATGATGATTATATTGATTTTTTAAATGATCGATTTCAACAAATTGAAATTGATTATAATAATTTTAAATATTTTCATACACCAAAAATTTTAAATGAATTTTTAAAAGAAAACAACAAATTAAAATTAAAAGATAAATTTTATAAACTTATAAATTCAATATAATGAAAACAAAAGATAGATTTAAAGGATTTGATTGGATGAAACCCATATTAAATAATGAAGCACCAATAATAGAAATAATAGGTTGTGGTGGTATAGGTAGTAATCTTGCTTATTTATTAGGAAGAATTGGATATAAATTAGAAATATCTGATTTTGATATTGTTGAACCACATAATCTTGGTGGTCAATTTTTTGCTAATAATCAAATAAATATAAAAAAAGTAGATGCTATTAGAGGTGTTTTGAAAGCATTTACTTCTGATTCAGATTATAATAAATATAGAGATGAAAGAAAAAACAAAATATCAAGACGTTATACTGTAATGGCAGTTGATAATCAATCAACAAGAAATAATTTATTTAATCATTGGAAAGAGAGTTTACTTAATGATCCTGATAATAAAGATAATACATTTCTTATAGATGCTTCTTTAACAGGTGAAACCTATCATTTATATTATTTAGATAAAAGAACATCTGAAGAATATATTCTTAAATATAAAGAATATTTAGATAAAATTATAAAAAATGAAATTGGTTGTACAGTAAAACAAACAAGTCATATTGCAATGAGATTAGCTGCTGATATTACTGTTTTGATTAATAATTATTTTAGTAATAAAATTAATAAAAAAGATTTTAGAAAATTATATTTTCATAAATCTTTTAATGCAGTATTAAATAAAGACGAAATAGAATATTATTAATATAAAACAATTAATTATGAAATTTAATGAAGAATACGTACATCACGATTTAGATTTTTTTTATTTTAATATTAAAATACCATTATTGTTTTTAAACAGAAATAATGAAGATAATTCTAATGATATTAATGATATTTTAAAAGAGAAAAATATTTATTATTTACCTAATTTTGAAAAAGAATTTGATATTTTTACAAACCCTGATGAACTTGACGTAAATGATGTATTTGTTAATATTAACGAAGTTTATAAATTAAATTATCAAGGTATAACACATTATGCTTATAAAGGTTTATTTTTTAATGGTTTGTTTGATATTGAAAATACAATTTTTGCTTATATTATAACAGATAATTATCTTGATTATTTAATAATTGATAGACAATTTTATAATAAACATAAGAGAGCTATGAATTTTTTATCATCAAAATTAGATTTACCAAGAAATCCATTATTATTAATTGATAATTTATCGAGTTTAATACAAAAAGTTAATTTAAAATCAACAGAACAGAATATTAATTATATTAAAGATAATCTTAAAATAACTGATGATAAAATAAATTATAATTTATTATGAAAAATATTAAAAAGAAAAAAGTAATAAACAACAAAACATTTATGTTTTTAGTCCCAATTCTTCGATATTATGGAGATAATTTTATAAATTATATTAATAATATTGATAGAGTTGCATTTGGAATATCACAAAAAGGAATTGATTATAAAAATGATAGACCAATATTTATTTTAATAAATTCATCTTTTAATACAAAATTTTTTAATGAATTTTTGCAATGGATTAGAACAAAATCTTTTTATATTACAGATTATATTTTTGGTAATGCTAATAATAGTGATTATCACATGATAGTCATTAAAACACCAGATGTATTTAAAGACGCTTATGATAATTTTATTATTGGTAAATATTCTAAGATGTTTGATGAAAAAGATATAAATACTTATTTTAAATCAAATGTATCTAAAAAGATTTTAAAAAAATCTAAAGGTGAATATTTATTAGTAAAAGAAATAAAAGATGAATTTGATGTTGAAATAAATATTAAAGATGTTATTGAAAATCCTGATAAATATGAATTTTCTTTGCCACCATTAAAAAAAAACGAGGAATTTTAAATAATTTTATTTAAATTTGTAGAAAATAAAAATTATGGCAAATTATTTAATAATTACTCAAAAGAAATTACCTGTTCCAGGTGATATTGTAGAGCATATTAATTTATATACAGGAAATGAAACAATTTTAAAATATTCTTCTTTTCCTGAAGCTCAAAGAGCTGTTGGTAGAATTATATCTTTTTTATATGATAATAATTATTATGATATATATGTAGCTATTATTACTTATGACAATTGTAATTGTTGTAGAAAAATAGTAGATGTATTATTTTTAAAAAAAGTTATAGAAGAAAATATAAATTGTACAACACTAATATCACCTGAAGATATTAATGATATAACTTGGAATTTGCAAGGTGGTGAGTCTGATAATATTACAATAACTAATTATATTCCAAATGAAGATTGGACAAGTATAATAATTACTAGACAACCTGAATATGGTGAGTTATCACAATCAGGTTTTCAGTTATTTTATACTGCTATTAATACAAATTTACAATTATCAGATATAATAGAATATAAAATTGTATCAGTAATAACTGGTTGTAGTAAAACAGGTAAAATAATGATAAGAATTAATTCTAATATAATTCCTAATCCAAATTCATAAATATAATATTATGAGAATAAAAATAATAAATAAACACAATGTATCTATACCTAAATATGCTACAAAAGATAGCGTAGGAGTTGATTTACATGCTAATTTAAAAAAAGATATAGTATTAAATCCAAATGAAAGAATTTTAATATCTACTGGAATTTATATTAAATTGCCAAAAAATGTAGAAGCTCAAATAAGACCACGTAGTGGTTTAACTTTAAAACATGGTATAGCAGTATTAAATTCACCAGGTACTATAGATTCTGATTATGTAGATGAAATAGGTGTAATACTTATTAATCTGTCAGCAAAATCATATACTATTAAAAATGGTGATAGAATTGCACAAATGGTTTTTAATAAAATTAAAAAAATAAAATTTAAAAAAGTATATAAATTAAAAAAAACAAGTAGGATAGGTGGTTTTGGCTCGACTGGCAAATAGAGTAATAATTTTTTTTTGGTTAATACTTTTCCCCCTCTTATTTCAAGAGGGGTTTTTTTAACATTAATAAATAAAAACAAATTATTATGAGAAATTATGGTAGATTAGATCCACAAAATTGGAAAAATAAAAAAATATCAGTCTTAATAAAATTAAATAATAAATATTCTGAAAAAAATATTTATGATAATATTTCATTATATGATATTAAAATTATAAAAAAAAAAGATCATCAAATAGTTAAAGCTTATTATGATTATGAATATTATGATTATGGATTATATGATACATTTAATGATAATGAAATTATAGAAGAAATTAAGCCATTGATAAATGAAAATATTATATATGATATGTTAAAAATAAATTGGTAAAATGAAATCAACGAATTATAATTTTACTTCTAATGAAGAAAAGTTAATATTTTATTATTTAGAAGAATTAAAAGATGATAATTTTATAAAAAAAATTATTTATCAACCAGAAAGTTTTAATTTATTTAATGGATTAGAAAAAAAACAATTTATAAAAAAACAACTTAAAACAAAAATTAAGAAAAAATATTATAAAAATAATTTTTTAATCAATAAACGTATATATACTGCTAATTTTAAAGTTATATGGAATGATAAAAAAAAAGATATTTTAAAATTAATACAAGATATCTCAAATAATGAAATAGATAGAAATATTCCATTTTTTTTTCAAAAAATAAAAACTAATAATAAAATAGAATATATTTCTTTTTTAGAAGTAAAAGGAAATTATGATAAAAATGGTGATCAACGTTCATTTTTGTCAAGAACTCAACCCTGGATATGGGAAAAATATAATATTTATATCCAAATGATTAAACCTATAATTTTATTTAAAAATACTTTTATTCCTAAAAAAATTATTGAAGTAATGTATTATAAAAAAAAGTATAAAAATAAAAATATAGGTGATAAAAAATATGATTTTAAATATAAAACAAAAAATGAATTTTTAAATAATTAAAATAAAAAATTATGAAACAAAAAGTAAAAATTATTACAAATGATTCTTCTGATAATTTTACATTAAGTATAGGAGTTGCAATAGCAAAAATAGAAAAAAAAAATAAAAAATTTTATGATATTGTATTATTAAAAGATAGTATTTATCTTAATTATGTACTCGAACCAGTATTGATAGAAGAAAAAGACATTATTTTTATAGATGATGAAGAATTTGATAAATATTATAATTTATTAGTTAATAAACTTAAAAAAAAGACTTTTGATATGGAAGTAGAATTATCAAATATACAAACTTATTTAGATAATTTAAAAAAATTTTGTTATGAATGATATAAAAATTTTAACCGAAGATAATGTAGAATTTTTTATATGTTCTGATTTTAAAGAAGTTGATAAAATAGTTTATCAATTATTTAAAAAAGATATTATTAATATCAAATCAGGATTAAAAATATTATCAAAAAATCCCGAATTAGTTTCTGTTACTTATAAATATAATGGAACTATAGACTGTTATTTAAATAATGAAATCGTTAGAACTGAAATAAATCATATAAAAATCTACGATAAAATAAATATTTATTTAACTACTTATATTAAAAGCACTGATATTTTAATAGAAATTCCATTAAAAAATGTGGTATAAAGAAACTATTAGAACAGAATATGATAATATATTATTAAGTATTCAATATTCTTTTGATGAATTAAGAGAAAATATAGAAAAATTTTTTAATATTAATTCTAAAGCTCTTTTAAAAAAAAGTAGAATGAAAGAAATTGTAGATTATAAAACTATATTTTTTTTAATTACAGAAAAACAATATCCACAAAAAAAGATAGCAGATTATCTTAATAGAAAGCGTTCAGGATTAGTAATTATAAAAAAATATAGAATTAATAATATACGGTTTATTACTTTATATAAAAATTTTTTAAAATATTGGCTAGATAAAAAAGATAATAAAAAAATAGAAATATTTAATACTAATAATTATATTTTTGAATTAGAAGAAGAAATTTTTAATTTAAAAAAAGATTTAAGTATTTTAAAAGAAGAAAATAAAGAATTATTATATAAAAACAAATTATTTTATATAAAAATTGATGAAATAAGATATAGTTTATTAAAATATATGTATAATAATCCTTTATATGATATAAAAAGTAATAGTGTTATAGAAAAACTAAAAAATATATTTGGATTTGATGATATCTCTTCTTCTAAAATCTACAAAGAATTAAGAAAATATAAAGATAAGGAGCTAAAATAGCTTCTTACCTTTTTTTTTTGTACTATTAATTTTATTTTTTCTTTTTTTCTTTTTTCTTTTTTTCTTTTTTTTCTTTAATTAATTTTCTATCCCAATAATCTTTTGAAGGTATTGTCCAATCTTTTTTAGTATAATTTCCTAATCCTCCATAATTAACAAAAGCAGGAATAAATGCTCTATTAGTATCTCTTAATAAAGGATGTTTATTATTTTTTGTTTTATTTAATTCACCAAAAATACTTTTTTCTATATCTCCTAATAATTTAATTACATTTTGTAACCAAGTTACTAAACTTATTTGACTATAATTATTATAAATATCTTTTGGCTTTGCATATAATGTAGCATTACTAATAAGATTCATTATTTTATTTTCAAAAAATAAATATAATTTATGTTTATATTTACCTTCTTCATCGTCATCATCATCCGCACCTCTTAAACTAGATAACATTAATTTAAATGCAATCATTGCTAATAATATTGATATATCAGCAATATTAGCTTGTAAATTTTTAGTATCTAATTCATTTAATTTTAAAGATTTTAAATTAGCTTGCCCATATTTTGTTGCGATTCCAAATAAATGTAATGGTGTAAATAATGATTTTTTTAATATATTAAAACTAACAATAGCTAATTCTTTAATAAATCCTATTTCAGTATTAACATTATTAAAAGAAGCTATTGTTGCACCTAATGCTCCTGTAATTAATGATGTAATAGGACCTCCTATAAGACCTATAGTTGCACCAAAAATTCCTCCACTAATTGGTGTAAATGATCTATATCTACCTTTTACTTTTTTATCTTTAGTGAAAATACTTTCTTGTTCAGTAGCAAATCTTTGCCATATTTGATTTGGTAGCCATGTTTTAAATAATGATACTGCTCTACCTGCAGGATTTGATTTTAGTAACATACCACCCAAAGATTCATAATCACCATGAATACTTGCTATTGCTTGTAATACTTTATTTTTAAATGTATTATAATTATCTCCTTTAAAATTTTCCCAATTATCTATATTTTCTTGACTTCTAAATTCTTCTTTTAATCTCAATGTATCATTTACTACTTCAAAAGCCGTAAATTTATTACCATCAAAAATAGGAACTTTTTCACCTGTTTTTGCATTAGTTATATAAGTATCTTGTAATATTGCTAATACATCAGCACCTTGATTTCTAAATTCTATTGAAGAAATTGATATATGATATGGTGATAATTTATGTATATTTCTAAATCTTGATTTAACAGAATTTTTTTGTAATTCATTAGATGTATCTTGAAGAATTTTATAATCTTCTATAATATGTTTTAAAATATCCCATTGTTTAGCAAAATCACTATGCTTATTTATTCTTTTTCTAAATCCTTGACTAACAAATAATTCTGCATGACCCATATTACCTGGTGTCCAATATAATCCTGATGTATCTGCAATCATATTAGCAAATTTTCCTTCAATTCTATTTGTTATAGCTGAAGAAACATTATACGCTAAACCTTTAAATATTATCAACGATAATATACCATCTACTATTGAACCTATAGATAATCTATCACCTACATTATTTATTATATTATTTATTTTTTCTATTTCATCAATTAATTCTTTTTGTTTTGCTTTATCAGTATTTGTATTTTCTAATTTTTTTAATTCTTTTAAATAATTATTTCTAATTCCTAAAAATTTTTTTACTTCTTTAAATTCTTCTTTTGATACTAAAGCACCTGTTTGTAAAAACATAAAAAATCTTTTAAATATTTTTTTATCATAATAAGGTTTTTTTGTTTTTAAACCTGTAAATATTTTTTCACTTATTTCTTTATTTTTTCCTTTAACTAACCTATTATAAGCAAATTCCATTCTTTTATTAGCTCTTACTCTTTCTTTATCAGTTCTATTTAATAATTTTTCTATTAAATTCATAACACCTTTTATCTTCGTATTTTTTTCTATATTAGTATAATATTCTTTTAAAGTATTCATTATAGGTTCTGTTTCTAATCTTGCATTATATGTTGCTGCTGCTGTTAATGCTGTTCTAATAATTCTTGGTATATCTTGTGAACTTTCATTTGTTATTCTATTTAATGCTATTTTATACATTAATTCTTTTACATCAATGTTTAATATACCTATATATTTTTTTAATAAATTAATATCGGGTTTTACATTAAATTGTTCTGCTAAAAATGTTAATTGTGAATTAGTTAGATTATGAATATTATTGATAATATCTTTACCATTTATTGATTTCCAATAAATTAATAATTTATCTATAGTTGTTTTTAATTCTGTTTGTTTCCTATCATAAAATTTTTTATTTATACCTTTATTAACTATTTCATTATCATAAATAGTTTTTGAAATAACAAAATTTTTACTAAAACTATTTAAAAAATTCTTAAATATTGATTTCTTTTTTGAAGATATTGTTCCTTTTTTATTAGAATCTAACATTATTTCAATAAATGTATTTTCTATTGCAGGTATAGAACTAGCAGGTAAACTATGATATTGATCAGAAAATGTAATATTTATATATTTTAATGCATCTTCTAATGCTTCCCAATAGTTATATAAATCTTCATCTTCTAAAATATATTTAAAATCTTTATTATAATATCCAGTATCTTTTTCTATTTCTTTATTTGTATATGCATCTTTATATTTTATCTTTTGCTTAGGTAAAAATGTAGTATATCTTATATCTAATGTATATCCATTATCAGAAAGACCATGATTTTTTTCAAAATATTTAGCTACATAAAATGGATTAGATAATTCGTTTTTATATTTTAAATAATTTTTAATTTTTTCTTTATGCTCTTCATCATCTTTAATTCTTCCATCTATTAATTCTTCACTAACATTAGATTTAGCTCTAAATTCTTCAATATTTTCTATTATTTCTTTTATTATTTTATTATATAATCTTGGATTAAGAATTTTTTTTAAATTTTCAGTATATTCTTTATCTTCTTCTAAAAATTCTTCAAATTCTGTTCCTTTATATTTTTCTACAATATCAGTTAATTTATTTATATCTATTATATTGGCATTCTTTAATAACCACCTATATTTTGGTTTAACATTTTTTTCTTTTATTACTTTATTTTTAAAATCTTTAAACCATTTAGGGCTAAATATATTTATTAATTTACCTGTTTTTGTTCCATCTAAATTCTTTTCAAAAAATATATCATAAGATGTTGCTGTAATTCCTAAACTTTTATATTCCTTTAATTTCTTTTCTACTTTTAATTGAACTGTATCTAATTTATTTAATACTTTAGCCATATCACCATTAGCTTCATCAATAGCCTTTCTCATTTCGCTTAACATTATTTGTGGAATAAGACTATCTTCTGAAAAAGTATTTGTAGATAAATTTTGCATCATCATATCCCAAATACTAATATCTGGTTTATTTTTTATTAATTTTTCTATTGTAAGTCCTTCAAAATTTTTTAATAATGGTGAAGTTGATAATATTTCATTGACTTTATCAGCTAATATATTTTTAAGTTTATTTTCTATACCTATAAAATCATCTTTTATTTTATATAATAAATCTTTTATTTCTTTTAATGATTCATCTACTCCTATCATTTTTAATAATTCTTTCGTAAATAATAAATTCTTATTATCTATCTCAAAATTTCCAATATTTTTATAAAAATTTATAATATTTTGTATTTCAATTTTATTTTTAATTGGATCTTTCATTAAAATATTCTCAATTAAATATTTATGATCATTGATCATACTATTTAAAAATTTAATATAATCTACATTTTTCTTTTTTAATAATTCATATATATTATTTAAATTTTCTATTATATGATATAATTTAGATATTTCTGTATCTAATTCTTTTATCTCTTTTGGATTACTATTTCTTTTTTTAATTCTTAATCTATTTATTCTTTGTTCTAATTCTTTTATATTAGTATTTAAAATATTTTTAAAATTATTTTTTAAATCAATTATATTTGAATTTAAAGATAAAGGTAAAAGATCTTCTTCATCTAATGTATATAATGTAGGAACAAAATCATCACTAAAATTTCTTTCTATAATATCATTATTATTCATTACTTTTTTTATATATTCTTTTGATGGCGCTATTACTATTTCGTTTGTATTATTATAAAAATCATAATAAACTATTCCAGAACCATAATCCATATTTATTTTAGATGCTACCAATTCACCATTTATACCTTTTTTAATAATTAATGAATCATCTTCTATTCTATCTAAATTATTTCTATATCTATTAAAAATATCATTTATAATTAATTTTTTTATTCGTTCTTTTTCATTTTTATAAGATTTTTGATTTGGATATGGGATTGTTTCAGTAGGATAATCTAAATCAATTCTTAATAAAAATGCATCAGCTAAAGTTCTTCTTAATCTTTCTTTTGTTGCTTTTGCTAAATTATTAAAAGATTTTATAATCCAGTGAATAAATGTTTTCCACCATCTATTAGCTTCACCTTTTTGTAATATAACTTGATTTGTTACTTCTTCTACTAATTTTTCTTTACTTCCCCATTTTTCAATACCTTCTCTCACAATAGGTGTATCTTTAAACCATTCTAAATATTGATGTACATACTGATATGGTAAATAATATTCATCTTCTTTTTTATCAGAATTATCAACTATTGCAAATAATGCATTTAAATTATTTTTATTATCAATATCAAATTTTATATTTTTTAAATTTATTTCTGGATATAATTCTTCTAAAATAGTAGTTATATTATTATTTATTTGTTCTTTAATATCTTCTGATTTTTGATAAAATATATTATCGTTAGATTCATTAGAACTTAAATCTATTTTTTTATTACTATTTAAAACAAATTTTGTTAATTCTTCTAATGTAGTATTAGGATTGATATTTTTTGAATCTATTTCTGATAAATTAAATAATTGTTTTATATAATCTATTAAATTATTCCAAAACATTTTAATTTTATCAATCAAATTTTTATCTTTTTGTTTATCTAATTTATTTTTAGCATATAAATCAATAGCTCTTGCTATATATTCATGATCTTTATTAGAAGTATAGTTTTTATCTACATAATCAACTACTTGTTTATTACTTTTAGCTTCTTCTAATAAATTATTATATAATTCAGGATTAGTCTTTTCTATTTGTAATAAAAAAGGATGTGTGAATATCTCGTGTATAGCACTTGTTTTATCAGCTTTTCCTTTTACTAAATAAGCTTTTTTAGTTTCGGAATTATAAAACCCTGATGGTATATCACTATTATTTTCTTGATAAAAATTTTGTCCTTCTAATTTTTTATTTATTTGATATTTATTTTTTAAATAATTAGATAACCATTCTAAAGCATCTTTTCGATTTGTAAATTCTAAATTAATTTGAGCTTCCATAGCAGCTTTAACGATATTACCTAATTCCTTTCCAGTTTTAAATCCTAAAGCTAATAAATCTTTTCCTGTTATTAATGGTTTTATTTTTTTACTATCTCCAAATTCTTTTTTAAATTCTTTAAGTAATTCATTAAATTTTTTAATTGTTTCTGGTACAGGTGTATTTTTATTATTTCTGCCTAACATATCTGCTTCCATTAATCTTACTAATTCTTCAATAGATGCACTTTCTAATCTTTTTGATAACTTTATAAAAGCAGATTTTTGTCCTTTTATATCTTGAATAGATGTTATAGTAGCATGTGCTAAATGTTCTTTTATAATAGGAATGACTTTTTTTATTATAGAATTTCTTATTCCTAATTTTTTTAAAAATTTTTCACTAATTTCTGCACTTTTTGCTTCATGACCTCTTGATGTTATTACTTCTCTATTCTTTTTTGGTACAAATGTTTTTTTTGTAGTATCTATTTTTCCAATATCATGTAGTAATGCACTAAACATTAAAACTGCTTTTTCATCTGCATTTAAATTTTCTCTTTTAGCAATATTATTTGCAACATTCATTACCTGTTTAGTATGTTCTTCTACATCCCCTTCAGGATGATACTCAAAATCTTGTTCTATATCTTTAAGTTTTATTAATTTTGGGAAATATTTTTTACCAATACCTGTATCTCTTAAAAAATCAAATATTAATTGAGGATTACTCCCTTTAATAGCCCATTTTAACCATTCTTGTTCTATTCTTTCTTTAGGTAATTCATCTATCATATTTTTTTCTACCATATCACGGATTAAATTAGCTGTTTCTGATGCCAATTTATATCCCATTCTACTTTGAAATTGCATAGCTCTCAAAATTCTCAATGGGTCTTCTTTAAATTTATCGCTAACATGCCTTATAATACCTTCTTTTAAATCTTTAATTCCCCCATAATAATCGTACAAAGTTTTGCTTATAGGATTATACCCTAAACTGTTCCAAGTAAAATCACGTCTTTCTGCTGCTTCTTTTATAGTGATATTTTTATCAAATTCTGTTTTGAATCCTGTATATCCTTTACCTGTTTTATTTTCTCTTCTTGGTATAGAAAAATCAAACGGCTCTTCTATATCTACTAATTCAGTAGTACCTTTTTTATAAGGTATAAACTTTAATATTCCAAAACTTTTTCCTACTTCATTTACTTTACCATATTTCTCTAATATAGATTGTAATTCTTCTAAGGATACATTGTATATTTCTATATCAATATCTTTAGGTTTTTTACCTAATAAAGCATCTCTTACAGCTCCTCCAACAATAAGAGAGTTCATATTCTTATTATTTAATTCTATAAGTACAGGATTAAGTAAATTTAATAATTTTTCATTTATTGGTATATCTACTTTTTGTTTTTCTATATTTTTTAAATTTTCTAACTCTTTTATTATTTTTAATTTCTGTTCAAAAACATTTTTGCTTGAATTAAGAATTTCTTTAGCATTTTCTTCACTAATTAATTCAACAGGAATATTAAACCTATTACTTAAATCACTAGCAAAATTTTCTAAAGTATTTTCTATTTCAGATTTAGTTACTTTTTGAAATGGAAATTCATCTACATCAAAAAGATTATTATTATTATTAATAGGTTTTACTTTACTCCTAATTAAAATTCTTGGATATTTACGCATTCCTTCTTTTAATGCTGCTATTTTGACATTAGCTTTTATTTTAGGATCATCTTCTTCATTTTCATTATTTATTACTTCTTCATAAATATCATTTATATCTTTTTTTAAATTATTATAAGTTATAGTAGGTTTTTTTTCACCATTAACTTCCAAATCTTTTAATTTTTTTTCAATTACTTCAACTTGTTCTTTTAATTCTTTTATTAATTCATTATTTTTATTACTATATTTTTTACCATAAGATAATAATTTTATTCTTTTTTTTAATTTAACCATTTTTTTTATTAAAGTATAACTATTATTATCATTTTGCACTTTAATTTTAGGTTCAATTAATTTGCCATATCTTTTATCTAATATATCATTAATACCATCAATTAATTTTTTAGTAGAATAAGGTACATCATCATCATATTCTATTCTAAAATTATTATAAGTAAGAGCTATAGCTAGTTCATTATGATCGTATGTTAATTTATTTATTATATTAGTTAAATTTGGTTGTACTGCATTTAATGATTTTGATTCAGGTGCTTTAGTATAACTAATCCCTGCTGTTTCTTTTTTTAAATATTTATCAAAGTAAGCATACGAATCCCAAACACTTCCGCTATGAACATCTCTGTTTGCAGCCCATTTAATATCTTCTGATTTAGGAAATATTTTAATTCTTATTTTATTACCAAAACCTTCGAGTTTAGTAATTCTTTTATTAATTGGTTTAGTAAGTGCTGATACAATAAATTCTATTTTTGCTTTTTTATTATCTTCAATATTATTTAATAAATTTTGAAGCATTAATTCTAAATCAAAATTTGAATATCCTCCTACAATTGAATAAAATCCTTGCCCTCTACTATATATTTCTTCCGGATTATATATAATATTATTAGTTTTTAACCATTTTTTTATAATTTTTATAGATAAGTTAAAATCTTTGTTTATTTCTGCAAACTTTTCTAATTCATCATCTTTAAATATATCTTCATTTTCAATTTCAAATTTATCAACTGGTATTACACTATCATCATAATCATCTAGATTTATTTTTTTTAATTTAAATAATTTAGTAATATGATTATTTGCTTCTTGATAAGTTTTAAAAGTTTTATTATCAGGTGTAGTATATATTACTTCATAACCTGGTAATATTAGTTTAGAATTTCTATAAGCTAATAAATCAGCTAAATTACCTAAAGTCATATCTGGTCTTAATTCTTCTATTTTAACTTCTCTTTTAGAAAACAATGATTTCATATAATCAGTCATTTGTTCCCATAATTCTTTTAATAGAGAAATTAAATTTTTATCTTTAACTTTATCTAATCTATCAGCAATATATTCACCTAATAATTGAACAATAGCTTCTTCTTGTTGCTCTTCTAAAGAATATTTTTTTTCTACAATTTTTACATTTGGAAAATTTTCAGAATTTTTTATGTATTGTTTAAATGTATAATAATCTCCAAATTCTATTTTTTTTTCATCTCTATATTTAAAAGATAGTTCTTTATATTTGTAGTATTTTTTAACTCTATCTAAAACTTCTTTACCTCTACCAGTTTCAAGTTCTTTAAGTAGGCTTTGATATAAAGATGTTTCTTCATTAAAGTTACTAATTGGTTCACTTTTAATATCTTCAAGCATCTGCTTATAAGATGCAGCATGTCTGTCAATAGTTTTATCAGAAACAGCAGCTCTATTTTCACCTCTCTCTAGTTGTGCTTTAATTCTTTTTTTAGCTAATTCGGGATTTAATTCCATTAATTTATATTGAATATTAGCTGTAGGTATTTCTTTTTTAATAGCTCTTATGAATGGTAATCTCTTTTCTTTCGTTAAATTAGTAGTATCAAATACCACTTGTTTACCTTCTTTTAAAGCATTTATTGCTCTTTTAGCAGCTTCAGCATAAATTTCTTTATCTTTAGATTTATCATTTATATTACCTGTAAATTCTACTCTCATTGCATCAGGTTCTATAACTACTAAATTTTTTTGAGGTAAAGATTTGATAAATGTACTTTTACCACTTCTACTTGTTCCTATAGGTAATAATACATCAAACTTATATTGTCTATTCTTAATAGCTCTAATAATAGGATGTCCTAATATTTCGTGTATAGGAGTATCTAATGTTGCATGATTTAAATTTATTATTGCTGTATTATCTTTTAAATAACCTTTATAATTTTTATTATTATCTAACCATTCTTCTGCATCTTCCTTTGAATTAGCATAATATATATCTTTATTTTTAGATTTTATTTCATTGTCTATTACAATCCATTGCCCATCTCTATATATTATTTGTGGATTTTCAAATTCTATATCTAAACCAATTCTATAAGCCATTCTTTCAGCTAAATCTCTAATAGTTTTTTCAGAAGCTACATAATCTTCATCTGATTGGTTAGTATTGTTTTGGTAATAAATATTATCATCTGAATTTTTCTTTACATTATTATAAGCTTCCTTTAAAGCTCTCATAAATCCTCCATTAGGACCTTCCCAAAATTTATCTCCAAATCCTTCATGTGTTGATTTATTTAAATATTCTAAACCTCCTCTTTCATCTATACCTTTTATTAATTCAGGATGCTGCTCAAATTTTAATTCGAGAATACGAACTATTATGTTAAAAGATTTAGATATATCTGCTTTAAATCTTCCTCTTGGTTTAAATACTCCTTTATTTCCTTGTCTATAAGCAAGATCATCAAATTTACCTGATTTAAAAGTTTGATAAGCGTGTTCTGAATTTTTAAATATATATGTTTTTCCTGATTTTGTTTTTATTTTAATTTGCAAATTATTTCCAGGATTAGTTAATTTTCTAGCAAATTTAGAGCCTTTACTTGTTATATTTTCTCCTTTTATATTTTGTTTATTTTTATTTTCATTATTATTTAAAATTAAAGGACTTAAATCTGCATCATTTATTTTATCTTCAAAAACATTATTATCTAAATTTATTAATCCTATATTTTCTTTTTTTAGATTTAATTTGTCTTCTTCTGCTAAATATAATTCTAATTTCTTTTCATTTATATTTTCTTTTTTTAAATTTTCTATATTAGATTTAAATTTATATATATTAGTTTTAATTCTAACTTTTGATTTAGCTCTTGTTATAGCTGTATATATCCATCTATTTTTATTCCATTTATCAGATATCCAATCAGCATCTATATATACATTATTCCACTCATTACCTTGAGATTTATGTGCTGTTATACTATATCCATAAGTAGCTATATTAACTTTTTTATCCCAAATATTTTCTTTACCATTATAAAAAGAAAATGGCTGTTGATGAAAAAATTCATTTGTTAATAATTGAGATCCATGTAATGATGGAATAGGTAATTCAGGAAATAATAAGGTATAAGTGCTAACTTCTTTATTATTTAATATTGTATCATGATATATCAATATTCCTTTTAATTTTATATTTCTTGGATTAAATTCAGTACCAACATTTATTTCTTCTTCAAATTTTTTTATTATTTCTGGATTTTTTACAGTATATATGTCACTGTTCATAAATGCATTGTTTGAAACAGAAATTAATTTTTCATTATTGTTAATAGCATTATTAGCTTTATCACCATATTTAACTTCTCTTATTTTTCTATTATAAAAAAGTCTATTTTTATTTGTTGATACTATTACAACATATTCTTTATTATTTTTAAAATCATCAACTAACTCTTGTCCAAAATTACTTACTTTTTTAAATTCATCAGAATTAGGATTATATATATTATCATTATTTGTTCTTAAATCTGTAGCTGATAATAATATATCACCGTCTTGTCTTTTTACTTCTTGTAATTCATATTTATTTTCTTTTTTAAATATTTCTTTATTCCATTTAAATAATTCTGGATTTTTGCCTACAGGTTCTAATTGGAAACCATCACCCAAAAATATTATTTTATTATTACCTAATTTAGCTTCTTTTATTAAATCATTTAATATTTTTTCATCTATCATAGAAGCTTCATCAATAATATATACTTCATCATTACCTAATCCTTTATTAATCCATTCACCTGTTTCTGGATCTGGTGAACCATATAAAACTTTATGTATTGTAGAAAAATTATTATCATCTTTATCAGCATTGAATTTTTCTTTTAATCTTTTAACAGCTGCATTTGTTGGTGCTAATAACATTCCTTTTGAATAATTAGCTATATTTTCTGCAATAGTTGTTTTACCTGTTCCTGCAAAACCCGCTAATAAAAAGAAATTATCATTGGAATTTAAAAAATTTTCTATTTTTAATAAAGCATTCTTTTGATCATTAGTATATATAATTTTATTTTTTCTCATACCTAAAATAGAACCTGATATATTTCTATTTAATTTATTTAATATTTTTTCTCTTTGACTTCCACTTTTATATACTTCTCGACCTTTTGATGTTTTATTTAAAGAAATAATTCTATTATCGTTTAAAATAAAATATTTACTATTGTTATATTCTATAATTCTATTTTCATCATATTGCTGCTTAATAAGAACTTTATTTTTAATTGTTTCATCGGTAACTTCTTTACCATTTTTATAAACCATTTTACTATCAGGCATTATTATTATTTCATATTGGTCTATTTTAAATGTATTAGAAATAGATTTTTTAGTTTCTGATTTTTCAGATTGCTTTGATATTTCTGTTTTTTCTAAATTATTGTTTAAATATTCTATTGCTTTATCATAAGAATCTATAAATTTATTACTATTAATAGCTTTAAATAATAATATCGGTTTTTTAAAATTTTTAGAAGCATATTTTAATATTTTATTAATTATATTTTTTTTTAAAAAATCTTTTGATAATTCTGTTAATTGATTATTTATATTATTAATATTATCATTATAATTTATCTTTTCATCATCTAATATTCTATTTATTATATCTATTTTATTTGTAGGAATATTTTTACCTTTTGTTATATTCCATATTTTATATGCAACATTTATTGCAAATAAATCATTATCTTTTCTCTTATTACGTAATTTTACTGACTTAAATTCTTCTATGCTTAATGGCTTTCCATCAAACATTTTAACAATTGAATTAAAATCATTTCTTACTTCTATATCATCTATTTGTGGACAAAACATAATTTATTTTTTTTACAAATTTAAAAATTATTAACAATTTTCATGTTCATTATCTAATATATTTTTTAATATAGATAATTTTTTATTTATTTCTTCTTCTTCTTTATCTTTTTCTTTTTTTATATTCTTATTCATATTTTCTTCAATTTTATTTTCTTCAATTTTATTTTTTTCAACTTTATCTTCTTTTATTTCTTTTTCCTTTATATTTGATTCGGTTTTCTTATTATCTATTAAATTTTCAGGATAATATTCATTATATACAAAATTCATAATTCTTATTGCTGCTTCTTCAGCTAATGAACCTTTTTTAAATATTCCTAATTTATTTAAAAAGTTTCTAATTGCATTAACAAATTTACTAATAATATTTTTCCCTTTATATTTTTTAGAATTTAATAATTGTATAAAATTTTTATTAGTGAACATACCTGTTATAAATTCTCTAACATTATATAAAGGATAAAATGCTTCTTCTTCAGGTGTTAAACTGACTTCTAAATTAGATAAATTATTAATACCTTGAATATGCATCTTATCTAATTTATTTTTCATAGAGATATAATAGGGATTAGTACTAAATAATTTTAATGCTTCTATATATATATTTCCTAATTCTTTAACATGATCTGGTGCATTAGGATCTAATATTAATCTTCCATTTGATTTTATAAAATATTTTTTTAATTCATCACTTGTTATACTATGAATATATTCATGAAGTAAATTTATTAATAATTTACTTGGTGTATTCGATTCATTTGGATTTAATATAATAGTACCATTTTTATAAGTACCTTTTGCGTTTAAAGAACTATCAAATTTAATATGTATTGTTGATTTATTAAATTTAATAAATTCTGTTATCAAATCTTTAAATCTTTTATTATTATCATTTAATATTGATAATATATATCCTAACAATTCTTGTAATTGATCATTATCAATATAACTTTTAATTTTTTGTAATTTATCTTCTTTTGTAGTATTACTAATAGATGCTTCTTTTGATTTTTCTATTTCTTTTTCAATATCTATTGCTAATAAACTATTTTTATTAAAAATTTTAATATGACCTCTTTTAATCGTAGGTATTTCTATATATTTATTATTTATTAATTTATATAATTTATATCTTTTATTTTTATCATCTGTTTTTTGGTATTTGGCTATAAATTCAGGAACTAAATCTGGATTTTCAATAGCTTGTTGTTCTAATTCTTTAATTTTATTATCATCTTTAACTTTATATGCGTATTCAGGATAATTTTGAAATAATTGTGTTATATAATTTGTTATATTTGTAGATAAATTAATAAAATCATTATAATTAAATAATTCTTTAGTAGCACCTATATTTTTAAAATAACTAAAAGGAATATATTTTGTAAATTCAACAGGACCAGTTTGTGGATTAGTTAATAAATTATAATTTATTAAATCTTGTGCATAATCTCTACTTGTATAAAAACTTTCTATTTTATAATAATATTGTGGTTCAGTATATCCTGTATATCCCAATTCATTTAATTCTTCTACACTAAGTTTCCCATAATTAATTACTTTATAACTTTTACCATTTAATTTAAATTTTCCTCTTTCATTAATTTTTAAATCTAATTTATTTTCTTTACTTAATATTACATTAGCATTTGAAGAAATAATAGGTTCAAAAATTTTAGAATCTAATTCTTTATAATTAGCAGTATCATAATTATAATCTGGCAATTCTATATTTGAAGCTATTAACTCATCTATTGCAGAATATAAAGCATCTTCATATAGTAAAGATCCATTTGTGTTTACAAATTCTATTGTTGAATATTGACCACTCTTTTTAGCAATTTTAAAATCTAATCTTTTTAATAATTCATTAGAAAATATCGGATGATTTCTATTTTTTAATAATTCTGAATATAATGCTAAAGATATATTATTTTTGGTATCTAATAACAATCTATTTCTTTCATTTTCTATAGTACCAGAATAAAAAGGTAAAATATCATCAGTTAATAAAAAATTTTTAATATTCGCCCAAAATATTTTACTATATTCTTTTTTCTTGTATTTATTAGTTGCATTTGATGATGCTAAAAATTTATTTAATTCATTGTGTAATAAGAAATTAAATTCAGGATAATAAGAACTATAAAATTTTATAGTTGTAGACAATCCTTGTAGTACCATATTAGATAAATAATTACTAGGTTTTATAAGAGTATTATATATTTCTATAAAACCCATATCTAAATACTTATTCTTATCAACAGTTGATGTAATTGGTATTACTTCACCTAATAAAACATTAGGATTTTCAAACAATCCGTTTGGAGATATTAAATATTCTAAATTATTAACAAGATCTTTTATTTCTGTAAAATCACCTGCCAAACGCTTAGATATATCCAAAGCTGTTACTGTATTTAATAATACATCATTATATTGACTCAAATTAAGAAATGTTTTTAATATTATAGCTTGAAATTCTTTATTAGGATTAGTTAAATTATTTATTAAATCTTCTACATTTATAATTTTATCAGTATTTATATTATCAAAATTTTCTATGTTGTATTTTTTTAATATTTTTTCTAATAATTTACTTTCAGCATTGGCTTCATAATCTGAACTAGCAGCTTTTAAATTTTCTATCTCTTTAACATATTCTTTAATAATAGGTTGTGATAAAAAATAATATGATAAATAAATATTACCTTGTGAACTTTTTGCTTGATCAAAGCCTGCTAATGTTAATAATTCATCTACATTTACTGTATGTTTATTTAAATTAACTTTACCTAATACATTAGCTTTCATATTATCTACCGCTGTTTGTACTCTTTCTTCTATTACTTCTGTTATATTTCTATTACCATCTAAAGTTTTTATTTTTCCTAATTTACCATCAAAACTTATAATGTTACCTTCAATATCTTTAAATTTTGGAAATATACTTGGATCTGATACTTTTAAAGTTTCATCTATTTGTTGTAATAAAGAACTAAAATTACTTTCTAAAGCGTAAACACCAATTAATATAGAACCAGATGAACCTTTTTTCATTGTATCATTATGATATTCATCATCAAATATTCCAAAATTATATTTTGTTCTACCTTTATTTATTAATTTATCTATTGTATTTGCTTGATTTATAGCTTCATCTAATGGCAATACCTTTAATATTTTTCTTTGTACTTCTTTTTGTGGTGAAGCTAATATTTGATTATACATATATATAATTTCATTTTCAATAGATTTTTTAATTTCTTCTTTTTTTTCTTTTATTTCATTTTCAATAGATTTAATTTTTTTTCTTTGTTCTTTTTTAGATAATTTTTTAAATTCATAATTTTCTTTTACATTTTCACCATTCTTCTTAGCTTCTAAAAAATCTTTTATAAAATCTGATTTATCTAATTTATATAAATATTTATATTTTTTATATTTATTTTTTAAATCATTTAATTCTTCTGTTAAATTATCTATATTAACATCTTTATTATATTTTGTTATTTTACCATCTTCATTTATATCATACCAGTAACTATATGTAAATTCTTTATCAAAATCAAAATCTAATCCTTTTGTTTTTAATAAATTATCAGGAACAATTATAACATCTCCTTGTACTTCAGGTAAAAATCCAGCTATTTCAATTGCTGCACTTAATGAATGACTTGATGTTGGTATTCTTGTACTAATTAATTCTAATAATTCATCATCTATCATTCCTGGTTTTAAAACTTTCCTTTTAGTTTTTTCATCTATTTCCCAATATTTTTCATCTGTAATATCTATTAACTTATTATTTTTATCTTTAAAACGTGATGGAACAAAAACTTGGAATCTTTGTAAAACTTTTTTACCATTTTTATCTTTTATATAAGAATTTTGTAATCCTTTTTCAAAATCAAATTTATTAGTATATATAATATTATCTAAATCTATATTTTTAGTATCTGCTATTTCCCACCCTGCTGATGATGAAGCTATATAAGAATATCCAGGAAATTTTAATTTTAAAATATTATTTCTAACTATTGATATTAATAATGCTTGAAATTTTTTACTGTCATTAAGCATCCATAAAGGAATATCAAAATATATTTTTTGTTCACCATTTTTTTCTTCTTTTGTTTTATAACTAATACTATCAATATCACTTGTATTTAAATTTCTACTTTTAGCTTCTTTTTTTATAAGTTTTATTAAATTTTTTACAAAAATCTTATTATTAGCATTATTATTTAATGAAAATCCTAATTCGTCTTTTAATTGCTCTGTTATTATATTTACTAAATTTATAAGATATTCTTCATGTTTTTCTCTTAATTCTTTACCTGTAATTGCTTTATTATGATAATTAAATATAAAATTAGTAAAACCATTGCCAAACATTAATTTACTTAATTGAGTTACCATACTTACAGTATTTGGCTTATTTTTACCTGCTTTATACGGTGCTTCTTGTTGTATTCTAAAATAATTATTTGATAAAACTAAACTTGCTTTTTTTAATTCTTCTATTGTTAAATCTCTAATAGTATTATTAGGATGATATATATTTAATGGTTCTTTAATATTCCCTAATTTTGTAGCAGTACTATATGAAGCAATAACATTTTTATTACTATCGTTTTCTAATTTTTCTAATGCTCTTCTTAATTTATTTATTTCTTTACCAATAGTTGTCTGTGGTATTAATACTATTGCTGCTGATTTTATATAAACTAATCTATTAGCATCATTTTCTTGATCAGGTATAAATCCTCCATATACAGGTTTTTCATTTTGTAATACTAAATTTAATTCTTCTTCTGATAATAAATCTTCTTTTTCTAATTTTAGACCTTTATTTTCTTTTTCAATTTGTCTATTAATTTTTTCTAATAATTTATCATAAGTTTTTCTATCTATCTTACCATAAGTTAATAAATGATTTAAAGCAGTTCTTGCTGTTTGATATTCTTGAGCATCAGTATCTTCTATTTCCATAAAATATGATAATATATTTTTACTATCATATTGTAAAATAAGATTTTTTAGATAATCAATACCTTCTCTTAATTGTGATTCTGTATCTTTAGATACATTTGGTAATTTATTTTCTAATAATAATGTTAATTCATTTTGTGTTTCTTTTAATAATTTAGTTAATTCTGTAACTTTATTACCTATTTCATTACCATAATGTAATGATGCTATATATCCTAAATTATCTGATAATTTTATATTATCTTTTAAAAATACTCTTATATGACTTGAATTTCTTGAATTTTCAGAAACTATACCAGGAGCTATTAAAATTGCTAAACGTTTACTAACATTATCATAAGCTTTATTTAATACACTTCTAATATTAGTACTTTCCCACGGTTTTTCTTTATTATCCAATCCTTTTGTGTATAATGCTAAATCACCTGCATATAATTGGAATATAGCAGAATTATGCAAAATATCATTTACTATATAATCTGCTACTGCTATTTGTGTATTTTTTAAACTTTTAAATTCGCCTCCTATTTTTGATATATAATTATTAGAAAATTTGATAGATTTTCCCTTTTCATCTATTATGCCTAGTTCTACTAATTTTTTTAATTTTTTATTATATTTAGATAGTAACATACTATTTAAAATATTATAAAAATTTTGTCTTGAATCTTCTATAACATTATCCAAATTACCTTTTGAAAATAATTCTTGTATATGTTTTCCATCTATTCTAACATTATTTAATTCCTTAATTGAAAATATTAATCCTGATTCTTTATAATTAGCAATATTGGGATCTTTATTTTCAATAAGAATATTATACATTCTTTTAATTTCAGGAACAACTACTTGTTCATATATTACTTTTAAAATTTTATCATCAAATTTTTTTAATTTTTTATTATTTTCAAAATTCAAATGACTTTCTTTTATTTTTAAAGCAGGAAGTAATAATAATAATTGTTGTGTTTTATCAGACATTGTAGGAAACATTTTTCTAACAAATCTTGTTTCAAATCCCTTATATATAATATCACTTGTAGGATTTGACATATCTTGAAATAAAATTAAATTAACTATTTCTTTATCTAATTCTGATAACTTTGTAACATTAAAATCACCAAATAATTTACTACCTATTTTTTGTATTGCACTTAGAGATAAATATTCTAATTTAAAATAATCTTTATATTTTCCTGGTTTTAATAGAGATTCTAATATAATATTATCCGATAATATACTAAATTTTTTTAAATTTTTAATAAAATTTTTATCATTTTTTAAATTATCAGTTAATTCAGTAGCCATATTTCTACTATTAATAAGATATATATTTTTACCATTTATATTTATAGATAGTGATGGTGGATAACTATTATAAGTACTTTCTATACCAGTAATAGTATACCCATTAGAACCCATTAAATCTTTTAAATGTGGTAAATTATCTAAATTATAATTTTCATCTATATTTTTTCCATTATCTAATATATATTTAAAAATACGACCAATAGAATTTATATTTGTTTCAGAATCTATTCTTACTAATTGATCTAAAGTATATGTTTTTATTTTTTTATTTTCTCTTATTCTTATGCCAACATCACTTAAATATTTTATTGTATTTTTATCTACATTTATACCTAATTTATTTAATATATTTTTAATTTTAATATGAATTTCTTCATTAGTATAATCAATTTTTTCATTTTTACCATAATAAATATCATCACCAATTTTATAAAAATAAATTTCACCAATTCCTTTTTTATTATTTTCTATTCCTATATTATAAGAATATTTTACAAATTCATTTGATTTATTATTTAAAATAGCTTCTGCTATTAATCCAATATTTCTTGTTCTTTTATCATTTTTTAATTTTTCAATTGTATCTTTTGAAAATTTACCGCCTTTCAATAATTTATTAAAAATATTATTATTTAATTTTAAAACACTATTTGAATTTTTTACTGACGGAATAACTTCTAATATATCTTTAACAATTTCATTATAAAAATCTTTATTAAATGAAAATTTATCATTTTTATAATTAAATAAACCTGAAATTTGAAATCCATTATTCCAACTATTCATTATTCTTCTTCTAATATCTAATATATTAGCATCTTGAACTTTAAAATTAAATTCTTTATTTTTAGTTTCTTGAATAGTTGGGCTTTTCATTATTATAAAATGCTTTGCAAAATTAACAACAAACTGTGTTTTTAATAAATCATCTACTTTATTTAATCTTTCTATTAAATCATTAACCCAAAATATTTTATCTTTATATTTTTTTAATTTATTTATCATCAATTCATAATTAGGAGATATGTCTTCTTCAAATAATAACAATTCTGCTACTTTATCATATATTTCATCAAAATAATAGTATATTGGTAATCCATAAGAGTTTAATACAGGTTTGTTATTTTTTGTTCTAACTTCTAAATTATCAAAAAATCTTCGTAATTTATAAGGAAATTTGCTTTTACCATTTTCTTCTAATATACTTTTGCCAAATTTTTTTTCATATCCTTCTACATTTTCTTCATTTATACCATAAATATCTTCTTCTGTCATTTGACCTGAATATGATTCGTCTGATTCTTCTATATTAATATCGTTTTCTTCTATTTTGGTTTTAACAATATTTATTTTTTCATACACTTTTTCTTTAGCTAATTCTAATAATTTATCAAAATTCTTTTTTACAATATCATATCTTTTTAATAAATCTTCTGTTTTTGATTTTAATAATAATAATTTATCACGAACTTCTTTATCTAATTTATCTTCGTATAATTCTAAAGCTTTATTTGTATCAAACAATAAATTTTTTTTATCTTCTATTGTTTTTCCTAGAACTTCATCAAATTTTAATTTTAATTCTTTATTTAATTCTTCTTCTAATATTACATTATTATCACTTTGATTTAATTCATTAAATTTATCTGATATTTTATTAGATAAATATCTAACCATTTCTGAAATTTCCATAGGATTCATACCCTCAATTTCAGTTATATTATTATAATATTCTTGTAGCGATTTTAATGTTAAGATTTTTGGACTTAAATCATTGCCATAAACACTATCGATATTATTAGTATCTATATTTAATTTATCTGCTTCTTCAAGTAATTTTTTAACAATATCAGGTAATTCGTTTTCAATAATTTTATCTATTTTTTCTTCTTCTTTTACTAACTCTGATTCTTCTTTAATATCAATTTTTTGTTTATTTTCTGATTTCAAAATTAATCGATATTTAATAATAGGTTGTACTAAAGTTATCCATTTTGGATTATTATTATCCCCTATATTATAAGATAAAATATTACTTTCAAAATTATCAGCTAATATTTTTGATAAAGTTCTATCTGCTACAATACCATTATCTGTTAATAATGGAATTTCTTTATTATAATAATTATATAAATTACTTTCTGTAGTTGCTAATCTAATTTTATTACCATTTCTATCAAACCATTGATCTATTTTTTCAGATAATTTATTATCAGTTTTATTATTAGGATCTATAACTAATAAATCATGATTCATATTTTCATCGATTGTATCTAATATAATTCTATTTCCTAAAATACCAATATAAACAGGCTTTCTTGATAATGAATTAGCAACTTTTGTTACAAAATTTGCCAATGTATTATTAATAGCATCTTTTACACTATTAAATTCATCTACTGTTTCTCTACTAAGTCTAATTATTGTAAAATTTTTTATATAATTCATTAATCCCATTATATTATCTAATGAAATATCAATTTGATTATTTACTACATTTAAATTTTCTTTATTAGTATTTGGAGAATAATAGGTTTTTATTGCATTTTTAATTGATTCTATTATTTGTTTATCTTCTAAATTATGTTCATTAGTTTCATTATTATGCGGTTGAGTTAATTTATATATTCCATATACTTTATATTGAATACCTTTAACCATTTGATATCTTAAAAATCTTATATCAACATTATTTCCTATTTTTATATTATTATGAAAGAATATAATTTTATTTTCATCATCTATGGTATGTGCACCTGGTTTATCACTTTTACTAACATCTATTATATGTTTTTTACCTTTAAAAATTATTTGACCTGCACTTTGACCATTTCTAATTACACTAGATATATTAAAATCTGGATTTCTTTTAGATAAAGCTAATGATTCTCCTGTTTCTATTTGTGAACCTGTTATATCTGTTATTTCTATATCTAAACTTCCGTTTTCATATAATAATTTTCTAAATTCTTTAACAGTTTTTCTTGCTTCTTTAATTATTGCTTTTTGCTTTTCTGTATTTTCTTTTCCTATATGTCTTTTATTATACCAACTTGGTATATTTACTAAAAATATTTGTTCATTTGTAGTTGGATCAACAGCTACAAAAGGAAAATTATCAATATACTCTTGTGAACCTATTTCAAAATTCCAATCTTTAAATGGTTTACTACCAAGATTGTTTCCTTCATTATCATATATAGTTACTACAACATTATTAAAATCTTTAGCAGGTTTAATTTTAAATTTTTTACCTACTTTCATATAATCATAATCAACACATTTTTCAGGTGCAATATCAGTGCTTTCTTTTGGTTGTTTAGTTTTAGGATCAATAAATATATAAGTAGCTTTTAATTCACTTGTAATTATTTTAGAAGTAAATGTTTCATCTTCTTCTTCTTTTTCTTCTTCTTTTTCTCTATTATTTTTTTCTTCTTCAATCTTATTTTTTTTATCCTCTTTTTCAGTTTTTTCTAATTCTTTAGTATCTTCAATATCTTCTAATTCAGTATTAACAGGCTCTATTGTTTCTTCAAATTCTTCTATTAAAGAATTGATTGGATTAAATACTTTATTATAAATTTCTTTATAATTTGCTTTTTTAAAATTATTATCTTTCCATGCAACTACAAAATAATTAAATAATTTATCAATTTCTTTTTTTGGATAAAATTGTTTTAAATAACGTAAAAAATTTTCAAAAGATGGATCTTTACCAATTTGATATTCTAATTTTTTAATCATTTGATTTAAAAGTCCTGCTCTTTTAATTCTAGCTTTTTCACTATATGATTTAGGATTAAAGTCATCATTTATAGATTCTTCATCAAATAATTCGTCTAACGGAGATTTTTCTTTTTTTATTTCTTCTTTTTTTGTTTCCTCGTTTTTTGTTTCTTCTTTTTTTGTTTCTTTTGTTTTTTCTTTTTTCTTTATTTCTTCTTTTTTTTCTAATTCCTTTTCTAATTTTTTATTTTCACCAATAACTTCATCACCTGTTTCTTCAACATTTTTAAATATTTCAAATATCTGATCTATTTCTCTTTCAGGTTTTGGTTCTTTATCATCTATCTTTTTATCATCTACGGGTTTTTCAAAATTTGTATTATCTAAACTTGCATTATTTACTATAGTTTTAATTTTTAATTTTTTAGATTTAATAACTTTTTTATCTATTAGTTCTTTTTTTTCTTTTTTTATTTTTTCTAATGGTTTTCTTTTTTTATTTAATTCTTCATTATTTTTTATTCTTTTTTGTATTGCTTTAATTACTTTTTCTTGATGTTCAGGTGATAATTGTGTTTGTAATTCTTTTTTAATAGATTCAAAAGCTTTTTTTGTAGATAATAATCTAGCATTATCATTTATTAATGTTTGTATTTCTATAGGGTCTTCATTATATACTCTATAAAAATTATCTGTAACTTTCCCTCTAAATTTTTCAATATAATCTAATGTTTTATATAAATTTTCTAAATTATCAATATTTTTATTATCTATATTTTGTTCATTTGTTATTTTTAATTTTTTTTCTTTACCTTTAACATTTATAGGTTTTGACTGATTTTTAAAAACACTTTTATTAGATGTTAGTTCTACTATTTTTTCTTTTATTATATCATATAATGAATTAGCAGCCGCTTTATTTAAATCATCTGTTATATTATCTATTGAATATCCTTCATGAGTATAATTTAATAATTTTTCTTTTAAATTTTTATCTGTATTATTAATACTTTCTTGCAAAATATTTTTATTAAATGCTAATACAACAGCATCTTCTAATGAATTTCTATCTACATGCTCTTTATAAGTATCATATATTTTTTGAAAATTATTAATATCATTAGTATAAGTATCTATTTCTTTTAATAATAAATCTTTTGTTTTAGGATTTTTTAAATTTAATTCTTTTAATAATTGTTCATCATTTGATGATAAACCTTCTTTTAATGCTGATAAATATTCTTTATATGATTTTAAAGCTTTCCCTTCTCTATTTGAAACATGATCTAAATGTAAAGCATGAATCCCCATAACAGCATTAAGACTTCTTCTATTAGCCATTGCCTCTTCAAAGTTACCTTTTTGCTCTGCTTTTTTAATTTCTTTTATTAATTCTATTTTTCGTCCTACTAAGGTACTATTATAAATATTATATTGATCATCAAAATATTTTTCTGTTCTGTTATTCATTATTTTTCTAACAACAGGTGAGCCAAAATCCATTATAATACCACCAATAGCTCCACCAAAGAATGCATTCCAATTATCAGCATCTTTCATATATTTATTAAATCTTTTACTAGCTAAAATTGGTTTATCTATTAAACCTGATGCTAATTTAGAATGATATGCTGATTCATCTTGAATAATATTTTGAATAAATTCTTCACTTCCTTCTGATAATGATATAGCTCCTGCTTTTGCTATTCCTCTACCTACAGCAGTTGGTATTTTAGAAATTAATTTTTCCATTAATTCTTCTGATGCACCTGATACAGGATTGACAAACATTGTCCTAATACCTACAACATCTAAAATAGCTAATGGCATATTTTTCCAAAAAGTTTCGCTTGCTGCTCTTGAACTTAATGCAATAGCTGAATCTTTATCAAAACCTTTTTGTAAATACTCTTGTTCTAATTGATTTTGTGTTTGTTCTGCTTCTAATACTGATTCCTTATATCTTGAAAATACAGCCATTGTAGTAGCAAAATTTTTTATTTTTTTTGATTTACTTGCTATTTTAAATATATCTGTCATTTTTTCAGTTGCCGATAATGCTTTAGGTATTTCAGCAACATCACCTATTCCACCAGTAGCTGCTGTTATTAAAGCTGTTTCTAACATTGCCTCCAAAGCTAATCCTGTTACTTGTCCAGCTGTTTTTATTTGATTAAACCACCATGCTGGGTCAGCAAAATTAACACTACCTGGTTTCTTTTCATAAATAGGTTTTTCTGATTTGCGTATATTATTAGCTGTTCTAAAAAAAACATTATTAATTTCACCATCTATTAATCCTATTGAATTTAAACCAGCCCTTATATCTACTGTTGATCCTAATGCTTCTATAAATCCAGCTGCAAATTCCTTTCCAAAATTAGCTGCTCCTCTACCTATTTGCTCACCTAATGGTTGTAATAAACTTGCCATGTGTACAACATCAGGTGTTGATAAATTAGGATTTACATTATTTAAATACTTCATTTGTTCATCGTAACTATGTATCCCTACAAGACCTCCTGTTCTTAAAATAGCTTCTCTTGCTTTGCCATTAAATGGATTTACATATTTAGCATTTATTATATTAGGATTATTTTTTATTATATATTTTGGATCAGTATTCATATTAATTATTTTGGCTATTTAAATTATAATAAAATGTTTGTATATCTTGACTTATACTAAATACAGGTTTAACATTTCCTATTTGTGGATAATTAAATAATGTTGGAGTGTTACTATCAGTAGTACTATATGGTTTATATTTATTTGTTTTATCATCTTTTATATAGTAAAAAACTTGATAAGTAGTATTACCATTAATAGTAATAGGTTGTATAGATGTTTTTATTTTATCATCATACCAATAAAATATTTGAGGTGTTGCAGTATTATCAGGTGTATAATTACTTATTACAGAATTTCGAGCTATTTCTTTACCCATTGTAACCACTTCGCTATAAGCAGGATTAACTATTGTTTCCATAGCACCTTGAGCAAAATCACTATTAGGAGTTTTATTTTTAATTATAGTACCAGCCAATTGTTGTATAACAGGTGAATCTCTTTTATAAATTATTCTAATAACACCATTTTTTCCTTCTTGAGATTTTAATTTTTTTATACCAGGCATTTTTTCATCTACATGATAATCAACAGCTACAAATTCGTCTCCTATATTAGTCATAGCTAAAGGTGTAACATAATCATTGAATTGTTCTTGAGTAAGGTTACTAAAAAATAAACCACGTTTTCTTCCAATAATATGCTTTTTATATGTTGTAGTATATGATGATGGATCAGCATAAGCTAACATATCATTAGAATATACGCCAGGAGAATTAACAACAGCATTATACAAACCTGCTTTAATAGTAGGATCATTATTAAATTGAGTTAAATCAACACCTGTAAATTCTATTTGATTATATTTTTGATTAGTACTATACCAATTATTAAGTTCTGTTCCATAATCAGTTTTAAGACTTTTATATAATTTATAATGATTATGATCATTTATTATTTGCTGTGCTTCTTGTTCAGAATAGCCAAAATTTATAAGTGTTTGTTTACCAATACCATAAGAGGCTTTACCAGTAGTACTAATTAATCTTATAGCTTGATAATATTCTTTGTTATGTTTTTCTATTTCATTACCTCTAGTATAATTAGCTTTATACCAATCTACTTGGTTTTGAGTATATTTACCATTTTTTACTAATTCATCAGTTACATCATTATTAGCTTGATTTCCAATATTTTTTAAACGTTTTAAATTATCTTGATAATTATTATAAAATATTTTTTGATTTTGTTTATATGATTCTAATTCTTGTCTTTCTTCAGGAGTTATAGTACCTGTATAATCATTACCTGTTGCTTTTTTAAATATTTGTTTATCTTGTTCATTAGGATTGCCTTTTAGCAATCTATCAACACTATTTACATTATTTTGAGTATCTGTTATTCCATTTTTTAAAATATTTATTTGTTCTCGAATACCTTGAACATTAAATTTATTAGGATCTAATATTTGATTTACTGTTGTACTTGCATTATAAGTATCTGTAATTGCTGTTTTAGGATGCGCTAAATTATATTTATATTTAGCTAATTCTTTTGCATCTTTTGCTCTTTGCTTTTGTAATTCAAATGGATCTGCTGTTATTCCTGTAGTTCCGCTTTTAATTTTTTGATAAGAATATTTTATCATAGGTGCAGTAGCATTTTTATATACCATATAATCAATATAATTTTGTGCAGGATTATCTTTTTGACCTATAATATTACCATTAATATCTTTTATAGGATTACCATTAACATCTACTAATTTCTCAAATTGTTTACTAAAATTTTTATCTAATGTTGAATCAACCATAAAACGCTGTTGTAAATAAGCCATTGCTTTTGGATCACCATATATTCTGCTTGTTACTGCATTATAAACTTCTTGTGGTGATACTTCTTCTAAACCACTTATTGTCTTTTTCCAATATCTACCATCTGATGTAACATTATATGTAGTATTTTCATCTGCTTTAAATCCTTTACCTTCTAAATCAGCTAATTTCCCTAAATCTACATATTCAGCTGGTGATACTGGACTAAATGTATTATATGTCCCTTTTTCTGGATTGTAATTTGTTCCTTGCCATTTAATATATTCATAAGTTTTTAATTTCTGTATATCTTCTGGTGTATATTTATCAGGATGTTCTTGAACTAATTTATCTAAATTTTGTGATGAAGTTTGATAAGCATTATAATTACCTTCTATTAATCCCCATTCACCTCTTGTTTTATTAATATACATTTCTTTTCCAATATTTTTAATATCAGGAATTATATTACGCCAATTAAGAGTATTATTATATAAATTTTCTGTCGCACTATTTATTTTTTTATCATAAATATCATTTATTTCTTTCATTCTATTGGTATCTATTTCACCAAATCCGTGACCTACATTTACTTCTGATAATTTTTCTAATCCTTCTAAACTTTTATTTATCATTTGATCATTAAACTGTACTGATTTTATCATTAATTCTTCAGGTAATTTTAATGTAAAATCAAGCATTTGTGATCTACTTGTTTTATAAAATCTTCCCATAATTATTGTGTTTTTAAATCTTGTGTATTACCATTATCATTATACATAATTAAATTTCCGTTTTCATCTACATTAAATCCAATGCCATATTGAGATAATGTTGGTAATATTTGTAAAAACATTTTATTTTGTAATATTGAATTAGTATCAGCACCATATTTTTGTAAATATGTAGCAGATGTATTTAAATCTTTATTTAAATTAGTATAAAAAGCATCTCTATCTTGTCTATTAGCTAAATCAGCTTGATATTCTGCACCCATAGTAACTTTATCCCTTTGATTTTCCATAGTAGCTTTTTGTGCTTGTATTTGAGACATTGTATTTAATAAAGATTTAGTAATATTTTCTCTTGCTTTTAATGTTTGCATGTGAGTTACAGTATCTAAAGCTCTTTGAACATTTACTGTTCTTGCTGATTCCCTATTTATTCTATTAGAAGTATTAGAATATAAATCAATATCTTTTAAATATTCATCAGCTATTGATTTAGCCATTTGACCAGTTTCGTCTAATGTCTTTAATCCTTTATTACCATAATTTTTAAAAAAACTTCTATTTTGTAAATCTTCTAATCTATTTTTAAGAGTTAAAGAAGCAGGACCAATACCTCCTAATAATGTTCCCATAGAACCAATGGCATCTCCTATAGTTCCATTATAATCATTTAAAAAAGGATTATAATTACTATTTTGATTTGCTGGTACACCTTCTGATGGAGTAGGTACTGGATTTTTTGGTTCTGTTAATGGCTCTTGGTTTGTAGTTTCTGGTTGTTTTACTTGTGCTAAAGGTTCTGTATCTGTATTTTCAATTTGATTTATTTCATCTGGTTGTGTTGGACCATTAATATTAGTTGTATCTTTTATATTATTAATACCAGTAGTATCTGTTGTATCGATAGGAACAATACTACCATTTACATATTGTAAATTATTATTTTTTAAAGTATTATTAAAATTATTTTTATATGTATCATTATTTTTATATAAATATTGAGAAAATAAACCTAAATTTGGTAATGTAGATATTTCTATACCATTATCTGTATGTGTGTTACTATAAATATCTTTTTTAATATATCCATTTGCTCCTAAATTAGAATTAGTTGCTTCATTTATTTTAGCTTTAAAATTTTCAAAAGTTTCAGGATATTCTCTGCCAGTTGTATTTTTATAAAAATCTGTAAATTCATTAAAATTATTTTCATTTAAATAATCTGATATAGATTGTGCTACAATAGGATATTGCCAATATTCTATTGAATTAGGATCTTTAGGATCACCACCTGTTGGGATACCATCACCTCCTGTTCCATAAGCATATTTTTTACTCATTTTTTGAGTAATCATTTCATTTACCATATTTTGAAATTCTGTATCATAATACTCTTTTAAATTATTTACTTCTTCTATTCTTTCTAAAGTATTTTTATTTACTATATCTGTAGTATCTTTATTATATTTCTTTTCTAATTTCTTATTTTGCTTTTCTCTTTCTAATTTTCTTTCTGACATTGTTTTACCATCTATTTTTATTCTATTTGAATAAACTTTAGTACCTTCTTCTAAATTAGTTTGAATACCACCTTGTTCATGTGTTTTACCTTTTAATTTTGCTACTTGACCATTTGGAGTTTCTATAGCTTCATTATTTTCTAATTCTTGTCCATTATTATTAACTATACCACCCATAGCAAATACTTTATTATATATTTGTCTCCATAATGGAGGATTATAATAATTAGGTGTTTCAAAAGGATCTGCACTTGGCAATCTTTTATTAGTCTCACCCAAATTTGCTACAGATTTATAAGCCATTTGACTACTCAACTGTCCACCAATTGATACTGCTGGAGAAGCCAAATTACCTAAACCCCCAAGACCATAATCTTTAGCTGCCGTATTTATTAAATTCATTATTAAATCTTCATTATTCATAACTTATTTGTTTTAATCCTGTTATAGAAAATATTTTAAATAAATAATTATTACTATTATTATAATATAATCTTATTCCTATATAATTATCTCTAAAAGATTGTAATTCATTCCAAGATTTATTAATATCAATAGTAATATTATTTAAAATTTTATCTATATAATAATTTTGTTGTAAATTTATTAAATTTTTATTAAAAATAGGTAAATTATAATTAATTCTATAATCTCTTATTTCATTTAAATTAAATATTCCTTCTTTTTTTGATACTAAAATACTATCAATATCGTTGGTTACTTGCCTTTTTAACCACGTTGGATTTTCTTTTTTTATATCTAAAAGTCTTACTCCTGAACATTGATAAGAATTATAAAATATTACTTTATCAAAGAAATTTCTTCTAATTTCTGTACTAGTTTGTGTATCATAATTATATATTTCTGATTTAGTAATTATTTTTAAAAATTCATCTATATATTGAAGTAAATTATTTTTAGGTAATATTATCTCTATTATACTATCATAAGTATTATTATAAAATTTACCATATTTATAATCTATATTATGATCATATATATAAGAAGTAAAATTTAATAATTGTGTTTGTTTTATAGATTTAAAAGAATTTTCAGTTCTATAATATTTATAAGGTAAATATGAATGAAAACTTCTCCAATTCATTGTATTTAATGAAAAACTAATAGTAAAACTATTATTTAATATATTAGAATTAGTTATAGGAACATAATTATTTCCATTATATATTTCCCAAATATTTGTATTAAAATTAAATCTATAGTCATAAGCATCTAAAGTATAATCTTTTTTAGTTAATATTATTCTATTATATTTTTCATCAAATACAGTTAAAAATCCATATCCTTGTGGATCATGTGTTATTTCTTTAAATGATATTTGAGAATAATCTCTTAATTTACTTATTTCAAAAGTTAAATTATTTTTAAACCATTTTTTCATTCCTATATCTGAAAGACATTTAAGACCTTCCTCAGTTATTAAATATACTTTATTATTATTATCATCAACAAAAAATATAGAATTCATAAATTTTAAAATAGAATCTTTATATGTAGTTCCACATACACCTATTTCATCATCAACCATTTTAGCAGTATCCATTGATAAAAATTCACCTGTTCCTATATAACTAATAAAATCTTTATTAACTCTTTCTTGATAATTTGGTGGAATTTTATATAACATTCTTTCTGTAAAAATATATAATGTATTATTTAATGTTTTTATATCTGTAATTTCGCCATAATTATTATCTATATCTCTATAATTATTTGGTAAAAATACTTTGTAATTATCTGTTCTACTTTCATCAAAATTTCTTTGAGAATATAAAATTCTATTTTTCCAAGTTTCTAAGCATTTAGAGTTACATTTATAAGTTAATGGTATTGGAAAAAATACTTTTTCTTTATTTTTTCTATTATAATCTTCATTTAATTGATATATTTCTGGTGTACTTATAGGTATTAATGTTAATGTATTATCACCATTATTATCTTTTCTTGTTTCATCTTGTCTTAAATACTTAGATCTTGTATAAGTATTTAATTCATTAAAATCAAAAGAATCAAAATAAGATGTAGCCCCACTATTAATTTTTAATCTTAATTCTGTATTTAATTCTGATTCAACAAATACTCCTTCTATATTTTCTGCAACATATAGTAAAGTATCATCATTTTCTTGTTTTGCATTTAAATCAACATCTGTATTATAATTAAAATCTTTGTTATTAATAATATCTTTTAATTCACCACTATTTATATCTTTTAATAATTGTGATAATAATTCAGAACTTATAGCAATTAAATTGCCTATAATATTAGCTAATAAACCAATTGCTACTGCAATACTTGATCCTCCTGTTAAAATAGTAACTGTTAATATCCCAGTAAATTCTAATATATTTGCTACAATATTAGATATAGTATCTGCCCATCTCCTTTTTTGTAAAGAACCATAAAAAGTACTATGATATTGTGGAAAATGTTGAATATAAATATCACCTTCTTTTACTACAATATCATGTGATGTTGCTAAATTAGTATGTGTTTTATAATATTTTATATTTTCTAATACAGGATGTATATCTTCGTTTCCTGTTTCAAATCTTACATAAAATAAATCGTCTTTATGAGCTTCTGTTTTAGAAAATGATAAACCACCATTTTCAGATTTATATATCCCAACAGAACTATCTAATTCTGCATTTATCAATGTATAATTATTAGAACCATAATAAACATTTTCTTTTCTATCAGCAGGCTTTAAATAAAACGAATCACTTATAGTTAATTCTTGTTCACCTATTATATCAGAAGGATCATTATAATCTAAATAATTATAAGTATGATAATGATATATTGTATGTTTTATACCACAATACCAATCTTGACCATCAGTATCATATTTAATTAGTCCATAAAACAATCCTGTTGATGATGTACCAGGGAAAGCATTTTTTTGATAACTTTCTGTATATGCAATTAATTCTTGTCTATAAATTCCTTCTATATATATTTTTTTTGGATATAAAGCATCTTTATGAAAAAGTATTTTTGGACTTTTTCCATAAATTATATATCTTGCTTCATTGGTAGTAGTCTGAGAATTATTAAAATAACAATTTACAATATAATTATTTTCAGTATTATCAGAACTTGTTTTTATATTTAATGATTGAATAAATCCTTTATCTATAATTTTTCTATTTTGTTCATCTCTTTCACCTACTACAATAAAATATCCAATTGCATTTTCTGGTAATTGAATATTAGAAAATTTAATATTTAATAATTGTAAATTTTTTTGATTTATTGGATTATTAATAATTGTTGTAAATTCTGAAGAATTAAATGCATACAAATTATTTGCATCAATACTATCTAATGTATAAGTATCTGATAATTTTCCATAACTAATAGGTATTGTTAATGTAGATGAATAATCATCTTCGTAAATTAATATTGATTTAGATTTATCATCTTTATTTTTTTTATATTTTATAGTAATTAATACAGGATAACTTGATGGCGGAACTTCTTCTGTTAATTGTACTTTAAATATTTTTATTTTACTAGATGGATTATTATTTGGAGTAACCAAAGGTATATCATTTCTATCAGGAAATTTATGATGTCTAATTTTCTGTCCTGTTAAAGAATTACCCCAATAATCATTTCCCCAAAAATCTTGTCCATTTAATGTATCTCTATTTTCATAAGTATTATTAACTACTTCATAAAAATCCATATTAGATGAATTATTAGACATATTTTCTGGTCTTCCTGGTATATGATAAACAGGTGATTGTGTTCCATCTTTAAAAATATATACTATTCCAAAAGCATATACTTCTCCACCCATAAATCCCATTTTTATTGTAGTATTAGATTTAGGATTTTCGTGTATAGTACTTTCAAAAGCAGAAACTTGCTTTATATAATAATCTGCTTTTATTGCAGAAGCATATCTTTGCAAAGAACACCAATCTATTTCTTTACCTTTACCATTTGCTAATATCAATCTATCATCTAATTGTGTAATATGTTTTACTTTTGCTATATCTGGTTTATCTAATAATAAATCTTCTTTTGTTGTTTTCGTATATCCTTCATTATTTCCTGTATATATTATTTTTGTATCTTCTATTGAATATTCGTTACTAACTAAAACTTCTGTTATATTACCTGTATGTGCTCTTGCTATTATTATTGCTATTCTAAAATATTTAAAAGTTTTTTTATTTTCTTCTTTATGATTTAATTTAATAACAAGTTTTTTATTACATTTAGATTCTTTAAATAAAGTATTTAAAAGAGAATCTGAAGAATCATCTGTAAAAGATCCTTTTATTTTATTATAATTACTAGAATGATTTTCTTTATATACATTAACAGTTTCAGAAGTTGTTATCCAATTAGTTGAATTTAAATCTTCATTTAAATATTGAATAGAAATGTTATAAGAACCCGCATATAATTGCCCATCACTATTTTCTACACTTAATTCTATATCAGGAAAAGAATAATCATCTATTAAATTTAATTTTTCAGGTATTAATGTATTATTTTCAAATAAATAATTTAAATTATTTAAATTAATATATCTTGGCTTATTATAATAATCTGTAAAATATATTGTTTTTTCACAACCTCTGATTTTTCTATAAGTTCCATATACTTTATGATATTTACTAAGATTTAATTCTGAACATAAAGGAATAATAGTTTCTTTTACACCATTATTATCTAAATATATACCCGAATAATTATTATTATTATTTACAACAAATAATACTGTTTGATTATCACCAATATAAATAGAACCAATAACAATAGAATTATCAAATATCAAATTTAATTCATTAGATGTTTCATTACTTAAAAATGGTTCGTTTTTTTCAGTAGTATTATCTACATAATTAAGTGCAAATTTATATGTATTTTCGGGTTGATATATTTCTGTATTATCTGTATGTAAACCTTTTAAATTATTTGTATATATTTGTTCCATCAGTGTTTTAATTTTTGAATTTCATTCTGTTTACTAAATAAAGTATAATAACTTCTAGCATTATATGGTTTTAGCCATGCTTGAGCAAAATTTTCCATTTCATCAATAGATTTAGGTATCATAGCTTGACTAGCTGCTTGTGAACAATACTTATTCCAATCTATTTCTGCTTTTTGTAATTGAACATTAGAATTTGTTTCGCCTGCATAAAATCTTCTTAATGCCATTTTATATATTATATACATTGTAATAGCTGTTATATAACTATAATTATCAGGTATTAATGGATAACCATTCTCATCTAAAGGTATTCTATTATAAGATATTGCTATAGAAAAATCAGTAAAATTAAATCTTAAATATTGTCCATTAATAATAGTATATTCATATTTACAAGTAGTATTTATTTTATCTGTACAATCATAAGAAGATGAAAATGTAGATGTACTTAATCTAACTACATCATATAAAAAATTTTGATACCAATTTGTATCAGATACTACAAAAATTGTAGAAAAACATTCTTTATCACCTAAATTATTTTTTATAATTTTTTTATCAGCTGAGCATATATTTATATCACCTTTCTTTTTTAGATTATTTATACAATCGCATACAGAACTTATATCTTTATTTTTTAATACAATAATTTGATTTAAGCTTATAATATCTGATGGTAAAGTAATTTGATAATTTGTAACAGTAAAAAATTTAGTTACAGTTTCCATTGCAGGAACAGCATTTATTGCTGATAATGCTTCACCTGCCCATTCTACTACATCTGCTTCATTTAAATTTGTATAATTAAAATCACGTTGTAATTTAGTAAATATAGTATTTATTGTAGTAAATTTAATCATTTTTTATATTTTTATTTTTTAACCTTTCTTTTTTAGATTTTATAATAATATATTCTTTACCTGCTTTAATATTCTTAGCAACTGTTCTTTTATTTGTATATGAAAATATTAAATTATAAAAAGATCTATTTATTAATTTTGTAGTATCTTTCATATAAGTTATTCTATATCTTATACCACCTGTTTCTTCATTAAGATGCCATATTAAAGTTTTATTTTTTTTAGCTTCTTCATCTTCTTTCCATAATTTATTTGTAGCACCCCAATCAGGAGCTAATCCTACTATTTTACCATTTATTATTTTAGGTTTTATTTTATTACCAATAATTGCTATTTTACCCAAATAAAATGGTAATTTTATTACTTTACCATCTATTATTTCTTGCATCATAAACTTGATAAAAGAATAAATTATTTTAGTATATTTTTTATAAGATAATTTACGAGAATCTATTTTATCTTTGTATATTGTTCTTATTGTAATCATCATTTAGAATTTTGTAATAAACTATCTTTATTATCATTTGTTAAATCTTCTCTAATAACGGAAAATTCACTAACTAATTCTTTTAAAGTTAATTCTATAATAGGTTCTATCATATCATCATCAGTAGGAAATTCTTGTTCTAAAATATCTATGCATTTATAATCATCATTACAATTATAAGTTAAAGCTTGTGTAATATCTTTAAAATAAGCATTAATTATAACTTTTTTCATTTTATAAGAATGAATAAAATAAATATATTTATCTTTAATAAAATACCATTGTTTATTTTTAGTATATTTATTTCCTGATAAATATTTTAAATTATTAAAATCAATATAATTAAATTTAACTTCCCCATCTAATGAAGAAATAAATTTAATTATATATTTATTTTTAAATATTTGTACATCAGGTATTTGACATATTGATTTTGAAATATTGCAAGTTGCAGGTAAAATGCAAATATCTTTAAATAAAGGTGAATTTTCTATTTCAATTTTTAAATTATAATAGTAATTATCAGATAAATTTATATTTTTTGAAAGTTTTTTATTTGTTAAAAAATTATTACTACTTATAAGTTTATTATAAATATGTCTTGAAGTTAATCTACTATCATCTGATTGTACACCTTTAGAATAAAGAGATTGCACTCTCTGTATTAATTCTATTATTTTCATAATATTCTTTTAATTGTTTAGTATAATTATCAACTATATATACATCATAACTATATGGTTTTATATGTATTATTCTTTTATTAATAATTGGAATTTCTAATTGTTTTAAAATTAATTCATAATGATTTAATTGTAATTGATATTTATTAAAAGGATTTGATTTTAATTTTAAAAAAGGTTCATATAAATGATCACCATAATTTTTAAATAAATCTTTATTTGTTTTAAAATCATCAATTACAATACCATTAAATAATTCATTATATAAAATCATATCTATAGTACCTGCAAATTCAAATTTTTTATGATATCCTTTATATTCAGAAAAAATAGGTTTTAAATTATTTTTATTTAAATCTTGAAAATATTTAAATATTCCAATTTTATAACTTAAATTTTTATCATCTAATGAAATATTTTTAATTTTTTTATTAAAATAATCTTCTGCAAATTTATGAATATTTGTTCCTTTAAGTGCTGCTAATTCTCTTTTATTATCCCATTCTGATAATATTTCATTAACAGTTTTATTTTGTTTTTTTGCTACAAAATTTGCTATATTTTTATCAAAAGGTTTATAAAATTGTTTTATTCTTTTACTTACAGATTCATATTTTTTATTATTTACTTTATATTCATGCAAAAATTCATCGAAAGTTAAATCTTTAAAAGAATTATTTAAAATTTTTAATATGTTTGTTAAATTTTCCATTTTTATTACAAAGTAAACAAAAAAAATAATAATAATAAATATTTTTATACATTATTTTTTTCTTTATAATTATTATAGATTTTAATAAATTTATCAATAACTTCTTTTTCGATATCTAATGATACCTCAAGTAATTTATTTCTTCTTATTCCATTTTCTAATAATTTTAAATCAAAAAATTCATAAGAAAATTGTTTCATACATGGTATTAAAATTTCATTTTTTATAATCTTTATAAAATAAGATATATTTTTTATATTTAAATTTTTATAATTAATATAATAATTTATATTATTTATATATTGTTTAAATATGTCATTTAATTGATTTATTGTAACATCAAAATCATATAATAATATATCATTTATTACAGATAAAAAACAATTGAGACTAATATTTAATATATTAATTAATTCTAAATTTTCAATTATATTTATTTCTATAATTGTATCTAATTGTTTTTTTAATTTTATTTCTAAAGTTTTTAAAAAAATTGTATTTTTAATATTATCATATAAAAAATTTAATTTATGTAATATTTCTTCATGTTGTTTATCATGTTCATCTGTTAGTTTTAATTTTTTATCCATTTGCTTTTTGTCAATTATTGTTTTAAAATAAGCAGCTAAAGAAGTTAATAAGCCAGTTCCTATTAATATTTCACTAATAAATTGTTCAAGAATTTTATTCATAACTATTACATATTTTTATAAGCATCTATACAATGATCTTTTCCAAAAATTTTATTTATAAATAATCTAATTCTATTACCAAAAGGTGTTAAAAGATTATTAGCTTCTAAATATCCCATAGCTTGTGAAATAGTATGTTTTTTATTAGCAAACAATGTATCTCTTTCTTTTGTTACAAAAAGCTCAATAA
>Ga0114934_10000053_pt1 | contig 57049 bp, 50 predicted proteins | sample 4SBtaG_2_FD_99695 | JGI IMG/M metagenome (GOLD analysis project Ga0114934, IMG submission 99695) | Deep subsurface microbial communities from Kolumbo volcano to uncover new lineages of life (NeLLi) - 4SBTROV10_white metaG | ecosystem: Environmental > Aquatic > Marine > Volcanic ...
ATTTTATAGAAATTTAATTAATTCAAAATGCTTTACAGGTGCAAGTCCATTTTCAGTAGTTGTTACCTTTGCCATTCTTGTTTCAACTTTGAAAACTGGTATTCCCTCCTCTGGAGTATTTAATAATTGAAAATAATATGAATAATTTTATCGATTCTATAAAAATACTACTTCTATAAGAGAGATATTGTAGCTTTTTGCTTCAGGTGGAATAGAGTTTCCACCTGAAGTCCTAATGTTTTGCTTTATCCAAATGAGTTCACTGCAAAAAAACACTTCTACAACTAAAAAAGTTATAGAAGTGCTTAAATTCATTTTAAACTACTTTTACTTCAAAAAATAGCATACTATTATATTATTCTTTTACAATTTTATTCTTCAAACTCTTCAGGAAAATCAGCATTGTGATACACATTTTGTACATCATCATCATCCTCAAGAGAATCAATAAGTTTCTGCATCTTAGTTGCCTTATCCATATCTAATTCTACATAATTATCAGGTAGCATAGTTATCTCTGCTGATAGGAATTCATATTCTGCTTTTTCAAGTTCTTCTCTGACAGTTGAGAATTCAGCTAGCTCAGTATATATTTCATATACTTCATCTTCTGCACTAAAATCTTCTGCACCCGCATCTAAAGCTGCCATCATAATCTCATCTTCATCTATGTCTTCTTTTCTTTCAATAACAATTTGTCCTTTTTTATTAAACATCCATCCTACGCATCCACTAGCACCAAGATTACCTCCAAATTTATCGAATAAATGCCTAATATTTCCAGCACTTCTATTCTTATTATCCGTAAGTACTTCAACAATAACAGCTACTCCAGCTGGACCATATCCTTCATAAACTATCTCTTCATAATTAACACCAGCCAAATCCCCTGAAGCCTTTTTAATTGCTCTTTCTATAGAATCCTTAGGCATATTGTTAGCCTTTGCTTTTGCAATAACATCTCTTAATCTAGGATTAGCATCTAAATTTGCCCCACCATTCTTAACAGCGATAGCTATTTCTTTCCCTATTTTTGTAAATATTTTTCCCCTTTTTGCATCAACTTTACTTTTCTTGGCCTGTATATTATGCCATTTAGAGTGTCCTGACATACTAAAACTCTCCTTCCAATATATCTTCGTAAATTTCTAACTTATTATAACATGGTCAATACTAACTCTCAAGTCTAACACAAGTACAGCATATTTTCTGATTTAAAGTAATACTCTTCATCACCTTCATAAACAACTACTCTACCATATGTAACTTCTGCGATTTCACTTTTTAGCTTCTCTAATTTTGACAATTCACAATACATCAAAATAGAAACTTTATCAGAATAATTAATATTTTCTATATTCCAATTGCTTTTATTACAATAGTATTGAACCTTTCCTAATAATTCATACTCTATCTCAATATTAATAGGACAACCTAGCACCTTTTCAACTATTTCAGCCTTTTTAACTGCTAATGATGCTGCTTTAGAATAAGCTCTAGTTAATCCCCCAGTTCCTAATAATACTCCTCCGAAATATCTTGTAACTACAATAACAACATCAGTTAAGTTATTCTTTTTAATAACATCTAAAACAGGTATTCCACCTGTCCCCTTAGGCTCTCCATCATCATTATACCTCTGTACCCCCATATTATTACCTATAACGTATGCATATACATTATGTCTAGCTTCCCTATGTTGACTTTTAATAGTATTTATAAAATCTTTTGCTTCTTCTTCACTATCAACTCTCTTAACATTTCCAATAAAAACTGATTTTTTTTCTTCAAATTTTGAACTAGCATCATACATAACAGTAAAATATCCCATATCACTTCTCCATTCTCTTAAACCAATATTTGTGGGAAATTAACATTTTAAAATATCCGCTATAATTTTAATACCTTCTTCTATTTTATTATCATCAAGCCGCGAAAAGCCCAACCTAAAGAACTTATTCCCATCTGAACTATTTTTATAAAACAACACCCCAGGGGTAATTAATACTTTTCTTCTCCTACATTCATAAAACAATTTAACAGAATCAAAATCATCGTTCAATATTTTAAAATAAATATTGAATCCCCCTCCAGGTTCATAAAATTCAACATAATCTTTAATATTATGATTTATAATTTTTATCATATAATTATATTTATCATAATATATTTTATTTAAAAAATTTACATGTTCATCCCATAATCCTTTATTTATATATAAATCCAATGCTCTTTGCATCAAACTCGAAGTTGATATATCTGTATTTATTTTAGATTTCTGCATATTTTCTTTAAACTTTTTTGGCGATATCAAATATCCAAGCCTTATTCCTGGAAGAAATATCTTAGAAAAACTCTTTATATATATAACTCTATCATTAGTATCTAAACTCTTAAAACTACAATACTCTATTTTATTATCATAAATCAATTCAGATAAATAATCATCCTCTATTATATAAAAATCATATTTTTGTGCTAATTCCAATATTTTAATTTTTTTCTCCAAACTATAGCTAAACCCTGTAGGATTTTGGAAATAACTCATTGTATAAAAACATTTTATCCTATTTTTATTTAGTATATCTTCTAATGCATTGATATTAATTCCATCATTCTTAATTTCAACTTCAAAAATATTAGCTCTTCTCCATCTAAAAACAGATAAAGCTCCTATATAAGTAGGCCTTTCTACAATAACATTGTCATTAACATTTATTAAAGCTTTAGAGGCAATATCTATTCCCTGCTGAGCACCTGAAACAATCAGAATATCGTCTTTATCTAATTTCTTATCCCAAAAATAATAGCTTATACTCTTTCTTAAGCCTTCAAAACCTAATCCCTCTTTGTAAACGAATGCCTCTGCACCATACTTATCTAAAACCTCATTTAATACTTTCTTGAATATTTTCACTGGAAAATATGTACTACAAGCCGTTTCACCAGTAAAATCTATATAATCTTTAAGTAAATCAGGTGACAGATTTTTGAACATCTTACTGTATTCATTTTTAAATTTTAAATTAATATCTCTCTTTTTTGCATATGTGCCACTACCTATTTTTTGTACAGCAAACCCCTCTGTTTGAAGTTTATTATATGCTTTTATTATAGTATCCTTATTAACTTCTAAAAAACTCGATAATCTCCTTATAGAAGGTAATTTTTCACCTTCCTTTATATCATTTTTTTCTATAAGGCACTTAATATGTTTCGATATTTGTATATATAATGGTCTTTCAAAATCAATATCAATATAATACTTATTCATACATTTCACCAGCTATATCGTATATACATTTTCTTTAAGCAATTCATTACTACTATCCAAATAAAAACTCCTTTTCAACTTTTTTATTATTTGCTTTTTAAAGAGTCTATCTAATACCAATTCAGCTTTAATATCAAAATCATAAAATTGACTATCTCTCCTTATTTCATCTGAACTCAATAGTTCATCTTTTTCTTTCATATAATCTAAAAGCATATAGCAAATATTTCTTAAATTATTATCTATCTCATTTTCTATATACTTTAATGTATTTTGTATTGCTTCCTTAACGTCTTTGCTCTCAAAGAATAATTCATTTACGATGTTATGGAATTCACTATTTGTATTTATACACATTGTAATCACATCTCTTGTTACAGTATATCCATTAAAGTTAACATATAGTTTTGAAAAGTCATTTACGCATTTTATTGCAAGATTATATGCTGTTGGTAAAACATCATTTGATATATATTTTTTACATTCAGATATGTACGCAAGAACCCTTCCAAGATAAACTAAATTTTTAATTCCTCTGTATTTATCAGTATAAAATCTACCTTGATCATACTTAGTTGTAATATCTATATCCTTTGAAAAAACCAATTTAGATGTTGCTATTAATCTATTACTATAGCCCTTATCCATACTCTTGATATGTAATTTCATAAAATCACTCTTATTTATGAATCTAAAATGTATAGGTATATCATTTATATTGGTATAAACATTTTTAATATAATCTAATTCACTTTCTATTATAACAAACATATCAATATCCGATTCTTCCCAAAAATCCCCCGACACCATTGAACCAAATACCAAAACAGCAAGTACATTTTTATCCTCTTTCATTCTATCAACTATTGTATTAAACGCTTTTTGATATTGCATTACTGTATTCATAAACTAGACACCTCCTGTGTGTGCTAATAATTCATTTATATTTTTTACCTATATTTATCATTGTCCTTAACTTACATTTAAGAGCTTTAAGCACTTCATCAGACAAGTCATTTACATCATACACCAAATCCAATGTATCTTTAATCTTTGAACTTTTCCCAAAATTTGTTTGAGCAATATTTCTTGCTGATGAAGCATAATTTTCAGATGAAAATCCTAAAATATACAAAGAATTGAGTAGTGGAAAAACTTCTGTATCATAATATAATCTTTCAGTTAAATTTAGGTCAAGCTTAGCCAATTCTTGTCTTAATATGTTGATTTCAGCAATACTAGCTGAAACCTTTTTTAACTCCTCAGAAATATATAATTCACTATTCTTTTCTCCACTACAATCATTTAATATTTTATAAATATTATTTTTAACATTTTCTTTTGAATTCATTTTAGAAAGTTGTTCTAATAACTTTTCTATATCTTTATCGTTCATAAAATACCTACAAATTCATTAATATATAGTATTTATATAAGATTTTCGCAAAATTTATTACTTTCATAAAGAATCCTTTCTTCGTCAATATTTAAAAACTCGCCATTGTATAATACTATCTCTCCATTTATTATAACAGTATGAACTTCATTTCCAGAAGCTGAAAATACAATATTCGAATCAATATCATATCTTGGAATCATATTCGGTCTATTCATATCAAGCATAACCAAGTCAGCTTTATATCCCTCTTCTATTCTTCCTAATTTTTCAAATCCTAATGCTTTTGCACCATTTACAGTTCCTATATTTAACATATCAGAGCCATTTAATTTTGTAGTATCTTTATACCATAATTTCTGAAGAAGAGCTCCAGTTTCCATTTCTTCAAACATATTTAAATTATTATTGCTTGAAGTACCATCTGTTCCTAAACAAACATTAACTCCATTATCTAACATTTCTGCAATTCTTGCAACACCACTAGCAAGTTTCATATTGCTTTGAGGATTATATGCAACACTAACTTTTTTATCTCTTAAAATTTTAATATCATTATCAGTCATATGAACACAATGAGCTCCAATCACCTTATTATCAAGTATTCCAGTGCTTAAAAGGAATTCTGTTGGTGTCAAATCATATTTGCTTTTAATAATATCCACTTCATCTTGTGTTTCTGATATATGTATATGCACACCTATATATTGCTGTTTTGCTGTTTCAGCAACTCTTATTAATGCTTCTTTACTCAAAGTATACGGTGCATGAGGTGCAATCATAGTCTTTATCATATCTTCATTTTTGGAATATTCCTTTACAAAATCATTTAATTTCACTGCACTTTTTAGCTGTTCTTTCCATGCATCACCAATTATAGGCGTACCTAACACTGCTCTAATATTAAATTCCTGAGCAACCTCTAACACTTCTTTTTGGAAAAAATACATATCATTGAATGTTGTAGTACCTGTTCTAATCATTTCAATAATTGCTAACTTTGTTCCAACGCTTATATGCTCTTCTCTAAATTTTGCTTCCATAGGCCATATCTTTTCATTTAACCATTTCATAAGAGGAAGCCCTTCTCCATACCCTCTTAATAAAGTCATAGCTGCATGAGTATGACAATTAACTAATCCTGGCATAACACATGAATTCTTTCCATCAATAATTTTATAATCTTTGCAATCACCATTATACTCTCCATATCCTACTTCTTTTATTTTTTCTCTATTTATTACAATATATCCATTTTTTATTATATCATCATTTTCATTCATTGTAACAATAGAAACATCCTTAATTATAATATTCATTTAACATATACCTCTCCTTCAACAATTCCGTAAACTTCTTTTTGTGTATTATACACCATTAGTTAAATTTTTTCTATACACATAATCACATTTCAAATTTTTTACACTTATTGTATGTTTCCTCGTCTACCAAAGCTTTTATATAAGTACCTGTATTTTTGTATTCTTCAGCCAAAGCCTTACCATTCCTATAAATGTATGCTACATATTCCTGATGTGAGTAAGGAATTATAAATTCTTTTTTAAATAATTTTTCAGGAATAGACTTTGAAATCTTATATAATAGCAAATCCAAATTCACATTCTTAGCTGCAGATATTTCAATATATTCATTTTCTGTTATGTTTTTTAACTCATACCTTATTTCTGATAATTTGTCTTCTTCAATTTTATCTATCTTGTTTAAAACTAAAATAATTTTCTTATCATCAGCACCTAATTGTTCTAAAACTTTATTAACAACATTTAATTCTTCAAAAAAGCTATCAGACGATACATCTATAACATGAATAAGGACATCAGAATTGATAACTTCTTCAAGCGTTGATTTGAAAGCTTCCACTAAATCATGAGGTAATTTTCTAATAAACCCAACAGTATCTGAAATAGTTATGATTCTATTATCCGGAAGCACAATCGCTCTAGTTGTTGTATCTAAAGTAGCAAAAAGCATATCAGCCTCAAATACCTTTTCCTTTATTAATGTCTCTTTGTATGTTGCAATATCACATAATTTATTCCTTAATGTAGATTTTCCTGCATTCGTATAGCCAACCAATGAAACCTGAGGAATGTTTCTTTTAATTCTCTTTTCCCTTTGAATGTTTCTATTCTTTTTATGCTTGTGTAATTCTTTTTTTATATCATTTATTCTTTCTCTAATATGTCTTTTATCAATCTCTAACTTTTTTTCTCCTGGTCCCCTCGTACCTATACCAGCACCAGTCCTTGACAATACTGTTCCTAATCCAATAAGCCTTGGCAACCTATATCTAAGTTGAGCTAATTCCACTTGCAGTTTTGCTTCTGAACTCTTAGCTCTTCTTGCAAATATTTCCAGTATCAATGTTGTTCTATCAATAATCTTAACTTCTATATTATTTTCTAAATTTCTCACTTGAGAAGCAGATAATTCATCATCAAAAATAACTACATTAGCATTTAATGTTTGAACCAACCTCTGAATTTCAATCATTTTACCTTTTCCAACAAAATACGCAGAATCAATATGGTTTCTTACTTGAAGAACTTTATTTAAAGTTTGCACATTACACGCCTTTGCAAGTTCTTCTAATTCATCTATGCTTTCTTCACTTTCTATTCCTACAAGTATAGCTCTTTCAGAATATTTCTCTTCAATGCAAACATTTTTTAAGCAATCTTCAACAACATTTATTTTACCTAAAAAATCAAATTCCAATGTTTCTTCAATAGATAATGGTCCTATTTCTACGCTCTTTATAGTATTATCTTCTATATTGCAAAATCCTAAATCTATAATATAACCACCATCATTATAATCAACTGTTATAGATGCAATGCAATCTAATTTCAATTTTATTAATGCAGAAATATCCATATTTGATAATTTAGGATTTCCATTCAAATGAGTATGAATAATTCTAACACCAGAAAGCTTATTTTCACTATAGAAAATTCCCGATATTTCAACTGTGTTTAAATCACCAATAGATACACTTACAATATTTCCTTTTCTATCTACTGCAATACTTATTTCTCTATTAATACTCTCTGAAATATTAACAATTATACTTGCTAGTTCATCTGTTAATATAAATTCTCTAGGAATTTTGTATTTATATATATTTTCTAATTCATTTAATATTGTTTTCCTTATACCATCTATGTTTCCATATATCATAAAATCATCTCCATTATATATTATTAAGAATTATTGTCATGTCATACTTTATTTTATTAAGTTTATGGCTTTTTTAAAAAAAGAAGCTTGAATTTACAATGCTTATAAGTTATTATAACAGTATAAATACAATAATGTAAATATATCAGAAGGCGGGATTTCGATTGGAAGATAAAAAGAGAAACATATTAATAAGTGAAGAAAAAATCAGAGAAAGAATTTCTGAGTTAGGAAAAGAAATATCTAGAGATTATGAAGGGAAAAAACTATATGTATTGTCTTTACTCAGAGGAAGTTTTATTTTTACTGCTGACTTAGTTCGATTTATTAATGTTCCAACTAAAATTGGATTTATGACGACATCAAGCTATGGTCATTCTGAAACTTCATCTGGTAATGTTAAAGTCGTTAACGATATTCCTGATAACATTGAAGGATATGACGTTTTAGTAGTTGATGACATAATTGATAGTGGTATTACTATGAATTTCGTCATAGAACACGTCAAATCTTTAAAGGCTGCTTCAGTAAAGTCATGCGTTCTTCTTGATAAACCTGAAAGAAGAAAAATTGATATTAAACCTGATTACTGTTGCTTTAATATTCCAGATGTATTTGTCGTTGGATACGGTTTAAATTATGGTGATTATTATAGAAATGTTCCATATGTTTTTAACTGGGAAGCTGAATAGTGAACTCGTTTTGCTAAAGCAAAACATCGGGACTTCAGTTGAAGACTCTACTCCACCTTAAGCAAAAAGCTTGAATCTCCCACTTATAGAAGTGGGAGTCTTATAGAATCGATAAAACGGGCTATTGTATTAACGTATAATAAGTTTCATTAGCAAAATTCTGTTCCGTAAATTTACAATTCCGTAACTTCTATAAACTACAAATTTTGATTTAGCAAATATATTGCACTTTACTAATCTGAGAAATTTTTCAATCTAAATCCAGCATCATTGAGATCCATCTGAATTGCCGTTTTAGGAATCTTTCCAACTATAATTGTTTCAGCAATAGGAATTTCATTGCTCACTTCAACATCACTGCTTTTAACAGGTATAATAATTCTTATCTTTGTTTTCATATTTATATAAATCTTATGTCTAGTTTGATTTATACCCACACTTTCAAATTCAGAAGAATATCTTGTCTCTATAAATCCTATAGGCTGCATTTTTATCTTTATGCTTGGTCCGAAATATGATAATACATTATTTCTCATAATATACCCAATAGGAAGTTGAATCCCTACATTTCCTAAATCGCTTAATGCTTTTTGAGCTTTAATTGCAACATCACATGCTATTTTATTCAATATCAATGTATCGGCTTTTAATAAAACAATATTCCCATTTTTATCCTTTTCAATTTTAATGACATCATTATAGTTAAACTGCTTCATAAATTCATCAATTATAGTTTTATTCATTATTTCAATTGCTTTTGCCCTCATTTCCGCTTCAGAAACAGCTATTACAGTAGGCATTACAGTTTTATCGAATTCATATATAAAAATAGTGAATATGGATATAATCATAATAAAACTGAATATAATCTTATATTTTATTCTTATTGTATATCCCTTCTTCATATTTAGTACTATAGAATATTATATGTATATATATATTTTGTTATTAACAAATTATTGTGATATAATATGTTAGGCATTTTAAATAAAATGATTTGAAGTTTGTCTTAAGGAGGATTCTTATGCACGATAAAAACAATAAAAAGAATATAAAGAAAAAAGGCACTACACGTAAAATCATAAAAGCTATTTTCATTACATTATTAGTTATTATTCTAATTTCTGGAGCAGTGTTAGGCGCAATAACATATGGAATGATTAAAACAGCTCCTAAATTGGATGTAAATCAAATATTATCATTGAATTCACCCACAACACTATATGATGATAAAGGAAAATTAATGGACGAGTATAAAACAATTGAGCGTAGAATTCCTGTATCCATAAAAGATGTACCTAAAGATCTTCAAAACGCTTTTATTGCTATTGAAGATGAAAGATTTAGAAAACATCATGGTATAGATTTTAAAAGACTTGTTGGCTCAACAATTTATAATATTAAAAACATCATAACAAAATCTGGTAGTCTACAGGGAGCTTCTACAATTACTCAACAGCTTATAAAACAAAAAATGTTTCTACAAAATTCTTTAGAGCACAGATTAAATATTCAAAGAAAAGTTCAAGAAATGTATTTAGCAATCAAATTAGAAAAAGTTCTTTCAAAGGATCAAATATTAGAATCATATATGAATACAATTCTACTTGGTGGTAATGCCTATGGCATTGAGGCTGCTGCTCACCAATATTTTGATAAAGATATTAATAAATTAAATTTGAAGGAATGTGCTTTTTTAGCTAGTGCTGCCCAAAATCCATCAGTATCTTACGCAGTAGCAAGAAAATCATTTATAAATAAAAAGCCTTTAGACTCTCCTAGAACAAAAGCTGTTCTTTCAAATATGTTGAAAAATAATTTTATATCTAAAGAAGAATATGATAAAGCAATAAATACGCCTTTAGTATTTTCATTTAATACTAGAAATCAAAATAAAATGGCTTACGAGTGGTTTTCTAGACCCGTAATAGCACAAGTAAAAAAAGATTTAAAAGCTAAATATAAAAATAAATATACTGAAAACGATATAAATAACCTATTGGCGTTTGGAGGATTAAAGATATATACTACAATGGATGCTGAGCTTCAAAATGCAGTTCAAAGAATACTTGATGATAAAACTGAACCAAGCAAAAAGAAAGCATCTGATTATTTATTTCCAAGATATAGTAATTTAAAACCAGTTCAACCAAAATTACAGGCTTCAGCTGTAATTATGGACTACCATACTGGAGAAGTAAAGGTTATAATTGGAGGACGCGGAGAGCAAGGACCTATGTCATATAATAGAGCAGCTTCTGATAAATTTCTGCGTTCACCAGGTTCATGTATTAAACCATTAACTGTATATTCTCCTGCAATAGACACTAAAATTTTTACGGCTGCAACAGTAATTGAAGATTCACCCATTCCTCCAGAAATAGGTAAAAAATATGTTGCTCCTGGTCAAAAACCTTATGACCCTAGAAATTGCCCTATGCCATGCCGAGGATATGTGACTTTAAGAGAAGGTTTACGTCGTTCTATTAATAAGGTTGCTGTAAAAATAGAAGATAAAATAGGACTTAATACAGGAGTATTATATGGCAGAAAATACGGACTCCAAATCGATGAAACAGACGAACATAGTATGGCTGCAATAGCTTTGGGACAATTAGATGGTGGAAGTATCTCTGGAACAAATCCTTTGACTTTATCAACAGCTTATGGTACTTTCGGTAATAATGGCATGATAGCTAGCCCACGGCTTTATACAAAAGTAGTAGATAGCAACGGAAACGTCATTTTAGAAACTAAATATGAAGTAAAACAAGTGATTTCCCCTCAAGCTGCATACATAATGTATGATTTGCTGAAAGGGCCTGTAAGCAGTGAACCAGGTTCAACTGCTCCAAGTGCTAAATTCAAAGGTATGAGTGTTAGAGGTAAAACAGGTACCGCAAGTGACAAAAAAAATTTATGGTTTACAGGTTTAACTCCTTACTATTCAGCTTCAGTATGGGTTGGTAATGATGACTATTCAAAAATAGAAGGTAGATTTTCAAGTAACAGTGTAGCTAGAATTTGGAGAGAAATAATGAAAGTAGCTCACAAAGGATTAAAAGATAAAGAAATCGAAGAACCAGCTGGAATTGTTAGAATTAAAGTCTGCAAGGATTCTGGTACACTACCAAGACAAATATCATATGAAGATCCTAGAGGAAATAGAGTATATACTGAACTATTTATTGAAGGTACTGAACCTCATACATTTGATGATGTTCATGTAAAAGCAAAAGTCGTAAAAAAAGTTGATAAAAACGGAAATGTAAAATACGTATTAGCAACCGAATATAGTGATCCTAGTAAAATTGAAGAGAAAGTATTTATCAAAAGAGACTATACTCCTAAAGTTTACTTAGTTGATCAAAAGTATGTTCTACCAACTGAATATGATGATGCTACTCCAATAGATGATATTAAGGGCAAAGATAATAAACTCGTAAATGATTTTTTCGATTATCTGTTCAATTCAGATTTAGATAAGAATAAAAAAAATAATATTAAAGATCATATAAAGGATTCCAATAAAGAAAACAAAAATACTAAATCAGAAAAATTTGATACTACAAATAATGATTGATGTATATAAAATGCTGTGAAAAATACCACAGCATTTTTGTATTATTCCTTTGTTTTTGGATTAAAAATCAAAGCCATGATATAACCAAATACTATTGCAGCAGTAATACCTCCAGCTGCTCCTTTTATACCTCCAGTAAATGCTCCTATCAACCCTAACTCATCAACTTCCTTCTTTACACTAATAGCTAGTGTATTTCCAAATCCGGGTAATGGTATCGTTGCACCAGCCTTACCAACATCTATCAATTTATTATATAAACCGAATGCCCCTAAAATAACACCAATTGTAACAAAACTAACGAGTATTCTCGCAGGTGTTAGTGCTGTCTTATCCATTAATATTTGAGCGATTACACAAATTATACCCCCTATTATAAATGCCGATAAATAATCCATCATCTACTGCTACCTCCAAACTCTATAGAAACTGCATGTGCTATTCCCGGAATAGTTTCACCTTGTTGATATGATGTAGTGCTCATGAGAGCACCAGTTGAAACCAAAAGTACTCTCTTAAATTTACCCTTAAGCATATTCTTATAAATATATCCACTTGCTACCACAGCCGAGCATCCACATCCACTTCCACCACAATTCACATTTTGTTTTTCTAAGTCATATATTTCCACACCACAATCAATATATCTGTTTTTAATATCATAATTATATTCTAATAATAGCTTTTCAGTAATTTCTTTACCATGTTTGCCTAAATCGCCGGTAGCAATTATATCGTAATCACTTGGCTTACGCCCCGTGTCTTGAAGGTGCTGCTTAATAGTATCAACTGCTGCTGGTGCCATCGCTGCCCCCATATTATTTGGATCTGATTCACCATAATCCTTAACTTTTCCTGTTGTGATATAAGATATGTATGGAAAATTTCCATTTCTTCCTAGAAGCATTGCACCAGCTCCTGTTACAGTCCACTGCGACGTGGGTAATCTCTGGCTTCCCATTTCGAGTGGTGTTCTAAATTGCCTTTCAGCTGTTGAAAAATGTGAAGAAGTGGCAGCCAAAACATAATTGGCAAAATCTCCAGCTATAATCATAGCAGCTAGCCCTAATGACAATGCCATTGTAGAACAAGCACCATAAACCCCAATATATGGTATATTAAGTGATCTAACTGCAAAATTCGAAGCAGTTAGCTGGTTCAATAAATCTCCTGATATAAGATAATTTATATCTTCTTCCTTTAAATTGCCTTTTTTTATGCATCCGTTTATAGCTCTATTAGCCATGCTACTCTCAGCTTTCTCATAGCTTTTTTGTCCATCTGTATCATCTTGTAAAATCATATCAAAATAATCCTTTAATGGCCCTTTACCTTCCTTAGGTCCAACTACACTCATCGTTGAAATTATTTTAGGCTTATTTTCTGTGCAAATAGTTTGCTTCCCAACTCTTTTAATCATGAATTTACACATCCTTACTAACTTATTTTACAATCAACATCAAGAAATAAAATAGTATACTATCCCAACAATAACAGAAGAAGTTACTCCATAAACTAATACAGGTCCAGCAATTATAAACATTTTTGCTGCAACTCCAAAAACAAAGCCTTCTTTTTTGAATTCCATAGCCGGTGAAACAATAGAATTTGCAAAACCAGTTATTGGTACAACAGTCCCTGCACCAGCATATTCTGCTATCTTGTCATATATACCTATTCCTGTTAGAAACGCACCAACAAAAACCATAGTAATTGATACATAAGCTCCTAACAAATCATTCGGTACTCCTAGTTTAGAATATAAATTATTAAACATTTGACCTATATCACATATGACTCCACCAATAATAAAAGCTCTTACACAATGTGTTAATAATTGTGGTTTAGGTTTATCATTTTCTGTCAATTGCTTAAATTCTTTTTTCAACTTATTCTCATTAATTTTCAATTTTTAATTTCCTCCATAATATTTTAAGTTTATATATCCTTCTTGTAGTATTTTCTGCAAAAAAAAATTTTTTAAACACATAAAAAAGGATACATTCAGCATCCTATCCACTTAACATATCCCTCATCTCTTTTAACACTTTCTTTTCTATCCTAGAAACTTGTACTTGGCTTATGCCTAAAAAATCTGCTACCTGAACCTGTGTCTTATCTTTAAAATACCTTAAAATTATTATTTGCCTTGATCTTAAATCTAAATCTTTTAGTATTTCTTTTAATGCTATTTTATCAGTCATATCTTTATCTGTGTCAGCATTATTGCTTATTTTATCAATTAGTAATACAGGAGAGCCGTCATCTTGATGAATTGTATCATACAGATACTGTGAACCAAGTGATGCTTCTAAAGCAAATACTATATCCTCTTTATCTATTTTTGAGTATTTAGATAATTCTTCAATAGTAGGCTCCCTTCCAAATTTATTTCTTAAATCTTCTTTCATATAATACAATTTTTTTGCAGTATTCTTGATACTTCTACTAACTTTTATAATACCATCATCTCTTATAAAACGCCTAATTTCACCCATAATCATTGGAACTGCATAAGTTGAAAACTTAACATTAAACTTTGGGTCAAAATTATTAACCGCTTTTACAAGTCCAATACACCCTATTTGAAAAAGGTCCTCATATTCATATCCTCTATTTAAAAATTTTTTACAAATAGACGTAACTAAAGGTAAATTTTTTTCTGTAATTTTATTAAGAGCTTCTTTATCTCCATTTTTTGCCATATTAATAAGCTCTAAATTATCCTCATATTTAACACTACATTTTTGTTCTGAATTTTTCTCCATAATTACTCACCCAACTCACTGTCCTATAGTTTTTATTAAAGTAACAGTAGTTCCATTTCCACGCTCAGACTCAACTTTAACATCATCCATAAACGTTTCCATTACAGTAAACCCCATACCTGATCTTTCCAAATCTGGCCTTGAAGTATATAATGGTTGCATTGCTAATTGAACATTTTCTATTCCTTTTCCTTTATCTGATATAACAATTTTTATTTGATTTTTATTAATCTCTGCCTCTATTTTAACAATTCCTTTATTATTGCTATATCCATGAATAATAGCATTTGTAACAGCTTCTGATACTGCTGTTTTAATATCTGAAATTTCTTCTAATGTAGGATCTAATTGTGCAGCAAAAGCCGCAACAGCTACTCTCGCAAAGCCCTCATTTTCCGATACACTTAAAAATTCTAATTTCATCATGTTCTGATACATGCCTATCCCCCCACTAAATATTGTTAACTGCTTGTTCAAAACTATTATAAGAACTAATAATTTTATACATACCTGATAATTCAAACACCTTATTCACAGTTCCCTTTACATTTACAACACACACCTTACCTCCATTTGCAGAAAGTTTCTTGTATCTTCCTATTACAACACCTATACCCGAACTATCCATAAATGTTACTCCAGAAAAATCCATTATTAACTTCTTTATTTTCTCCCTTTCCAACCTATCATCTATTCTGTTTCTAACTTCCTGTGCACTATGATGATCTAGTTCACCATTTAAATGTACAATAAGCTTATCATCTATCTTTTCAAAATTTAAGTACATATTGTTATGCCCCCTTATAACAATTATTTTTAGGAATATAAGTGCAACAATCACATGTATATATTTACATTACTATATAATGTATTCTATGTATTCTAACTTTTTCCTTCTTAAATAGGTACACTTATTTGTATATTACCCAACTTTTATAATATTAAACATAATTTTTGAAAAATTTTCATAATAGTTAATACAATGTACAGTCACTCATATTCACCAAAATCACAATTTGTTTTGATAATTATCAATTGTTTTCTGTATTAAATCTATTTCTATATCGCTTAGTGAAAAATATTCATATAGTGCATTCTCATCTTCATAGTTTTGAGTAAACTTATCAGGTAAAAAAAGCTTCATCAAATTATTAGGATAATATTCAAATAAATTTTCTCCAAGTTTCTTTGCAAATGTTTTAAAATAAAATTCATATAGTCTACTGTTCAATAAAAACAATAAAAAATCATATGAATAATTACATTCTTCCTTTAAAACTAATGAATAAACATCCGCACTAAAATAATTTCCTTTATCCATCGCAAATCTATTAGTATCTGATTTATATGGAAAAACAATCTTGTTCTGTTCGAAAATATTCATATCTCTTCCCCACTGTAATTCATACCATTTTCTATATCCTCTTATGCATTCTCGCCTATTCTCTAACCTATCTCTCATACGTTCTATATACTTAATGGCTTTTGGAAACTTTTCTTCTTTATCAATCATATTAGAATAAATCAAATATTTTGATGAAGAAGTTATGTTATGCTTTTTTATGTTACTGCTTTTTATCCATGGTTTAATCAATTCCTTCTCAATATTATTTTCCGATATTATTTCACAATCAACTATGAATACTTTATCACAACCCGTAATTATTCCTTGATAACTCATACATATATCATTTAACGTAAATGAACATTTATTTTCTATCTTTTTTATTATATTTCTCTCATCTTCATCAATAAGAAGCCATGCTTTACTGTTTAATTCATTACCTTTAATATAAAATCGTTTGCAACTATCATTACCCTCAATATTTATATATTTAAAAAACTCTTTCTTTTTTGCTTTATTATGTGACGGTTTAATTATTTCAATAATATCATTTTTTATTTTCTTTTTTTCTAAAAATACAATAACAATATCTATTCCAAAACCTTTAAATGGTCTTACACCGTAAAAATCAACAATTTTGCTTATACAGCTATTTTCTTTTAAATATTCTCTAAGTTCTATTCCACTCTGTGCTTCTATAAAATACCGTGATGTTATAAAACCTAGTTTTCCTCTATCCCTCAATAGTTCTAGCCCTTTTTGAAAAAAACAATATGAAATGTCTCCTTTATCTTTAAAAACATCACTATATTTCTTTTTTAATATTAAAGAATACTCTTTATCAATTAGCTTATGACCAATATAAGGAGGATTGCCTAAAATAATATCAAAAGATTTATTTTTAACATATAGTAAGAAATCTATATTTTTAAAATTATCTGAAACGACTCCGCTCTCAACAAATAAATCTATAATTAAAATATATAATGCTATTCCATCAACATCAAATCCATATATATTATTCTTTACTATATGTAAATTGATATTGTCTTTATTCAATTCCAAATTGTGTTTTTTATTTATAATTTCCAGATTATCAGTATATATTTTCTTTAAATATCTATAACATGTAATTATTATATTTCCAACACCACACGCTGGATCGCATATCTTTAAAAATGGATTCTCAATAATTTTATCTTTCGAAATTGTATTCATAATTAAATAGTTTGTTAATTCAATAGGAGTGTAAACCGTTCCCTTCCTCTTTTCATTTTTGATTAATTGAAAATAATATTCTCCAAAACTCTTTTCACTAATACCTAGTTCTTTTTTGTTATTTTCTATTGCATATAATATAAATCTATAATCAATATTAAAAACAAATAAATTTCGTATCTCTTCAATTTTCTCCAAAAATAATTTCATCATATTATCACCCATTCATTTTATCAATTTGTCTAGCAAAGCTAATTCACTATCAAAAACATTATATCAACATTGCACAATCGTTGAAAGTAATAACATCTATAGTTAACTCGTTTTGCTAAAGCAAAACATCGGTACTTCATGTGTAGACTCTAGTCCATATGAAGCAAAAAGTTTAAATCTCCCACTTATAGAAGTGGGAGTCTTATAAAATCGATAAAAATTTTACTATAGATGTTCTAATTAATATATATTTGATTAAACCAATCTAAAATATTATAACATATAATAAATGTGCAAAAACACCTGCAACTAGTCCACCTATTGTGTGACTTAATATAGCTTTTCCTGTTAATTTTCTGCAACCTAATGTATCCATCATTGCAACATGAGTGCTTAAATATCCACTCCAACACATACCCATTGCTGTGAAAACTGCTATTTCATTTCCACCAATCAAACCTTGCTGCAAAAATTGTGGTACCAAGCTAATAGCAGCACCAACAGCACCTAAAGCAGTTATAGGAAATGCTATTGCCTCAGCATGCTTGAATCCAAATAGAGGTTTTAAAATAAATGAAAGCTTATTACCTAACCATGGAAGTGCTTTTACACCTTCATATGCTGCACCAGTATACGTTCCATCCACCGAAGGTCCTTTTGTAAGCATCAATACAAATGTACAAATTATTAAAACTCCTGGAATAATAGCCAGTCCAATTTCAACTCCTGTCTTTCCACCTTCAAGCAGCGATTCAAGCAATCTTGCTCCTATATTTCCTTCTCTAATTTCTCTGTACTTTATTATATCAAAATCATTATCATTCTCTTCACAAACTTTTGCTTCTGTACCATATTCTTTCTTAGTATATCTTAACATTAATCTTACACTAACAATACTACCAACAACAGCTCCTAAATTTCCTATAAGAGCTGGAACAACAAAACTTTCACCAATAGGTGATTTTTGAGCAATCATAAATGTAGTCACTATAAGTCCCATCCCAAATGCCGTTCCTAAATTAGTTAATGCTGGAAGCTGATATTTTTTAAAATACTTTCTAAACCCTTTATCTTGAGCCAATGTTATTATTGTAGGATTATCAGATAAATATGTCGTAATTATTCCTAAAACAGCAGAGCCTGGCAAATCATACAATGGTTTCATTAAATAGGATAATACTTTATTTATTATTGAAATAACACCAAATTCAGATAAAAGCGACGCAATAGCCCCTGCTATAACAGCTATAGCCATTATAAAAAATACTGTATTCAAGAGCAAATCATGAGCTGTGTTCATTAGAGTGTTAAACATATTAATCGTTCCCATTTTATTACCAAGTACTACAAAAAATCCAACGAATAGTATTAAACAAATAAATCCTTCTATGCTAACTGCTTTTTTTATATTCTTTTTATTACTCATGACAACTCCTCCGATCTAGATTGATTCATTTACAAGAGTAAGAATCTCATTTCTCATTCTTCGTCCCTCAGCAATATAATTTTTACATTTATTCTTAATACTCATTTTATATTTTTCATCCTTAATGCTTGTTAAATTAATATTTACGTTTAACACAGCCCCTTCTATTGCAGCTTGTAGCATTAATGCAGCTACACCTGCATCCGAAATAGCGTTTTTGTTTCCTAATTTAACTGCAGTATAAATATGCTTATACATATCAAATCCCTTCTCAGCTACTTCAAAAGGTACTTCCAATGCTGCTTTATAAGATTCCTGTATTTTTGAGCTTCTAATCTTCTTTTCCTCATCTGTTGATTTTGGAAGTTTAAATGCTTCCATTACCTTCAAGAATACTTCTGTATCCTTATTCATTAATTCTAAAAAATCATCTTTTGCAATTTCACTGCTTTTCTGGGAGGCAATAACATTGTTCTTATCCTCTTGACTGTATGTATCATATTTCTTTTTGCCAATAGTCAAGTTGAACACCATTGAACTTAATGCACTCGCAATAGAGGCAGATAAAGCTGCTACACTTCCACCACCTGGTGCTGGAGCCTTTGAAGCAAGCTCATCAGTAAACTCTCTAACCGTTTTTTTATCCAACATATACAAACCCCCTACTTGAATTTTTATTTATGGATTATATTAAAATTAGATGGTAACTATATAGTTACCATCTAATTATTTACTATCAAAGTATAAATGTCAACAGAATATTTCTAATTTTCTTTATTAACTACAACATTTCCATTCTTAATAACATAGCGTATAGCATTTATACCAAAATGATATATTAAATAGTCTAAATTCTTACTATCAAAAACACATATATCTGCCTTCTTGCCAACTTCAATACTTCCAATTACATTTTCTCTTCTAATAGCATATGCTGCATTAATAGTCATTGCATTTATTATTTCCTCTGGAAACATCTTCATACCAAAACAAGCAAATGTCATTACAGTTTGTAGTGATTCCGTTGGTGAAGTACCCGGATTACAATCAGTGGCTAATGCAATTCCTACTCCTTCATCTATCATTTTTCTTGCCCTTGCAAAGTTATTAAGCATAAGATAAAACGATGTACTTGGAAGTAGCACTGCTACTACATTATTATCTGCTAATGCCTTAATCCCCTCATCAGAAGCTGCAACTAAATGTTCAGCCGATACAGCATTAATTTCACCTGCAAGTTCAGCACCTTTAATCGATTCAACTTCATCAGCATGTATTTTTATGCCTAATCCCATTTTGTTACCAGCAACTAGAATTTTCTTTGCTTCATCAACTGAATAAACTCCTTCTTCGCAAAAACAATCTATGAATTCCGCCAAGTTTTCCTGTTTAACAGCAGGTATCATTTTATTTATTATTGTATCAATATATTTATTTTTATCGTTTTTATATTCTTTAGGTACAGCATGAGCTCCTAAAAAAGTAGATATAATATCTATTTTATGAATCTTATTCAAATACTTATTTACTTTAAGCATCTTTAATTCAGTTTCAATATTTAATCCATATCCCGACTTGCTTTCAACAGTAGTAGTACCGTGTTCTAGCATTATATCCAATCTGTTTTTAGCAGAATCCACCAAGGATTCAAATGAAGCTTTTCTTGTTTCTCTAACAGTGCTAAGTATTCCCCCTCCATTATTTAATATATCTATATAACTTACATTATTAAGCTTCATTGATAATTCTTTTTCCCTTGAACCACCATAAACAACATGTGTATGGCAATCAATAAGCCCCGGCGTTACAGTTTTACCTTTTCCATCAATCACTTCAGTATTGTCATCAACATATTTCTTGTAGCCATCTCCATTACCCACCTCAAAAATTGTATCATCTTTAACTACTATATATCCATTATCAATAATTCCAGCATTCTGCATTTCTTTCCCTTTTTTAAGCTGGCTTCCTTTACAAGTTACCAAGCAATCTATGTTTTTTATAATTAATGACATAACCCCACCACTTTTCTTATTCCATTATTCTTCTTTCAAGAATTTGATCCATTGAAAAATTCTCTATTTGTAGATAGTATTCCGCACATTGTATTAATGATGCCATTGGTACAAGCCCTATAACTTCACTTCCAATTACAGGTACACCATATCTTTTTGCTTCCATTTTTATCATTTCAAACGCTCTATAAACGGCTGTCTTTTCATAATTTACCAAATTCATTGAGACTTGAACAATATTTCTATCCTCTAATTTTACCCCCATTGCCTTTACAAATCTCAATCCACCACCAATATGTCTTACAATTTTAGCTATTTTATTTGCAATTTCAATATTATCCGTACCTAAATTTACATTAAATGCAACTAATGGCACTCTAGCCCCAACTGCCACACATCCACCTTTTATATTAACTTCTTCAGGACCATAATCTGGTTTCCAATCGGAATCTTTTATCTTCTCAAAGAAACCTTCATATTGTCCCTTTCTAACTTTCGCCAAATTTTCCCTAGTTTTCTTTTTTGCAGCCTTTTCATACAAATAAACAGGAATATTAAATCTATCACCTATGGCTTTACCAACTTTATTTGCTATTTCAATACATTCTTCCATTGTAACATCACTAATTGGTACAAAAGGAACAACATCCAATGCACCCATCCTTGGATGACCACCTTCATGCTCAGTCATATCTATATTTTCGTATACTTTTTCAGCCATATCAATAATTGCTTCCTGTAATTTTTCAGGTTCACCTATAACTGTTACAACTGATCTATTGTGATCAGCATCTGAAGAATAGTCAAGCAACTTAATGCCTTCCCTCCCTCTTAATGTATCAACTATTTTCTCTACAACTTCCAAATTCCTTCCCTCGCTAAAATTTGGAATACATTCAACTAATTTAGCCATAATAAATTCTCCCTTCTTAAATAGATAATGTAAAGTATTTACACTATCATTAAATATTTATCAAAATAACAATTTAACTTTTTGCTCCACGCTATCTAATAGTTTACCATTTTTAATTAGCTCGGTACATTTATCTAATTCTTTATACATAATTTTATCATTTTCTATGAATTCAACTTCTTCTCTTATTATATTATAAGCTTCTTGTGTACCACATCCAAGCTTAAATCCCTCACGAAAGTCTATTGCTTGACATGCCGCCATCAATTCTGTTGCCAAAACCCTTATCGCATTTTCAACAATATCTCTAGCCTTTCTAGCTGCAATAGTTCCCATACTAACATGATCTTCTTGATTAGCAGAAGATGGTATAGAATCAACAGAAGCAGGATGAGCAAGAACTTTATTTTCAGATACTAAAGCTGCTGCAGCATATTGAGTAATCATAAAACCAGAATTAAGCCCTCCATGCTTTACTAAAAAAGGAGGTAAATCATTTAATTGAAAATTAATCAATCTTTCTAATCTTCTTTCCGAAATATTAGCTATTTCAGCAGCGGCAATTCCAAGAAAATCAAATGAAATCGCCATAGGCTGACCATGAAAATTACCACCTGATATTACATCACCTTCTTCAGTAATTATTGGATTATCAGTTACTGAATTTATTTCAATTTCTACTTTTTCTTTGACATAATTAATTGCATCCTTACTTGCTCCATGTACTTGAGGTACACATCTTAAAGTATATGCATCTTGAACCCTTAATTCTCCCTGCCTTGTTGTAAAACTACTTCCTTCGATTAAATTCAATATGTTCTTAGCTGTATCAATCTGACCTTTATGCGGTCTTACTATATGTGTTCTTAAATCATATGCATCCTTAATTCCTCTAAGTGCTTCTAATGTTAAAGAAGCTGCAATATCAGAAATTTTAATTAGACTAATGCTATCATATAAAGCTAATGCTCCTACAGCTGTCATTACTTGTGTACCATTTATAAGTGCTAATCCTTCTTTTGAAGTTAACTCAACAATATCGATTCCAGCTCTCTTCATTGCTTCTAACCCACTAAGTATTTCCCCTTCATATTCTGCTTCACCTTCACCTATCATGGGTAAAACCATGTGTGCTAGAGGTGCTAAATCCCCAGATGCTCCTAATGAGCCTTTCTCTGGAATTATAGGATGTACTCCTTTATTAAGCATTTCTATTAACGTATTCAATGTACTTAGTCTTATTCCTGAATATCCTTTTGCAAGATTATTTATTCTGAGCAACATAATAGCCCTTGTAATATCAATTGGAAACACCTCTCCTGTACCACAGGCATGAGATACAATAAGATTCCTCTGAAGTGTTTTACAATCATCTTGAGAAATTGTAACATCTGCAAATTTTCCAAAACCAGTTGTTATACCATAAACAACTCTATCATTTTCAACTATATCGTCAACAATTCTTCTAGATCTTTTAACCCTTTCTTCTGCTTCTTCATCAAGTACCACTTTATAGCTATTTCTCGCTATATTAACCAAATTATTCAATGTTAAATTATTACCGTTAATTTTAATATACTTATATTCCAATTTTTTCCCTCCTCATACATATCTAATAATCCCAATATTCTATATATTCTTTATTTTTTTATAATAACCTTCTTTTTAAATAATCTTAATATTTAGAATTTATTTAATGTTTTAGCACTTTACATAGATAAACATTTGTGAAATTATATCATAATTTTTGAGCATATGTCAAAAAAGATGTTGACAAATACCTGTTATGGGTATATTCTAGTGTTGTATTTACAATTACAGTTTATGGCTCAAATTTTCTAATTGTAGTATTATCTATTTATTGTTTTATATTCTCTGTTCTTCAAATATTAAATAATATTTATGTAAAGACTAACATTAGTAATAAATATTTTTACAAAGGAGATATGCCATATGGAAACTTACGAAATTTTGATAATAGGTGGAGGTCCTGCCGCAATAACAATAGTTAAAAATCTTAAGGGCAAAAAGAAAACTGCTATAATAAGACCTGAAGATCATTCTATGATTTATTGTGCAATGCCTTATGCAATAGAAGGTATTTTATCTTTAGAAAAAACATTAAAAAAAGATAAACTCGTTACGGATGCTGGTGCAACACTAATAAGAGATATTGTTACTAAAGTTGATTTTGAATCAAAAACTGTAACAACTGAAAAAGGTAACTCTTATGGATATGAAAAGCTTATTATTTCAACTGGTGCTAATCCTATTCTGCCTCCTATTGAAGGAACAAATCTAAAAAATGTAATGACATTTAAAACTGAAAGCGATTTAAAATATATTAAAAACATTGTTGATAATGGATTAAAAGAAGCTGTTGTAATCGGTGCCGGAGCTATAGGAATTGAACTCTCTCAAGCACTTAACAAAGTCAATGTGAAAACTTACTTAATAGATATGGCTTCTACAATTTTACCAAATATGATGGATGAAGATATGATTGTTCCAGTTCAAAAGCAATTAGCCGAATCTGGAGTATTGTTATACTTAGATAATAAAGTATCTTCTTTAAAGGGTTCAAACTACGTTGAAGAAATTATACTTGAAAAAGGTAATATTAAATTTAAATCTGAACCTTTGATTGTTTTCGCTGTTGGAATGAAACCAAATATTGATATATTCAAAAATACTAAATTAGAATTATCTAAAAGTGGTATCGTAATAAATAACAAAATGGAAACAAATATTCCCAATGTGTATGCTGTTGGTGATTGCACAGAATACAAAAGTGCTATCACAGGTGATGTCATATTAGGTAAACTTGCTACAAATGCTGTTCCTATGGGAAGATTATTAGCTAAGAACTTATTAGGAGAAAACAGAACATACTCTGGTTTTTACAATGGAGCTGCAACAAAAGTTGTTGATTATTTTGTTGGTAGCACAGGATTATCAGAAAAAGCTGCAAAATATAAAGGATATGATATTGTAGTTGGAAAAGCAAATTTCACAACTACATTCCCAATAATGCCTTTTGCAAAAGACGTTGAAATTAAACTTATAGTTGATAAAAATACAAAGAAAATATTGGGTGGTCAAGTTGTAAGCGGTGAACCTGTTACAGATAAAGTTGACCAAATTACTATGGCTGTTCAATTTGGAATAACAATTGATAAACTGACTCAATTTAGTTATTCTTCTCAACCTTATCAATCGTTCTTCCCAGCTAATAATTTGCTTACCCATGCTGCAGAACAAATAGTAAGCCAACTGTAACAAGGAGGTACTAGGTGCTAAGAATCAGACGCTAGGTTAAATCAAGTTTTCCAAATAGCTAATAAGCTATATGACTAATTTATCAGTCGGCTAGTATAGATTCATGACTTAACTGCATATACTTTCAATCAACGACTGATTTATATTTCATTCAAGAAATAGTGTAACTATTTCAATATTAACTAACCCACTGGCTACTATAAACTAATCAACTGGCACCTTTTATCACTTCTATAAGACTCCCACTTCTATAAGTGGGAGATTCAAGTTTTTTGCTTCAGGTGGAGTACAGTCTCCACCTGAAGTCCCAATGTTTTGCTTTAGCAAAGCAAGTTCACTAAGAAAATTGCGAAACAATTTCAACATTCACTATTCACTATTATTTATTCACTATCATCTATTAATGTTTTACTCTTCTCTGTTTTTTACTGCAGACATCAGCATAACTATAGCAGTATAAAGTATTACACAAATCACTATCCACTTTAATATCCCTAAAGGAAGTGATTTAACAATGTATGCTGCTATGATTACACCTACACTGCCTCCTATTGCAATTGTCATTGAAGCCTTCCTATCATATGCACCTTTCTTAATAAATTTGACTGATGCAACTGGCATTAGAAATGCACATGAACCCATCATTATTGGGAAAGCGACCTTTGGAGACATACCTAAAAAGAATATCAATGCCATACATGGAGCATATAATCCTATACCAGCAGTCATTAATGAACCTAACACAAAATTTGCAATAACTGCAAATATCAACTTACCTCCAGTTAGTCCAATTGAATTTCCGCCGCTTGGAAACCACCCCATCTCACTTGAAAACATTAAGAATGCAGTTGCAAGTAATGCTATTCCCATTACAATTTGTATTTTCCTTTCAGGTAATCTTGCAACAATACTCGCACCTATCCAAGCACCTAATATAGCTGCTACTAGCATTGCAACTAATGTTACTGCTTCGACTTTTACAACTCTCATAAATATAAATGCTTCTATTATGACTGGAAGTGTACAAGATACATTTAATGTCCCTGGTATAACTCTATCATGCGTTTGTTTAAATCCTTTTAAAAGTGCAGTAGTTGGTGCAAAAGAGCCAATTCCCAATGTATCGAAAAAATTTGTTATAAAACCTATAATACCAGTTTTAATACATGAGTTGTTCTCAAGCCTATTTTTATGTTTTATAAAGTCTCTAATAAATATAATAGCAAACCACAAAGTCAATATTCCTAAAATAAACATCAATAAAGTAACCAAAGTATTCAACTCACTTTCTTCTTTTGTTTTGTATAAAGCTCTTCTACAATAGTATCTACAATGTATTAAATATTAACACCTATTTATTCAATATTAATACTATTCTGAAAAATCATTGTTTTTTATATAACAAAAGAGTCTACTAAAAGTAGGCTCTTTTGTTAGCTTAAACAAATTTTTTTAATTCTCGTTAGAGAGTTGTCATTTTTTATCAATGCCTAATACTTGTTTAAATATTTTAGCTGTTTTCTCTAAATTCTCAATATAATTTTGTGCCAAAGGCTCAATCATCTCTGATTTGCCTTTAATTTCATTTGCTATAATATTAGTCTGACTACTATCTATTTCCGCCTGATAGAAAATAACCTTTATGTTATTCTTTTTAGCTAATTCAATAGTCTCTTCTATGACTTTAGGTGTAGCTTTCTTACCATTTCTCTCAAGTGCTATCATATTAAGACCATAGTCATCAGCAAAATATCCGAAAGAAGGATGATATACTATAAAAGTTTTGTTTGGTAAATTTTTTAATGAATCTCTTATTTCACTATCTAATTTTTTCAATTTATCAATGTATTCATTAGCGTTTTTTTTGTATATATCTTTATGTTTAGTATCTAAATCAGATAAGTTTTTTTCAATAGTGTTTATCATAACAATAACCCTTTTAGGCGACAACCATATATGAGGATCTCTTTTACCCTCGCTAAACTCCCTATCCTTGTAAACCTTCCTAACATCATCTTCCAAATGTACTATCTTCATAGAATCAGATAATTCTTCTGCTCTTGGTAAAATATTAGCCTTTTCAGTTGGCACACCTATTGAAAAATACAATTTTGCTTTACTAAATTTCTCCATAAGTTTGGGAGTTGGCTGGTAATTAGTTGGACTATTCCCTGGTGGTATCATAGTAATAACTTGAACTAAATCTCCTCCTACAGCTTTAATAAAAGTACTTTCTGGTACAATAGATGATGCAACTATAATTTTGCTTGCTTTTATATTTTCTTTTTCAGATTTAATTGTTCCATTAGAACATGCTGATAAACTTCCAATTAAGAGAATAATTATTGAAATAGCATAAATTTTCTTCATATACACATAATTCCTCCTTGAATGATGTTGCATTTCATTTGCATAAGCAATAAATATTTTAACATATATAACTTATGTATTCAACTCTAATATTATCGTTTTCCTTTAATCAACACTATTACGGCTGATAAAATAAGAACACTTCCTATAATAATCTTAAATGTTATAACTTCTTTCAATATAATAACCCCTAAAACTAAAGACACTACTGGTTCTAATGTACTCAATATAGTTGCATTTGATGGACCAATTAGTTTAACACCATCTAAAAAAGTCATTAAAGCTATTATTGTAGAAATGAAGGCTAATAACAAAATACAAATTAAACTAACTAATGACATTCTGATATTTAAATTATTTGAAACTAATCCCAAAATAAACATTGCAATAGCTGATAATATAGAAAAATAAAACGTCATAACATAACTATTTAATTTTTCAAATTCTTTATTAGAAATGCCTACAACATATATCGAATAACATATTGCAGAAATAAATGCAAGTAAAATTCCAAATAAATTTAAATGATAACCTTTTATATCAACTAAAATAACCAAACCCACTAATGTCATAATCAAACTGACTATTTTTCTTATGGTTATATTTTCATTGCAAAATAATGCTGCAAGAATAACAACAATTGCTGGATGAATATACAGTATCATTGTTGCAAGTCCTACCGAAATATAATTGTATGATGTGAAAATTATTATAGAACATCCTGTATATCCTATTAATCCAAAAATCAAAATCAATATAATTTGCTTTTTATTCAATTTTAATGATAAATTTTTATATTTTATGTATGATAATAGCATAATTGAAGCAAATGCAAATCTAAAAAATAAAACACTAACACTATTTGATCCATAAATATATGCTATTTTAGCTAAAATAGGCATAATACCAAATGATATGGCTGACAATATTATGTAAAATATACCCTTAATACTTCTAATACTTCTATCCATATATATCCCCTCTATTAATCTATATTTAAACACAAAACCATTATCACACAAAAATAGTAAAAATACTAGTTGAATATTGTTTCTAAATATTTTTATTAAAATCTATGCAAACGATTGCGTTAAGTGTAAAAATACTATAAAATAGTACCTAAGGAGGTATTCATAATGAGGCAAAAAATACTTATATTAATTACGATAACACTAATGTTATCATCAGGATGCACTTTAAATAAGAGTACTCCTACTCAAAGTATTTCTAATAATACTAACAACAGTTGTCAAACATCTACTAATAGTTTTCAAACAAAAAAAATTAAAAAAAGTTATATTCCTAAATACAATGTTTCAAACACAGGTGGCAATTTTAGTAACCACGATTTAATTTATTTTATAATGACAGATCGTTTTTATGATGGTGATACTTCAAATGATAATTTCCCTGATGTAAATAAAAGTGATCCTAAAGCATACCATGGTGGTGATTTGAAAGGTGTTACACAAAAATTAGATTACATAAAATCTCTTGGTGCAACCGCTATTTGGATTACACCTGTAGTAAAAAATGAGTATAAAGGATATCATGGTTATTGGGCATACGACTTTTATAAAGTAGATCCACATCTTGGAACTATTGGTGATTTGAATACTTTAGTTAACGAAGCTCATAAAAAAAATATAAAAGTTATAATGGATTATGTTGTTAATCACACCGGGTATAATTCACCATGGTTAAATGATAATACTAAAAAAGATTGGTTTCATCCAAAATTAAATATAACAAATTGGAGCAATCAAAAGCAAATAGAAAACGGTTGGCTTGCTGGTCTACCTGATTTAAATCAAGAAAATACTGAAGTTAGAAAATATTTTATTAAAAACGCTCTATGGTGGATTAAGCAAACTAATATAGATGGAATGCGTTTAGACACAGTTAGACATGTTCCAAAAGAATTTTGGAATGAATTTGCACATGCAATCAAAGAAAATTACCCAAAGTTTTATCTTCTTGGAGAAGTATGGAATGAAAGCACACATTACCTTGAACAATATCATAAATTAGGTATAGATGGTTTAACAAATTATTCTATGTATAATGGCATTAAAAATGCATTTACTAGATTTGGACAAACAAATTCATTAATAAACGCTATAAAACAAGAAACTAATTTTTCAAATCCAGAAATAAATGGAATATTTATAGATAATCATGACAATACGAGATTAGTATCTATGGCTGGAAAACACGGAAAAGAATATTTAAAACAAGCTTTAGCTTTTGAATTAACCTATCCTTCTATACCAATTATATACTATGGTACTGAAATTGGCATGGAAGGTAAATCTGATCCAGATAACAGAAGGGATATGGAATGGAATAAAACCAAGAAATCTGACATATTAAACTTTTACAGAAAGATAGTTGATTTTAGAAATACAAATTCAGCATTACAAACAGGTGATTTTAAATTATTAGATTACGATTCATATTTTCTATCATATATGAGAAAACATAATAATAGTTCTGTGGTAGTAATTATGAATCTGCAAAACAAAGATAAGAATGTAACAATCAATGTTCCTCAAAACAACACAAAATTTAAAGATTTGCTTACAAATAAAACTTACACTCTAGAAAACAATAAACTAAAATTAATGTTAAAACCTCTAGATTTAATCATTCTAGAGTCAAATTAAATTGATATTTATCAATTTAATAATATTTCACTTCAGGCAGACAAAGTTTCTATCTTAAACATTGATGTTTTGCTTTAAGCAAAACTATTTCATTAATATTCCCCTTAAAAGGAGCTATTGCTAACAGATCTAAATTTCATTAGCAAAAGCTCCTTCACATTTCTAAAACATTCTTTTCTTTAATAGCACCTAATAACCTTTTCTTCTAGCACCTTTCTTCCCTAATCCTTATTTAAATAATATATATGTTGACAGCGGTGCTACTTTAACCTCGCCACTAAATTCCTTTACTCCTTTTGTTACACCATCTTTATTTACTTGATATTCATTAGCAATAACTTTCCATTCTCCATCTGATGGAAGTTTTACACTAACTTCACTTTTGTTAGCGTTATGAATTATAAATATATTTTTGAAATCTCCTTTATGTGATGATTTAAGCAAATAAGCAACTGTATTTTTAGGCGAATCAATAAATTTAAGTGACTTTCTTATTTCTTCTGCACTATCTAAAGTCATAACTTTTTGACTCTTCCTTAATTCTATAAGTCCTTTTATATACTTATATGTTTTGTAATATTTTCCCTTTCTGCTCCATTCAATTTCGTTTATATTATCTCCAGAGTTATAGCTATTATGAACACCGTGTTTTGTCCTTAATATCTCCGTTCCACCTTGAATAAATGGTATTCCTTCAGATGTAAGAACAATCGATAATGCTAATCTATTCATTTTTTCTCTTTCCTCTAGAGTACTCTTTGGATTGCTCTTTTCAAATTTATCAAATAAGCAAAAGTTATCATGAGAACTTGCATAATTAATAGTTTCTCCTGGCTCCTGAGTAAAACCTTGTAAGCTATTACTATACTTTATACTACCAGCAATACCCTTTTTAATATTTTTTTCAAAACCAAATCCACCATTCACAAAACCTAAGCCTGTTCCATCATTATCACCCTTAATCGCATTTCTAAAATCATCATTAAATACAGCGATATTTAATCCTTTTTGACTTCCTTTTCTGAACTGTTTTGTTGGAGAAAGTGAAGATGCCCCTCCTGTCCACGGTTCTCCATAAATTATAATATTAGGATTGATTTTTCTTAATTCTTTTTCTACTTCCTTCATAGTATCAACATCATGCAATGCCATTAAATCGAATCTAAATCCATCAATTTTATATTCAGTTGCCCAAAATTTTACTGAATCTACAATAAATTTTCTCATCATAGGTTTCTCAGAAGCAGTTTCATTTCCACATCCTGAACCATTTGTATATCGTCCAACTGAATTTGTTCTATAATAATATTTAGGCACTAGTATATCAAATGGAGAATCTCCCGTTGAAAATGTATGGTTAAAAACAACATCCATTACTACTCTTATACCATTTTCATGAAGTGATTGAACCATCTGCTTAAACTCTTTAATTCTTACCGTACCGTCATATGGATTAGTTGAGTAAGAACCTTCCGGAACGTTATATAAATATGGATCGTATCCCCAATTATAGCCAACATTTGTTTCATCTACGCTAGCGAAATCATATACTGGCATCAAATGTAAATGAGTTATTCCTAATTCCTTAAGGTGATCAATTCCTGTAATTATTCCATCTGGAGTTTTTGTCCCTTTTTCAGTAAATGCTAAATATTTGCCTTTATTCTTTATTCCTGAATCTTTAGAAACTGAAAAATCTCTAACATGCATCTCATATATAATTGCTTCTATTGGTTTAATTGGTTTAGGTATTTTTTGATTGTTCCATCCTTTGGGATTAAGCGATGAAAAATCGACAATCATACCCTTTTCTCCATTCACAGTTGCACCTTTTGCATATGGATCTGGAGTTTCTTTTTCTATTCCATTGATAGTTACCCTATAATTATAGTATTTATTCTTGTTATCACCAAAAAGTTTATATTCCCAAACTCCTTTTTCTACTTTTTTCATATCATAAACTTTTCCTACTTTATCATTATAATCATTATAAATAACAAGCTTCATATTCTGTGCAACTGGTGACCATACCTTGAATAGAGTATATTGCTTAGTATAATTTGCTCCTAAATCATCCCCTGTATAAGTAAATTCTGGTGTCTCTAAAACTTTTCCCATTTCTACTCTTCTCTCCTTAAAATCTTTATGGTATATTACAATTTCTTTCGTAAAATCAACATTTTCTTTAAGTTTAATTTTAAAAGCATTTGAAGATTTGCCTTTATACTTATCAATTATTATATTCTTCTTAAGTTTAAACAGTTCGCTACCATTATCTTTTACTAAAAAATTGAATTTTTCTCCAAATTTAATCGGTGATTCCTCACCAATATCTAATACTAATTCATAAATATTAAATGTTTCATTAAACTTCATTTTATATTTTTCATCAATATTAAAATCATTAAAATCACCTATTAAATAAACATTGTTATTTTTACCTTGTTTATAATTATATTTATAGGGTGCAAATACGAATCTTATTTTTGTATCTTTTGCTAATGTTTCATATCCTATATCCTTCGCACTTTGTTGCTTAATTCTTATTGGAAATACTTTTTCTATTGGTGTATCTTTCCCATTAACTTTAACAACAAAATTTTCGTTGTTCTTTCCAGTTAATTTTAAATCATTTGATAAAATAACTGAAATATTTTTTCTGCTTTCTAAAGAAGCTGCTTTTATTTTAGGTTTACTATCCGCATCTTTTCTATTGTAGAAAATTTTTTCATTATCTTGAATCATCCATACTTCAGTTACTCCATCTTTCAAATCAATAAATCTATCCATATTTATATCTTTTGCTTCCCATTCTCCTAGCCTTGGAATAATTCCAACCCTTTTTATTTTTTTATCAAATTGGACCTCGGCAATTTTACCAAATTCATCTTCTCCAGTAAAATCATATTCTTTTCCATCTTTACCTTCTTGCCAAATCCAAAAATTCCAATTTTTATAATCCTTATCATATCTAAAGTAGTGTATTATTAATTTTGAACCAGTACTCTTATTATTGTTGATACCAACGACATTTTGTTTTGTATTTTTTGATTTATCATATACATCTATTTTATCGGTATTTGTACATCCTGTGAAAATCTGCATTACAAAAATAATTATTAATGATAAGCTAATTTTCTTCATACATAACCCCCCCTATACTAAAAAACAACTCTACACTAGTAGAGTTATGTTCTTTACCTATCCTTTTGTTGCACCAGCTGCCAATCCTTCTACTATATATTTTTGTAGGAAAACAAATAGCAAAGTTATAGGTATTGCAACCAAAATAGCTCCCGCTGCAAATCTAGTAAATTCAGTATTTTGTTGTTTTTGAATCCACTCAAACAATCCCATAGCTAATGTCTTTTTATCAGCACTTCTTAAAATAATTTGTGGAAATATAAAATCAAACCATGGTCCCATAAAATTAGTTAATGCAACTAAAGTAATTATTGGCTTTGCCAATGGAAAAATTATTTTTGCAAATATAGTTAAGCTTGATGCACCGTCAATTCTAGCTGCCTCATCTAAACTTCTAGGTATACCATCATAATATCCTTTACACAACCATGTATTATATGGAATTTGTCCTCCTGCATAAACAAGTATTAATCCCCAATGCGTATTTAATAAATGCATTTTCATCAATAATATATATATTGCTGTCATAGCTAAAAAGCCTGGAAACATCTGCAATATCATCAGTGCCATAAGCCCGAATTTTCTACCTATAAATCTAAATCTTGAAAATGCATATGCTGAAAGAGTAGTTAAAATGACTGAAATAATCATGTTTATAGTAGCAATTTTAAGCGTATTTTTATACCATATAGGAAAATCAGTCTGTGTAAACAATTCTTTATAGTGTATCAATGTTGGATGCTTTGGAATTAACGTGGAACTGAATAAACTTGTACCACTATTAAATGAAGAAAGTATTATCCAAATTACAGGAGTTATTATAATTATACTTATACTTATTAACAAAACATATAATATAATCTTCTGTATCAAACCTATAAAATTAAATTTTTTATTGACTTTTGGTTCTAAAGTGTTGTCTATTACTGTATTTGCTTTCATCACATCATGTCCTCCTCTTTGAAGGATTTAGTCTTAATAAAGCTGAATATAGAAACTCCAGCTACAATTAAGAACAATAAAATTGTAACAACAGCTGCCATGTGAAATTGATTTTGATCTTTTGTCATTTTATATATCCATGATATCAATATGTCTGTTGAACCAGCATACTTAAATGAACCATTAACAGGATTACCATCTGTTAATAAATATATAACGCCAAAATTATTAAAATTATAAGCAAATGTCATTATTAAAAGTGGCATTGTTTGGAAAAGAACCATAGGCAATGTTATTTTCCAAAATTGTTGCCATTTCGAAGCACCATCAATCTCAGCAGCTTCAAATAAAGAATTAGGTATATTCGTGAGTACACCTGCCATTAAAATCATAAAATAAGGTGCTCCAAGCCACATATTAATTAACAATATCATCACCTTAGCATGTGCTGCATTTGTAAAAAAAGGTACTTTACTCAATCCAAGTGTAACCAACAAATGATTAACTGGACCAGGTCCACTGAATACCAATCTCATTATCAATAAAGATATAAATGCAGGAATAGCATAAGGAAGAATAAAAATAGTTCTCCATATTTTTTTGAATTTAATTTTTTTAGTATTTGTAAGCAATGCTAAAACCAATCCACCAAAATAATTAAATATAGTAGTAACTGTGGCAAACACTACAGTCCATAATCCTACATGCAGTAGTGTATTATTCCATATCTTTAATTTAACTAAATTCTTAAAGTTTCTAAATCCAACCCAATCTACTAGGTGCCTTGGTGGTAAATGATTAGGGCTAGAATAATTAGTAAATGCAACTGCAAAAGTAAAAATTATTGGCAATAAAATAAAAAATATTGTAAATAAAAATGCAGGAGTTAACATTATATGTGGAAAATACTTTTCCCAAGAAGCCTTGATTGCTTCCTTTGTCGATAAAGGTTTATTTCCTTGTTCAATAAACTTTCCATATTTATATGCATTGATAATATTAATTATGTATAAAGTCAAAATTACAATTAATATTATTGCTGCAATTAAACCTTCAATCAAAAGAAAAATTGAGTGATCTCCTTTTGATATGCCATTTTCAAAATATTGAGGAGTATCTCCTAATGTAATTAATCCATGTATAGCCTTTGTAAAATAATTAAACTTAAGTATTGCTATCAATTCTATTATTGCAAATATACACCCTTTAAGTATTTCTTTATTATATAACTGTCCCGCTCCCATAAAAACTGCCGATAAAGCAGCCGATTTATGTGCTCTTTTCATATTATCCCTCCTGAAACATGTGAAGCAAACTATATATTACTCAACACAAGAGAATTTAGCTGTATTTGGTATAAACAACTAAATTCTCAACACAATATTGTTTTATTTTTTATTCTTGTGATTTTATTGCTTCTCTCACTGTTTCAGCTGCATTCTTAAGAGCATCCTCAGGAGTTGATTCACCATTCCAAAATGCTGCAAATGCAGCTCCATATGGTTCCCAAACAAGTCTCATCTGAGGAATAGATGGCATTGGCACTGCATATTGTGCTTGTTCTAAAAATGGTGCAACGTATTCATCATTTTTGATAGTAGGTTCATCAACTAAAGCTTTCACTGGTGGAATTTGATGAGTCATTTCATATCTCTTCAACAACATTTCTTTTGATGTAGCAAAATTAGCAAATAATTGTGCTGCCTTTGGATATTTTGTATATGAACTAACAAATAATGTTCTTATTCCTGAAAAACCTGTTGGATGCTTCCCATTTGATAATAATGGTAGTGGTGCTATACCAAAATTAATGCCTGATTTTTTAGTAGCTGCTACAGCCCAAGGTCCATTAATCATTGCACCTACACTACCCTCTTGGAATAATCCTTCCACTATTTGGCTACTAGAATCTCCAGAATTTACAGGTAATATTTCTTTAAGCTTAAGCATTTCTTTAGCACCTGCAATTGCACCTTTTGAATCGATTCCAACATCATTCTTATCTGTTCCACCTTTACCGAATATATATCCACCTTCACCTGCTATAAAGCAATGTGAAAAATATGCATTAGCTACATCCCACATGAATGTATACTTGTTATTATCAGTATCGTTAAATTCTTTTGCTTTTGCAATTATTTCATCAAAAGTTTTTGGTGCTTTAGGAAAAATATCCTTATTATAGAATAATGCATAAGTTTCTATAGCTGTAGGATATCCATATAATTTTCCACCATAACTAACACCATCAACTGCTGCCTTCATAAATTCTTTCTTTATTCTGTCTCCATAAACACTGTTTGGTATTATTAAACCTGAAGCAACTAATCCTCCTGTATGGTCATGAGGAGCTGCAAACACGTCCGCACCTGTACCAGCAGGTCCATCTTGAGCTAATCTTCCTTCGGCATCAACAGTTCCAACTTCTTCATATTTTACAGGTACGCCATACTTCTTCTCAAATTCTTTAGCAACATATTTTATAAAATCTCCTTCTTTTCCCTTGCTTTCCCAAACAAGCAAAGAAGCACCTTCTTCTGGTTTTAATTCACTCGATGATGCTTGGTCTTTATTTTGAGTTGATGCTTGATTTGAATTGTTATCAGTCGTTTTAGAAACATCTCCCTTAGAATCTCCATTTTTAGGGCTACCACAAGCCGCCAATGAAAACATTAATACTAATGCTAATAAAAAACTTAAAATCTTTTTCACATTAAACCCCCCTAATGTTTTATTGCAATCGTTTGCACAATTAAATTATACAATCTACAATAGTCATTGTCAAACAATTTCTACAATACTGAAAATATTTTATATGAATATTCATCCATAATGATATCCATTTTTCCTTCTTTAAGAACTACTTTTTTATTATTTAACAAATCAACACATTTATTAAAATATTCAATTAAATTAACATTTTTTATTTGATTGCTATTATTAATTAAAACAAGCACTTTTTCATTACCGCTTTCACGAGTGTAACCTAAAACTCCATTTAAGTACTTAAGCCACTTAAATTTTCCTCTTCTCAATGCCTCATGCTCTCTTCTTAAACTAATAAGTTTTTTAATTGAACTATAAATATAATCGTTCCATTTACTTTTATCCCATATCATAGTTCTTCTACAATCTGGATCTTTTCCTCCCTCTAACCCTATTTCAGTACCATAATAAATACATGGTGCTCCAATATAAGTCATCAAAAATGAAATAGCTAATAACAATTTTTTATAATTTCCATTGCATTCTGTTAAAAATCTAGGCGTATCATGGCTATCAAGTAAATTCAACATTACTTCATTTACCTGATATGTATTTTTTATAAAAGCCTTATCAATTGATTCCATAAAATCTATATCTTTTATACTATTTTGTGCAAAATATTTTAAACAAACTCGTGTCACTGGGTAATTCATTATTGCATCAAATTGATCACCCATAAGCCATGGTAATGAATCATGCCATATTTCACCCACAATATATGCATCTTTATTAGCCTTCTTAATAACCTTTCTAAAATCTCTCCAAAAATCATGCTCTACTTCATCAGCAACATCTAATCTCCAACCATCAATTCCAACTTCCTTTATCCAGTACTCAGCTACACCAAGTAAATATTTCTTTACTTCATCATTTGAAACATTAAGTTTAGGCATTTTGTAAGTAAAAGCAAATGTTTCATAACTTGGAGGTTCAATTTCAATAGGTAATTTGTTTATGTGAAACCAATTATAATAATGTGATTTATCACCATTTTCTAAAACATGTTGAAATGGTTTAAAATTATAACCGCTGTGATTAAAAACAGCATCAAATATCACCTTTATTCCTTTTGAATGGCACTTATCAACTAATTCCTTCATAGTTTCTAAATCTCCAAAATGTGGATCGATTTTGTAGTAATCTATAGTATCATATTTATGATTTGAATCTGATTCAAAAACTGGATTTAAATATATAGCATTTATACCTAAATCAACAATATGATCTATATTATCAATTATTCCTCTCAAATCTCCACCAAAAAAACTGTCACTCTTAGGTAATGAACCCCATTCTTCAGTTACACAAGTATCATTACTTTTATCACCATTACTAAATCTTTCAGGAAATATTTGATAAAATACAGCATCTTTAACCCATTCTGGCACAATATGAATATCTCCCTCATTAACATATGGATAATTAAAAAAATGAATATATATATCTTCATTATCTAGGTTTTCAAAAAAACCTATTTCAGTATAATAACCTGTCTCATTTCCTTTTTTTAGTATAAAATAGTAAGATAATCTATTATTTGGAGCTTTTATTGATACTGTGAAATAATCAAATAGCTTATCTGAATAAGTTATTTCCATAGAACTTTCTCTATTGTTATCCCAATCATACTTATCGCCATATACTAATATAACACTATCTAAATCTCCTTTTGCAGCTCTTAACCTTATATGTATTGTATCTTTATTATATGCATAGCAATAATTGCTTTTAGGTTGGTGAAATATAGCTTGCTTATTCATTTTTCCCTCCTTTGTAGTCTTTAACAATGTTTACTCAATTTGTGCAATCGATTGCATTGTTTCCTTATTTATTCTAACCAAAATATTAACATCTGTCAATAAATTGTATAACATAATTTCAAAATTTTTATATATAATTTATTAAGGAAATATTTTAAGGAGGAATAACATGAAAACTTTAGAAGAAATTTTACAGAAAGTTATTAAAAAAAATCCTGGAGAAAATGAATTTCATCAAGCAGTTGAAGAAGTATTAATTTCTTTAGAACCAGTAATAAAAAAGCATCCCGAATTTTTAGAAGAAGGTATTATAGACAGATTAGTTGAACCCGAAAGGCAAATAATATTTAGAGTACCATGGATAGATGATAACGGGAAACCACAGCTCAATAGAGGATTTAGAGTTCAATTTAATAGTGCTATAGGTCCATACAAAGGTGGCCTAAGATTTCATCCTTCTGTATACCTAGGAATAATAAAGTTCTTAGGTTTCGAGCAAATATTCAAAAATTCCCTAACGGGGCTACCCATAGGTGGAGGTAAAGGTGGATCTGACTTTGACCCTAAAGGAAAATCCAATTGTGAAATAATGAAATTCTGTCAAAGTTTTATGACCGAATTATATAGACACATAGGTAAAGATATAGACATACCCGCAGGCGATATTGGAGTTGGCAGTAGAGAAATTGGATATTTATATGGTCAATACAAAAGAATTAAAAATTCATTTGATGCTGGAGTATTAACAGGCAAGGGCTTAACTTATGGAGGTTCTTTCGCTAGAAAAGAAGCAACTGGATATGGATTAATTTATTTTGTAAAAGAAATGCTAGAAGCTAACAATCAAACACTTAAAAATAAAAATATTGTTATTTCTGGCTCAGGAAATGTTGCAATATATGCATGTGAAAAGGCTCAACAATATGATGCAAAAGTTATTGCAATGAGCGATTCTAAAGGTTATATTTATGACAAAAATGGTATTAAACTTGATACAATTAAACAAATTAAAGAAGTAGAAAGAAAAAGAATTAGCGAGTATATCAAATATCATCCAGAAACTATATATCATGAATGTCAAAAAGATATTTGGTCAATCAAGTGTGATATTGCCTTGCCTTGTGCTACCCAAAATGATATTGATATAAATCAAGCACAAGTTTTAATTAAGAATGGTGTTATTGCTGTTGGTGAAGGTGCAAATATGCCTTGTACAAATGAAGCAATAAAATTTTTCTTAGAAAATAACATATTATTAGCACCAGCAAAAGCAGCTAATGCAGGTGGAGTTGCCACATCAGCATTGGAAATGTCTCAAGATAGCATGAGAATATGTTGGACATTTGAAGAAGTTGATAACAAATTGCATGAAATAATGAAAAACATATTTAGAGCAACTGATAAGGCAGCTAAGGAATATGGTATGACAGGTAACTATGTAGCAGGGGCTAATATTGCAGGTTTCTTAAAAGTAGCTAATGCGATGGAAGCACAAGGTATAGTATAAAATAAACTTATGTTTTGCTTTAGCAAAACGAGTTCACTTTTCGATAATAAAAATTTATATGCTCTTTTAATTAAAGTGATAACAGGAACTACTATTATAATTTTAGTAATTAAAAAAGTTGGTTTCAGTAAAAAATGAATAGAAAATATAAAATAAAGAATACCGCTAACAATTCTTATAAATAACAATTAGATAACAATAAAATAAAACTTATTCTGAATTATTCACCAAGTTTATTTTTGATGGATATTTTGAAAACTAAGATATTCAAAATGAACTTGGTGATTATTTTTTGTTAAAATCACTAATTCTACCTTAAAAAAATTTTTTTATACATATTTAAAGTTGGTCCTATAAATCTAACAATTTGTCTTGAAGTATAGACGTTTCTAGCTCTAAGTTCAACTTGTAAGGTATCTTCTATAGCTACGCCTAAACCTAATTTCGCATCAAATTCTTTGTAAAGAATTAATCCAGCATAAGAGGTTAAATCTCCACCGTCAAAATTAATTTTAATTTTCCTATTAAAATTTAGTGATTTTTCTAATAAACTACCCGTATGAAACTCTCCTTTGTTAAGTGTTTTTTTGCAATTTAACCATAACAAATTTGAGTCTCTTTTTCTATGTTTTTTATCACTTTCTAGGTGAAAACTAAAATTAATGCAAATCAACTTATATCGCCATGCTCAGCATAGTTTTAATTATGATAATGAATAATTAAAGTCTAATTATGTTTACTAAAGTCCTAAGAAGAAACTCAGAACACACAAAAGTAAATTACTATCCAAAATACATATTTTTAATATTATCAGTTAATTTTTCTATATTGCCATTAAGAATTATATAAATTTCATCACACAATTCTTCAATATCATTGTGGTTATGGCTTGTTAATAATATTGTATTCCCTTTATCTTGTAATAGTTTTATCAATTTTTTTATATCCTTATTAGTTTTAAAATCTAACGCATTAAAAGGTTCATCTAATATAATCAGATCCTGATCTTCCATAATAGCTTGAGCTATTCCTAATTTTTGTTTCATTCCTAATGAATAGTGTTTCACTTTTGTTTTATTATTTGCATCTAAGCCAACTAATTCCATAGTGCTTTTTATTTTAGCATCATCAATCTTATTTTTTATACCTGCTAAAAATTTAAGATTCTTAAAACCGGTATACATATCAATATATCCTGGCTTATTAATCATAGCTCCTACATTATCAGGGAAATCAATTTTTCCCCCTAGTTTTTCACCTCTAATATAGATTTCACCACAGTCAGGCTTGAGAAATCCACAAATCAATTTAAAAATTACAGATTTACCACTGCCATTTTCACCAATAATTCCAATAGTACTACCTTTTTTTATGTTTAAACTAACATCATTTAAAATATTTACACCATTAAACGACTTTGAAACTTTATTGATTTTAATAATTTCATTCACTATACTCACCTCTAATTGAAAATTCTCTTATATACTCCACTCTGTAAATATAAATATAATATTAAATTAACTGTTATTAATATACCCATTATAAATAAATATGGAATACCGTTATTACCAACAAATTCCATAATTCTTGATAATGATCCAATACCCATTGGTGTATACTTGGCCATATTCCCCGGTAAAAAATAAGTGAAATAGCCTAATTGTATTAATAAAAACCCTAGTGTAGAACCTTTAGTATATATATAGCAAGTAACAACAACTAAAAAATAAAAAAATAATTCTAAGCTTTTAGTCGTTAATATTATTAAATATAAATAAAATGGATTAATAGTTTTTAACCCATTTTTCAAGAATAAATCATTCATGTAATTATATCCATTAAATTTCATTCCTAAAAACGCCCCTGTGATAACACTAGTACATAAGGAAGCAAGTACATATATGAAAATTAATAAGCAACCACAAAGCATAACTGATATAAACCAGTGCTTTTTATTTTTTAACCGAATAGTTACAAAGGCACTTCTATCATTACTCTCTTTTTCCAAAAAATAAGCTAATATGTATATAGGTATACCATTGTATATAATAAGACTTATAAAATCCATCAAATTGAAATAACCTATTCCATGTCCATAAAACTGTAATGTGATTAAATCATAGATTGTTAAAACGCCATGCCTTAATATAATATTTACTATTGATATTATGATAAAAGTTATCATTATGAATATATTTTTTCTAGAAAATAATATTTTTAAATACCAGTTAATAACTCCGTTTGTACGAATAAAGTTTTTTCTCAAAATAAGATCTTTATACCAAAAATTTTTAACTATAAATAGCATAAAAACACTAATAAATATTTCGCTAATTATCATAAAATAAAAATTTTTTTCTAAAGCCGCTAATGCATGATGTAAAATTATATAATTATTCATAAATAAAAAAGGTAGAAATTTATCTACATCAGTTCTCAAACTAATTAACATTAATATATACATAAAAATCATACATAAAACAACTAATTTTTTGCCTAAAAAATGATTAAAAAACATCAAAACTGTACCCATAAAGGTTAGACCCAAAATCATATAAACCGTAATGGAAACAACTGATAATATAGGTGATTTAAAATACATGCTATAAGCACCTATAACTTCATTATAATTATAATAGTTTACATTCATAATAAATCTATTATTCATATCAAGCCCATATCCCATTATAGTTACAATAAGAAGATGTATTAAAACAAAAATAGTTGAAATTAAAAGTAACGAAATTACTTGTGCAATAAAATAATCAATATATTTCTTTCTTCTAATCAGTATTATTTCATTATAATCTTCTATTATTTTAAATATGGAGAATAAATAGAAAATTATCATGAAATATAATATATAATAATGATTCGTCATAGCAGAAATTATGAATTCCCAATATGTGATATTTGCAACTTTTGCACTTTGAAGTAATTTTAATCCAACCATAGAAAAAATAAAAATCATTATATATATCCATTTAGATAAAAATTCATCTACATTTTTTTTAATCATATTAATCATCATAGAAATTCATACACCTCTATATCTAAATAATTAATTCGAATTATATATCATACATACTGTTTCTCTTGAGCTTTGAAAAATATATTATTGTAATACAAATAAATATAATTAATAGAAATGGGCCAATTAAAATACGCTCTAGAGAAACCGCTATTGGTGCTAATGTACTAGGATCAAAAGAAGTAACAATACTGTAATAAGGTACTCCTAGTATAGAAAGTATATAGTGTTGAATTAATACATATACAAATGGACCAGTTAAAATAATAAAAATGTTATTAATATATAAAGATAAAACAAAACCAAATGTGCCTATGATAAATCCTATAATAGATCGCCAAATACTTAATAATAAACCATATAAATAGGGTTTATTAGCTAAATAATATCCATAGAATTCTTTGAGTGAGGTATCGTAACTATTTAGTTTAATTCCGGTTAACTTTACATTATTAGTAAACTTCAAACAAAAAATCAACCCTGCAAATGAAACAACAAAGACAATTATCATACTTCCTACAGAAGTTGTTAACCATTTTGAGATTATGTACTTTTTCTTAGATATTCTTGTTAAATTGTATATCAAAAAATTGTTTTTTCTTTCATAATACATTAACCAACAACTTGGTAAAACCGTGAATAAAGGAAATATCAAATCAAAAACTTGATTTGATTGTTGCCAAATCTCAATTTTATGATTGTAACTATATCCTGAAATAAAAGGTAAAATCATCAAACAGCCATATAGTATGCTTATTCCCAAACTAATCAAATATGTATATTTGATTTTGTACCATTCTAATTTTAATAAATTTTTCATAATAAATATACCTCACAAATTTTTCGGATAAAAATATTGATGCACTGATATTAGGAAAGTATTTCTAAAATTAATTTATACAAGTCTACAAAATTGAATTTTAAATATTTAGGCTTGTATAAATTAATAGTTATAGTTTTTTATATAATATAATGTTAATTACTTTTCCATGTTCCACTCACTTGAACATCTACAGCTGTTGTCAAGTCATTTGAAAATTGCAATCTAACTGAATCACCAGCTATCTGTTGGCTTGAGCCATCAACTAATCTGCTGTCATTATCATTTACGTCTCGAGACCAATCTCCTACACTACCATTAGAATCTTGCATTCTTACATCAACAGTATAATTTCCGCCTACAACTTCTGAATTTAGATTTGCTGCAGCTCCATTAATACTTTTAATTTGATAGCCTGTATAACCTGATCCATTTAATTTACCAACAGTAGTATTATAATTACTATAAGTTCCTCCTGCAAAAGCCATAATACTTGATGAAACTAAAACAACTCCTAGTATAAGACCTAATTTCTTTTTCATTTTTTTATTACCTTCCTCTATATACTTTAAAATTCTCTTTAATACTCTTTATTTCTTATAATTTCATTAACTGAATTGATAATTATAATGATTTAATAGTAATCTTCAACTTAAATCATTGAGCGATTCTATAAGACTCCCACTTCTATAAGTGGGAGTCTTAAAATTTTTGCTTCAGGTGGAGTAGAGTCTCCACCTGAAGTCCCGATGTTTTGCTCTAGCAAAATGAGTTCACTTTACTATAAATTTATATCACAACTTCACCATCCCTTTAAAATAGGTGCATTTTTTAGAAATCAATCTATCTTTTTGCAATACATTCTTTTAAAAATATCTTTTGTCATAACTCTACCAACTACATAAACAAGCTTGTTCATAAATATAATTCTACCCTCCCATCCCAAATTTGTCAATAATTTCTTTGTAATATTTTTCGACATAAAGTAACAAAAATTTATTTAATATTCTATCTATCATATTACAAAAGAGCCAGCCAAAGTAACTTACTACATCACTCTAACTAGCTCATCTTAAATCCTTTATTCAATTACAACTTCAATCTCAGTTCTATCGAGCAACCCCACTATTATCTTTTCGCCTCCAAACACCGTCATCTTCTGGGCAATACTAAAGAATAAATCCATATCAAATTTTTCTATTGGCCTTGCATTTTCTAGAATTTCTATAAACTGCTTTGACTTATACCTTACTAGAGTATTTTCACTCTTAAGTCCTCCCTTCCACTTCTCCATAAAGTAATCCTTATTTTTAAGAATTTCATTAAAGGTATTTATAAAGGCTTAATATAAAACTTTATCATCTATATGCTTATTCTCACAGCCCTTTTTTCCCTTTATCTCATATTTATTATTGCATCTCCAAATCACTCTTCGTAATCTTTCATCATTACTGTTCCAAACCTTTCTTCCAAAAACACTTCCACAGTGTCCACAAATAATTCTTCCTGCAAATGGATTTTTTATTGTTGCATAATCTAGCATTTTTATCGATTCTATAACACTCCCACTTCTATAAGTAGGAGATTCAAACTCTTTGCTTCTGGTGGAGTAGAGTCCCCATCTGAAGTCCCGATATTTTGCTTTAGCAAAACGAGTTCACTGGAAAATAAAACATAGGAAATTATTTTTGGGAAAAGTGGAATTTATATTTAAATTTAGTTAAAATTGATTTTAAAGTTACATTTATATGTAATTATGTTAAATATCAATTAATAAATTATAAGTAAAATAGTATTATTTAGAGTAGATAATACCATTTTGAAATTGACTTGTTATTTATTTTAAATTACTGTATCAATAGAACGTACTCCAAGAAAAAATTCTATTCCATCTTCTTTACTCTCAATAATTAAAACACCGGTACTTTCTAAGTTTTGAAGAGCACTATATACACTTATTAATTTATCATTAGCATTTTCTTCATGATCATAAATTAATCTAGTTATTCTATATAATCTTAAGAAATTTGTTCTTTCCATTTCATCATCAATTGCTATTACATTATTATTCAAGTTAATAAGATAGTTTTTATTTATAAATTTATCTGGAAACAAAAGACCTTGTTCTAAAACTATGTCAGTATTTCTTGATAAATCAATTTTGTAATCCAATTTAGTTTTGTCCTTATTCTCCAGCATTCACTTTTCTCCTATTATTAAATACTATTAGTTAAAATTTCAGAGTATAAGTAAGATAATAGACCAGTTCTCATCTGAAAACTGGTCCATTTCATTATACTATATTATTCTCTTACATATGATAATCCCAATTCTTGAAGTCTTGCAATTCTATCATCTGAGTCAGGATGACTTGAAGCAAGATTTGCCCATAATCCCTTTGTACTAGAACCACTAAATGTATCAAGTACACATGCTAGACTATCTCCATACCCACAATTAAATGCAAACTCATCTGCCAAATATTCATTTTGTCTACTTGAGTGCATAACTAACATTGTACCTATCTTTGTCCATATCCACATCATCGCAACAAGAATTAAATCTATAAATATATTATATACTATACTACCTATTTCCTCACTAGCAGCACCAACAATAATTCCTGCAATATTAATAAAAACTCTATATATTATAAATATACCTGTAACAATAAAGTTGCCTATAGTAATCATAAGTATTAAATCTGTATCTTTATGTGCTAGATGTCCTAACTCATGTGCAAAAGTAGCTTTGATTTGATCATCTGAATATCTTAAAAAACCTTTTGTTAAACATATTGTTTTTCTTCCAGTAGCAAAAGCATTTGGTTCTTCATCATTACTCATAAACAACTGAACATCATCTGGAATTGATGGATTTAGCTGTTTAGCTTTAGCATATACTTCATTAAATAATGGCTCTAATCTATTTATAAATTCTTTCCTTTTAATTTTCTTACAGCCTGTCTGTAACCGCAACACCCATTCTCCTATTGGTGATAATGCAATTACAAGTGAAATTGCATATGCCATTATTCCAAAAAATATCCCTTTAACATCACTAAATCCTCCACTGAATAATGCAACTACTATTAACGTATTTAATATTAAATATATAAGTACACCTATGTTGCTTTTCTTTGTAAGATTTTTTGCGAAATCAACAAAATAAGTCATTTTCCCTCCCCCCTTAACTAAATTAGACAACAATTTTATTTTAATAATTACGCAAATATTATAACTCATTCATACTAATAATACAATACTTTCCATATGATAAAATTCTACATTTTTTCATTATAATTTTATATATTTTGTACAGTTCAAATATATCCCATAAAATATTCAGTCAAAGTAAGTCCAACATCGTCCAAAATTTTAATAATAGGACAAACTATCATTTCACTTTCCCATATTAATGCTATCCTTATCTACAATCTCAAACTATTGCATTAATTGATATGCTGTTTTAAATATCTCGGACTTACTCCATAACTTAGAATCACCTATGATATATAATCTATACTTAGCTCTTGTTACAGCAACATTTAAAATATTTGGTTTAACCCATTTAACTGCACCAATCGCTTTATGATCGCAACCAAGTAAAAATATAACCTCATTAGCTTCTTTTCCTTGAAATTTATGAACTGTACCACAACAATTCTCACACCATTGTTCAACAGTCTCGCCATATTCTTCAATTAATCTGTCATATCCAAGAATCATCTTTTTTAATTCAGTAATAACTGTAGTAAAAGGAGATATTACATATAAATTAGGATAACCATTATATTTATGAAAGCTATCTAATATCATTTTAATTGTTTCTTTTCCTTGTTCATTGACAAAATGATTTCTATTACCAATTTCACTGCCCTTAATATCCAACCAACAAGATTTATCTAATACAAATTTATCAATTAATGATATGTCAGGTGCTGCTGTTTGGTATTTCATTGTTCCACCGTACGAAATGATATTTGAAATACTAAACATTGGTTCGATACATCTTCTATGTACAACAAGTGGACATCCAACCCATTCTGAATGAGAATCTAAATTGACTGAATTTTTTATATAAGAACCATACTTGTTTATGCTATCAGCAAAGGATTGAACAGAAATAGTTTTCTCCATGTAAGGTTTTAATAATTGATCAGAGAATGCCCTTTTAATGGCATCAACCTCATTTGTCACAATTGGCTCAACCTGTTTAGGATCGCCTACTATTATTGCTTTTTTACACCTCCATAGTGCACCAAGTGCAATATGTGGTGCAGCTTGACCTGCTTCATCAACTATTAATAGTCCAATACTTTCTTTTTCTTTAATATTTTTAAGAAATCGTCCAACTGATGCAAAAGTAGTTGAGATTACTGGTGTTAATAAAAAGAGAGTATTAAGTAAGTGAGGAAAAGCTCTATCTTTATCCCTAATACTGAAATTACATAATTCATTATTACTATTCTCACGATTTTTCCACATCATACTGAGATTTATAAAGTTGTCTCTACATGACTTTGAGGATAAAATAAATTCTTTATGAAGTTTAATAGCTGAATGAAATAATTTTTCTTTTTCACGATTATACTTATCAGTAGTCCAAGGATTTGATATCTGAGCCTTTGTACTAACAGATTCTACATCACTAAAGTACTCTTTCCAAAAGTCATCATCAAGTATTACACGATCTTTTTTCATCTTTTCGAGTTTCATCATGAATTCTGAATTTGCTACGCTGATTTTTTGGGTCAAATCTTGTATAGATTTCATACAGTCTTCTTTTTCTTCCAAGACATTATTTTGTTTATCTCTCATTTGTGAAAGAATTTGCTTAAGTTTTGATATTTCTTCTTCAATAATGTGCTTCCTTTTTTTTATGGATTCTATATTTTTAACAATTGATATTTTCTTTTTTTCATTGGAATTGTACACTTCAATCATTTGATTCTTTTTAACTTTCATTTCTTCAATCAATAATAAACGCTCAGTTTTTATCCATCTATGCAATATTATTTCGTAAAACTTTCTAGTATCCTCTAGTTCTATTATGCTAAATTGAGTTTTAGATATTTCATCATCCAGATCTTCTAATATGTTATTAATACATGAATACTCATCATTTTTATTAGTTAGATCTTTTTCAGTTTCTATATATTCCTTTTCTTTTTGACTTATATTTTGTTGTATTTTATTAATATCTTTATTATATATGGTTATTATTTCTTCCAATTTAGCTATTTTAAATTCATAACTTGAAATTTCATCCTGAAATTGTTTAACAGCTAAAAAATGACTGGATTTCAAATTAGAATCATTGAATAATTTATCTTCAATATCCTTAACAATGTCTAATTGGTTAATGAAATTTATTCTTGCTTCTTTATATTTGTTTCTACGCTCTTTAATTTTATCATTATTGTTATAAAAACTTTTAATTATGTTATTCAATACAATATAGCAATAACGCCCTATATTAGAAGTTTTACCCATTGGGGCTGAAATAAGTCCCCATGCATTAATCTCAGTCTCTGTATCGCTTTCACTTGAAATTAGTTTATTAGCAAGCCATGAAAAGTAAATATCATTTTTCTTTTCATAAACAGTTCTCACATTACCATATTCTTCTTTTTCTAATTTAATAAAGAATTCTTCTTGGTCAAAAGCTTTTAAGACATCAAACATTGATGCAACCTCATCAAGCTGTCCATCATTTTCAGTAAGAAGTTTATCTGAATACATGTTCACTCTAAGTGATTTTGCATCAGGTAATTCTTTGCTTATATTCTCTACAGCAGCATTATTATTAGATGCAACCAACATCCCATAGTCAGCAAGTTTATCTTCCTTAAATGAATAGAAATAAGGATAATACTCATCATATCCATTTAACCTTAATGTGCCGTCCGAATAATTGTTTTTAATGAATGCATCATCAGGATTCTCATATTTTGTTAGTAAAGTAGCACGTTCAACTATATTATGAGTAATAATTTCTTTTAAAAGTGTCGTCTTACCTGTGCCAGGTGGTCCATTTACAGAGAATATATTACCTACACCTTCAAAATTAAACATACCAAAGTTAATTGCTATCTGCTGCATTAATGCAGGACTATATTTTGATGGCCACTTTCCTAGTGGTGATTCGTTAATTTTAAGTATTCTACTTATGTAATCTTTATTAGCCCTAATATCAATTCTTTCTTTTTTCTGATCTATTATTTTGTTTTTTTTCATATATAAAGCTGTTACATAATCAATTATATCAGCATGCATACTTTTAGAATCGTGCTTATCATTGATTGAATGACTTATCATATGCAAGTCATCAGTATAAAATCCATTTAACAATTCACTTACATCTAAGCTCTTTCCTTCTTCCCTATTTTGCGTTTTTTCAGAATCATATCGTGAATATGTAAGTATTCCCTCTTCCAATAGACACTTAGTTCCTTTGAATACTTTTATGGCATATTGGGAAATTATATGTTGATATAACTTATTTAACGTCTTATTTGTAATTTCTGTTTCTATTTCAATTATTGATTCAATCTTCTTCACATCATCATAATAATTTTTAATAGTGATTCCATGATCTTTACTGTTTTTATCTATGCAACATCGATATACTCCCCATAGCATCGGTGAAATTCTTAAGCTATCCTCTATATAAAATCCATTCTTATCAATCTTCAGAGCAAATAGGCACAATTTCCCTTTGTCTTCTTCTGGTCTTTTATCTTCAATTTCTAACGCCTTAAATAAACGTTGAATAATTTCTTCCTTACCTATATTCCCATAACAAATATGAATGAATTCACTACAATACTGGTGTTTACTATATATTTCATTGTGATTTTGAATTATTTCTAGTATCTCTTCATTTGTACATAACTTATTAAATACAATAAATTTCTTTGGTTTACTTTTTCCTTTTGGCATTGGAAGATTTTTAGCCATTAGCATTGCTAAATGAGCATTTTTTTCTTGCATTTTTGATTTTTTAGGAAATGGATCTTGACTTAAAAATTCAATTATATACCAAAATTCAATTATTTTTTTCGCTATGGCAGATTTATTTATCTCTTGTAATGACATATTTAACTCCAAACTTTATAAATTTAAACTCAGTTCTTTCTTCAATAAAATTTATTCAACAATTTCAAAAAATAAATTAAGGATATAAATCAATGTATTTTCAATATATTACCCTCAAATTATTATAACATAAGACTAAATAAAAATCATTGCCATCTTTATATGTCACATTCATCTTCCACCTATAGAGGATGGGATACTTCTGCTAGTTACGTTAAACCACTCTCCATATTTCTATAAATAAGTAAATAGAAAATAACCCCCTCTTTACTCATTGTGTCTTATGCAATTAATCGTTACTTTTAAAATTCATAGCAGTACCTTCCTTAGAAAGATAATATATCACTATACTTGTATCCAAAGTACTTATCATCCCAACCCCAGAAGTAAATATCTAAAACAGCATCTGGAAGACTTCCTATATCATTCTTGTATACTGTTTTCTTTATATCAGTATCTAAAACTCTCGCTTGTACGGCTGTATTATGATTAGGATTATCGTATTCTCATTTTGTGGCAACATCACCAGTTCCTAAAATTTTACTGATAGCTCCTCTTCCTTTCTCATTGCTACCAACTACCACAGCTGATATTCCTGAACTTTCTATTACTGTTGATTTCCTTAAAGAAACTAATAAATGGTTTTCCCTTAAAGAAACTTACTTTATTGCTAATAAAGGCTTTGATACTAAAGCTATCCACAACTTTGTTCGCTATGAGCTTGATGGACATGCTTTTCTTCCACTCAATCCTCGTAATAGCAAAGAAAAGAAAATGCTAGCTGGCGAAAATATACTCTGCGAAGCCGGTTTAGCTATGCACAAGGATGATAAACAATACTTTGATTCCTATATAAAGCAGAAATTTTGCTGTCCTTTTAGAACTAAGAAAGATGATAGTTTATGTTCCTGTAATCATAGGAAGTATTTCAATGGCAAGAAAAACAGATGTTGTACTTGTTATATTAGTATTAGTACTGATTACAGAGTTTCTATCAATTAAGATTCTATATTTTTCAAGAAAATCTATTCTCTTAAAACTAAATCTAAACGTTATAACTCAAGATGGAAAAACCTAAATCTTGAAAAGCCTGCAGTTAGAAATATAAAATCTATTTCTAATCTAAATACAATAGGGCATATAACCTTATTGGCTTTAGCTCTTGCAGCTATCGCTGATGGTGCAACTGATCAAATCAGGTCTTTATCTAAGTTCAAAAAGGCTCTTTAAAAAATCTTTTTCTTATTTACACTACCCGTCTGTCCTTTTCTAGGCCTAAACGGCATTTTGGGATTAAAAATACCTACTTCATATTCACACATGCAACAAATCAATTCATTAATTTAGTGCTACCACTCTGTTTTTTATTTTTCTCTATTAGATTTTATTAATTATGCTTATCTCTAAGAATATAAAAATAGCTATGCTGTTATAAAACCATTGAAGCTGAAAATGAAACTTTGAAAAAATTACTTGGAGAAAAAGATTTGAAAATTGCAATTCTTGAAGACCTTTTAAAAAAAACAACCCAACAATAGATGACAAAGTAGAAATTGCAAACAAATGGATTACTGTTGGTTATGCAAAATCGAAGGTTCTAAGAATTTTAAAACTTAATCATTCAACATATTATTATAGAATTTCAGTAGCTGGAAAAACAAAAGGTAAAGCTCCTAGAAGAGCTATTCCATGGTATTCTTGGGATATATACAACAACAAAATCTGTGATGAGCAAATCAAAGAATATATCATTCAGATTATTGAAGATGAAGGATATTCTTATGGATATCTAAAAATTACTTATACTCTACAAAGAAATTTTCATCTGATCATTAACAAGAAAAAAATGTATAGACTCTGTAAAGAGCTAAATCTACTAAAATCTCAAAGAAAAATTAAGCCAAATCATCCTAAAAGAATTGCCAGAAATAGAGTTGTTACAAGTTCAAATCAATTATGGCAAACTGATGTAAAATATGGACATGTATTTGGTGAAGATAGATTCTTTTACATATTAAGTATTATTGATGTAGCTGATAGATCTATTATAGCATTTCATATAGGACTTAGATGTACTGCTCAAGATACAGTAAATACTATGAGAATAGCTCTTCTCAAGCGACAGCTTTATGATAAAGAACAAAAACCTATTATACGTTCAAATAATTGCTCTCAATATATCAGTTATATTTTTAATAATGCCTGCAATGAACTAGGGATTGAACATGAGAGAATTCCATATAAAGCCCCTAATATGAATGCATATATTGAGTCTTATCATAGCTTTTAAAAGATGAGTGCCTAGGTATTAATGAATTTGAAAGCTATGCATCAGCATATAGAGAAGTTCATGATTTTGTTAAAAAATATAATTCAAAATGTATTCATTATGTAGCAAAATATATGCCACCTAATGAATATTTTGAATACTTCAGAAACTATAACATACAGTTAAACATTTCGTTATAATAAAAATCTAGCGAAGATATTCTTCTTAACATTGCGGTTATACATGATAGCCTATATTATGGCAAATAGCGAAAGTTCTTGGATTGCTTTAGAGTTAGGAAATCATGTATGCGAACGCTCAATATAAAGTGCTGACCGAGGATATATGTGAAAAATAATGTGAAATACTATGCAATCTTAAGAATTTTTAAGATATTGTCCAATAATAGGGGGTCAGCCCGGTGGTGAACGACCAGTGAATGCCTGTTCAATAGGAGCATTGACGTACAAAAACCTAAGTTTAGAGTGATTTCTAAACTTAGGCTTTTTTTTAAAATCAAAATAAAATATCAAATGAAATTCGCTTGTATTTGAACTATCCCTCAACTCCTATAAAGCAGCCTTAACTTAACATTGATTGTGGACCGCACTCTTTACAAATAATTTAACCCAACTTGAAACAAAAATCATAAAAAGTTTTATATTAAATCTCCCAGTAAAACAATATAATTCCTGATTCTATTTTACCAGAAACTGAGTGTTATTAGAAACACTTCAATTAACAGCAAAGATATATAGGATCGTTGGAATCGTAACTTGGATGTATAACTAATGGCACAGTATATCAACCACATTCTTAAAACATTAATCGCTATGACTACATCCTTTACATTTAACAAAAGTGCAACGCTGATACAAACACTTCCCAATAATATTCCAAATTTAAGTATATCACCAATGCGAAACAGTATATCTTTGAATTTTGTGCGGCTAGAAAAATACATTTTACCATCTATAGATATTCCCTTACCTGAAATAATATCGTGTAGATCACCTATAAAATAAAAAAGGAAAGTAATAATTAAAGCCAAATAAAGTCCTAAACTCAAAAGATTAAAATGTAAATTTCCATCTTCTATCAATAATATTTTCAGAACCAAACTGATTACAGAAATCACAAATAGCATGGAAACGAATATTATAGATTTTTTTATGGGAACACCAAGTAAAATATTTTGCTTTTTTTCCATCATTTCTGATTTCATTTCACCAACTTCGCTAGAAGCATTTTCGAATACGATATACAGATTATTCTGGCATATAATTTCACCATTGCCAATTTTCACATTTTCAATTTTTTCATCTATCTCTTCGTCTAAATGCTTGCGAAAAATAGCGTATGACTTTGGCACTTCAGTTTTTGCATAACAAAATTTTAATATATCTAAAAATTTCCCCATTGTGCCATAAAGACTATAGCCTTCTGTTGTCTGCTTTTCTATAAATCCAGTCAATGCAGCAATCTCATAAAATTGATAATTATTATAGACTATTTTATTTTTATGCTTCTTTTTCTTGATCATAATTTTTCTCCATTCTTTGTCCTATTTTCCCAATAAAAAAAACGATAGTGTCAAGTAATGTGCGCTAAAACTGTGAAAACCCCAATAGGTTTATCTACTCCTTTATATTCTTCTCGACAATTACCTTATTTGGAGTTACCTATGAATTTACTTTTTTATTATATACTTTGGTTCATTTTATTTTACTCAATCTAAAAATCTTACATCTTCATTAAGACTATCAACATTTTAATAAACTATAAAGTGTTCATAGCTGATTTCTTTACGATACGTTCCTGTACATTCTCTATTCGCATAAAATTTATTAATATATTTATAATCACTGGTTCCAGCTATGTAAGTTGTATATGCACAACCCAAATACTCGGTTTTAGGATTTACTGTAACAAGAACATTATAAACTCCTTCAGCTACGTCTGCCAACGTTACTGCTATTCCTACATAAGGGTGTAATGCACCGATAATGGCAGCTAAGGCAGTAACTGTAAGAGAGTCTAGAGCCTTTCCTAGATCAATATTCTGTTTTCCTGAACTCAAATAATCGTCATAATCTGAAGGCGTTAAACTACCATATGGAGAAAGAGACTTCACACCTTTCCAAACTGTTCCGTTTGCCATATTAGCTATATTCATATCCATCTGCTCTACTTGAGATATTTGAACTTTATAACCATCAAGTATAATACTGCCGTCCTTTGTAAAAGAAATCATATTGCTTTTTTTCCATCGCTGGCAATAATGGTTACACTTTCATTATCAGTGCTTTTTATAATTACTTTTTCATCAATATTCTTATAGTGTAAGTTATACTCGTTCCCCCTTGTCGTCACATTAACTCTATTAATGATTGATGTATCTATATGATGTTTATTTAATATATCAATTTCTGACTCAATTTGAGAAGTTTCTTCTCGTGTAAGCATCTTATTTGTCAAGAAAGAAGGTTTCTTTGCATAAGATACCTGTGAGTTATAAGTAGTAGCTGCAAAAACATCAATTGTCGATAACATGAGAACGATGAAGGCCAATAAAGTGCTAACAAATTTCTTCATAATCTAACCTCCATTTTTTTGTATGGTAGTGTCAAGTTTGACACTCCTTTTTTACATTACTCTCTGCATTTACTACAGCATTGGATTTAACTCCAACTAATATACTTACTAATTTTAATATGGTTTTTTTCATACTTTCCCATCATATTTCTATTTTCTTTGTAAAGATATGATATTTACCTCAACAAATATTTCTATCAACTACATAAACAAGCTTGTTCACAAATATAATTCTACCCCTCCATTCCAAATTTGTCAATAATTTCATTGTAATATTTTCCGACATAAAGTAACAAAAATTTATTTAATATTCTATCTATCATATTACAAAAGAGCCAGCCAAAGTAACTTACTACATCACTCCAACTGGCTCCTCTTAAATCCTTTATTCAATTACAACCTCAACCTCTGTTCCATCAAGTAAACTTACTATAATCTTATCTGCTTCAAACACCGTTATCTTCTGGGCAATACTAAAGAATAAATCCATGTCAAATTTTTCTATTGGCTTTGCATTTTTTAGAATTTCTATAAACTGCTTTGACTTATACCTTACTAGAGTATTTTCACTCTTAAGTCCTTCCTTCCACTTTTCCATAAAGTAATCCTTATTTTTAAGAATTTCATTAAAGGTATTTACAAAGACTTGATATAAAACTTTATCATCTATATGCTTATTCTCACAGCCCTTTTTTCCCTTTACCTTATATTTATTATTACATCTCCAAATCACTCTTCGTAATCTTTCATCATTAC
>Ga0114934_10000055_pt1 | contig 56297 bp, 43 predicted proteins | sample 4SBtaG_2_FD_99695 | JGI IMG/M metagenome (GOLD analysis project Ga0114934, IMG submission 99695) | Deep subsurface microbial communities from Kolumbo volcano to uncover new lineages of life (NeLLi) - 4SBTROV10_white metaG | ecosystem: Environmental > Aquatic > Marine > Volcanic ...
CAGCCCTCTATGGGGGATCTGTGGAGGAAGTGTATGCGGCAGGGAAGCCGCATCCAAGCCTACAAGGATGTATTTACGGCGTCTTCCGGAACAGATCACCCATAGAGGGGCGAGCAGTTACCATTAAAAAGTCCTTGTGTCCAATTGATAAAAAGTCGTGTTCTGATTAAATTACATGTAATTAATTACGGTAAAAATTTTTGATCACATCCGTATCGTTCTGTCTGGCTGAATAGCAGCATCAATGCCATGTATGAAAACAGTATAAAAAACATTGTATTGCGTCGATTTAGGTTCTGCTTTGCCTACCCGGTGTAAAATTTTCTGAAAATAAAAACCCTGCGGTACTTATTGGCCACCAATATGCAAATTTTCCTAATAGTTAGGTAATATTTATGCTACATCTGGTTTTCTAATCAATTATTCAAGCGAGTTTATGGCAACCCAAAAGACCAAAACAGCTTATGTATGCGGGCAGTGTGGCGCCGAATCCTCAAAATGGAGCGGTCAATGTCTGGCGTGCAAAGCCTGGAATGTAATTTCAGAGGTTGTCAGGCCTGGTAAGAAATCGTCTGCTCGGGGTTACGCGGGTTCCGAAAATTCAGTGCAATTACTGAGTGCTGTTGATAGTCAGCAATCTCCCCGAATTTCGTCAGGGATGCAGGAATTGGATCGGGTCTTGGGTGGTGGCTTTGTGGTGGGTTCGGTTGTATTGCTTTCAGGTGATCCCGGGGCAGGAAAAAGTACCATTCTGGTACAGACTCTGGCATATGCCTGTGAACAACTGAATGTACTGTATGTATCCGGTGAAGAATCACTGCAGCAGATTGCCGAACGGGCACGAAGAATTGGTTTGCCCGGAAACAAATTGAAAATGCTGGGAGAAACCTGTGTTGAAGGAATCTGTGATATCTGTGAGCAGGAACGGCCAGAAATTGTAGTCATCGATTCTATACAGGTGATGTATTCAGAATCGATTGATACTGTGCCGGGTGGTGTTTCACAGGTACGCGGCTGTGCAGCCCTGTTGACACAATACGCAAAGCGAACAGGTACAATTTTAGTGATTGTTGGCCATGTTACAAAAGATCAGAGCATTGCCGGGCCCATGACTTTAAGTCATATAGTCGATACCCAAATTATGCTTTCGTCTACGGACGATTCCCGGTTTCGTATATTGCGTGCGACTAAAAACAGATTTGGTGCGGTCAATGAGATTGGCTTGTTTGCGATGACAGAAAAGGGTCTCAAGGAAGTTAGAAATCCTTCAGCAATGTTTTTGACGCGAGTGGATCCACCGGGGGCGGGTAGTGTCGTCAATGTTTTGTGGGAAGGTACGCGTCCACTTTTGGTTGAGATTCAGGCGCTTGTTGTCGATTCTCAACATGGAAATCCGCGTCGGCTTGGCGTGGGAATAGATCAGAATCGAATCGCGATGTTACTTGCTGTACTGTCGCGACACGGTGGATTGGTTATGTCTGACCAGGATGTTTTTGTAAACTGCGTGGGTGGTATTCGTGTTGCGGAAACCAGTGCGGATCTGGCGGTGGTTTTAGGCATAGTCTCCAGTTTTAAAAATAAAGTTATCCCGAATAACGTATTTGTATTTGGCGAAATTGGGTTATCCGGTGAAATTCGTCCGGTTGCTAATGGCGAGACAAGGATTAATGAGGCATTTAAACATGGTTTTAAAAAAGCGATCGTTCCTTGTGGAAACGTGCCGAAAAAAGTGCATTCGGAGCGGGAGATTTTAGGTGTCAGTCAACTCTCGGAAGCATTGGATGTCTTGTAGCGGCAGAGATAAAACCCCATCACGGCTTTATTTTTTTGCACAGATAATAAATGATTGCCGGGCATAGGTTTTATCCAACTTAAAGGAAATAGTCGAAAAACCGACGTCTTTCAACATTATTTCCATGTCTTCAATATCCCATTTGTTTAACATGTGCGACAGGGACGATTCGTTAATCTCTTGCACTTTTTGGTAATGAACCTCAACTTCACGAAATTCACGGTTTTTTTGCAGATCTTTTTTTATTTCTCTGAGAACTTTCGAGGCATTAGCATTTTTATGCGGTTCACTGATTCTTACTTCTCCGCCTGGACTCAATACTCGGTAAACTTCTTTGAGGCACTGTGTTACAACGTTACTGTCCAGGCTGTAAAGTACGTTGTTTATGACGACGACATCAAAAAAATGATCTTTTAGTCCATACAGTGATGTAATATCCTGTTTGATGGCAATTACACCACTTCCTTCGGCATCGTGGCGTAAATAGGGTTTGCATTTTCTACGCAGTACATTAAGCATCATGGTGTTGTTGTCCAGCGCGACTACAAGTCTGTTGGCTATTGGGTCAGCCAATAGAGTTGTGATATTACCCGTGCCTGCACCCAAATCCAGTACAGTTGTGTTATGAGGTATTGGGGCGGGTCCCGGATCAGCCTTGCCTACCACAGCGTTGATCAAATGAGGGTAGATATTGGATCGGTTTAATACAATATCGTAACTCAATGCATATTCTGACCACATCAGGCCCAAGCGCAGACTGGAAAATAATTCAGTCTGGAATTTTTGCGCCATTTGTTGATTTTTGAACTCCGGATCAATGGTAATTAACCATCCTTTACAGGTGTTATCGTCATTGGGGATTTGATAGGCTCTTTTTATGCCCTGGATCCGGCCGTAATTTCGGCTGTTATAACGAATGGGTTCAACGTCAATTCTGGGCAGATTAGTGGGATCGGAGAAGGCCTTTATTCCGTGATCCAGTACATCTTCATAGTTGTCCAGAAAATAGGTCCACTCAAGTACATTCAAGCCTCTCCGGCCTTCCATCGTACGATCAAAGCAGGCACTGAATGCGCTGTTCCAGTCAATAATGCGATAGTTGCTATCCAGGGTGTACATCGGTGTCATTGGGTCAGAACAGGGCGTGACTTCAAACGCCAGTTTTTCTTCAAGTACATGAAATTCGGGCGCCGATTGACCGGGTAGTTCAGTACGAAATTTCGAAGAAAAATCTTGCCTTTGTTGCAGTAATTCGGGTTTAAGTTCCCGCTTTTGTGGCTCAGGAGATAATTTAACCTCGACTCCCTTAAAGCTAAATTCTGTAATTCTTTGACCCGAAAATATCACGTAGCCAATTACGATCAAAAAGACACCGAGTCCGGCAGCCAGATAGTTTGGACTGTCGTTGTCGTTTGCCAGCGATACAATGACTACTGCAACAACAATAGCCAGACCAATCAGGGTAATAATGCCGCCAATAATTTTATTGTTAATCATGAATCTATCCTGTTATCCAAGAGGCCCAGTATTTATAACGACAGGTTAAAGTTTATTGTACATGGCGATAGCAGGGTGTTTAATATCTGCAAAGCTTTCTGATTCGATGTCTTTAATAATGTTGAATCCGCATTGTTCATAAAAGTCACGATGTTCTTTTTTACAAGCCAGAAACAGGTGTTGTAATTGTTCTTTTCGGGCAACTGAAATGAGAGAATCAACTAAAACTTCACCTAAGCCGGAGTGTCTGTATTCGGGTGCGACTATAACCCTGCTGACTTCTGCGCTACGTACGCCACACCGGACTAGTTTAGCGAAATATTCATTGAATCCATGAAAGCATTCTAATAAATCGAAAGGGTGTCTAAGTGCTGCAGGATAAGTAAACATTTTTTCTAATTGTTCGTCTTCAGCATTCTCGATCATGCTCTTTATCAGGGGTACATGAACGCATTCACGTCCTGCGGGGAAAACCAGTCTGGCGCTTGCTATGAGTTGGTTCTTTTTATTAAAGATCCCAATTGGCAAGGCGGTTTGGTCGGTATAATCCAGTTCAAACTGACTTTTCGTGCATTGTTTATGAGCCGGGAGGTAGCCCATTTCATTCCAGACTTTGTAGCGCAGTCTGAAATATTGCTGAAAGTCATTTTCACCAGATAATTCTCTTATAGTGATTATCTTTTGGAAATATTTTCTCAAAACTGATTTGTTTAACGCGGGCAGTGTATTGTGAACAGCGATAATACGGGTATCAACTAATAAAGATGAATTTGGATTATCAACCTCTATCACTTCCCGAGCGGGGCGGGGTGGTCTGATAATCACCTCAAGGTTTTTCGATTCGTTAGAATCAAGCTTCATTTTTACCGATTGAGGCTGGAAACCGATCAATACAAGAATGCTGTGTTCGTTTTTATCGCGGATGGCACGCAGAGCAGAGGCAATATTAAAATGTTTTTCTATCTTCGAATTGATCTGCCAACGATGTTTGGTTTTATTCTCGCGGAACCATTTTTTAATTTTTTGTAAAACATTTTCCATTCCCAGTTCGGGGCAAACGACGAATACATTAAAAAATCCCTGTGACATGGCCATTGTAATTTCCTTGTAGTTACTCACCGTAAAGACCGCTCAGGGTAAAGGCTACAGGTTTTATCAGTCTGTAAATGCAGACCCTTCTGACTGCAAATGCTTAAATCTAAAGTTATAAAAAAAACCAACGATTTATGACCTATGAGTGCTATAGTGAGTAGTTATGTTTTTTAAAAATAATTAATGTTTTCCCAAATCCCGAATGCATGTATCTGGCACATTTCGGTTGTCGATGGGGCAACCCCGTTTCTAAATGATGTCTCCTTAGTAATTTTTTTAAGTCTGCTCGTCCTATTGATACCACATTCATATATTATGTAACGTAAATATTCACCATGTAGGCCTCAATATAACCTCCTTCAAAGTAGTTTCTTGTAAAAATTGACTCAAATATCCAAAATCAAACTACGCGTTGCCATAAACCGACTACGACAGGGCGGAATAATTGCTTATCCGACAGAAGCGGTATATGGCTTGGGTTGTGATCCACTCAATAAGCAGGCGGTATTTCGTCTTCTACGCTTGAAGCTGCGTTCTGTAGACAAGGGTCTTATTCTGATAGCATCTAGCTTTGATCAACTTTTACCTTACATCGAACTCTCTAAAATCGAGCGGCTTGTGGATATTCAGGAAACCTGGCCGGGGCCGGTAACCTGGGTATTTCCGGCCCAAAAATGGGTTCCAAGGTTATTGCGCGGTTGCTATGATACGCTCGCTGTGCGGGTTACCGCTCATCCCTTGGCCTCAGCGCTTGCCAATGGGTTTGGAAAACCACTGGTTTCAACCAGCGCGAATCCAACAGGTTTTTATCCGGCCAGAAATGCTTTAAAAACCCGGAAATATTTTCCAAAATCTGAGGTATATTTGTTTCCTGGAGCGGTTGGTTCAGAAAAACGAACCACGAGTATTTTTAGCGCACTTGACCATTCTCGGATTCGCTAGGAAGCTGTCCAAGAATAGACTTCCTCGCGAGGGAATTGGTTTTGAGACCATTTTGTCGATTAAGCGTGGAGAATATTTGTCATCAAAATTGTCGGTAATGGAATTGGAGCGTGCCAGTGACCACGCAGGGATGAAATACAGGATGTATTTCAATTTAACTTGGAAAAATGGGCTAAAATTCCCTTTTCTACATTAGACTTCCTGCTCTCGGACAGCTTCCTGGAAGGATTGGATCATTTATGGCACATCACCATTTTAACCCGACAGACTATAATCGAGCGTTTGCAATTGGAATTATTTTGAATCTGGGTTTTGTTGTTGTCGAAGCGGTTTATGGAGTACTTTCAGATTCGCTGGCTTTGATCGCGGATGCTGGACATAATCTTAGCGATGTCATCAGTTTGTTGCTTGCCTGGGCTGCAACCCGGTTGGCGAGAACAAAACCAACAGAGAGACTCACTTATGGCTTAAAAAGAACAACTATACTTGCACCTCTTTTCAGCGCAATTTTATTATTGATGGCACTGGGAGCGATGACTCTGGAAGCGGCAGCCCGACTCAACGAACCGACAAATGTTCAGGGTCTGACAATGGTCGTCGTTGCACTTGCTGGCGTTGCAGTGAACGCAGGCACCGCTGCACTATTTGCTCAAGGCCATAAGCATGATTTAAATATAAAAGGGGCCTACATACATATGTTGGCAGACGCTGCTGTATCACTTGGAGTGGTTATTGCTGGAATAGCCATTTTCTATACCGGTTGGTTTTGGTTGGATCCCGTGATTAGTCTGTTTATCGTTGTGGTGATTCTGCGGGCGACATGGTATCTGTTACGTGATTCGTTTAATCTTGCTGTTGATGCGGTACCGGAAAATATTGATCCGACGCAGGTTAAAAAATATTTGCTTGGCCTTCCTGGTGTTGCGTCATTGCATGACTTGCACATTTGGGGAATGAGTAGTACTGACGCTGCGTTAACTGTCCATCTGATCGTACCGAGAACAAGCGCTAACGACAAATTTTTGAATCAGGTTGCACGTGATTTGCACAAACGTTTTGGTATCGGTCATTCCACGATACAAATTGAGCATGGAGATATTGCGGAAAAATGCGCTTTGGCATAAGGGAATTAAAAGTTAACTCGATATTTGGGTGCAATGGATATAGATACGGTTCAACAAGTATTATCGCAGGTTGTTGCGAAAGTGGATTTGACTACAGGACTAGTATGCGGGGTAAACATAGTCTTGCTGGTGTTTGCACGAGGTCTGGTACGGCTGGTTTACCACGACACTGAAAACAACGCTTCATTTAATCGCAGGGTGATGGTCTTCAGGGCATTGAACCTGTTGATTTTGATTGTATTCAGTTATTTTCATTTTTATCTGCCTTCTCAGGAAAAAAACATTGGTTTGCAGTTGCTCGCTGTATTGGCACTTTGTTATCTGGGCTACTTAAGCAGTCATTTGGCAAATTATCTGATCATTCGGCGTTATGGTAAAAAGCGCGAGATTAAAGGTGAACTTCGTCGTATCGATACCTATACCACTCGCTTGATTAATATTTTTTCCCAGGTGTTTATATTTATAATTGTATTAATCTCATCGATTCAGGTCTTGGGCTACGATACTTTGCTTCAAACCGGGAGTGTCCTTGGCATTATTGGCGTATTTTTAGCTTTGACCAGCAGTGTATGGGCTCCCGACCTGTTTAGTGGCCTGATTATTCTGAACAGTGATATGGTTGAAGAGGGTGATGTGATCAAGTTTGTAGACGGGGATGAGGTATACGGTATGGTGTATAAGACCAAAGTATTTCATACGGAGATTCTTGATTTGATCGGTAACCATCGGATTATGCTAAAAAATTCCAACATGCGTAACTATCGGTTACGTAATTTTTCGAAGTTTGCATCTGCAAAGGGCTTACGTGAGCAACTATTTTTTAAAATTGGTTACGATGTTAATCCTGATGACGTGCGTAAAATGCTGCAGAAGGCATGCGATAAGGCGATAGAAGATAGTGATCTCGCTGTGCAGCAAAATTATGACCTGGATATTGCAATCAACGAAACGGGTGATCATGCGGTTGAGTGGGTAGTCAGCTATTATACCAAGGAGGTTGATAGCCTGCCGAAATTGAAACGTCAGCTTTTGGAGTTATTTTTGCGAACATCGCGAGAATCAGGCATTTCTCTGTCTACTCCGCTTACGCATGAAATTAAGCCTCGGCAGAAATTGTCTTGATGGATTGATACGGTATTTTTGGGTAATTTGTCATTGATTTAAGCGTGTATATTCGGCAAAAATGGCACTTCGATGATACAATCCTGGCGGAAATTTTAGATTTCAAATGGCAGAAACGAATTTGGAGTTTGTCCAGTAAGTTCTCTTTCTTCGGACGACCTCCTTGTTAACAAAACCCTACCAAATAGAGGAATTAAGAGTGAAAAAACTAATTTTTAGCATTTGTTGTCTTTCGTTGTTGTTCGTATTGGCCGCCTGTGGCAAGGAAGAGGCCAGAGCACCGCAATATCAAAGCAAAGTCATCAAACTGAATTCGATCTATACCAATTGGAAGAAAGATAAAGAGTCAGCGATGAAAAAAGCAGATTCTGAATTGGCTCGATTTACAAAAAGCGCTTGCCGGGACAGGATTAGCGCAGGCTGGTCTTTAGCGGCTGTGGTCAGCGAGGGTGAAATGAATTGTGAAGAAACCCAGGAAGGTCATCATTGCAGGAAAAAGAATGTAGAGTTGAAATGTGAGGAAATTATCGAGTTTTTTCCATAGACGACTTATTGGCCACGCTTTCTATATTTTGACAATCCCCGGTTTGACCGGGGATTATGACATGTCTGATCAGTTTGGATATTGTCTCCTCAATAGTAGATTCTTTGAGAATCTATTTCGCCCTTATTTTTTCCTGCACGCCGAAGGCAAAATTTCATTTGCTAAATTAGTTTTATTGGTTCCCACGGCCTCCATTCCGGGCACTGGTTTATCGAAGCCGCAAAGCCAGGCGATTGGGCTTGTAGGGCTGCCGCTAACGACCGCAGGTCTGAATGTCAGAGTTTTTCCCTGCAAAGGTTGAGATGCTTTGTTGCCCAGGGATAAATGAATAGCGCCGTTTTCTACAACTACGCCAGTAATTCTGTTTCCTATAAGGAATTGAGCTTGAGGAATGCCCGTTTCCCTGTTGTTTGTTGGAAACGATTTTTTCTCGACATAGTACCCTGTGACTTCTTCGCGAATAGTGCTGGCCATGCTCAGTGCTTCGACCATTTCACTACGATGTATGTATACCTGATATTGCGGAAGCGCCACCGTTGCGAGAATACCAATTATTGACACAACAACCATCAATTCGATTAAAGTAAACCCCTGAATATTTTTCATATGACTTCCCCGATCACAAATATAGGTGCGTAGGCACTACTTAAAAAAAGGAAAATAGAAACGATTATCAGTATTGAAGTAGCGACAATAATCGATTGAATGTAGTGCTCAGAAAGTTGGCTGAGATTTTCTCCTTGTCTGCGGAGCAGAACCTGAATCTCAATAGATAGATCAGAACCGGATTTTTCAGCTTCACTCAATGTTCTTGTTATCAGGCTGTTGTTATGTCCGTAAGGTTCCATTTTATCTGCCAACGGATAATTGATAATGTCTATGATATTCAAATAAACATCCCTGATTCTTTTAGGAATAAGTATTCTGTAAAACAGCTTGTTTGTCGGCAGGGAAAGCTTAAAAAGTCTTTTTAGATGGATGCCGACCGCGAAAGCAATACCAAGCATAAACATAACGATGAGTAGTAAAAGATACCAATAATTCGAATACCAGATGATGTGGCTCGGTGGGCTAATGTTGAAGGTTTCAAACAGCGATAAAAACTGCGGTATTATCATTATTTGATATAGACTGCATAGTAAGGCGAAGACTAAAGAAATAAAAGTTAAATACAGGGTGAGAATTTGTAGTCTCGGAGGTTCGCGCAGAATACTGGAAAAGTCCAAACGTCCGTATATTTCCGTAATTTTTGTGGCTTTTTGGGGATCTATTAATAATCTTAGTGAAGTGATAAGAGTGTAGGGTACTGAGCCCGGTTTTAATTGTTCACCGTATAAATCACAGGCATTGTATGATTCAGCCGTGTTAATCGCATCAACTACCGGCATTCCAGATTGAAGTAATTGGTTGCACTTTCTACATAAAAAATGAAATCTGTCCCATAGCATTATTTGATTCCTTGTAATCATTCAGTGCTTATTTTACAGAAATTGTAAGCTATCGTATGTTTGGGCTTTTGCAGCAGAGAATTTGTAGCGGAGTATACAGGGGACGTAGTTGGGTGTTCCAGACAAACAATAATCCTGCGTCAATCTTTCGCATATTATTAAAACCTCGTTCCTAACCATAAAACCGGCTGAGTTTCTGCCTTATCTTTCTCTTCTTTTCGGCTACTCGATTCCGTCGGTAAAAAATCAACGAGTTATAAATTTATCAAATAAAATAATATGAGAGCGATTTAATTCAGGTTGGCTGATGCCATCGGTGTTCAGGTCGCGCCAGACTTTGACGTCGGCAAATTGGGCGTCCTCGGCGTCGAATTGTCCATCGCCATTTGAATCTAAATCTGAAAGCGCGGCAAAGCCATGCTCTGCGCTTTGACCGTTGTTCAGTGTTGTATTGTCACCAAACAGTTCGCTGCCGTTGTCAATGAGTCCATTGCCATTACGGTCCAGAACCAGTAAGCCGTCATCGGGGGCGATCCAGCCGGTGCCTTGTTTTACGCCGTCACCGTTGTGGTCGAAGAGGACACTGCCGTCGGCACTCAGGGTTTCGATGCCGTCGCCGTCCAGATCCAGGGTTAGGGGGTCGTAGAGGCGCAGGTTGGTGGCTGAGGTGTAGAGGTCGTTGACGTCCTGGGCGATACGTGACAATTCTCCGCCGACAATGCTAACGCGTTCATTTAATATGTCGATAATTGATTCGATATGATCGGAGTAAAAATCAAACAATGAGTCAGGAATTCTGGCGTATTCACCTGGGTTCATTTCAATTTGACGGTCATGAATTTTGCTCAATTGATCTACAACATCGTTAAAGTGCTCACCGTATTGATCCATTCGCTCCAAAAAGTTGTCGAGTACGTATTTTTGTTGCGCGGCCATCAACAGTTGGGTCATAACGCCCAGTTGGTCACCGATCTCATAAACATAGGCTAAAGATTCGAATATTTCGCTGGTGGTGTCTGTAATATCAGTGCTTTCGCCCTGATTATTATTGGCAACAATCGATAAACCGACCGCTGTGATAGTTAGTAAGCCAACAGCAGCTAAAATTGGTGGTGGTGCAAGAGCAGATGTGCCTTTCATTAGCCGGGCTTGGTTTTCCCGGTTTCGATGCGATTCAGGATGTCAGTTGCAATGCAAGCGGTTTGTGCGACTGGACGGGGATTGGTTCCACTGTGGTGAGTACAGTGCAGGTCACATTCGATAGCGTTGCGTCACTGCCTCTTCCAGCGACGATTTGGTTGTTTGCAGTGGGTTTTATCGGGTTGCTAGGAATGGGTCAGAAACATTTAAGAAAAATGCCTTGTTCAATATAACGGTGAAAACTGGAATAAGGATATTCTTCTGTGCATTTCAAAAAGACATCTCACTCAACAAACAAATGCTTCCTAGCAATTGGGTTTTGCCGAAATGGCGCTTATCTGCGGTTACAAATATCGCGTTATTGCATATTGCCATGGCGTGAAAAAGCGCATCATAAATTGAAGGGTAACCGCTTTTAATATGTCCGTTCGCCATAATCTGTATGGCTTTTTTTCGTTCTGCATCATTCACTGCACGCATATCAAGTAAGTACTTCTGTGCTTCAAGCAAGTCAACTACACTATTAATCGGTACACCACAGCGTTGTGCGGTATTGACAACTTCCAAAAACAGCAAGTCAGGTGCTAATAATATCGCTTTATCCGCCGCAGCGTGTATGAAAAGCTGTTGTGCTTTGTCTCGGTCTGCTTCATCAAGATACAATTTATTAAATATCGAACTATCTATCACAAAGCGTTGCATAATTAGCTCCGACTGGTATCAATAACTTGCTGTGTCCGTTGCTCACGAAGTTCACGCAATACCTCCACCGAATCCTGATTGACTTTATAAGGCTTAAAGTTAAGAATTTTTTTCAGTGCTTGTTGTTTATGCCAGTCATCCACAGCTTTTTGTATGGCTTGACTGATAAATGCGGCTCTTTTTCCCTTGGCTGCAATAGCATCCAATTCTGTTTTTAAATTATCATCAATAGTAATACTAATTCTTTGCATATTTGTCACCGAATATTTGGTATAAAGTAATACTATAACATCAAAACCAGACTTGGTAGGGTACGCATCACGCTAAATGCGTCTCCAAACAGAGCACAAATGTATCCACAATAGGCCCACGCAGAAATTTGCCCGACGGCTGGTGACTCAATCGCCGAGAAATTACCGGAGAATTTCCGTCTCTTTACAAAAAAAGAATCTCAAGATGCTTTATCTAAGCTTGCTGCCGAGGCAATGGCAGAGGGTAGCCCGGGAAAGACCAAAGATCTTGACCCGGAAAAACTGTGAAATCGCGAACAATGGGACAATTTAGGAAAGCATTTGCCAATTTGCCCAAAGAAATTCAGAATCAAGCACGTGAAGCGTATCTGAAATTCAAGAAAAATCCTTGGCATTCTGGCTTAGGTTTTAAACAAGTTCATACGAAACTACCGGTTTAATTTAGGTTGCGCCCCGTTCCTCAACATCGACCTACTTAGTTGACTTGGTATCACTAATATTCCGAGAGATCAGGTGCTATGAATTTATCGGGAACGTTGAATTCTTACACGTTCGCTACTCTCAAATTCTGAAAATGTGATCTCTATCACAAAACACTAATCCCGATTTGAACATACGATGACCTTATCTAAGATAAAAGCTGGTATTACACAATTAGCGTTGCTCTGCTTATGTTTTGGCTGGCGGTTTCGAGCGGTCACTGAATTCATGGATCAACATAATATGAAGTAACCGGGTTTGAGGTTTTCTGCAATCAGTGGCCGGTAATATGAAACAGTGAGGGATATTTTATGAATCAGATGCTTAAGCGAATTTTGGCTTATATGCTGGATCAGTATGTGACAGTATTGGTTGTTTTGGCCGCAGTCTCCAGTCTGACTTATTTAGTGCTTATCTACGATTTGCAAAGTCATGAAGGGGGCGCGGCTTCTATACGTTTAAGTGCTGAGCAGGCTCAATCGTTGCAGGAAATTGAATTGTCCGTAAATCGCTTGATGTTAACCAGCGACGTAAAACAGCAGCGTAAGATTCGTGGAGAGATTGTCGATCAATTAACGATTTTCAAAGATACACATATTTCTTTGAGTAGTGGCGACAGGTTTATACGTCAGGGGAATCGTATCGTTCACGTATCCGGTGAATTATCATCCGATATGGGACGATTGTATTATGATGCGCCGTATTTTTTGGACGAGAAAGTAACAGCCTATATCACTGGGGTAAAAAAGCTTCTTTCGATAGAGTACAAAAAATTTGATCGTAAAAATCCACAGGTGAGTAAATATCTGTTGGCGGATCGATCCAAATTAATGGAGGGTCTGGAAAAATCCTTGTCACTGAGGCAGCGGGAAAACGAATACAAATTGACATCGACTATTTCGATGCAGCATTTAATGTTTGCAGTGACATTGTGCAGTTTGATGATTGTCGGTGTGCTTATTCTTCGTCCTCTGGTATTCAAACTACGAGAAAGTATGGGGTTGATTCAGGAGGAGAAGGATTTTACCGAAAATGTACTGGATACATCCCAGGCACTGATTGTCGGGCTTGATGAAAACGGCAAGATTCGACTGTTTAACCAGTATGCTCAGGAAAATACAGGATGGTTCGAAGAAGAAGTAAAAGGCGAATTGTTTTTTGATCGATTTTTTCCTGATGGTGATCGTGAAGAAATGGTTAAATTGTTTGTCGATATGATGGAAAAACGGGAATCGGAGGGAGAAGTGGAAACCCGTGTGCTGATTCGAAGCGGGGAAATGTTGCATATTAATTGGCACGCTACAGTTATTGTCGATACAGTCAGCAAGCTTCCCACGCTCTTTTTGATGACAGGTGTTGATGTCACCGAACGAAAATCTGCAGAGAATCAGCTACAGCAGACGCATGCCGAGCTGGAAAAAATCAGTGTTCGTTTGCAGGATGAAATTAAACTGGCAGCGAACCTGCAAAAAGCGATTTTACCCAATCCTGTTATTGATCTTCCTGGTATGCAGGGACAAGCCAAATTGGTGACTTCCACCGAGGTTGGTGGTGACTATTATGATTACTTTCAGGTGGATGGCTACAAGACTGTCATTCTTGTGGGCGATGTGAGTGGTCATGGCGTCGCTGCCGGAACCATGGTGAGTGCTGCAAAGGCGGGTATGTTCCCATTGATTCATGAAGGGGTGAGTCAACCCAGTGAAATTTTGCGTTCGCTGAATGGAACCTTGCACGCAACCGCGCAGCAATCTTTGTTGATGACGATGGCATGTATTTGTCTGGATGCGCGCAACGGTACATTGCATTATGCAAATGCAGGCCATGTATTACCTTATTTGAGAAGAAAGCAGGATCGGCGTTGGTCGATGATTGAATCTTCCGGTTTACCTTTGGGAAAAGATATTGATTCACAATATTCAATGACAGAAATCAAACTCGAATTGGAGGTTGGTGATCGATTGTTTTTATACACAGACGGATTGGTCGAGGAAGAATCGCCATTGGGAGAACCTTTCGGTTACGAGCGTTTGGAGAAAATACTCGATCAATATGGTGACGCTGAACCCGAAGTGCTGTACGAACAGGTGCTGGCTGAGGTCTATCGTCATTGTGGTGGTCGAGAACTTGAAGATGATATAACCCTGGTTATCGTGAATCATACTGATCGGGTGGTACAGGCATCGGCGTCTGCGACTGCAGAGGTCAGCGATATCATTCGACTTTCGGATGAATTTTATCGTCAGGGCGATCATTCTATTCCCCGTATTTCGCGACAATATGTAGTTTTTGTTGCCGAACAGCAATTTACCGATTTGTTTCCCCGGCTCGTTCAGGATGGTGTGTGCAGAGTTCTGCCTAAAAACGACGGTTTTTATCAGCAGATTGGTATGGATCGTTTGTTAAATCAACATCATGAAGGTGTCGATAGTGACATTCATAGTTTAATTCCACGAAGCCGATTCCATCGTCAATTTGAGTTGACGCACAGTGACGATAAAGTTTTCGTTATGGAAGAAATACAAGCAGGCTTATCCGAGCATGGTTTGTCGGCAAGCGAGCATTTGGATAGTTTAATTATTCTTCTCGATGAAATGTTGGAGAACAGTTTGTACGCTGCACCTCGTGATGGCCAGGATCATACCTATTACAGTAAAGGTGAAAATCGTGAGTTATCCTCAAATGAGGATGTGAGAATTGATGTGTCCGTTAGTGATCAGATATTGGGACTTATGGTGACGGATAACTGGGGCACATTGACACCTTCGACTTTCCTCAAGAATATAGGGCGTGCCATGGAACAGGGCATCGTTGCCGGAGTTGGCGGAGGTGGCTTGTATATGATGTGGCGGATGTCTGATTATATGCAGATTAGAGTGCATCCACATAAAAAAACTCAGGTAACAATTTTATGGGATTTGAGTAAACCGTTTGATATGGGTGCAGACTCCGGGTTCCAGGTTCTGTATCACAGTGAACAAGAGGAGGCATTGATCTAATGGTTATCGTTGAAACTTTTGCTATCAATCCAGCCCCTGCCACGAATGATGGAATTATTTGTTACGATTGTATAGGTTCCATAGATGTGAATGCGACACCCGTACTTGATGCATTTCGATCAGAATTACAAGGAAACAGTGTGCTGCTGAATTTCAGCAGAGTTGAGCGGGTTAATTCTATGGGATTGTCTTTGTTGCTGAAGTTATTTGAAGATTCGGAAGCAAAAGGGATTAAAACCCAAGTTTGTGATTTGAATCGCATGGTTAGTATGCTGTTTAAAATTACTGGTTTAGGCCGGTTTGTACAGGGAGCAGAGCGACCCAAAAGCGGTGCTGGTGTACAGGTTGCTCGCGATAACCCTGAACCACCTATGCAGACATCTGTCCCCAATACTCAGGTCATTACGCCGAATCCCTCAGCGAATACAACACTAAAGTTTGTTGCTAATTTGCAAACCGGGCAGCAACTCAGCGGTTGGTATCTGTTAAATACTTATCTGCAACGCCAGTTGGAGCGTCCCATTCATCTGCAGCAACCAAAGTTGGGAGAAGATCTCAGCGAGCAACCGGTAGATCTTTTGTTTTCCAAGCCATTCGATGCCTGTTCCTTAATTAACCAGCATGGCTATAAACCACTGGTGCGACCCGTAGGTGAGGCAGACGAGGTGGTCATTTTGATGCACGCGGATGATGAGCGCCAACTTGCTGATATCGATAGACCTAAAGTGGTAACGGGATCTAAAAATAGCTTTGTATATATTCTCGGACGTTCACTTTGTGACGAGAACGATCTGGATTCCGAAAAATTTGACTATCAGTTTGCCGGCAACGAAATTAAGGCTTTGCAAATGTTGATAAAGGCTAAGGTTGACGTATTGTTTATGTTGAAGAAAACATATGAGGGTTTATCTTCGTTTGCGCGTGGTTCTACCCGGCTAATCGATGAAAGTTCAACTTGCTTTGCGTACCATTTTTTTTGTGTGGCTCCCTATTTGAGTGAATTGTATGAACCTCTGGCAAAGGTTTTTACGGAGATGGAAGATAGTGAGCAAGGTCGTCAGATTTTGGCGGATATCCAGATCGACAACTGGTGTCAACCGAACGAAGGTGAAATTCGAATGTTACAACTGCTGTACGACCGTTACAATACGCAGGAAACCAGTGCACATTCAGAGGATGCGGGGAACTCCACAAGTCAGGCATCTTAGACGCTCTATTTTTGGACAGCGTCCTGGGATTCGATAAATGCAGCCAGACTTTGTAAAATACCCCCGTCTTCGATGCCCATTTTGACAATAGAATCTGCTCGCGACTTACTGCGCGCTTGAGCGTACATGCGTAGTTGTGGCGCGTTTCCAGAGGGACGGACATGGGCGATGTCATCGTTATCGAAAAAACATCGTATTCCGTCCTGGCAATTGATGCGGGAGATTCTTCCAAAGCCTTTGTCAGCGGAGAAAAAGGACTCTAATTCTTTTTTCTTCTGCATCAGCAGTTTTGCCTGTGGAGCATCGAAGGCAAGTGTCTGTACTACTTTTTCCTGTGCGTCGCACAGTTGTAGATTATTTTCATTTAAGATCAACCAAACCAGATTTTCATCCGCAAGACTGTATCGGCGTATAATTTTTTCACTAGTTTCTCTGGGAAAATGATCGATCAGATCTGCCTTGCCATACCAATTTGGGAGTTGGTCTAACAATTGGTTTAGTCCGAGTTTCTGTTTTTGTGCGGAAAATAAGATGCATAGCATCGGTAATATTGCATCGCGAGTGGGCAATGCTGTTAATGAATTTGAATTCCAGTTCAGGTCGGAACCCACAAGAAAGCCTCCATTGGCTTCCCAGGCGACAATTCTTTTAGCACCGCTTGCGCTTGCTTCTTTCATCGCCTGAATCACAAACGGTGACCCAATTCGGGTCTTCTGTGTTGAAATACCCATTTCCGTAAAGAATTCGTGAACCGCCGGGTTAGCGCTAATCGGAATCGATACCGAGTCGGCTTTTAGTACATCGGCGACGAGGCTTCCCAGTAAGTCTCCAGGTATAAATGTCACCCGAACTGAGGCTTTTTTAAGATCGAAACGTTTTCCTAGTTTCTGCAAAGAGTCGCCTCTGACAAGACCCTGTAAACCTGAAAAAATTGCTTGTATATAGTCTTCGACCCGCTCAACTGATGTCTTTTCTTCAACAGCAATAACCAGCGGTCTGTCACTGTCTCCATCGCAAGACAGGAGCGCATCCAGACGACCATGATTATTTCGCGTGTTCAGTATGATTTGCAGTAGTCGGTGTAGATGTTCTTCGGAAATGGCTTCGGTATCGATGGCTTCGAATAAGTCACTTCGTCCTACCGGATAAACCTCCACTCCGGCATTTTCGAGAATTTTCGGCAATATATCGCGTCCCACCGCGGCGTATTGGAAAAAGGCCACTCGTTTTCCTGTTAAAGCATTGTTTTTAAATACCGACTGGTATCGAGATAAATATTCCTCAGTGGCTTCGTTGTTTACTCTATTTAGTTGCGGTTTATGGTTGGGTTGCAACATTCCACTCTGATCGAAAATTGAATCCGTTGCCATATTGGAATATTGTTGCTGACGAACCTGGTCTACCGCAGCAGAAACACCTGCTTCATCTGATTTGAGTATTTCGCCATCACAGCGGTTCGCTTTTTGGCCATTGCGGTCAACCGGGATATGACTACCGGTTACCATAAAACTGCATACTCCACGTTGGAGAGCATAATAAGTTAGGGCAGGTGTCGGGAGTTTACCAACGTAGTCTACTGAGTAGCCGGCATCGAGTATGGCCTTTGCAGTGGCCAGAATTAGCCGATCAGTTGAGGGTCTCAAGTCACCGCCGAGAGGAATCGCCAGGTCAGGGTCTTGCGGTTTTAATTGAATTTTGTTTGTAGTCTGAAGATAGCGTAATGTTCCCATTGTTAAACAATAGACCTCCAGGTCGGTCAGGTCTTTGACCAAAGCCCGTACCCCGCTGGTGCCGAACTTCGAGGCGACCGGTTTATAGTCTAAGGATTCTGCCAATGTGGTTGCTGGGTCGCTATTCATAAGGGAAATCAATTTTACGGTTTGATAGTTGTTGATGGTTCATGGTACTTCGGCTCTATATAAAAGTGTCCCAGATTTTGTCGATAATTGATACGCGATTCCATAAGGAACGAGAAAGACTTCCCCGGCCTTGTATTCAGTGTGGCTCGCATTACAACGAAGATTGACTCTACCCTCAAGAACAATGGCAATATGCACGCCATGTTCAGGACTTATGTCATATATGTCTGACTCGGTCAGTGTAATTTGACTGAGTTGAAATTCCACCGCGGACGTGTTGTAAATTTTAACGACTGGCTCTTGTGGATTTTCCTGTGGGTAAATAATTTCGGGTTGGCCAGAATCGAATGCCAGGGTTGCGAGTAATTCTGGAACATCAACATTTTTACCCGTCAGGCCACCTCTAAGAACATTATTTGAGTTTGCCATGATCTCGACTCCTGAGCCTTCCAGGTATGCATGCAGTTCGCCAGCGGGTAGATACATAGCCTGTCCAGCTTGCAAACAGACTAGATTCAGGAAAAAAATGGAAAAAATGCCTCGATCTTTGTGTTGTTCGTCTGAATTTGAAGAGAATATACGATCCGCTTCCAATACCCAGTATCCGCGTTGGTGTTTTTTGTAAGAATTGTTTGAATTTTCCTGTTTCAGTCGCTCGATCAAAGGAGTCAGGATGGCGTCGACTTCACTCTGCCCCATCTGCATAGTGTTGGAATACAGGTCGATCAACCCTGTTCTATTGGCTTGAAAGTTCGCAATTAGCCCACTGAATTCGGGAATAGATGTCAGTGATTCAAGAAGTTCATTTTCATCCCGAAAGCCTCTTAATGCGTAGAACTCGGTCAAAGCGGCGATTAACTCAGGCTTGTGATTATCGTCTTTATAGTTTCGCGCTTTGTCGTTTATCGGGATGCCTTTATTGTTTTCCAGTTCAAAACCCTGTTTGGCCTGCTTCTGGTTTGGGTGTGCCTGAATGGAGAGTGGTTGTCTGGCGGAAAGGATTTTTAGTAAGAATGGTAGTCGTGCCTGGTAAGTTTTAGTTATAGTGGAGCCCAGGATATGCTCGGGAACTTGTGAGATTAAAATATCGAGTGGTATTTCCTTTTGTCCTATGATTGCTCTGGCTGGGAGTTCAGGATGTGCTCCAATCCAGATTTCTGCAAAAGGTTGGCGCTGTGGGTTTGTTTTACTCAACAGGTTCGGAATAAAATCCAGTCCTCCCCAATCATAATGTTGAACGCTACAGTTCAACCGAAATGGCGTTGGTGATTGCGCATAGTCAGCGATGATTTGTTGAATATCACCGAGAGTGTCGTCAGTCTCTGTTTTAGCTGGCATTATGAATAGAATTACTCTATCGGGTCTTCTTGTTTGCAAACCCTAGGACAAACACTATAGCCAGAACCAGTGCGGCTATCATGGCATCCTGCCGGGAAAACCCCAGAAGAAGGGCAGCTACCGCACCGATTCCGGCGCCTGCCCCGCTGAACGCCATACTTCTCATTGCTCGGCATACAGTGCAATCTCGATTATAGTTGCCCATGTTAATCCTTTGAAATATTCAATAGATAACCATTTTTAGTTTGTTGCTATAGAGGGTATCAAACTTTCTGGTTCGGGTGTAGAGAGCTTTTAATTACGTTAATACTGTGTGTTGACGGATAATAGTTTCCAGCATATCGATATGTTGAGGTGAATCATTTAATGCGGGAATATAGCGAAACCTTGTGCCACCGGAATCAATAAAAAATTGTTTATTGGTCATCGCTATCTCTTCCAGAGTTTCAAGACAGTCCGCGGAAAATCCTGGACAGACAACGTCGACACTTTTAATTCCCTTGCCGGGTAGTTCCTTTAATGTATCTACGCAGTACGGTTTTAACCATTCTGCAGCTCCAAAACGTGACTGGAATACGACCTGCCACTTATCTTCGTTCAGCTCCAATGTATCAGCAAGCATCTTTGCAGAAGCGTGACATTGATGGAAATAGGGGTCTCCGTCTTTAATACTTTTTTCTGGCAGTCCGTGAAATGAAAAAAGCAGGCAGTCTGTATCTCCGTTGTGGTTCCAGAATTCCCGAATCTGATGAGTGAGAGCACTAATGTAGTTTCGATGTGAAAAATAATTGCCAATAAATAATATAGAGGGAATTACACGCCATTTTTTAATGACTTGTGCGACAGCATCGAATGTCGATCCTGTCGTTGCTGATGCATATTGAGGGTAGAGTGGGATGATAAGTATCTCATCTATGTCTTTGCATTTGCGCAGATTATCCAGGCCCTCGGAAATACTGGGTTTCCCATATCTCATGCCCATAGAAACGACAATATTACTGTCCCCGGCCTCTGCAAAACGTTGTTGCAATGAAATTTGAATCGCTTGCATATAAACCAATAAGGGCGAGCCTTCATCGGTCCAGATTTTTGCATAGGCTTTGGCTGATTTTTTTGGTCGTATTCTTAAAACGACTAAATGCAAGATTAACCACCAAATGACACGGGGAATCTGCACGACTCGTGGATCAGACAGAAATTCATGGAGATATTTTCTGACAGAGAGCTTATCTGCAGCTGCAGGAGTTCCCAGATTTACCAGCAGAACGCCTTTTTTAGAATTCAAATTCATAGGGTTATGAAAAGAATCAGAACGTTGCTATCGATTAATCAGGTCGAGAAATTCTGAGCGAGTACTGAATTGCTCACGAAAAACTCCGAGCATAACCGAAGTCGTCATAACAGAATTCTGTTTTTCGACACCCCTCATCATCATGCAAAGATGTTTGGCTTCAACGACAACGGCAACGCCCCTGGCATCAACCGCCAGTTGGATCGCATCGGCGATTTGTTTGGTCAGCTTTTCCTGAATTTGCAGGCGACGACCATACATATCCACGATTCTGGCAACCTTGGAAAGCCCGAGAACTTTACCGTTTGGCAAATATCCGACATGGCATTTACCGATAAATGGCAGCAAATGATGTTCGCACAAAGAGTACAGTTCTATGTCCTTAACAATGACCATATCTTCAGTGTCTGCCTGAAATATCGCATTGTTCAGGACGCCTTCAATTGTTTGACTGTACCCTTGATTGAGAAACTGAAACGCTTTGGCAGCGCGACGGGGCGTATCAACCAGGCCTTCTCTTGAAACGTCTTCACCAATTTCTTCGAGGATTTTTGAAAACCACTGATCCATATTATTTTTTTACTAGTTATTAAAAATTTGGTGTAACTATTCAATCAATTTGTTGTTCGCAAAGTGCAAACGTTCTATTTGTCGAGTCTATAATCGCTTTTTTCAGGACTGTTGTAGCCCAATATTGAACAACTGACAAACCAGCAATTTACACCCTCTTTAATCCATTTACGTGAATAGCAACGAATGGGTTATATTATAACCTGCTTTTTTGTAGCTTCCGAGGATAAATCAATTCCCTGGTTAGTGGTGTTTTAGAGTTATTTCGGTGCATAATATCAATGTGTCCGGAATTCCACCTCTGTTTTTTGGGCCATATTCGTTCTGTAATATTTATGTAACAAAGGTTTTGTATACTGTAATATCCATTAATGAGCGAAAGAATTTTAATCTGCAACCGGGTGTACCGGAAAGTTTAATTACCAACACGATTAATTTTGAAAACAAGTGGGAAATCACATTTTCCGCTTGCTCTGCAGAAGTGATCCAAGAATGGATGTTTGTGCATGATCATATTCAAGGAGTTTCAGTAATGTCTCTCAAACCACGAAATTTTCTGAATAGATACGAAATTAATTTTTAAGAATGTTCACGGACTCATTTTTTAGAAAGATTGTTTATATCCAGATGATTCATATATTTCATCGCAAATGAAACTTTCGCTTAGCTCAGGCAGTCGTGATCGTCGCCGATTATTGAAAGATCGCCTGCTCAGGCGGTTCGTATCCATCGGCGGTATTGGTATTATCGTCGCGATAACACTCATATTCTTCTATCTTGTTTATGAAGTTATCCCGTTGTTCAATTCTGCTCATATTCAGCAAATACACCAGTACAATTCACCCGGTGGTGGAGAAACCGTATATATAGGTCTTGAGGAACAGGGTCAGGTCGGAGTTCGGTTTGTTGCTGACGGCCGGATTGTGTTTTTTGATACACAGTCCGGGAGAATCATTTCCACTCAGCAGCTTGCAATTGAAAGTGAAATAACCGCGGTTGCGCACCAATCACCCGATTTAGTGGCTTTGGGTACATCAGATGGACTCGTTTATGTGCTGAAGTATGTATTCGATGTCAGCTATCCTGATGATCATCGGACATTAACGCCCAGACTGGAGTTTCCGTTGGGAAAAGAAGGGCTGCTGTTGGACGAAAGTCGTAAATCTTTGCTAAATCTTGCATTCAGAATTGGAGAGGATTCCGCTGGACTGGTCGCGGTCAGTGAAGATTTAAGGATGCTGTATGCCAGATTCAGACGGGAGCAGTCGTTTCTAAGTGAAGAAGTCTCAATAGAACAGGTTTCATTTTCTCAGATGTTGCTCGCAGAGCCGGTTCGTTTTCTGCTCATAGATCCAGGGCTTGGATCAGTTTTTGCGACTCAGGCCGACGGTTTGTTACAGTTTGGACTCGGGGCTGACGGTAAGTTGAGTCCTCCCATTCTTTTTTCTTTGGAGTCAGAAATTAGCCGGGTAGAATTACTGGTGGGTGGAAGCTCGTTATTGGTCGCGCTTGATCAGGGAGAAATACAGCAATGGATGGTTGTCAAAATTGACAACCGAAGGACTCTTAAATATGTTCGCCGCTTCAGCGCTGGATCTTCGTCGGTTGTAGCGATCGCCGCCGAACACCGTCGCAAAGGCTTTGCAGTCTCCGATCTGAACGGCGTGATCACAATCTATTATGCAACTTCAAATCGAAAAATCGCGAGTGTCAAGCTTGAAAACGGTGCTGTGCCTTATCTGGCATGGTCATCGCGAGCGAATCATTTAATGACCGATAATGCCGATGGCATTATGCGGCTGTTTCAGGTCAGTAACGAATATCCTGAAGTGTCGTGGAGCATACTGTGGGACAAAATCTGGTATGAGGGCTACCAGAATCCGGATTATATCTGGCAATCATCAGCCTCTACGGAAGACTTTGAACCGAAATTCAGTCTGGTTCCACTATCGTTCGGAACGATAAAGGCAGCCTTATATGCGATGTTGTTTGCTGTTCCCATATCAATATTTGGAGCGATATTTACGGCCCAGTTTATGGCGCCGTCGATGCGCCAGACCGTGAAGCCGACTGTTGAGATTATGGCGGCATTACCTACAGTCATACTGGGTTTTTTAGCAGGATTGTGGTTGGCCCCGTTTGTCGAGAGCTTTTTACCCGGTGTGTTTTTATTATTGATTTTGTTACCGACAGGCTTTTTGATTTCTGGCTGGACATGGCAATGGGTGCCCTGGATGCGCCATACCGAAGGCTGGGAAGCCGCTTTGCTGATTCCGATTATTCTGCTGTTGGCCTGGTTTGCAATGAGTGTGAGCCAACCTCTGGAAAATCTGCTTTTTGGCGGTAATATGCAGATCTGGTTAAGTCAAACACTGGGTATGGATTACGATCAACGCAATGCTCTTGTGGTGGGTTTAATCATGGGGTTTGCGGTGACGCCAACTATATTTTCCATTGCCGAAGATTCTCTTTTCAGTGTTCCACAACATTTGGTCAGAGGATCTCTGGCACTGGGTGCTACTCAGTGGCAAACGGTTATGCAGGTTGTATTGCCAGCAGCGAGTCCGGGAATTTTTTCTGCGCTTATGATGGGTTTTGGTCGGGCGGTAGGTGAAACCATGATCGTTTTGATGGCAACAGGCAATACTCCGGTAATGGATATGAGTCTATTTCAGGGAATGCGTACATTGTCCGCAAATATTGCTGTGGAAGTGCCTGAAGCGGAGGTGGCTAGCAGTCACTATCGAATTTTGTTTCTAGCGGCGCTGGTTCTGTTTTTATTTACCTTTGTATTCAATACCGGGGCAGAACTCATTCGTCAACGATTGAGAGAAAGGTATAGCGGCTTATGATAGGCCAGTGGTTTAGGAGCGGAAAGCCCTGGATATGGCTCAATGCAGGCGCGATTAGTATTGCTCTACTTGCTGTTGTCGGTTTACTGGGGCTCATTGCCGTGCGTGGCATGAGTCATTTTTGGCCGGCCACGGTCTATGAGGTGGAATACCAGGGAAAATCCTTGATCGCAGAATGGGTGGAAACCGAAACAGTGAGTGCTCAGAGGGTGCAGAATAGTGATCCTTCGAGCGACGAAATTGTGCGTCATCTGGTGAAAACCGGCAATCGTGATATTTTGGGAAGTGATTTTCGCTGGATTTTTGATGCTAAAGTTCACCATATGACGGTCCCGGAAGAAATTTTCGTTGTGGAGCGATTGGAGTGGGGGAATCTTTATGGGTACCTGGAAACAGTGTTTGAAAATGACCGGAAAATTGCCGAAGGATCAAATGCAATACAGTCATTTTTGCAACGACTGGATCGAGCCAGGCAGCTTAGAAATCAAATAAAAGATTTGGAGAGTACAGAAATAGGTGCGATTAATTATCAAATGGAGCGGTTGCGTCTAAAACAGCGCAAATTGGAAATTCAGGGGAAAGTAAATCCGCAAACACTGGCCCGGATAGACAAACGGCGTAAGGAATTACAGCTTCGGTATGAGCAGCAGCAAAACCAGTTGGCTGATCTGTATGTCGCGATACAACGTGATTCTATTCGATTGCGTCTTATGGAAGGTCGACAGGTCACTGTGCCACTGGAAAAAATCATGAACGCCTGGCAACCCAATAAATTTTCTTTTTTTGCCCGTATAGGGTTTTATTTCAAAAAATTGTGGGCTTTTATCACTGAAGACCCACGTGAAGCGAATACAGAAGGGGGTATCTTTCCGGCAATTTTTGGTACGGTTATGATGGTGTTGTCAATGTCGATTCTGGTGACCCCTTTGGGGGTTGTGGCGGCTGTGTATTTGCGGGAGTATGCCAAACAGGGGCTGTTGACTCAAATTATCCGCATTGCAGTCAATAATCTTGCTGGTGTACCCTCCATTGTATACGGGGTTTTTGGTTTAGGTTTTTTTGTGTATTTTCTGGGTGGTAATATCGATCGCCTGTTTTATCCTGAGGCTTTACCTGCGCCGACATTTGGAACACCCGGGTTATTGTGGTCTTCCTTGACCATGGCCTTGCTGACTCTTCCTATCGTCATTGTCGCTACCGAGGAAGGATTGGCTCGTATTCCACGCTCTTTAAGAGAAGGTAGTCTGGCATTGGGTGCGACTCAGTCTGAAACTTTATGGCGTGTTGTTATTCCCATGGCCAGTCCGGCCATTATGACCGGAATGATTCTCGCAGTTGCCCGTGCAGCGGGCGAGGTAGCACCCTTGATGCTGGTCGGTGTAGTCAAACTCGCGCCGAGTCTGCCAATGGATGGTAATTTTCCGTTTTTTCATTTGGATCGGAAATTCATGCATCTGGGTTTTCATATTTATGATGTTGGATTTCAGAGCCCGAATATTGAAGCTGCACGCCCCCTGGTATACGCGACATCTTTTTTACTGATTGTGGTGATTGTGATTTTAAATATGAGTGCGATTTCGCTTAGGAACAACTTACGCGAGAAGTACCGTTCTCTGGATAACTAAATTATGAAATTGTCGATTGATTCCCAGTTAAGGCCCTCTCTAAGCGTAGCCAATGAGACTCTGCCGGATGCACAATATTGCCTGGAAGCAAAAAATCTGGAATTGTTTTATGGAGAAACTCGGGCCCTGAATAATATTAGTTTCAAGATGAAAAAACACAGGGTGACGGCATTTATCGGACCAAGCGGGTGTGGCAAATCGACTCTGTTGCGTTGTTTTAACCGTATGAACGATTTGATCCCAAATGTCCGCGTTGAAGGTCAGATTTTACTCGACAATAAGAATATACACGCTCAGGATGTCGATGTTTCTCAGCTACGGCAACGCGTTGGAATGGTGTTTCAGAAGCCGAATCCGTTTCCCATGTCAATCTTTGATAATGTTGCCTATGGATTGCGCTTGCAGGGAATAAAACATCGTAGAGTTCTCGAAGAAAAAGTTGAATGGGCGCTAAAAAATGCGGCGTTGTGGGATGAAGTTAAAAGTCGTTTAAACGAAAATGCCCTGGGAATGTCAGGAGGCCAGCAGCAAAGGCTGGTGATTGCCAGGGCGATTGCCATAGAGCCCGAGGTTCTGTTGCTCGACGAACCGGCTTCTGCACTGGATCCAATTTCCACGCTAAAAATTGAAGAGTTGATTTATGACCTCAAGTCTACATACACGATACTGATAGTGACACATAATATGCAACAGGCGGCGCGGGTTTCAGATGAAACAGCATTTATGTATTTAGGTGATTTGGTTGAGTTTGGCGATACCAATACAATTTTTACCAACCCTGTTGAAAAGCAGACAGAAGACTATATTACAGGTAGATATGGGTGATTTTTATGGATAACTTATATAGCCATCAACATATTTCTAATCAATTCAACACCGAATTGGAGAATCTGCGCAATAAGGTTCTGAATATGGGCGGATTGGTGGAGCAGCAGATTAGAGATGCTGTTGATGCTCTATTGGTACAGGATGCGGATAGTGGAGACAAGGTTATTCGTCAAGATCATCGAGTCAATGCAATGGAAGTGGCTATCGATGAAGAATGTACCCGCATATTGGCTCGTCGTCAGCCTGCAGCTTCGGATTTACGTATGATTATCGCCGTCATAAAGACGATTACCGATCTTGAACGAATGGGTGATGAAGCAGAAAAAATCGGCAGGATGGCCGTATTCATGTCGGAAAATGACAGCCGTTTCAGTAGTCGGTATGCGGGCATTAAACCTATCGCAGAATCGGTCGGAAGGATGACGCGAAATGCCCTGGATGCGTTTGCCCGGCTTGATGTTGATCTAGCTTTAGAAGTGGTTCGCAGTGACGAAGAGGTTGATGAAGAATATAAGTTGATACTGCGGCAATTGATCACATATATGATGGAGGATCCGAAAAGTATATCGGAAATTCTTAATATTGTGTGGACAGCCAGGGCATTGGAACGTATCGGTGACCATGCCAAAAACATAGGTGAATATGTGATTTATCTGGTCATGGGTAAAGATATCAGACACATTAATATTGATGAGATTGAAGAAAAACTTTTTTAATGGCATTTGCAACAATTCTACTGGTCGAAGATGATCCTGATATACAGGAGATGCTTAAATTTTCCCTGCAATCGAATGACTATCATATTTATTTCAGTGAAACGGCAGAAAAAGCCTGGCCCATTATTGAATCAAATAAACCGGATTTGGTATTGCTTGACTGGATGTTACCCGGTAGAAGTGGAATAGACTTGTTACGGAAAATTCGTAAATATCGTTCCTCATTACCGGTCATCATGTTAACAGCTCGGGGCTCCGAAGAAGACAGGGTTCTGGGTCTGGATGTAGGTGCTGATGACTATATTAGTAAACCATTTTCAGTGAAGGAACTGAGGTCCAGGATTCAGGCGGTATTGCGACGTTCGAGGCCGGAACTTGAGGAGATTCACATCGGCCAGATGCATATGGATTGTGACGCCCAGAGGCTAAAAATAGGCGATAAATTGTTAGCAGTCTCCCCCACAGAATTTAAGTTACTGCAACATCTTATGGCGCATCCCGAGCGGGTTTATACTAGAGATCAACTTATCGATTATGTCTGGGGAACCACCGTTTACATCGAAGACCGAACAGTGGATGTTCATATACGACGGCTTAGAAAACACCTGCAACCTTTTAATCTGCACCGACTGATTCAAACGGTACGAGGCAGAGGATATCGTTTTTCAATTCAAGAGTGAATAGAGTTTTAACGATCGAACTGGTTGTATCGGCGAGTATCCTCCTGCCAGTTCTTGTCATCGCCAGCCTGTTTGGAGTTGTTTTCGAGGTATTTGCACTGGTTCTTGTACTGTATCTGAGCTGGACTTTTTATAATCTTAATAAACTGATCCAATGGTTGCACAGCCAATCTAATCAGGTGCCCGATTCCATGGGTGTCTGGGACGAGGTTTATTATCGTAACTTCCTTTTGTATAAGCGCCAAAGGAAGGCAAAAAAAAGACTTCGGTCGATATTGTCAATGTATCGGGAGTCGACCCAGGCGCTGCCTTTTCCGACGATCGTTATCTCAAAAACAAATGAAATTGAGTGGTTTAATCCGGTTGCTCAACAGATATTTGGACTACAGGCTGGGCGCGATACCGGATTGCGAATAGACAATTTGATCCGCCATCCAAAATTCGCTGAATATATTAACAGATCAAATTCCCAGCAGCCTCTCGAGTTCGAATATGATAAACGCCAGTTGATGGTTGATATTACACCTGTCAATAAAGACCAACGGCTACTGTGTATAAATGATATTACTTTAAGGCACAAGTTGGATATTATGCGCAAAGACTTTATTGCGAATGCTTCCCACGAACTGCGAACACCATTAACGGTGTTATCCGGCTATATCGAATCACTGCTCGAAAACGATTTCGGAGAAATTCGAAAGCCGCTTTCTGCAATGGAATATCAAGTCGTTCGTATGCAGGCTGTTCTTGATGCTTTGACTGTTCTTGCTCACCTCGAATCGACAGAAAGTGATTGTTGCGAACGGGTTGATGTTGGGGCGCTGCTTAAGGAAATCCATGAACAGTCAAAACTTTTGGATGGCGGCAAACACCGCATTCGACTGGAGGTACAGGCATTTGATATATACGGGGATCGAAAACAATTGCATATGGCCTTTAGTAATCTTGTTTCAAATGCGATTTACTATACGCCGGACGGCGGTACAATTCGTATTTTTTGCAAACTGCGTAATCAGGAAAAAACTGTCGGGGTTGAGGACAGTGGCATAGGTATACCTCAGAAACATATTCCGCGTTTGACCGAGCGCTTTTATCGGGTAGATTCGGGACGCTCGCGAAAACACGGAGGTACCGGTCTTGGCCTTGCAATCGTAAAACATATTCTTGAGCGACACGATGCAAAACTTTCCATTCGCAGTCGTGTGGGTCGTGGCAGTGTATTTCGCTGTTTATTTCCGGGTGCAAAAATTGATTAGTCTTCGTATTATAACTCCGTCTACTGAATCCACAGAGGGTTGTACCGCTCAATTAGAGGGTGAGCTAATTGCTGTAATAATTTTGTCATGAATGAACACTATACTATTCACGTGTTCTGTTCTCCTATATTAAGAGGTATCTGACGAATGAAAAAATTACTTAAGATTATCGCAATATCGGGCTTAAGTTTAAGTCTGGCGAGTTCATTAAACGCAGCCAGTGTTGATGAGGCATTGCCAGAATATGTGTCTGCCAGTGGTGTTTCGGGAAATATTTCCAGCGTGGGTTCCGATACGCTGGCGAATTTAATGACCCTGTGGACAGAATCTTTTAAGCGGTTCTATCCGAGCGTGAATATTCAGGTACAGGCTGCGGGTTCCTCGACCGCACCTCCGGCATTAACCGAAGGGACTTCAAATTTCGGGCCTATGAGTCGAAAGATGAAGGAAAAAGAAATTGCTGCGTTTGAGGATCGTTTTGGCTATAAACCGACGGCAATTCCGGTTGCTATAGATGCCCTTGCAGTGTATGTGAATAAGGATAACCCTATTGCCGGTTTGACCATAGCTCAGGTTGACGCAATATTCTCGGTTACACGTAAATGCGGTTACGAAGGTGATATTGCTAAGTGGAGCGATCTGGACTCCTCCACTGTGTTACAACAGCAAAGTATCCAGATTTTCGGGCGTAATTCGGTTTCGGGTACATATGGGTATTTTAAGAAAAAAGCTCTTTGCAAAGGAGATTTTAAAAACAATGTTAATGAGCAGCCTGGTTCTGCGTCCGTTGTTCAGTCGGTAGGTAACTCTGTAAATGGAATCGGTTATTCAGGAATTGGCTATAAGACATCGAGTGTTCGGGCGGTCCCATTGGCGTCCACGGTTGATGCAGAGTTCATCGAAGCCAGCCCAGAGCAAGCGATCAGTGGTCATTACCCATTGTCACGCTTTTTATATATTTACGTGAATAAGCACCCGAACAAGCCGCTCGCACCACTTGAGAAGGAGTTTCTAAAGATGGTAATGTCAAAGAATGGGCAGCAGGTCGTACTCAAGGATGGCTATATTCCTTTGCCGGCCAAAGTGGTTGAAAAGTTTTCGAGTCTGTTTTAGCTGATTTACTTTCTGGAAATACCTGTTTTCGAAGTTTGTCTCCCTTTTGAAAACGGAAAACGTGAATCCTCGCTCCTTAGGAGGAATATTTGAAGGTCGTCTCGATAAACTCATTTTTAAAAGAATGGAGTTTCGTGATGTTTGTTTTGGATCAAAGTTTAATTTAATCGTGAAATGGTAACTACTTGCCCTCAAATCGAAACATCCCTCTATGGGGGATCTGTGGAGGAAGTGTATGCGGCAGGGAAGCCGCATCCAAGCCTACAAGGATGTATCTACGGCGTCTTCCGGAACAGATCACCCATAGAGGGGCGAGCAGTTACGTGAAATGAAGAATTACGCTCTGGCCCAGGGAAGAGACGATGGTGCAAGCCAGTTATGTCAGGAATACTCCTTTTAGAAAATAGAATATGATAATCGATAACAAGGCTCCTGCGGGTAGAGTGATTATCCACGACATAAATATTGAACGTACGATATTCATATTTAATGCAGCTATTCCGCGTGCAAGTCCAACCCCGAGGACGCCACCGACCAAGGTATGAGTGGTTGAAATCGGAAGCCCGGTACCTGAAGCGATCACCACAGTAGCGGCTGCGGCCAGTGTTGCGGAAAAACCCCGGCTGGGTGTCAATTCAGTGATGCTGGTTCCGATGGTTGCGATAACCTTGTGGCCGTAGGTTATAAGACCTACAACGATTCCCGCGCCGCCCAACAATAAAATCCAGGGTGGCATGCTTGTTTTCTGGGAAACTTCACCCCCACTTTCAACAATACCAACAACGGCTGCCAGTGGGCCTACTGCATTTGCGACGTCATTTGAACCGTGAGCAAAGGCCATAGCACAAGCCGTAAACATCATTAGTACGCCGAACACCTTTTCTACATTTGTAAAATGAAAGTCTCGATCTGCTTTTGGGTCAAATGTTAATCGGCGGATGAAATAAATGCCGATCAGCATAAAGAAAATTCCAGAGCAGATCGCAATGCCATAACTTTGGAAAATACTGAGCTCCAGTCCTACATGCTTTAGGCCTTTTAGCAGTGTTACCAGGCTAACAATGAAGCCGACCAGAAAAATATAGCCAGGTACGTAGCGCTTGGCATTTGTCAGAGGTTCTTTTGTGTTCAGGATAAGCCGTTGTACGCTGGTAAATAGCCCATATGCGATGACACCAGACACGGCGGGTGAAATGACCCAGCTCATTGCTATTTTACCCACTTTGCCCCAGTTCACCGCATCCATTCCGATGCCTACGGCGGCAAAACCAACAATTGCTCCGACGATTGAATGGGTTGTGGAGACGGGCCAACCCAGGGCGCTGGCTGTCATTAACCAGATTCCTGCTGCGAGCAGAGCGGACAGCATACCGAAAACCAGTAACTCGGGTGAATCGGTCAGTATTGACGAATCGATCATACCCTTGCGAATGGTCTCCGTGACCTGGCCACCCGCAAGGTAAGCGCCGGCAAATTCGAATATGGCAGCAACAACAATAGCTTGTTTAATAGTTAGAGCCTTGGATCCCACCGAAGTACCCATCGCGTTGGCAACATCATTTGCCCCAACACCCCAAGCCATGAAAGCGCCGAATACGCAGGCGAGAATAAGATACGTTTGTCCGTAGTCCATTTTTCTTACCTCGCCAGTAACAGTTGCAGGCGGCTACCAACCTTTTGCGAACGGTCGGCTAAATCACCGATCCATTCTATAAGCCGATACATGAACATCACATCGACCGGTGGTAAATCAGATTCCTTTTTTAGCAGATCAGATCTGAGGCGCTTTTGCAGTTTTTCCGTTTCACTTTCTATTTTATCGAGTTTTTTGATCATCCCTTCGACCAATTCAACTTCAATACCACGAAAACCGGTTTCGACCAGTTCGTCCAATTCGTTAATGGCCTGTTGGGCTTGTAATGAAGCGTCTACCGAACGCATGATGAAGGTCAATATTTTTTCACCCATACTACCAGGAAATGTCATTTTTCGGCTGAGTACCAGGCCGGCTATGTCTTTGGCGCGGTTGGCAATGGAATCCTGCATGGTGAGTACTTCCAGTAAATCACGCCTGGATACTGGCATGAACAGGCTATTGGGAAGGTGCAGGCGCAAGTCTTTTTTCAGCTTATCGGCCTTCCGTTCGAGCTTTGCGATGCGGCTGTAGTTGTATTTTGCTTTTACCCAGTCCTCATCTAAGGCAGCTTCGAAAAAAGGTACGACAATTTCGACACAGTCTTGCACCTCGGTCATATGGTTTTGCAGAGGCTTCACGGGTGAAGTACCAAAAAGACTCGAGATCGTGGTTCTTGCCACAAATTTCTCCTTCAAATACGTTACTGCGGTAAGGCGGTGTAGGGTAACCCGGATTTTTTAAAAGCGGAAGTACTGAAAGGCAGATGAATTCTCGATTGCGTTGGAAAATTCTGTTGCTATGTTGAAAGTGGCGCTGCCAAGGAGGGAATCAGGCGCAATAAAACTACTCCGTAGTCGAAAATTTTAACAGATAAAAGTTAACCAATCACGGTAATAGTTCACATTAATTCTGTGCGATATTTACCAACAATGGTCTATTAAACAATTAGAATGAGAATGGTATAAGAGAAATAATATAAAATATTGATAACACGGATAATAATTTAATCCGATGAGTCAAAGTCGGCGTACTGCGATATGAGAAAAAATAATAATTATGCAATGAGCATACAATGCAATGAATTCGCTTGATCGTTTTTGCTATAAAATTATGGCAATTCGGCCGCAAAGTTACTGGATTCCTGTGGGCGTGGGCGCAATCGGGTCGGTAATTTTTATCGTATTTTTAGATAGAATGCCAAATTCAATGATGGTGGCATTACCCGTTATATGCGGTTTTATAGGTGGTTTGTGGGTGCGTTATTTAGAAGGTACTCGACTCAAAGAGAAAACTTTTGAGTCGAGTGCTGAGAGTTCCCCGGATATGGAACAGTCTTTGAGAGATATATGGAATTTGGCTTTTTTCGATGAGCTCACGGGTTTAAGTAATCGAGTGCGTTTTAATATAAAGATGCTTGAAACGATAAAGTCTGCAATTCAGTATGACAAGAAAATAGCGCTTCTATTAGTTGATATAGAAGGACTTAAATTACTGAATGACAGTCTGGGTTGCGATGCAAGTGATCAATTGATCCGGGAAATTTCTACTCGACTGGTTGATACAGTAAGACAGGTTGACTACGTTGCGCGATTGGGATCAAACGAGTTTTGTGTTGTCGTTACCCATATTTCGGATGATAAATATCCAGCCCACGTTGCGGTTCGGTGCCTTAAGTCTTTGCAAAAACCGGTCAGCATATGTACACGTGAAATCTTTCCTCGAGCCAATATTGGTATAGCGCTGTTTCCGCAGCACGGTAAAACGGTTGAAAAGTTGGTGCAGTGTGCGACTAGCGCTATGCACGTTGCAGAAAAAGATGGGCAGAAACACTATTCATATTACGATATGAATTTAGCGGTGCTCGCCAAGCGACAATTAAATTTGGAAAATGATCTGCGCCACGCTCTGGCAGCGGGTGAGTTTGAATTGTATTATCAACCTCAGATTTCACTGGAAAGCGGACGAATTGTAGCAGTCGAAGCGCTTATTCGCTGGCATCACCCGGAGCATGGATTGATTCCACCCGATATGTTTATCCCGATTATCGAGAAGATGGGCTTGATTTCAGCCTTAGGTGAGTGGGTAATTAATACTGCTTGTCACCAGTTGGCTAAGTGGAAAAATTCGCCTGATCAACTTGTGGATCGTGTTGCTGTAAATATTTCAGCCGCACATTTTAACAATATGACATTGGTTGGAACGGTTGTCGATGCGTTAAAAGATACGGGGATTGATGCAAATGATCTTGTGATCGAAATTACTGAGAGTATGCTTCAAACGACAAAAGATAGCCTGGAGAATATCGAGGCGGTTAAGCAACTTGGCGTAACAGTAGCGATAGATGATTTTGGTACAGGGTATTCCTGTCTGGCTTCACTCGCCCAGCTACCCATTGATAGTATTAAGATTGATAAAGTATTTGTTCAGGATGTGCTTAACAATGTCAATAATTCTGCGATTGTTGCGACTATTATATCAATGAGTAAGACAATCGGGTTTTCTGTGGTGGCGGAAGGTATTGAAACACTGGAACAGCTTGAGTATATCCGTCATATGGGTTGTCCCATCGGGCAAGGAAATTTTATTAGCAGGCCGGTTTGTGCAGACCAAATTGAAGAATTGGTTGGATTTGACTGTTTTAACAAGATTCGCCACCAGAATTGTACCTAGTACTCCATCACATGGGGGGTAATCAGCGGATAAATGGCCATCTGCGTTGCCCCAGGCGCGAGCAGTTCTGCTGAATATTCGCCCCAGCGCCTTGTAATTGAGCGGATACATTAGCAACAGTCTCGATAACTCCTACGTTGTCAGTAGTCCTGGCTTTTCACGTAACCCCTGTTTAATCCACTGCTTCTACACTAATGTTGGCTTTTATCGGTTGGGATACATTGGCTGGTTTGTCATACTCGGGTTTAGTTTCAGGAGCCATTTTCCCTTCGGTGCGTGGTCCTACCAGCGAAACATATAAACCTTTCAGAGGGTGGGACAGCATATCTTCTACTGCAGTGGATTCATATCCGCAATGAGCCATACAGTCAGCACATTTCGGATTTTTCGATGTGCCATATTTGTTCCACGGAGTATCTTCCATCAATTCTTTAAAGCTGGAAGCGTAACCCTCGTCTACAAGCAAATAACACGGTTTTTGCCAGCCAAACACGTTTCGGGTCGGATTTCCCCAGGGGGTGCAATTATAATTTTGATTGCCTGCCAGAAAATCAAGGTACAGAGACGAGTGATTGAATTTCCATTTAAGTCCTTTCCCAAGTTTAAAAATTTCTCTAAACAGTTCTTTGGTGGATTTGCCTTTGATGAAAATATCCTTTTTTGGTGCATGTTCGTAGCTGAATCCGGGAGAAATGGTTACTCCTTCAACTCCAAGTGTTGAAGCATAGCTCAGGAAATCGGCAACTTCTTGCGGTTTTTCTCCATCAAACAGGGTGCAGTTAATGTTGACCCGGAAACCCTTGGCGGTTGCGAGCTTTATCGCCTCAACAGCTCGATCAAAGACCCCTTCCTGACAGACCGATTCATCGTGCCGTTCACGATTGCCGTCCAGATGTATGGAAAATGTTAAATAGGGTGAGGGTTTGTAGTCATCAATGCGTTTCTTCAGAAGCAGCGCATTTGTACACAAATAAATGAATTTTTTCCGCTTGATAATCCCATCCACGATTTCCGGAAGTTGTTTGTGTAATAACGGTTCCCCGCCTGGGATTGAAACAATTGGTGCCCCGCATTCGTCAACAGCTTGCAAACACTCATCTACACTTAACCGTTTTTGCAGTATCTCTGTCGGGTAATCAATTTTCCCACATCCGGCGCACGCCAGATTGCATTGGAATAATGGCTCCAACATCAGAACCAGGGGGTAGCGTTTGATGCCCAATATTTTTTGTTTCAGCAAATATTTGCCAACACTCAGTTGCTGTCTTAACGGTACACTCATCTTGTACTCCCGGTAGAAATATTTGCTGTAAAATTATTCGATTTTTCGGCGAGCTTTTTAGTCAGAGTGGCCGGTAATCGGAAAGTCACTTTTTCAGGTTCTGCATCCATTTCCATCACTTGCTTCACTCCCATGCTCTTTAACTCATTAAGTACTTCTGTCACCAGAATTTCAGGTGTAGATGCTCCGGCGGTGATGCCTATTCGTGAACCTTCAGTAAACCATGACCGATCCAGATCATTGGAATCTTCAACAAGGTAAGAATTTACACCGATATGTTCTCCAACTTCCTGCAACCGATTTGAGTTGGAACTATTTCGTGCGCCAACCACGATCAATACGTCCACCTGATCACCGAGTTTGCGTACAGCACTTTGGCGATTTTGTGTTGCATAGCAGATATCGTCCCTTCTGGGTTCTATGATATTAGTAAATTTATTCTTCAGGGAAGCTACAATGGCTTTGGTATCGTCCACAGACAGTGTAGTTTGCGTCACATAGGTCAGTTGATTCGGGTTTTTTACCTCTAATTTGTCAACATCGTCGGTATCCTGAACCAGATATATTTCCCCGCCGTGTTGACGGTCGTAGTGACCCAGTGTGCCATTAACTTCCGGGTGGCCGGCATGGCCAATCAGAATAACTTCCGTACCCGCCTTAGCGTTTTTTACGACTTCAAGGTGCACTTTGGTAACCAGAGGGCAGGTCGCATTGATGACTTCCAGGCCTCTTTCTTTTGCATTGTTTATAAGTTGTTCTGATACGCCATGAGCGCTGAATACTGTAACAGCATTAGAGGGTACTTCTTCCAGAGTTTCAACAAAAACTGCGCCCCTGGAACGAAGATCCTCAACAACTCGTTGATTGTGAACAATTTCGTGTACAACGTAGACGGGTGCCCCGTAAATCTCCAGCGCCGATTCTACAATCTCTATCGCCCTCACAACACCAGCACAAAATCCACGTGGCTGAGTCATCAAAACGTCCATAGCGTATCCTCTCTAATATCGAAGTATTTCATAAAATTAAAGCAAAACTGAAGGTGTGAGGCTTCTTGTTTCATTTATACAACAAATCATGAAGATTCCACAAAAAACCACAACAAGCCAATCTTTCCATCAGGGTAAAATTCTTTACCTAAGGTGTATCAAAAGTTCAATAATTGGTGATTTTACAGAGTATTGACTGTTTTTTCCACAAATCCTGATGGTTATTCCTAAATTCGTGACAAAAATCCAGTTTTTGGAATAAACGCAACAAAATACTCTGGAATAATTCTATCAGATTGTGGGATTATATGTGAACTCAGCTTGACTCAAAACGAAATTTCTATAGAATTCATTGGCGTATTCCTCAATTTCAATGAAACTTGTACAGATGGTTAACGAATTCAAGTATCTCTAAAGTTGTTGCGTTTTACCAATTATTGTTATTGGGTGCTTGGTGTGGCGGCGAAAGATTGCATGAAGCAGGATGCAATCAATCGATTTAGTTTAGGGGGGCGTGTCTGAATATGGCCAAATTTTAGAGTCTCGTGAGATACTGAAAACATTAACAACCTGCTGGAAATAAATTTTTAGACCAATGACTGAAACCGAGCTAAAAACTCAATATGCGACCCGATTGGAGTCACTGTCAGATGATGAATTTCAGTCTGTTCTATTGCAAGGTGTATCAAGAACTTTTGCATTAACGATACCGCAACTGCCGGAGCCTCTTTACCCTGTTGTTGCCAATGCTTATTTACTCTGCCGCATCGTTGATACTATAGAGGACGAAGTCAGTTTGTCTGCGGAGTTGAAGCAAAAATATTGCAAGAAATTTATCAGTGTTGTCGCAAATGGCGATGACGCTCAATTGTTTGCCAGTCAACTGGCACCACTACTCTCCGATCAGACAATATCTGCAGAACACGAATTGATTGCAAATATACCCCGAGTGGTATCGATAACTCAAAGTTTTGCCAGGCAGCAACACCAGGCATTGGCCGCGTGTGTTGAAACCATGGCAGGTGGAATGCCTGAATTTCAAAACAAAGATTTGAAAAACGGTTTGACCACAATGCAGGAGATGGATCGCTATTGCTATTACGTTGCCGGTTGTGTCGGGGAAATGTTGTCAAAATTATTTTGCTTGTATTCTCCCACCATTGCTGTTCACGAAAAGCAACTTCTGCCATTGGCGATTTCATTTGGACAAGGTCTTCAGATGACCAATATTCTCAAGGATATCTGGGATGATTATGATCGAGGGGTGTGTTGGTTACCTCAGGAAATATTCCAAGAAAGTGGCTATGATTTAGCGAATTTGTCCCGCGATAATAATAGTCCGGAATATTTTCTTGGGTTGGAATACCTGATTCATATTGCTCATGAACACTTGAGTAATGCACTCACATTTACTTTATTGATTCCAAAGCAGGAAACTGGAATTCGCTACTTTTGCCTGTGGGCAATTGGTATGGCGGTTTTGACTTTGCGCAAAATCAAATCAAATCTCGAGTTTTCTGAATCAGACGAAGTGAAAATTTCCCGGCGTGCGGTTAAGGCAACTGTATTTGCATCACGCATTACCGGACGTAATGATACTGGATTGAAATTGTTGTTTTCTATCTGCAGTATTGGACTCTCCAGTTCAGATTATCAGAGTAAAACATCACTTCAGTCAAAACACTTAATTTAGATACGTACGGTACAGAAATAAGGATAAGACATGCTTGAAGAATCTGCGGCACTCAATTTACAAGACTCAGCAATAGATTGGGAGACCTGTCGTTCCACGGATGTTAATAAATCCACTCTGGATCAGGCAATTGATAGTGCGCAAACTGCGTTGTGCAAGTTACAGCATACGGATGGGCATTGGTTGTTCGAATTGGAGGCCGATTGCACAATTTCTGCAGAATACATCACGATGAAGCATTATCTTGGGGAGATCGATGAACTGCTGCAGGTTAAAATAGCGGTTTATTTACGTGCTCGTCAAAATCAAGATGGCAGCTATTCATTATTCCCGGGAAGTTCGGGAGATGTCAGCTGTACGACAAAAGTCTATTTTGCTTTGAAACTGGCTGGAGATTTGCCCGATCGTCCCCACATGAAAAAAGCGCGGGATTTCATTTTAAGCCAGGGCGGTGCTGCTAAGTGCAATGTATTTACACGGATTCTGTTGGCTATATTTGAACAGGTGCCCTGGCGGGCAGTTCCCTATATGCCGGTTGAAATTATGTTGTTGCCGCGTTGGTTTCCGTTTCATCTTGACAAAGTTTCGTATTGGTCTCGTGCGGTCATGGTGCCTCTTTTTATACTTTGTACACTGAAAGCTAAAGCCCAAAATCCGAAAAATATTGATATCCGGGAGTTGTTTACGATACCACCTGAGCAGGAGCGGCACTATTTCCCCAAAAGGGGGTTAATGAACAAAGTCTTTCTTGGGCTTGACCTGTTCGGTCGAATCATGGATCCGCTGATTCCTTCTCGCATGCGTCAACATGCACTTAAAAAGGCTAAAGTGTGGTTTATGGAGCGTCTGAATGGTGAAGATGGTCTGGGTGGTATTTTTCCTGCGATGGTCGGTGCGTATGAAGCAATGTTGTTGTTGGGCCTGCCAAAAACAGATCCGGATGTTGTTACTGCAAAAAAAGCAATCGATAAATTATTAGTGGTTCATGAGCATTGGGCCTATTGCCAACCGTGTCTGTCTCCTATTTGGGATACAGGGTTGGCTGTATTGGCTCTGCAGGAAGCGGATAAACAGGGCAATGCAACGCAAACAAATAAAGGATTGGAATGGTTGGTGTCCAAGCAATTGAAGGATCAACCGGGCGATTGGCGAATCGCCTGTCCAGACTATCAGGGCGGCGGCGGATGGGCCTTTGAATTCGAAAACCCACATTATCCGGATGTGGATGATTCTGCAGTTGTTGCCTATGCACTGACGAAATCTCAAGACCCCCAATTCGATGAGTCTATTCATGAAGCCGCTCGTTGGATCGAGGTCATGCAGTCAAAAAATGGTGGATTTGGAGCCTTCGATGTTGATAATACTTATTATTATTTGAACGAAATCCCCTTTGCTGATCACGGCGCATTGCTTGACCCACCGACTGCGGATGTCAGTGCTCGTTGTGCGATGTTTCTTTCCCGTGTTATTGGCAAATATCCGCAATACCAATTGGTACTGGATAGAGCAATCGATTATCTCAGAGATGAGCAGGAAGTCGACGGATCCTGGTTCGGTCGTTGGGGAACCAATTACATCTATGGAACGTGGTCAGTACTTGTTGCACTGGAAGCAGCGGGTATCGCTCACGATGATCCAATGATAGAGAAAGCGACTGCCTGGCTAAAAGATCGACAACGTGATGACGGAGGCTGGGGTGAGGATAATTTGAGTTATCACGAGGTATCTTATCAGGGTCGTTCCACATTCAGTACATCGTTCCAGACATCCTGGGCACTGCTCGGACTCATGGCTTCCGGTGAGGTTGATTCCCAGGAAGTCAGGGCTGGCATTGCGTATCTCATTGAAACACAGCAGAATACCGGGTTTTGGAATGACGAATGCTTTAATGCGCCTGGTTTTCCGAGAGTGTTCTATCTCAAGTATCATGGTTATGATAAGTTTTTTCCACTTTGGGCGCTTGCCCGCCACCGTTCGCTGACATCGGAAGCGTGATACGGGTTGGGGTCGTTGTTGCGCTTACCGCCGAACAACGAACACTCAGCAACAGGCGAATTGAATTAGGACAAAGCCAGAACATTAACGAAACTACACAGGTTTTCGTTTCTGGAATGGGAAGCGAAAATGCTGAGAAGGCCGCAACTCAATTAGTTCAACAGGGGTGTCGCGCACTGTTGAGTTGGGGTTGCGCTGCAGCTTTGGATGTTAAGCTAAAGCCCGGAGATCTTATTTGTCCTGCACAGGTGATCAGCGTGGGAGGGGGACGAATGGGTACCAACTCCAGTTGGCATGAGTCTATAGTTGATAAGCTGGGTTCTGTGCGCAATGTTCATACCGGTGTGTTGATTGAAAGTGCAGGCATTGTTGAATCTGCTGCTGCAAAGGCTGAATTGCATGCGACGACCGGAGCAATAGCTGTGGATATGGAAAGCGCCGCTGTTCTCCGGGTAGCAGTGAAACATCAGGTACCCGTTCTTGTCATAAGAGCAGTTGCAGACCCAGCCTCAATGAATCTGCCTGCAGCTGTAAATGCTGCAACGCAGGCGGATGGTGGTGTGAATATGCCACTTTTGTTGGTTAATACGATCCGTAATCCCTCTGTTATAGCGAGTTTGGTTCGATTGGGAATCCATTTTCAAAGTGCAAAAACCACTCTAAAACAAGTCGCTAGTCGACTGGATTTTGATTTTTCCCCAGCATCGTCTACAGCTTGATCAAAACACCAAATGAATCTTCACAATAAGGTTGATCTATTGCTGGATCGAGCGTTGGAGCGATGGGCACGGGTCGTTATCTTTCATCCCTGGATTTGTTTGGGTCTTATTATTTGTCTGGCTGGAGCCAGTCTGACTTACACTTTTAGTAATCTGGGTATCAATACCGATACTACAGATCTTTTATCTGCAGACCTCCCTTTCCGGCAGAATGGTATCCGCCTGGAAAATGCTTTCCCACAGGACTCGCGGGCAATATTGGCGGTTGTTAGGGGCAGCTATCCGGAACAAACTCGTCAAGCTGTAAGATCATTGAGAAAGCTTTATCAGGCGCAGACTACCGACGTGGAGTCCGTTTATACCCCTGAATCCTCTCCCTATTTTGAACGTCAGGCCCTGCTCTATCTGGATACTAAAGTTCTCGAAAAAATGGCGATGGATATCACCAGAGCGCAACCGTTTTTGGGGAGAATGGCGAGGAATAATACTTTTGCCGAATTGCTGGGATTAACGGGCCAGGCTATTGAGCAAAAAGATGACGCGTTGCAGATGGAATTGAATCAATTGACGAGTCGAATCAGTACCGCTGTAGACAATGTGTTACAGGGAAACGGAAAACGCATTTCCTGGCAGAATCTTATTACGACCAATCAATCGGCGCAAGCTTCTCCGTTTGGGTTTGTTTTAGTCAAACCGGTTTTCGATTTCAGCGATCTGATTCCGGCGGAAAAAGCCTTCAAAGTTGTACGTAATATTTCCAGGAAATACGAATTACAGCATCCTGGAGTGTCGGTGCGACTAACCGGAGAAGTCGCTCTTGAACATGAAGAAATGGAAAGCGTCAGTCAGGGTATGGGGATTGCTGGAGTTGTTTCACTAGTACTGGTGTGCACGGCCTTATTATGGGGGTTGCATTCGGCATCACTGGCTATTGCGACCTTGGTAGCATTGATAATAGGTCTAATCCTTTCTGCAGGATTTGCGACATTGGCGGTAGGGCACTTAAATCTGATTTCTATCGCATTTGCAGTTCTTTATGTTGGGCTTGGTGTAGATTATGCGATCCATATATCTCTTCGTTTCGAAGATTATATAAACTCAAATATCCCAACAGAAGAAGCCGTATTAAGAAGTATTCGCTCAGTTGGGCCATCTATTATTTTGTGTACATTAACCACTTCAGTTGGATTTTACGCGTTCGTGCCCACTGCATATCAGGGCGTATCTGAATTGGGTATTATTTCCGGCACGGCTATGTTTATAGGCTTGTTCGTAACACTGACTTTGCTTCCTGCCTTGTTGGTTACATTACCCATAAAGTTAAAACCCTTAAAGACAACGGAATCGAAATCTGCTAATGAGTGCTCGTTGCCAATTCGTCATGCTAAATTGATTCGCTTTGGTTCTTTTCTTATCGCATTAGTGGGCTTGTGGGTATTAACCCAGGTCTCTTTTGATTTTGACCCTATATCATTACGAAATCAGCAAACCGAATCGGTGACAACATTCAGGGAGCTGTTGAAGGAAAAAGAATACTCACCTCTGGCTATATCTGTGCTCGCATCGAATCGGCAGGATGCGGTCGAAAAGACACTCAAACTGGAACGGCTTGCAGTCGTCGATAATGTGCTAAGTATTGTCGATTTTATTCCGATAGATCAGGATGAAAAACTGGATATTATTGTTGAGTTAGATGAAAGCCTTGGTTCGAGTTTGGCGAATTTTCCGTCACCGGGCAAGGTCGATGTTAGTGAACAAAGCAATTCTATTTCGAAACTACTTTCTGTTATTAACAATCGATTACAGAGCGATTTAACAGAGTCCGTTCGGCAATCACTGCTCACATTACAGCGCCAGCTTGAAAAGCTAGCGATTCAATTGCGTGTTGCTAATTCAGATGAGCAGAACTCTTTGCTTACAGCAGTTCAAAATAACCTGCTGGCTACCTTGCCTGAAACGATTGCCAGCCTGAGCGTAGCTTTGCAGGCAATTCCAATTACTCAGATTAGTCAATTGCCTGTAGATCTTAGGAAGCGTTGGATAAGTAGAGACGGTGTGCACCGATTGTGGGTTACGCCGAAAAAAGACCTTAATGAGTTGGAAAACCTGAAGGAATTTGTCAGTGAAGTACAAAGCTTAGAGCCTCAAGCAGCGGATTTACCGGTGTTCTACGCGGAATCTGGGAAAGAAGTCGTTAAAGCGTTTCAACAGGCCCTGGTTTATGCGATTTCTGCGATCACTCTTATATCCTTACTTGTATTGCGAAATATCAGGGAAACAGTTCTTGTTTTAATTCCTTTATTTGTGGCGAGTGTTCTAACCGGCGCAGCTACGGTTATATTTGATAATCCGTTTAATTTTGCCAATATTATCGCATTACCCCTGCTACTTGGACTTGGAATTGATAGTGCGATCCATGTAGTATTCCGAATGCGTAATGGCCAGCAGAATATATTACGTACCAGCACGGCCAGAGGCGTGTTTTTTAGCAGTTTGACGACCGCCGCCAGTTTTACCAGTCTCGCATTTATTCCTCACGCTGGAACCGCCAGTTTAGGTTTTCTGTTGACTATAGGAATTACGCTGACTCTTTTTTGCACACTAATCATTTTGCCCGCGTTTGCACATCGTGAATTTAAGGCATGACAGCTAAGAGCTGACTTATATAGAGGTTATTGATGTCCAGTTCCATTTCCCATTTGTTGCAATCACGAGGCGGAGAAAATTTTTCTTTGCATGAGCAATACTTGAATGCCCAAATGGTTAAAGTATTAAAGACCATTGGTTATGACCGGGTGTATACAAAGGCAAAGGGGCAGTACTTATTTGATGACCAGGGAACACGTTATCTGGATTTATTGAGTGGCTTTGGCGTGTTTGCTGTCGGTCGTAATCATCCGACCGTTGTTTCAGCATTGGGTGAGGTTTTACAAGCGGAATTGCCCGATATGGTGCAGATGGATGTCTCTTTGTTAAGTGGCTTGCTCGCCGAAAAAATTCTTTCTTTGTCACCACCCCAACTGGATAGAATGTTTTTTTGTAATTCCGGTGCGGAAGCCGTAGAAGCGGCGATAAAATTTTGTCGATATACCACAGGTCGATCCAATATTGTTCATTGTGATCATAGTTTTCATGGCTTGACCGTGGGTGCTTTGTCTTTAATGGGCGAAGAAATATTTCGCCAGGGATTTGGCCCGTTGGTACCGGGTTGTAATGCGGTTCCTTTTAATGACCTGGACGCTTTAGATAAAGCCTTGAGTCGACGCGATGTAGCCGCTTTTTTTGTTGAGCCGATTCAGGGTAAGGGTGTTAATCTACCTGACGATAATTATTTAGCGGAGGCTTCACGAATATGCGCTAAATACGGCACTCTGTTTGTCATTGACGAAATCCAGACCGGTATCGGTCGGACTGGAAAATTTTGGGCGATCGATCACTGGGATATCGAACCGGACATGATCCTCATGGCAAAAGCGCTGTCCGGAGGATTTGTTCCTATCGGTGCGGTGGCGATGAAGCATTTTATTATGGACAAGGTGTTTAACCGTATGGATCGTGCGGTGGTTCATGGGTCGACGTTTTCGAAAAATAATATGGCGATGGCTGCCGGTCTGGCTACCATTCAAGTGATCGAAGACGAAAAGCTTCTGGAAAATGCAGCAATTCTGGGTGATGAAATTATACAATCGCTTCGAGCAATGATTGATCGCTATGAGTTTCTCAAAGAAGTGCGCGGGAAAGGATTAATGATCGCGGTAGAATTTGGTGCTCCGCAGAGTTTTTCTCTAAAAGCGGCATGGAGCCTAATGGAGACTGCGAACAAGGGTTTATTCTGTCAGATGGTGACAATTCCGTTGTTTTCGGAACACCATATCTTGACCCAGGTTGCCGGTCACGGAATGAATGTGGTTAAACTGTTGGCGCCAATGATTATAAATAATAGTGACAAAGACAATATTATCAATGCATTCGATACGGTAATCTCGGATTGTCACAAAGTTCCAGGATCAATTTGGGATCTGGGTAAAACATTGGCCGGACATGCATTAAAAAATAATAAAACATAAGCTACAGAGAATCGTATATGCGTATTGGACGCTCATTAATAGTTACGGCACTAATTATATTTTTGGTTACTCTGGTACAAATTGAAAGTGTCCGTGCCCATGCAGTTATCATCCAATCTTCTCTACAAGAACAACCGGTGAAGGCTTATACGGAATCAAAACTATTGTTGTCGTTTAATTCGTCAATAGAGCTTGCGCTTTCTCGTTTTTTTTTAGTTAGTAAAGGCGATCAACAACAGCCAGTGAACGTAAAACCCACAGGAGAACAGGGTCGGATTTTGATTGAGTTACCGGCATTGGAAGAGGGTGAGTATGCGATCAATTACAAAGTCTTTGGCGCAGATGGTCATTTGACGCAAAATCTTGTTCATTTTACTGTGGCAGCTATGCCAGAAATAAAATAACGAGAATTCCTCTTAGTTATTACACTGTTTAAATATGTCGGGTGTTGTCAGTTTCCTTGATTCGATATTACATTGCATCAACCTGGTAGCGCTGGCTTTGACGGTAGGCAGTGTTTTCTGGGGCATGCTGGTTTTGCAAGCATGGAAAAACCAGAAAATATTGAATCGAAGTCTTGTTTCGATTTGTCTGCAACTGCTCTACAAGAGTGCGTTGATTCTAGCCATAGTGCAGACATTTATCATTGTTGCCAAAGCCTGGTTGATTACCGATACACTGGGTCAATGGCCGTTTCCCGCATTCACCGACACAATCCAGTTCCAGGCGGGTAGCCTGCGGGTATTTTTGGCATTGGTCATTGCGGGTTTTGTCTATTTTCAACTGAGTAAATTTCCTTATTCAAATCGCCGCTGGTTAATCCTTTTCATTCTAATGATTTTCTTGGTTTTATGCGGTGCATGGTTGGTGCATGGGGCAGGGCGTTTAGATAATCGACTGTTGTTGATGTCGTTTACGGTTATCCATCAGGTAGCCGCCAGTATCTGGGTCGCTGGAATTGCCCAGTTAATCATCATATGGATTCTGAATCGTCATTCTGAGTCATTTGCGCCAGAATGGGTTGTACTTTTGTCAAGATTTTCCCGGTTCGGCATCTACTCTGTCGTGGTTCTGACTATTACCGGGTTGTCTATGGCCTGGTTCTATGTCGGTAGCATTGCAGGGCTGGTTGGCACCGGATACGGGAATTTGCTGATGGTTAAATTGACGCTGCTTGTTATGGTATTAGGTTTCGCGGCACTTAATTACACTGCGGTAAATAATTGGCGTCGTTCAAATAATACTCAGGAATGCAGCCGACACGTCCCCAGTTATATAGAGTGTGAAGCGTTCATTCTGATTGCGATACTTTTTTCGGCAGCAGCCCTGTCATCGCAGCCGCCTTCGGTCGATGTGGCCGATTTAACAGCGTCATTGTCCGAGGTGGTTAATACTATAAGTCCGAAGTTTCCTCGTTTAATCTCGCCTTCCCACCAGCAGCTTATTGCTGGTGAAGCGGGTCGAACAGCGATCCTCAATCAAACGCCTTCTGCAGCGGCTGCAGCCTGGTCGGATTACAACCACAACATATCGGGTGTTTTCTTATTTGTAATGTCACTGTTCGGTATGTTGGCTTATCGTCGATCATTCAATTGGGCGAATCACTGGCCATTGGGTTTTGTCGGCCTGGCCATCTTTCTTTTTTTTCGCAGTGATGCAGAAGCCTGGCCGATGGGCACACTCGGCTTTTGGGAGAGTTTTTTCGGGAATGTGGAAATATTGCAACATCGGCTCGCTACGCTGCTTGCGTTTGCACTCGGAGTTTTTGAATATCGAGCGCGTAAACCAGTTAATAGCGGCACATGGTTGCCTTATATGTTTCCGATTTTGTGCGCGATGGGTGGGCTATTACTAATGACCCATTCTCATATCGGTTTTCAGGCGAAAACCGAATTCCTGATTCAGATTGGGCATACCCTGATTGGTCTGCTGGCAATTGTGATCGCCTGCGGCCGATGGCTGGAATTAAGGCTTGAGCCGCCAGTTGGACGTGTAGCAGGGTTTATTTCTATAGCGGCGCTATTTTTGGTCAGCCTGGTTTTGATGTTTTATCGTGAGCCTGTGTAGTAGGCTGATTTATTATAATCGATCCTGATTGGCTAGCTTTTCTGATTGTTTTTGCAAAATAGCCTGCATTTATTCAATGCTCATATTCTCGGAGCTGTCGTTCTCGCTGATACGAGGCCATGCTGTGAGTACAGCTTGAACCAATGACGCCAGAGGAATCGCGAAAAACACACCCCAGAAGCCCCAGGAGCCACCAAAAAATAAGATGGCAACAATAATGGCAACGGGATGTAAATTGACCACTTCGGAAAACAATAATGGTACCAGTACAACGCCGTCCAGAGTTTGTATGATCGCATAAGCGATCATCGCATAAACGAAATCATCACCGATACCCCATTGAAAATAGGCGACCACCATAACCGGAAAAGTAACTAAGGTTGCGCCGACATATGGAATTATGACTGATAAGCCCATGGCCACGGCAAGCAGGAGCGCATAATTTATTTGCATGATCGAGAATGTAATATAACTGACAAGACCGAGAATGAGTACTTCGATAAATTTTCCGCGTACATAGTTGCCAATCTGCATATCCACTTCGTTCCAGACTTTTGTAGAAAGGTGTCTTTCCCGTGGCAGATACTGGACAAACCAGGCGATAATTTTTTCGTTATCCTTCATAAAGAAAAATACCAGAATGGGCATTAAGATCATGTAGACAATTAAAGTAAGCAGCGCGAAAAATGTGCTTGCGGATACGGATAGTATTTTTTGAGAATAGCCTATCAATTCCTGGCGTATTACTGCAAAAAGTTCATCAATTTGTTCGAAATTGATGAACTGTGGATATTGCTGAGGGAGTTTCATCACTTCCAGTTGGCTACGGCTTACCATATTGGGCAATTGTTGGACCAATTGAACCGTTTGTTGATACAGTAGGGGTAACAGGGCAAATAAAAGAAAGGTACCAAAAGCCAGAAAAGCCAGGAAAACGAAGAGTACGGAGATTCGTCGCGAAAGGTTTTTTGCCTCACAAAAAGATACGGGACCTTCCAGTAAGTAGGCGATCACACCTGCTGCAAAAACAGGCAGGAGGATGTCAGAAAGAGTAACGACCAGAAAAAAACCCAGAATCAGAAGGATGGCTAAAGAGACCGCCTGAGAATTTGGCAATACCCGGGTGATCCAGTCCTGGAAATATTTAATATTCGAAAATTTACGACGTGGCGGCATTGTTTTTTATCGTTGGCCGGTCAATTACTATTCTGAGATTCGGAGGCTATTCCCAGCATAGATATGCCCAATGAAATACAGCTTCTATTTTCCTGTGAGGGTAACGGATATTATACGAAAAAGCCAACCTCTTAAAATAATTAAAAATGTTGTAGATGGGTGATAAAAGAAGCAGGTTATTGATTTAAAAGCATTCCTGATAAGGCCTAATATAATACATAACTTATCCACAAGCTATGCACCGTTTAACCACAGCATATAGTACTTGACCATACTATTGGATACAGTCTATAGTGTTTTTAAGGTAGCAGAGATTTTTGGCTGATGCCTGCCAAATTTTTATCAGGAGGAAACTTAGATGGAGCCAGAGACCGCTGTTGTTGATTCGAATTCACCGCCCCCTGCCACGTCTGGATCCACCTTGACGAGCGAAATACAGTCAGTTGCGCCGGGTCAGGTACGAGTCATTCGCCGCAATAGCAAAGTGACTGCGTTTGATAGTGAAAAAATAACCGTCGCGATTACTAAAGCATTTCTTGCCGTTGAAGGTGGTAATGCTGCCGCAAGTAGCCGGATTCACGATACAGTCGCTGAAATTACTGCACACATTGTTAAGGCGTTGACGCGCCGCTTGCCCAGCGGTGGGACTGTTCATATCGAAGATATTCAGGATCAGGTCGAACTGGCATTGATGCGCAGTGGTAACCATAAAGTAGCCCGATCCTATGTGTTGTATCGTGATGAACGCAGTCGAGCGCGTGCAGACAGTAATGAAAAACCGACAGTAACAAGTGAGAATATTCTGCATGTAACGCTGCCTGATGGTAGTCAGCAACCGTTAAATACTGCCCGTTTGAATGAGACTATTCAGGAAGCATGTGGTGAACTTTCAAATGTCGATAGCGAGTGGATATTAAAAGAAACTCTGCGTAATATTTTTGACGGTGTTCCCGAAGAAAATCTGGGGGCCACACTGGTTATGAGCGCCAGGACCCAGATTGAAAAAGAGCCTAATTATTCTTTCGTCGCGGCGCGTTTGCTGTTGGACAATATTCGTTCAGAAGCACTCACATTTTTGAGCGGACATAAATCAACCGCTTCTCTGGTGGACATGCAGCAAGGCTATAGCGAATATTTCATCGAATATATCCAGCGTGGAGCAAAGCAGGAATTACTCGATCCAACATTGGAACAATATGATCTGCAGAAACTCGGGCAGGCATTGCAACCGGAACGTGACCTGCAATTCAATTATTTAGGCTTGCAGACATTGTATGATCGCTACTTTATACACTACCAGGAAACCCGGTTCGAATTGCCGCAAGCATTTTTTATGCGGGTTGCAATGGGTTTGGCGATAAATGAAATTGATCGGGATCAACGGGCGATAGAGTTTTATAAATTGCTGTCCAGCTTTGATTTCATGAGTTCGACACCCACCCTGTTTAATTCGGGTACTCTGCGTCCTCAGCTTTCTTCGTGTTATCTGTCCACTGTGCCTGACGATCTCGATGGTATTTTTAGTGCTATTAAAGACGATGCCATGTTGTCTAAGTATGCCGGTGGGTTGGGTAATGACTGGACTCGGGTGCGTGCAATGGGCGCGCATATTAAGGGTACTAATGGCAAATCGCAGGGAGTTGTACCCTTTCTTAAAGTTGCTAACGATACTGCGGTTGCTGTTAATCAGGGTGGAAAACGTAAAGGCGCGATGTGTGCATATCTGGAAACCTGGCATCTGGATGTCGAGGAGTTTTTGGAGCTGCGTAAAAATACCGGGGATGATCGGCGTCGTACACATGATATGAATACAGCCAACTGGATTCCGGACTTATTCATGAAAAGGGTGGCGGAAGATAAGGAGTGGACTTTGTTCTCTCCGGACGACACGAAAGATCTTCACGACCTCTTTGGATTGGAGTTTGAGAAGGCTTATGTACGCTACGAGGAAAAAGCCGATCTGGGGGAAATTATTCATTTCAAGCGAGTTTCGGCACTTGGTTTGTGGCGAAAAATTCTTTCCATGTTATTTGAAACAGGCCATCCGTGGATTACTTTTAAGGATCCCTGCAATCTGCGTTCGCCTCAACAGCATTGCGGAATTGTGCACAGTTCCAACCTGTGTACAGAAATTACACTGAATACCTCGGATACAGAAATAGCCGTTTGTAATCTTGGGTCGGTCAATATTGCTGCGCATGTTTCTGAAAATGGACTGGATATGGAAAAACTCGAAAAAACCATATCTACGGCGATGCGGATGTTGGATAACGTGATTGATTATAATTATTATAGTGTTCCGCAGGCCAGGCGCTCAAACATGCGTCATCGACCGGTTGGTCTCGGCATTATGGGTTTTCAGAATGCTTTGTATACGACACGAAGACCTTATGCGTCTGAAAGTGCAGTAGAATTTTCCGATCTTATCATGGAGGCCGTGAGCTATTTTGCGATAAAAGCCTCAAGTGATCTTGCTGAAGAACGTGGTCAATATTCCTCATTCCCAGATTCACTGTGGAGTCAGGGTGTTTTGCCCATTGACTCATTAAAACGTTTGAAAAAGGCCCGTGGTGAATACCTGGATGTTGATGAAAGCCAAACTCTAAATTGGGATGTTTTGCGCAAGCGTGTTAAAAAAGTGGGCATGCGTAATTCCAACACCATGGCCATTGCACCAACTGCAACCATTTCAAATATATGTGGTGTATCGCAATCGATCGAGCCGACTTATCAGAATTTATTTGTGAAATCCAATTTGTCCGGTGAATTTACGGTGACTAACCCGTATCTGGTCGCGGATTTGAAACATTTGAATTTATGGGATGAGGTCATGATTAATGATCTTAAATATTATGATGGCAGCGTTCAACGTATAGAAAGAGTACCAGAGGAGTTGAAGCAGTTGTATTCGACAGCTTTTGAAATTGACCCCCGGTGGCTGGTTGAAGCTGCTTCCAGGCGGCAAAAATGGATCGATCAAGGGCAGTCGTTGAATCTTTATATGTCGCACCCAGACGGTAAAAAGCTGGACTCATTGTATAAATTAGCCTGGATACGTGGATTGAAAACCACATATTACCTTAGAAGTATGGGCGCCACTCATGTTGAAAAAAGCACACTTGCAGATGGCCGCTTAAACGCGGTGCAATTGGAAACTGATGAAGAAGCCCCTAAAGCCTGTTCGATTCTCGATCCGGATTGTGAGGCTTGTCAGTAATTTTGGATACGCCTTATTCGGATTTTGAAGTAGACCCATCGATTCACCCTACCAAAAACTGGAGATTAAAAAATGCTAAATTGGGATGACCCGCTCGGTGAACGTAAAAAACCTGGAGAAGATGCGTTGCATTCGGAACGAATGAATGCAGAGCAGATTTTACATTTCAATCCCGGTTCGGTGGTTAATACGGAGAGCCAGTCTACGTTTGTTCCAGTATTAGATATTGATACAGACACGCAAAAATTATCCGAACCGCCTATCGATGGGTATTTTGGTCAGTTACAGGAGCAAAAAGAAAAACTTACCGAGCAAGGTAATATCGGTCTTGAAGACCTGAAGATGGGTGCGGAAAGAATCTGTGTTGACGATAAAAAAATCATCAATTGTCGGGCAGATTTAAATCAACTGGTTCCATTTAAATACGATTGGGCCTGGCAGAAATATCTGGATGGCTGCGCAAATCACTGGATGCCACAGGAAATTAATATGACCGCAGATATTGCGCTGTGGAAAGATAAGAATGGGCTTACTCCAGATGAGCGTATGATCATTATGCGAAACCTCGGGTTTTTTTCCACTGCCGATTCGCTGGTTGCGAACAACCTTGTACTCGCGGTTTATCGCCATATAACGAATCCGGAATGTCGGCAGTATTTGCTGCGTCAGTCTTTTGAAGAAGCAGTACATACCCACGCGTATCAATACGTAGTGGAATCTTTGGGTATGGACGAAGGCGAAGTTTTTAATATGTATCGTGAAGTACCGGCTGTTGCTCGCAAGGCAGAATGGGCATTACCGTTTACTCAACATTTGAGTGATCCGGATTTTCATACCGGTACACCGGAGAATGATCAAAAATTATTGCGCGAATTGATCGCCTTTTATGTCGTGTTCGAAGGCATATTCTTCTATGTTGGTTTTGTGCAGGTATTATCTATGGGGCGGCGGAATAAGATGACAGGAACCGCCGAACAGTTTCAGTACATACTGCGTGATGAATCCATGCATATGAATTTTGGTATTGATGTGATAAATCAAATCAAATTAGAAAATCCACATTTGTGGGATTCGCTATTCAAAAATGAAATGGCTCAAATGATTCGGGAAGCCGTAGAAATAGAAACCCAGTATGCAAAGGATACAATGCCACGTGGAGTACTTGGTTTGAATGCTTCGATGTTTGAGGAGTACCTTCAATTTATAGCTAATCGTCGATGCTCACAAATAGGGTTGCCTGAGCAGTATCCGGGAGCGAGTAATCCATTTCCATGGATGAGTGAGATTTTAGATCTAAAGAAAGAAAAAAACTTTTTTGAAACGCGAGTAACAGAATATCAAACAGGTGGTGCGTTAAATTGGGATTAAGCGGCCAGCGATCCAGGCGGGCCTAGAGCCCGCTTTTTTTTAAGGCTCTAAGGTTTTGGGATAAGTAGAACGAGTCAGAAGTGGTCGGTTGCCAGGTGCAGCGTTGGACTAGTTGCGCGAGTCAAGCGGGTGCAACACGCAGATGGTCGCTTATCGGCTAATATTCCGGTCAATACAACCTGGACAGAGTAACGATTGTATTGTGCCTGTATCAGGACAAGGACATAAGGTGAATAGTTCACAGTTTTTTCGGTAATAGCTGACAGAATTTGAAGAGACAGAGGGTTATCATAACAATCAAAGGAATTCAGAACGGGCAAAGGATTGTCCCTCGATTTACCGGGAGCGCAATTGCGTTTCCAAATAGTAGCATTATATCTAACCTCCTCAGCTCTTGCGCCGGAGTGGATCGGTCCCCATCGAATCCCACTTCGGCGTTTTCTTTTGCCTCAACTGTTGTTTAAAAGTGACCTTAGGAGCAAGGATTCAATAATATACGAATCTTGACTTGTCTTATAGTCCGTCTACTGCGTTGTAGCAACCGTTGCGTAGCCCTGCTATGCGCCTGTTGCTACGCCTTGAAGACAAACAATAATCCTGCGTCAATCTTTCGCATATTATTAAAACCTCGCTCCTTATTCTCATAGTGGTCTGATTGTAGTTTTCGAAGTCAATTTTTCTTTTAGAATTAAAGGTAACTCTTGCCTTCCTATCGAAACACCCCTCTATGGGGGATCTGTGGAGGAAGTGTATGCGGCAGGGAAGCCGCATCCAAGCCTACAAGGATGTATTTACGGCGCCTTCCGGAACAGATCACCCATAGAGGGGCGAGTAGTTACAATTAAAGAATATTTATTGGCCTGACACAATCACTGGTATGCACTATCATAGAGCTGTAACTTAAGGTTACTCAATTGATTATCCGCAATATTTAGGAGGCCAGACTATGATCTTGAATAAATTTACCGCTATGGGATTTATAACTTTGCTATTCAGCAACACGGTATTTGCAGACGGCAAAGCAATTTACAGTAAATCTTGTGCTATGTGCCACGACAATGCCATTGCCGGTGCCCCAAAAATCGGAAATAAAACGGCGTGGGCTGCCCGCTTGGCACAAGGTACGGATACTTTATATAGCCACGCAATCGACGGATTCCAGGGAGGTACTGGTATGATGCCTCCCAAAGGTGGAAACGCGGGCTTGAGTGACGATGATGTCAAGTCCGCTGTGGATCATATCGTTAGTTTGTCGAAATAATTTGTATTAAGGAGCAAGGAATTTTTACCATCGTTACGATAAACCGATTGTTTGAATTTCTCCATAGTGGATATTGTAATTGGGTTCACACGGAGAGTTTGATATTAATGAATTTGAAATTCACCCGTTAAAAATGTGAATAATTCATATTTTTTATGGTAATTTCTGACAGTATTTAAATAAACTAGTCGGTAGTATAGGTACTGAAAGAGTTATCCAGACAAGCAATCGGAATGCATTTATCAAGGATGAATTCATGGTGAAATCCGGGTGCCTGGACTGCACCCAGGAATATGGGATGATTTTTTCACATCGACGCACTTCTGCGCCGTGGCAATAACAGGACTGTGTTGCTGCGGCGTTTTCTTGTGTGCAAGCATTTTTCATGTAAACCCTTGTGGTGCTCACTTTCTCGGTTGATAAAAGCCAAGATACTTTTTCAGGTGGTCTGGAAGCTTCGGCAATTGTGATCTTGGAATCAGATAGGTTGATAAATTAAACAGATCGTTGAAAATTCTGTTTCGATTAATAGTGGATTTGAGATAATTATGGCCACTGGAGCCACCGGTGCCGATTTTTGTACCCACTATCCGTTGCACCATGATCGCATGACCACTTCGCCAGGCAGTCAATTGTTCATCTATATCCATCAGTTGCTTCAGCAGGTTGAAGGGTGCCTGAAGCAAAGGTTCGCCTCGGTATAGCTGGATAAACAATGCAGCTAGTGTTGCAGAATGGTTGAGTCGAAAATCACCTTTTTGCTGCAGTTGTCTATAAAGCCTGGCATCGAAAAGACATTCGAAACTTTGCCGGGTATTTTGCAATATAACTAGCTCTGCAGATTTTTCGGTATCGTTCATATGTGGATTTTCTTTTATGGTTTTCTGGTCACGATTTAGCATTTTTTCGACTGCGTTACTGTACTGCGTCCAGAAATCGAAATCCTCAAATTTTAAAAACGGCATTCTCGATAGCCATTGATCCAATCGCTCAAATAAGGACTTTTCATTGGCAATTTTGCAAAGAAAGTCACGGTCAATCTCATTGAAACGGCCAAAGCTTACTGCTTTCTTGTGATGTGATAAGCCCAGGCGTATCTCGATTTCTCGAAACTGGACGCTCTGGAAGCCGGATGCGGGGGTGAGAAAATCACGAAAATCCAGAAAATCCAGAGGAGTCATGGTTTCCATTATTAATAGTTGTTGATTAATGACTCGTTGAATATGAACGATCCGGCGAAGGCGGTCGATGATTATATTGAGCTCGGATTCCTGTAGTGGGGTCGATTCAAACAGCCTTAGAATTGAATGCAACTCGTGTAGGATTTGTTTGAACCACAACTCGTAGGTCTGATGAGTAATGATAAACAGAGATTCCTCATGGGCGGGTTGGCCGTGTCTGGCACTGGCGGGATGTTGTGAATCAAGCAGAACATCTAACTGTAGATAGTCAGCATAATACAGGGGGGTGGTAGGATTAGTCATCAGCTGTCCTTGTATAGTTATTAAGCTCGATATAATTGATTTTTATTTAAAAAATGCGTCTACTCAGTCAGTTGGGTGGTTAGGAGCGAGGATTCAATAATATACGAATCTTGACTTGTCTTTTTGTCCGTCTTCACGGCGTAGCAACAGTTGCGTAGCCCTGCTATGCGCCTGTTGCTACGCCGTGAAGACAAACAATAATCC
>Ga0114934_10000056_pt1 | contig 56234 bp, 79 predicted proteins | sample 4SBtaG_2_FD_99695 | JGI IMG/M metagenome (GOLD analysis project Ga0114934, IMG submission 99695) | Deep subsurface microbial communities from Kolumbo volcano to uncover new lineages of life (NeLLi) - 4SBTROV10_white metaG | ecosystem: Environmental > Aquatic > Marine > Volcanic ...
GGATTAATGGACTTAAGACTAGGAGTAATAGACCCAGGATTAAGATGCAAAACATGCGGAGGAAAAATGAACACCTGCTCAGGACACTTCGGCTCAATAGAATTAGTAAGGCCAGTCCTACACGTAGGGTACATAAAAATGATAATGGCCCTACTAAAATCAACCTGCAACAAATGCGGAAGAATACTAATCCCACCAGAAAAACTAGAAGAAATAAAAAAATTAATGCTTGAAGAAGAAGACTTAGAAGAAGAAAAAATACTTGACTTACTTGAAAAATCAAAAAAAGTAACAAAATGCCCACACTGCGGAGCAAAACAAGGAAAAATAAAAATAGTAAAACCAACAACATTCTATGAAGATGACCAGAGATTATTCCCCTCAGAAATAAGAGAAAGACTAGAAAGAATACCAGATTCAGATATAAAACTAATGGGATTAAACCCACAAAAAGCAAGACCAGAATGGGCAGTACTAACAGTACTCCCAGTACCCCCATCAACAACAAGACCATCAATCACACTAGAATCAGGAGAAAGAAGCGAAGACGATTTAACACACAAACTAGTAGACATACTAAGAATAAACCAAAGATTAGCAGACAACATAGCAGCAGGAGCACCACAATTAATAATAGAAGACTTATGGGACTTACTACAATACCACTTAACAACTTACTTCAACAACGAAGTATCAGGAATACCCCCAGCAAAACACAGATCAGGACGCCCTTTAAAAACACTATTCCAAAGATTAAAAGGAAAAGAAGGAAGATTTAGGTGGAACCTATCTGGAAAAAGAGTAAACTTTTCAGCAAGAACAGTAATCTCACCAGACCCAAACATTTCAATAGAAGAAGTAGGAGTACCACAATTAATAGCAGAAGAACTAACAATACCAGTAACAATAACAAAATGGAACAAAGAAGAAATAATAAAAATAATAAAAAATGATTCTTACCCAAAAGCAAACTATGTAATAAGACCAGACGGAAGAAGGAAAAAAATAACAGAACTAAACAAAGAAGAAATAATAGAAGAAATAGATGAAGGATACATAGTAGAAAGACAATTAATAAACGGAGACATAACAATATTCAACAGACAACCCTCACTACACAGAGTATCAATGATGGGACACAAAGTAAAAGTATTACCAGGAAAAACATTCAGACTAAACGATGCAGTAGCAAAACCATACAACGCAGACTTTGATGGAGATGAAATGAACTTACACGTCCCACAAACAATAGAAGCACAAATAGAAACAGAAAAATTAATGGCAGTAAGCAAAAACATAATCTCAGTAAGCAAAGGAACACCAGACGTATCAGCAAACCAAGACCACATAACAGGAGCACACCTACTAACAAGAGAAGACGCATACTTTGATAAAAAAACAACATCATGGATGCTATCAGCAATAGGAATAAACAAATTACCAAAACAGGTAAGCAAAAACAAATACGCTGGAAAAGACATCTTCTCAATGATAATCCCAAAAAACATAAACCTAACATACAAATCAAAAATGGGTACAATAGTAGAAATAAAAAAAGGACAAATAATCAAAGGAACAATGGAAGGGGCAGGATTAAAAAACAACCTCATACTTGAAATAATAAATAAAAACGGAGAAGAAGCAGCAAAAGAATTCATAGATAAATCAACAAAATTAGCCTTATACTCATTAATGCAAAGAGGATACACAATAGGATTATACGACTATGAATTATCAGAAAAAGCATTAAAAGAAACAGCAGAAATACTAACAAAAGCAGAAAAAGAAGTAGATAAACTAATAGAAAAACACAAACAAGGCAAACTAGAAAGAATGCCAGGAAAAACAACAGAAGAAACACTAGAAGACTTAATCATGCAAGTGTTATCACAAGCAAGAACAGACGCTGGAAACGTAGCAGGAAAAGACATGGGACTAAAAAACCCAGCAGTACTAATGGGAAAAGCAGGAGTAAGAGGAAGCATGCTAAACGTAACTCAAATGACAGCCAGCGTAGGACAAACAGCATTAAGAGGAAAAAGAATACTAAGAGGATATAGAAAAAAAGCACTCCCATACTTCAAAGAAGGAGACATATCAGCAAAAGCAAGAGGATTCATAAGAAGCTCATACGTAGAAGGACTAAACCCAATAGAATACTACTTCCACTCCATGTCAGGAAGAGACGGATTAGTAGACAAAGGAATTAACACATCAAGATCAGGATACATGCAAAGAAGACTAGTAAACGCAATGATAGACTTATCATTAAAAGAAGACCTAACAGTAAGAAACGCAGCAGGAACAATAATACAATTCAAATACGGAGAAGATGGAGTAAACCCACAAAAAACAAAAAGACAAAAAGCAATAAAAGTAGAAAAATTTATAAAAAGTGATTAAATGACAGACACTGAAAAAATATTCCAAGAATACTCAAAAAAACTACCAGAAGGACTGCTAAAAGAAATAAAAGAAAAAACAAAAACCTTAAAAACAAATGAAGTCAAAAAAGTACTAGAAAAAATAACAAAAGAATACGAAACAATAAAAGCAGAACCAGGCGAAGCAGTAGGAATAATAGCAGCACAATCAATCGGAGAACCTGGAACACAAATGACCATGAGAACATTCCACTTTGCAGGGGTAGCAGAATTAGCAGTACCACAAGGACTACCAAGATTCATAGAAATAGTCGACGTAAGAAAAACACCAAAAATGCCAATAACCTGGGTATACACAAGAAAAAGAAACACAACAAAAGAAGAAGCAACAAAAATAGCAACAGAAATAGAAGAAGTAAGAACAGAACAATTAGGAGAAGTAATAGAAAACTTTGAAGAAAAAAAAATAACAATAAAATTTGACAAACAAAAAATGCTAGAAAAAAAAGCAACAATGGAAGAAGCAATACAAAAAATAGAAAAAAAAATAAAAAAACAACCAACAGAAATACACGGACACACACTAATATACTCACTTAAAAAAATACCTTTAAAAACAGCAAGAAAAATGACAGAAAAAATAAAGAAAACACAAATAAAAGGAATAGAAGGAATAAAAAAAGCAGCAGTAATACAAAAAGAAGGAGAATACTTAATACAAACAGAAGGAACAAATTTAAAAGAAATCCTAAAATTAGATGATATTGATTACACAAGAACAATAAGCAACAACATAAAAGAAGTAGAACAAGTACTAGGAATAGAAGCAGCAAGAAATGTACTACTAAAAGAAGCAAACAATGTCCTAGAAGGAGAAGGACTAAGAGTAAACATAAGACACATGATGCTAGTAGCAGATTTAATGGCAACAGATGGAAAAATAAAATCAGTAGGAAGACAAGGAATATCAGGACAAAAAAACTCTGTCTTCGCAAAAGCAGCATTTGAAGAAACAGTAAGACACATACTAGAAGCAGCATTAAAAGGAACAAAAGACACCTTAGAAGGAGTAACAGAAAACATAATAGTAGGAAAACCAGTGCCAATAGGAACAGGAAGCGTAAAATTAATAATGAAAAGAAAATAAAAAAAAGTGAAAAAAAATGGACATAACAACAGCAATTAAAAGGATACTAAAAACAGGAAAAGTAGAATATGGCAGTAAAAAAGCAATAGAAAACACGCTAAATGGAAAAGCAAAAGCAATAATAACAGCAGAAAACTGCCCAAAAGAAATAAAACAAGACATAAAAACATACACAAAACAAGCAAACATACCATTAATAGAATACAAAGGAACAGCATTAGAATTAGGAGAAATATGCGGAAAACCATTCCTAGTAGCAAACATAACAATCATAAACGAAGGAGACGTTGACATCAAAAAATTACAAGAGGAAAAACCATGATAAAATACACTCAAGAAGAAATACAATTAATAAACCACTTTGAAAAAGAAACAAAAACAACCATAAAAGACTGCATAATAACACCAGAAAACATAACATTCATAGTAAAAAAAGGAGAAATAGGACAAGCAGTAGGCAAAAAAGGAACAATAATAAAAAAAATAAAACAAGAACTAGGAAAAGAAATAAACGTCTACGAACACTCAGACAAACCAGAAGAATTCATAAAAAACCTTCTCTTTCCAGTAAATATTAAAAACATAGACATACAAAACAACATAGCAACAGTAAAAGTAGAAAAAAAAGAAAAAAAAAGAGCAATAGGAAAAGAAGGAAAAAAAATAAAAAAAGTAAAAGAAATAATAAACAGACACTACCCAGAAATAACTGAAATAAAAATAATATAATAATCATTAAAAAAAATAAAAAAAAAAGGTTAAAAAAAATGCAATCGCATTCTCTGAAAAGAATGCTCAAACATTTTTTCCCAACCAAATTAAAAAAATAAAAAAAGAGGTTAAAAAAAATGCAATCGCATTCTCTGAAAAGAATGCTCAAACATTTTTTTCAACCAAATTAAAGAAATAAAAAAAGAGGTCAAAAAAAATGCCAGGAGAATTTGCAGCAAAAAAATTAACAGACGACAGACAACACTTCAGATGGAGAGACGTCAACTACCAAAAAAAAATGATAAGAAAAAAACACAAAACAACAGACCCATTAGAAGGAGCACCACAAGCAAAAGGAATAGTAGTTGAAAAAAAAGCAGTAGAACAAAAACAACCCCACTCCGGAATAATCAAAGCAGTAAGAGTACAACTACTAAAAAACGGAAAAACAGTAACAGCACACGTACCAAGGGATGGAGCAATTAAATTCATAGACGAACACGACGAAGTATTAATAGAAGGACTAGGAGGCTCACAAGGAGGAGCAATAGGTTCAATGTGGGGAATAAAATACAAAGTAGTAAAAGTAAACGGAGTGTCCCTAGAAGAACTAAGAAAAGGAAAGAAAGAAAAATCAAAAAGGTAAATAACTAAAAAAAAAAGGAAGATAACAATGACAAAAAATAACTTAATATTCGGAAAATGGGAATCAAAAGCAACAATAACAGACCCAGGAATAAGAAAATACTTAAATTTAGAAACAAAAATAGTGCTACACAACCAAGCAAGACACACTCTAAAAACATTCGGAAAAACAAAAATGCACATAGTAGAAAGACTAATAAACTCCCTAATGAGAGGAGGCACAGGAAAAAAAATAGGCGGAAAAATAATCAGAGGAAGAGGAGGCACAGGAAAAAAAACAAAAATGCATGAAATAACAAAACAAGCCTTTGAAATAATTTACAAAAAAACAAAACAAAACCCAATAGAAGTACTAATAAAAGCAATAGAAAACGCAGCACCAAGAGAAGAAACAACAAGAGTAAAATACGGGGGAGTAGTACAACACTTAGCAGTTGACATAGCACCACAAAGAAGAATCGACTTCGCCTTAAGAAACATAGCAAGAGCAGTAGCAATAAAATCCTTCGACAACAAAAAAACAGCACAAGAAGCACTAGCAGAAGAATTAATACTAGCATCAAAAAATGAGCAAAATTCAAATGCAATAGCAAAAAGAAACGAAGTAGAAAGAATAGCAAAATCAAGCAGGTAACAACCTAAAAAAAATAATTTTTATAAAAAAAAACTAAAGGATGTTGAATTATGGGAAGAAAAGAACAAATGGCTGAAAAAGTCTATAAAATAATGCACGAACAAGAAAGAATAAGAAACATAGCAATAGTAGCACACATAGATCATGGAAAAACAACACTATCAGATAACTTAATAGCAGGAGCAGGATTAATGAGCAAAGAATTAGCAGGCTCAGAAAGAGCAATGGACTCCTACGAATTAGAAGCAGAAAGAGGAATAACCATATTCTCAGCAAACATCTCAATGGTATACCCCTTCAAAGATAAAGAATACTTAATAAATTTAATAGACACCCCAGGACACGTTGACTTCGGAGGAGGAGTAACAAGAGCAATGAGAGCAGTAGATGGAGCAATAGTAGTAGCCTGCGCAGTAGAAGGAGTAATGCCACAAACAGAAACAGTACTAAGACAAGCACTAAAAGAAAAAGTAAAACCAGTATTATACATAAACAAAGTAGATAGGGCAATAAATGAACTGCAAATAAGTCCAGAAGAATTACAAAAAAGATTCATGAAAATAATTACAAAAGTAAACACTTTAATAAAAAAATATGCAGTAGGAGAACTAAAAGAAAAATGGCAAGTAAGCGTAAAAGACGGCTCAGTAGCATTCGGAAGCGCATACCACAACTGGGCATTATCAGCACCAGTAATGCAAGAAACAAAAGTAGGATTCAAAGAAATATATAAACATTGTAAAAACGACACTCAAAAAGAATTAGCAAAACTAATCCCAGGATACAAAGCAATATTAGACATGGCAATAAAAAAAATACCAAACCCAATAATAGCACAACAATACAGAATACCAAACATATGGTCAGGAGATCAAAAATCAGAAATAGGAAAACAAATGATGACATGCGACAAAAATGGAAAAACAGCATTAATGGTAACAAGCATATCAATAGACCCACAAGCAGGAGAAGTAGCAACAGCAAGAGTATATTCAGGAACACTAAAAAAAGGACAAAAATTACATTTAATCAATTCCATAAAAGACACAGCAGTACAACAAATTGGAATATACATGAATGACGGAAGAATACAAGTGCCAGACATCCCAGCAGGAAACATAGCAGCAATAATAGGACTAAAAGAAGCATTCGCAGGAGAAACAGCAGCAGAAGAAAAAATAGAACCCTTCGAATCAATAAAACACTACTCAGAACCAGTAGTCACAAAATCAATAGAAGCAAAAAACCCAAAAGACCTGCCAAAATTAATAGAAGCATTAAGACAAGTTGCAAAAGAAGACCCAACAGTCAAAGTACAAATAAACGAAGAAACAGGAGAACACTTATTATCAGGAATGGGAGAATTGCACTTAGAAATACTTGAACACGTCATAAGAAAAGACAAAGGAGTAGACATTGAAACATCACAACCAATAGTAGTATACAGAGAAAGTTCAAACAAATTATCAACACAAGTAGAAGGAAAATCACCAAACAAACACAACAAATTTTACATAACAGCAGAACCACTAACAGATGAAATTTACAACGCAATCATAACAGGAGAAATACCAGAAGGAAAAATAAAAAAGCCAAAAGAACTAGCAGAAAAACTAAGAAACTTAGGAATGGACAAAGACGAAGCAAAAAAAGTATGGAGAGTATATAACCACTGCATGATAGTCGACGCTTCAAAAGGAGTGCAAAACTTACATGAAACAAAAGAACTAGTAATACAAGCATTCAAAGAAGCAGTAGATGCAGGACCATTAGCAAAAGAAAAATGCACAAAAATAAAAATCAAGCTACATGATGCAACATTACACGAAGACGCAGTACATAGGGGACCATCACAAGTAATACCAGCAGTAAAAAGAGCAATACTAGCAGCAATACTCCTATCAGACGCAACCCTCTTAGAACCAAAACAAAAACTATTCATATCAGTACCACAAGATTACATGGGCGCAGTAACAAACGACATACAAGGAAGAAGAGGGCAAATAATAGAAATGAACCAAGAAGAAGACGCATTAACAATACAAGCAAAAGTCCCGGTAGCAGAAATGTTCGGATTCGCAGCATCAATCAGATCAACAACACAAGGAAGAGCATTATGGTCAACAGAATACTCAGGATTTGAAAAAATACCAAAACAACTGCAACCACAAATAGTAAAACAAATAAGAGAAAGAAAAGGATTAAAACCAGAACCACCAACAGCACAAGATTTCCTATCATAAAAAAGAATATTAACATATGTTATAAAAAAACGGAGGTAAAAGCCATGGCAGATAAAAAACCACATATGAACTTAGTCTTCATCGGACACGTAGACCACGGAAAATCAACAACAGTCGGAAGAACATTATATGAAACAGGAGGACTAAGTGACGTAGAACTAAGAAAACTAAAAGAAGAAGCAGCAAAAGTAGGAAAAGCAACATTCGAATTCGCATTCGCAATGGACAAATTAAAAGAAGAAAGAGAAAGAGGAGTAACAATAGACGTAATGCATAAAGATTTTCAAACAAAAAAATATTACTTCACAATAATTGACGCTCCAGGACACAGAGACTTTGTAAAAAACATGATAACAGGAACAAGCCAAGCAGACGCAGCAGTCCTAGTAGTATCAGCAAAAGAAGGGCCACAACCACAAACAAAAGAACACGCATTCTTAGCAAGAACACTAGGGGTAAAACAATTAATAGTAGCAATCAACAAAATGGACACAGTAAACTATGAAGAAAAAAGATTCAATGAAGTAAAAGAAGAAATAAGCAACTTGCTAAAAACAATAGGATACAAAGTAGACCAAATTCCAATCATACCAATATCAGCATACCAAGGAGACAACATAGCAAAAAAATCAGAAAAAACACCATGGTATACAGGAAAAACACTAGTAGAAGCATTTGACGACTTAAACCCCCCTGAAAACCACGATGACAAACCACTAAGATTACCAGTACAAGACGTTTACACAATAACAGGAGTAGGAATGGTACCAGTAGGAAGAGTAGAAACAGGAGTAATAAAAGTCGGTGAAAAAGTAATCGTAATGCCTTCAGGAGCAATAGGAGATGTAAAAGATATTGAAATGCACCACCAAAAAATGACTGAAGCAAGAACAGGGGACAATATAGGATTCAACTTAAAAGGAATCGACAAAAAATCAATCAAAAGAGGAGACGTAATAGGACACGTAGACAACCCACCAAGCGTAGTTGAAGAATTCACAGCACAAATGGTAGTCCTAAACCACCCAACAGCAATCACAGTCGGATACCAACCAGTAATCCACGCACACACAGCACAAATAGCCTGCAGCGTAATCAAAATAAACAAAAAACTAGATCCAAAAACAGGACAAGCAATGCAAGAAAACCCTGACTTCATAAAAACAGGAGATGTAGCAATAGTTACATTCAAACCAACAAGACCAATGGTTCTTGAAAAAGCAAGCGAATTCTCACCACTCGGAAGATTCGCAGTAAGAGACATGGGACAAACAGTCGCAGCAGGAATGGTAATAGACATCAAGAAAAAAAAATAAATAAACCAAAAACCAATTGAAAAGGAGGTTATTTAAACCTCCTCTTTCAAAAAAAAATAACAACAGAAAAATTAAAATAAAAAAAAACTAATTAAATTCGGTGAAAAAAAACAATGAGTCAAATAGCAAGCATAAAACTAGTAAGCCCAGAATACACAAAACTACAACAAGTAAGCGAAGAAATTAAAGACATTGCTAAAAGAACAGGCGCAAAAGTAAAAGGACCAATCCCACTGCCAACAAAAAAACTAATCATACCAACAATGAAAACACCATGCGGAGACGGCTCCAAAACATGGGAAAAATGGCAAATGAGAGTACATAAAAGACTCATAAACATAGTAGCAGATGAAAGAACACTAAGACAAATAATGAGAATACAAGTACCAGACCAAGTACACATCGAAATAGAACTAAAAGCTGAATAAACACCCTCCCCTTTTTCTAAAAAAATAACCTTAAATTAAAAAAAAATAAAACTAATTCTTTATAAACAAACTATAACATAAATACTGTAATGCAGAGGTGCATGAAAAAAACAAACTTTTTTTCAATCCTCAGCATTAAAAAAATCTAAGCAATGCAGAGGTGGCAGAGTGGTAATGCGCTGGTCTTGAAAACCAGTGTCCTCCGGGGCGCTAGGGTTCAAAAGTACCTCGTGAACATCTTCACAGGCACAAGAAAATCCCTACCTCTGCGCTCAACAACACACACCAAAAAAAACACTCAAAAAAAAACACGCAAACAAAAAAAAACAAACAAAAAATAAAAAAGGAAAAAAAACAAAATGAAACACGAACTAATAAAAACAATAATGAAAATATGCAAACACCAATTCCCACTAATAGGAGCAACAGCAATCATAACCAACAACAAAAAACAAGTACTCCTAAGCAAAAGAAAAAACCACGGCTTATTCTACCCCGGATACTGGAACCTGCCAGGAGGATTAATAGAACTAAACGAAAAAGTAACCCAAGGGCTAAAAAGAGAAGTAAAAGAAGAAATAGGAGTACAAATCAAAATAACAAAATACACAGGCAAATACTATGAAAAAGTAATAGAAAAAAAGAAAAAAATATACGAAACAATAACACTACCCTTCTACGCAAAAATAACCAAAGGCACACCAAAACCATTAGATGAAACAACAGAAGTTAAATGGTTCAACCCCAAAGAAATTAAAAAAATGAAGTTAGCTTATAATCACAAAGAAATACTAAAAGACGAAAAAATAATCTAAAAAAAATAAAAAAAAGGCATTAAAGATGAATGAATTATTCAAACACAAACAAACAATTAAAAATTGTTTGATGTATCGAATAACTGGTGATAAATATGTATGAGTTATTCGAACACACGGCAGACATAGGAATACGTGGTTTTGGAAAAAGCATTGAAGAATCATTTGAAGAAACAGCAAAAGCAATGACATCAATACTCGTTGATTTAAATACAATAGAACCAAAAAAAACAATAAAAATAACAGCAGAAGCAAATTCAATCGAAGAACTTTTATTTGAATTCCTAAATGAAATACTTGCCCAAATAGACATTGAAGGAATGATATTCTCTGAATTCAAAATAACAAAATTAAAAAATAATAAATTAGAAGCTGAATTAAAAGGAGAAGAATTAAAACCAAAAAAACACCACACAAAAACACAAGTAAAAGCAGCAACATACTCGCAACTAAAAGTATATCAAAATCAAAATAAAGAATGGGTAAGCCAATGCATAGTAGATGTTTAAAAAAAAATAAATTAAAAAAAAAATGGAGGTGCGGACGTAATGGACGTAGCACAATTAAATAAAATATCAGAATATGAATGGGAAATAAAACAAACAGGTAAAATGAATGTGCCTGGAAGAATATTTGCTTCACAAGCACTGGTTGAAGAAATGGGAGATAAAGTAAAAGAACAAATACAAAACGTAGCTCAATTACCAGGAATACAAAAATCAGCAATGGCAATGCCTGACGCACACTGGGGTTATGGTTTTCCAATAGGAGGAGTAGCAGCATTTGACCCAGAAGAAGAAGGAGTAATATGCATGGGTGGAGTTGGCTACGACATTTCATGTGGAGTAAGAACATTAAAAACAAACCTCACATTAGAAGAAATACAACCATACTTAAAACCACTAGCAGATGAATTATTTAAAACAGTGCCAGCAGGCTTAGGGGTTCATGGTAAAATAAAATTAGATGAAAAACAGCTAGATGAAGTATTATTAAATGGAGCAGAGTGGGTAATTGAAAAAGGATACGGCTTAGAAGAAGATTTAGAATACACTGAAGAAAAAGGAAAAATGGAAGGGGCTGACCCAACAAAAGTATCTTACAAAGCAAAAAAAAGACAATTTAAAGAAGTAGGTACACTGGGCTCAGGAAATCATTATTTAGAAGTACAATATATAGACGAAATATATAATGAAAAAATAGCAAAAATGTATGGCTTGGAAAAAAATCAAATTGTTATTTCTCTTCATTGTGGTTCAAGAGCATTGGGGCATCAAATAGGAGTGGATTATACTAAAACATTAACAGAAGCTTCACAAAAGTACAACTTAAACTTGCCAGACAAAGAACTAGCAGCAGCTCCAATAAATTCACCAGAAGGACAAGATTATTTTGCAGCAATGAAAGCAGGAGTAAATACAGCACTTGCAAACAGGCAAGTAATAGGACACTTAGCAAGAACTGCTTTTGAAAAAATAATACCAAACAGTGAAGTTAAAATGTTTTATGACATTTCACACAATACTTGTAAAGAAGAAGAACATATAATAGGAAATAAGAAGAAAAAATTATTTGTACATAGAAAAGGAGCAACAAGAGCATTTGGGCCAGGAAGAAAAGAACTGCCAAAAGCATACATGCAAGCAGGACAACCAGTATTAATAGGAGGAACAATGGGAACCTCCTCATTTATCTTAGCTGGAACAGAAGAAGGAACTGAAAAAACATTCGGAAGCGCATGTCACGGTGCAGGAAGAGGAATGAGCAGAAAACAAGCTAAAAAACAATTCTACGGAGAAAACATAATAAGCAACTTGAAGCAACAACATAAAATAATTGTAAAAGCACATTCAGCAGCAGGAGTTGCTGAAGAAGCACCGGGAGCATATAAGAATGTTGAAGAAGTAGTTAATTCAGTGCATTACGCTGGATTAGCTAAAAAAATAATAAGATTAAAACCAGTAATAAACATAAAAGGATAAAAAAGCAGGAATGAGGAGGGCTTAAAAATAAAAAAACCCCTCCTTATTTTTATAAAAAAAACTTAAACTTAATCAACTTCAACTCAACATTTATAAACAAAACCTTTATAAACAACCCAGCTTACAAATTATAACACCTACTTATGGTAACACAAAGTAGTTCCGGCACTTTAAGGTTGTTTATTTTTTAAACCTGAGGCGTATTTTTTAAAAAACGCTTAAAGACAAGCATAAAGCTTGATAAATTAATTTAAAATAAAAAATAAAATATTAATTAAAAAAATCTTAAAAAAAATTAAAATAATTGGTGAAATTATAAATGGGAAAAAGAACAGGACCAAGACACGGTTCAAAAGCATTTTATCCAAGAGGAAAAGCCAAAAGGCAGTATGTAAGTTTAAAAAGTTTTTCAAACAAAGAAGAAACAAAATTACTTGCATTCCCAGCATACAAAGCAGGAATGACAAGAGTAATAGCAACAGAAACATATGAAAATTCACCAAGATTTGGAAAAGAAGTAATAATACCAGTAACAGTCCTAGATGCCCCACCAATTTATATATTTGGTTTAAGGTTATATGAAAAAACACCAGAAGGGTTAAAAGCATTAACAGAAATTTACGCTGAAAAATTACCAAAAGAATTAAGTAGAAAAATAAAAACACCTAAAAAATATGATGCTAAAAAAGAGTTAGAAGAAGCAGAAAAATTAATTGAAAAAACAAAAGAAATAAGAGCATTAATAACAACTCAGCCAAAAAAAATCAAGCTTAAAAAAACACCTGAAATAATTGAAATAACAATAGGTGGAAAAACAATTCAAGAAACATGGGAGTATGCAAAAACAATTTTAGGAAAAGAAGTAGAAGCAAAAGACGTTCTTGAAGAAGGAAAAACACTTGACGTTGCAGGAGTAACAAAAGGAAAAGGAACACAAGGTCCAGTAAAAAGATTCGGAATAACAGTACAAAGAAGAAAAGCACATGGGCATAGGAGGCACCCTGGTTCAATAGGATCATGGCACCCTGCAAGAGTATTATGGACAGCTCCAATGGCAGGACAAATGGGTTACCAAAGAAGAACAGACTTAAACAAACAATTAATAAAAATAGGCGAAAATGGAAAAGAAGTAACCCCAAAAGGAGGGTTTGTAAATTACGGAAAAATAACCAAAACATATTTATTAATAAGAGGTTCAATACCAGGCCCTAAAAAAAGACTTGTAATAACAAGAAAAGCAATAAAAAAACAAAAAGAAAAACCAATACCCTCAATAAAAGAAATTCTAACAGATTCACAGCAATAAAAAAAGTGATAATTATTATGAAAGTAAAAGTATATGACATTGAAGGAAAAGAAAAAGAAGAAATAGAATTACCAAAAATATTTGAAGAAACAGTACGCCCAGATATTATAAAAAGAGCATTCTTATCAATACGTTCAAGAGCACGTCAAATAAAAGGAACAGACCCAAAAGCAGGAATGAGGTCATCAGCAACATATATTTCAAGAAGAAAAAGAATATACAGGACAGCAATGAACATAGGTAAAGCAAGAGTTACAAGAATAAAAACAGCAGATGGAAAATGGGGCGCAGCTAGAAAAGCAGCTCACGTAGTAAAAGGAAGAAAAGCACATGCGCCAAAAGCAGAAAAAAAAATAATAGAAAAAATAAACAAGAAAGAAAATAAAAAAGCAATCACCTCTGCAATATCTGCAACTGCAATAATAGAATGGGTTAAAAAAAGAGGGCATATTATAACTAAAATAAAAGAATTACCAATCGTAATAGAAGATAAATTTCAAGAAATAACAAAAACAAAGCAGGTAAGAGAATTGCTAAAAAAATTAAACTTAGAAGAAGAAATAAGCAAATCAGAAAAAAGAAAAATAAAAGCAGGAAAAGGAAAAACAAGAGGAAGAAAATATAAGAAAAGAAAATCAGTATTGGTGGTAATAAAAGAAGATAAAGGAATAAAAAAAGCAGTGAGGAATATACCTGGAATGGACATAGCAACAGTAAAAGAATTAAATGCAGAATTACTAGCACCAGGAGGACAAGCAGGAAGACTAACAATATATACAAAATCAGCAATAGAGGAAATAAAAAAAATGTGATAACTTATGATAATCAAATACCCTTTATTAACAGAAAAAGCAGTTGGCTTGATTGAAAAAGAAAACAAAATAGTATTCATAGTAGATAAAAAAGTCAACAAAGAAGAAATAAAAAAAGAAGTAGAAAAAAAATACAAAATAAAAGTAGAAAAAATAAACATAATAAACACAATAAAAGGAGAAAAAAAAGCATACATAAAATTAAAACCAGGATTCAAAGCAACTGATTTAGCATTAAAATTAAAAATAATTTAAAGTGATTAAACTATGGGAAAACCACTAATGACACAAAGAAGAGGAAAAGGAAGCCCAAGCTTCAAAGCACCCTCACATAGATTTAAAACAGAAGTAAAATACAAAAAAGAAGAAGGTAAAACACAAAAAGCAGAAGTAATTGGATTCATAGATGACCCAGGAAGAACAACATTATTAATGAAATTAAAATATGAAGATCAAACAGAAATTTTAATTCCAGCACCAGAAGGAATAAAAAAAGGAGACATAATAGAACAAGGAGAAAAAACAAAATTAAAAATAGGGTGCATAAGCCCTTTAAAAAGTATACCAGAAGGATACCCAATATTTAATATAGAATTAAGAGCAGGGGACGGAGGAAAATTATCACGTTCATCAGGAGCAGTGTGTTACATAATATCAAAAGATAAAAAAAACATAACAGTAAAATTACCCTCCGGAAAACTAAAAAAATTCCCATTGGAAGCAAGAGCAACAATAGGAAATGCAGCTGGAGGAGGAAGAACAAAAAAACCAATGCTAAAAGCAGGAGTTAAAAGCAAAAAAAGAAAAGCAAGAGGACAAATGTACCCAATAGTAAGAGGAGTAAAAATGAACCCAATTGAACATCCATACGGAGGAAAAGAACACCACGGAGCAAAACAAAGAAAAGGAAAAGGAAGCTCACCAGGACAACACGTAGGTTCATTTGGAGCAAAGAGGACAGGAAGAAGAAAAAAATAAAAGTGATAACTAATGGCTAAAAAAGAATTCACATACCGTGGAAAAAAAATAGAAGAACTTCAAAAAATGGACTTAGAAGAATTTGCAAAAATACTTCCATCATCACAAAGAAGAAAGCTCAAAAGAGGATTAAAAGAAGTTGAAAAAAAATTAATAAAAACTGCAAAAACACACACAGGACACAAGCCAATAAGAACACATGCAAGAGATATGATAATACTACCTGAATTTGTTGGAAAAAGATTTGCAATTTACAATGGAAAAGATTGGAACATAATCGAAGTAATGCCAGAAATGATAGGACATGTAATAGGTGAATTTTCATTAACAAGGAAGAAAATAAGCCACTCCGGACCAGGAATAGGAGCAACAAGAGGAACAAAATTCACATCAGTTAAGTAATAGGTGAAAAATAAATGCCATATTCATATCAAAAATCAGAAGAAAAAACAGCAAAAGCATACGGAAAAGAAATAAATGTATCATGGAAACAATGCAATGAGATATGCTACTTTATTAAAGGAAAAAAAGTAGACAAAGCAATCTCCCAACTAGAAAAAGTTATAAAAAAAGAAACATTTATTCCTTATAGAAGATACACAAAAGGAGTAGGGCATAGGGAAAAGGGGCAAATAGGAAGATACCCTGAAAAAGCATCAAAAATAATAATAAAACTATTGCAAAATGCAAAAGCAAACGCAGAATTCAAAGGTTTAGACACTAAAAAATTAAAAATAGAACATGCAACAGCATATAAAGCAGTAACATTAGATAGAATAAAAGCTAAAGGAAGAGCAAAAACACAAAATATTGAATTAACAAATATAGAAATAGTATTAAAAGAGGTCTAAAAAAAATGATTGAAAGAAAATTCATAAAAGAAGCAACGAAACGCCTAAAAACAAAACAATACATTGAAAAAAAATTAGAAAGAGCAGGGATAATAGATGTAAAAATACAAAGAACAACAATGGCAACAAGAATAGGCATTGTAGCTGAAAGACCAGGATTAGTAATAGGCAGAAAAGGAGCAGGAATAAAAGAAATAGCAACACAAATAGAAAAAGAAATCGGAATTGAAAACCCGCAAATTGAAGTAACAGATATTAAAAAACCAAACTTAGAACCAAGAGTAATCACAAATTATATTAAAAATGCATTAGAAAGAGGAAACAAACCAAAAAAAGTAGCAAAATACGCATTATCAAGAATAATGAAAGCAGGAGCAATGGGCGCAGAAGTAATAATCAAAGGAACTTCAGGAAAAGGAGGCAGGAGCAGAAAAGAAAGAGCATTCGCAGGTTATATGAAAAAAGCAGGTGAGGCAGTAAAACAAGTAAAAGAAGCAAAAGAACAAGCAAAATTAAAACAAGGAGCATTAGGAATAATAGTAAGAATCGTGCCACCTGAAGTGATTTTCCCAGATAAAATAATTATTAAAAAAAGTGGACTAGAAGAAGTAATAGAAGAAACACAACCATCAGAAGAAGAAATAAAAGCAGCTGAACAAGCAGTAGAAAGTGAAGGAATAAAAGAGGTAGCAGAGGAAATAAAACCAACAAAAGCAGAAGAAAAAACAACAAAAAAAGCACTAAAAGAAACAGCTGAAAAAATAATAGAAAAAAAAGAAGATAAAAAAACAAAACCAAAGAAAAAAACAACTTCAAAAAAGACAACAAAAACAACAAAAGAAAAAATAAAAGAAAAAAAAAATAAAACAGAAGAAAATAAAAAAGAATGATATTTATGGCAATTTACAAAACAAGAGAAATAAGGGCAATGTCAAAAGAAGAATTAAATGAAAAGTTACAGCAACTTGAAGTAGAATTAAGTAAAGAAAAAGGGGCAGTTGCAAGTGGAACAAAACCAGAAAATCCTGGAAAAATAAGAGAAATAAGAAAAACAATTGCAAGGATAATAACAATACAGAAAGAAAAAGAAGAGGTGAAGCCCAAACAATGAGTAATATATGCCCAAAATGTGGGCTTCCTAAAGATATATGTGTTTGTGAAGAGATATCAAAAGATAAAGAAAAAATAAAAATCATGCTTCAGAAAAGAAAATTCAAAAAAAAATACACAATAATTGAAGGATTTGAAAAAGAAAAAGACATAAAAAAATTAGCAAAAGAATTAAAAAATAAACTTGCTTGCGGCGGGACAGTAAAAGAAAAACACATCGAACTGCAAGGGGACCACAGGGAAAAAGTAAAAGAAATATTAATTAAAATGAACTATTCAGAAGAACAAATTGATGTTCAATGAAAAAAAAAGAAATAATAATGGGAGAGTTAATAGGAAAACAAACAGAAGTAATTAAAAGCACGTCAAAAGAATTAATAGGTAAAAAAGGAAAAATAATCGATGAAACATTAAAAACATTAGTAATAGAAGATGAAAACAAACAAATAAAAACAATACCAAAAAAAGGAACAACATTTAAAATAAAAAAAGAAGAAGTTAAAGGAAAAGAAATAATGTATAGGCCAGAAGAAAGAATTAAGAAAAACTGGAGGAAATTCAAATGACAAAAAATAAATCAAAAATTAAAGTAAGAGGAAGCATAATAGAAGGAATAGTGGTAAGTACAAAACCAAAAAACACAGCCATAATCCAAAGAGAATACTTTCAATTTATCCCAAAATACGAGAGGTATGAAAGAAGAAAAACCAAAATAAATGCTCATCTGCCAGAAGGAATAGATGTAAAAGTAGGGGATAAAGTAAAAATAGGCGAAACAAGAAAGATAAGCAAAACAAAAAGCTTCATAGTAATGGAAAAAGTAAGTGATAAAAAATGAAAGGAATTTCAACTAAAATTCACGGCGGACTAACAGTAGGCTCAGTAGTAAAAGTAGATGATAATTCAGGAGCTAAAAAACTAAGAATAATTGGAAAAGAAGGTTATCAAGGAAGAAGAAAAAGAAGGCCATCAGTAAGCATAGGGCAAATTTTCTTTGGTTCAGTGATAGCAGGAAAAAAAGATTTAAGAAAAAAAATAGTAAGAGCAGTAGTTATAAGACAAAAAAAACCATTCAAAAGAGCAAATGGATTGACAGTTCAATTTGAAGATAACGCATGCGTAATAGTTACAGATAAAAATGAGCCAAAAGCATCAGAAATAAAAGGGGTAGTCGCAAAAGAAATAGGCGAGAAGTACCCAAAGATATCTACAATTGCAAAAAATGTAATATAAAGTGATAGTAAATGATAGCAACTAAACCAAGAACACAAAGAAGAAATTTATACAATTTGCCTTTGCATAAGAGAAGGAAACAGGTAAGTGCAGCATTAAGCAAAGAATTAAAAAAAGAGTATAACAAAAACAGCTTACCAATAATAAAAGAAGACAAAATAAAAATAATAAAAGGAGAATATAAAGGAAAAAAAGGAAAAGTAATGGGAGTAAACCTAAAAAAATACAGGATACATGTTGAAAAAATCACAGTTAAGAAACCAGATGGAAAAGAAAAATACATACCAATAAGCCCGTCAAATGTAATAATAATAGAATTAAATTTAAAAGATGAAAAAAGAAAACAAATTTTAAAGAGGAAATGAATATGGGAAGAAAAGGTGGAAAGGGACATTTAAAAAAATTAGCAGCACCAAAAAAAATCAAGATACTGAGAAAAAATACGAAATGGACTGTAAGAGGAAACCCAGGAGCACATAAATTAACAGAATCAGTACCATTAACTACAATAATAAGAGATTATTTAGGCTATGCAAAAACAGCAAAAGAAGCTGAAAAGATAATCAAAGAAAAAAAAGTAATGGTAGACAAAAAAATTGCAACTGAACCAAAAAGAACAGTTGGATTCATGGATTTGATAGATTTACCATTATTAAAAGAACAGTACAGAATAACATTAGATAATAAAGGAAGAATAATAATCAAAAAAATAAAAAAACCAGTTAATTTCAAACTATCAAAAATCAAAAGTAAGAAAAAACTAAAAAAAGGAGTAACTCAATTAAATTTTCATGATAACAAAAACATACTTGTAAAAAATGACACTTACAAGGTAGGGGACGTAATAAAAATAAAATTACCTGAAATGAAAATAGAAAAACACTTAAAATTAGAAAAAGGAAATCTTGCATACATAACAAAAGGAAGACATGCAGGAAAAACAGGAGAAATAATAAAAATACAAAAAGGAACTCTTCAAATAAAACCATTAGTAACGATAAAAAAAGAAAACGAAGAATACACGACAAGAAAAAATAACATATTCATAATAGGTGAAAAAAAACCAGAGTTAGAAACAATAGAATAAACTAAAGGTAGAGTAAAATGATATCAATTGAAAAAGTAACAATTAACATTGGAGTAGGGCAAGCAGGAGAAAGAATGGAAAAAGCAAAGAAGTTAATTGAAAAATTGACAGGACAAAAAGCAATAGAAAGAAAAACACAAAAAAGGATACCAACATGGGGGGTAAGAAAAGGATTAGCAATAGGAGCAAAAACAACCTTAAGAAAACAAAAAGCAGAAGATTTTCTAAAAAAATGCTTAGAAGCAGTAGATAACAAAATAAAAAAAAATTCATTTGATGAGTACGGAAATTTCGGGTTCGGAATAAAAGAGTATATAGACTTACCGAAAGTAAAATACGACCCAGAAATAGGCATGTTTGGATTTGACGTTAACGTAACAATGAAAAAATGGGGATATAGAAACACAAAAAGAAAAATAAAACAAACAAAAATACCAAAAAAACACAGAGTAAAAAAAGAAGAAGCAATAAGCTACATTAAAGAAAAATACAATGTAGAGGTGGAATAATTGACAAAAATAAAAGAAAAAAAAGCATACAAACACCCAAGAGCAGGGGAACCAGGAAAATACTGCGAAATCTGCGGAAGAAACAGAGGATTAATCAGAAGATATGGTATAACCTTATGTAGACAATGTTTTAAATCAAAAGCAAAAGAACTTGGATTTGAAAAATATAATTAAAAGGAGTTCAGAAAAAAATGGCAGACAATGTAACAAACGCGCTAATAAACATAAAAAATAATGAAAATGCAGGAAAAACAGAATGTACAATAAAACCAGCTTCAAAAATAATAAGTTCAATCCTAAAAATAATACAAAAAGAAGGGTATATAGGAAATTTTGAATTAATAGAAGATGGAAAAGCAGGAAAATACAAAATACAGTTAATAGGAAAAATAAATAATTGTAAAGCAATTAAACCAAGATACGCAGTAAAAAAAGATGAGTATACAAAATGGGAACAAAGATATTTACCATCAAAAAATTTAGGAATATTAATAATCTCAACACCAAAAGGATTAATGACACAGCATGAAGCAAAAAAAATAGAAACAGGCGGAAAATTAATAGCATACATATATTAAAAAAAAGTGGTTAAAATGGTAAAATACGAAATAAACATACCAAAAGAAGTGGAATTAAAAGAAGAAAAAGGAAAAATAAAAGTAAAAGGACCACTAGGACAAACAGAAAGAACATTCAAACTAAAAGGAATAAAAATAAAACAAGAAAAAGACAAGCTAACAATAGAAAAAGAAGAAGTAAGAAAAAAACAAAAAGCATACTTAGGAAGCGTAACAGCACATATAAAAAATATGATAAAAGGAGTAACAAAAGGACATGATTACAAACTAAAAATAGTTTATAAACACTTTCCAATAAATGTAGCATTAGAAGGAAATAAAATAGCAATAAAAAACTTCGCAGGAGAAAAAAAACCAAGATATGCAAACATACTTGAAGGAGTAAAAGTAGAAATAAAAAATAACATAATTGAATTAAAAGGAATAGACATAGAAAAAGTAGGACAAACAGCAGCAAACATAGAACAAAAAACAAAAATAAAAAATAAAGACATAAGAATATTCCAAGATGGCATTTACATAATCAAAAAAGCAGGAGAATAGAAAAACAAACCGGTGAATAAATAAGATAAATTACTTCTTTCAGAAACTCAAAATTTATTTTTCTTATGAAGAAAAGGTGAAAAAATAAAATGATTAAAAAAAGAGAAAAACCAAAATTCCATAGGCAAAACTCCCAAGTAAAAAAAAGACAAGGCACAAGATGGAGAAAACCAAGAGGAATGGACTCAAAACAAAGAGAAGGACACAAATCAAGAGGAGTAAAACCCACAGTGGGATACAGGCAACCAAAACAAGTAAGAGGAAAGCACCCTTCAGGATATGAAGATATACTAATTACAAATTTAACTGATTTAAATGAAATCAAAAAAGAAACACAAGCAATAAGAATAAGCTCAACAATAGGAGCAAAAAAGAAAAAAAAGATAATAAAAAAAGCACAAGAAAAACAAATAAAAATACTAAACCCAAAAATAAACAAGAAAAAAAAGGAAAGCAAGATAAAAAAAGAAACAAAAGAAACAGAAAAACCAGCTAAAAAAACCGAAAATACTCAAAAAATAAATGAAAAACCAAAACAAGAAACACTCCAAAAAAAATAAAAAGTGAAAAAAAATGGACTTAAATCAAATAAAAGAAATAGGAAGAAAAGTATTAAAAGTAGGAAAAAAAAGAATCAAAATAAGAAAACCAGAAGAAGCAACACAAGCAATGACTAAAGATGATGTTAGAGAACTTATAAAAAAAAAGGTAATTGAAAAAGTAAAAATAAAAGGAACAAGCAAAGTAAGAGCAAGAAAAACAAAACAACAAAAAAAGAAAGGAAGACAAAAAGGAAGAGGAAAAAGAAAAGGAGCAATGGGAGCAAGAAATAACAAAAAAGAAAAATGGATGCAAAAAATAAGATCTCAAAGGAAATACTTAAAAGAAATAAAACCAAAACTAAAAGAAGATGCTTACAGAAAATTATATTCAATGAGCAAAGGAGGATATTTTAGAAGCAAAGCTCACCTTAACTTATACATTAAAGAAAAAAAATTATGGAAACAAAACAAGTGATGATTAAAAATGGCAAGCAGTACAACCTATAAAATAAAATTCAAAAGAAGAAGACAAGGCATAACAGATTACGCTAAAAGATTAAGAACCCTAAAAGGAAAAAAAAACAAAGTAGTAATAAGAATAACAAACAACAACATAATAAGCCAAGTAATAAAATACCAGGCAAAAGGAGATGAAACAATAATAAACACAACAGCTCTTGAATTAAAAAAATATAATTACAAAGGACATAAAGGAAATAAAAAAGCAGCATACTTAACAGGATATTTATGTGGAAAAAAAGCAATTAAAAAAGGGATAAAAGAAGCAAACCCAGATATAGGATTAAGAACACCTGTACATAAATCAAATGTTTTCGCAGTAATAAAAGGATTAATAGACAGTGGATTAAAAATGAACTACGACAAAAAAGCTCTTCCTGAAATAAAAGAAGTAGAAGAAATAAAAAAAGAAATTGATAAAAAATACTAAGTGATAAAAAAATGTTTAAAAAAAGAAAATTTGAAGAAAAAAAACCAGAATGGATACCAAAAACAAAACTAGGAAAAATGGTTCAAAACAATGAAATAACAAGTATAGAACAGATATACGAAAAAGGATTACCTATACTTGAACCAGAAATAATAGACAAATTAATACCAAACATAGAAGAAGAAGTTTTACAAATAAAAAGCGTCCAAAGAACAACAGACTCAGGAAGAAAAGCATCATTCATGATAACAGTAGCAGTAGGAAATAAAGATGGCTATGTAGGAGTAGGGACAGGAAAAGGATTAGAAGTCCGCCCAACAATAGAAAGAGCAGTAAGAAACGCAAAAAAGAACATAATAAGCATTAAAAGAGGATGTGGTTCATGGCAATGCGGATGCAATGAACAACACTCATTACCACATAAAGTAGAAGGAACCTTCTCATCAGTTAAAGTAGAACTAATGCCAGCACCAAAAGGAACAGGAATAGTAGCAGGAAAAAAAGCAGCACAAATATTAAAATTAGCAGGAATAAAAGATGTTTGGAGCAAGACATCAGGAAATACAAGAACAACATTCAACTTCGCAAAAGCAGTGATAAAAGCATTAAAACAAACAAGAAAAATGAAAATAAAAGAATAAAAAGTGAATAAAAATGACAATAGCAATAATAAGATTAAGAGGAAAAGTAAAAGTAAATAAAGAAATAGAAGACACAATGCAAATGTTAAAACTAAAAGCACCTTACAACTGCGTAATTATTAAAGAAACAGCACAATACAAAGGGATGCTTCAAAAAATAAAAGATTACACAACATTTGGAATAATTGAAAAAGAAACATTTGAAAAAATGCTATTTAAATGGGGAAGAATAGAAGGAAACAAAAAAGTAACCCCTGAATACTTAAAAGAAAAACAAACAACAATTGATGAATTATTTGAAGGAAAAAAGAAATTTAAGGATGTAGGAATCAAACAACCATTCAGATTACACCCCCCAACAAAAGGATTAAAATCAATAAAAAAACCATTCAGCATGAAAGGAGATTTAGGAAACAGAGGAAAAAAAATAAATGATTTACTAAACAGAATGATTTAAAAAAAAGTGATAATAAATGACATTAAGGCATAAATCAAAAATAAATAAAGTAAGAGGAAAAAGAAGTCACGGTAGAGGAAAAGCAAAAAGAGGAAGAGGACGTGGAAGCAGGATGGGTAGAGCATCAGTAAAAAGAGGACAAAGGAATATACAACACATATTAAAATATGAACCAGAAAGATTACACCAAAAAGGATTTCATTCCTTGAAAAAAAAATTAAAAACAATTAATTTATCAGAAGTAGTACTAATCTCAGAAAAAGAAAATAAAACAAACCTAAACTTTAAAAACAAAAAAATCCTTGGAAAAGGAAAACTCACAAAAAAATTAACAATAACAGCAAAAGCATTTACACAAAAAGCAAAAGAGAAGATAACAAAGATAGGTGGACAAGCAATTGTCACACATGAAGAACAGATTCCTTCATTATTAGAAGCAAAATCTTCAAAAGGTGAAAAATTTGGATCTAAAGGTATTAAAACCAATAATTAAACTACTTCCAGAAGTAGCCAGCCCTACAAAAAAACCAGTTTTAAAACAAAGATTATACTGGGTGGGATTCGCACTACTTATATTCGCAATACTCGGAGTAACAAAACCAATAGGAGTAGCAACAGTAGGACAATCTAATTATTTAGCACAATTACAATTAATAACAGCCTCAAAAATAGGTTCATTAGCAACATTAGGAATAGGGCCAATTGTAATGGCTTCAATAATCCTTCAATTATTAATGGGAGCAAAAATAATAAACATTGACTTACAAGACTCAGAACAAAAAAAATTATACCAGGGGCTTCAAAAATTATCAGGAATATTATTCGCCTTCTTCGAAGCAGGAATCTATGTAATGAGTGGCTTCGTACCAGCACAAGCAGGAGTATTCAACATGCTCCTTCTAATTTTACAACTGGCATTTGCAGCAATAATCCTAATGTACCTTGATGAATTAGTATCAAAATACGGAATAGGTTCAGGAATAGGATTATTCATAGCAGGAGGAGTATCATTCACAATCATCTGGAGAGCATTATCCTGGGTAAAAGCACCAGGAACAGCAACATTCATAGGACTCATACCCCAACTATTCCAAGGGATAATGACAGGAAACATACCAGAAACAGCAATATTCCCACTTATATCAACAATAGTAGTGTTCCTTGCAGTTGTATTTGCAGAATCAATGAAAATAGAAATACCCCTAACATTCGGAAGAATAAAAGGATACGGAGCAAAATATCCCCTTAAATTCTTATATGTATCAAACATACCAGTCATATTTGCAGCAGCACTTCTTGCAAACGTACAATTAATAGGAATAACTTTACAAGGATTTGGATTACCTTTACTTGGAACATTCGTAAACAACAGACCAGTAAGCGGAATATCATATTACTTAAAATCACCATATGGAGCACTAGCAAACCCAGCACAAATAGCAATAACATTATCATCAACACAAACAATATTAAATATTATAATATACGCAATAATACTAATAATCCTCTGCGTAATATTCGGTAAATTCTGGATAGAAATAAGCGGAATGAGCTCAAAAGAAGTAGCAAAACAACTACAACAAGTAGGATTACACGTGCCAGGATTCAGAAGAGACCCAAGAGTAGTGGAAAGCGTACTAGAAAGATATATCCCAATAATAACAGTAGTAGGCTCAGCAGCAGTAGGGCTCCTCGCAATATTTGCAGACCTCACAGGAGCACTTGGAACAGGAACAGGAATACTACTAACAGTAGGAATCCTCTACAAAATGTATGAAGAATTAGCAGCTCAACAAGCAGAAGAAATAATGCCAATGCTAAAAGGATTAATAGGATAAAAAAAGTGAAAAAAATGACAATAATACAATTAACACAAGCAGGAGTAGAAATAACATTAATAGCAATAGCAATAACATTACTAACATTCACAGTAAACAAAGTAATGATAAATCAAGATGAACTAGAAAAAGTACAAAAAAGAACAAAAGAAATAAACAAGAACATGAAAGAAAAAACAAAAAGCAAAGAAGAAGATATAATAAAAAAAGCACAAGAAGAACAAAAAGAACTAATGGAATTAATGGGAAAACAATTCAAAATGAGCATGAAACCAATGATAATAACAATAATACCTATTTTAATAATCTTCGCAGCAATAAAAGCAAAATATGATAAAATAGGAGTAACAGCAACACTATTCGGAATAAAACTAACATGGTTTTGGTGGTACTTAATAATTGCTTTAATCACAAGCTCATTACTAAACAAGATATATACAATAATAAGACAATACAAAAAAACAAAGAAGGAGGGAAAACAAAATGCCAAGACCAAGTGAAAGAACTACAAAAAGAAGAAAAATATTCAAAAAAACCCCAAAAGGAACAGTAAAAAAAATAGTCAAAAGAAGAACAACAACAAAAGCAAAATGTGCAATCTGTAAAAAAACATTACAAGGAGTAAAAACAACAAGAGGATTAGCAAAAACAAAAAAACGCCCAGGTAGAAAATATTCAGGAAATTTATGTCAAACATGCACACAAAAAGTAATCAAATTACAAACAAGAATAAATGAAGGAAAAATGTACAAAAAAGACGCAGATATAAAATATCAAAAATACTTAACAGGAAAGCAAAAACAGTAAAAAAACAAAGAATAAAAACATAATTAAATTTTTTGACAAAAAGTTTCAAATATTTTAAATATAAGAAGAAAGAAAAAGGTTTAAAAAATGAAAATAACAATAGCAGGAGAACCAGGAGCAGGAAGCACAACAATAGCAAAAAGACTTGCAAAAAAAACAAATTACAAATTAATAACAACAGGTGAAATAGTAAAACAAATAGCAAAACAAAAAAACAAAACAATAGAACAACTATGGCAAAAACAAGATAAAAACCCAAAAAAAGAAAAACAATTCAATAACAAAATAAACAAACAACAAAAAGAACAAGCAAAAAAATACAAAAATGTAATAATAAACGGAAAACTAAGTGCATATAATAATCCAAAAGCAGAACTAAAAATATTACTAATAGCAGAATTAAAAACAAGAGCCAAAAGAACAGCAAAAAGAGACAATAGAACAATAAAAAAGCAACAACAAGAACTAAAAAAAAGAGAACAAGAAGAAAGAAACAATTGGAAAAAAATGTACAAGTTTGATTATATAAAAGACAGAGAAAATTATAACATGATAATAGATACAACCAATTTAACACCTATAAAAATAATAAACGCAATCATAAAAGAAATAAAAAACATAAAAGAACAAAGCAAAAGGAGGAAGTAAAATGGCAATCATAGAAAAAGGAAGAATATGCATAATAACAAAAGGGGCAGATGCAGGAAAAGAAGCAGTAATAAAAGAAGTAATTGACAAAAACTTTGTAAAAATAATAGGAGAAAAAGTAAAAGAAAGACGTTCAAACATAAAACATTTAGAACCAACTACAAGAACAACAAGCACAATGCCAACCCCAAAATTAAAACCAGTAAAAGAAAAAAAACCACAGCAAATAAAATCAAAAGAAGTAAAAAAAGAAAAACCAAAAAAATAAGGAGTCAAACAAAAAAAAACTCCTTAGAAACTCTTTCTTAAAAACACCAAAAAGAAATAATTAATCATAGTGAAAAAAAATGAAAGGATTAATTTTAATAGATAAACCAAAAGGAATAACAAGTAATCAAATAAGCCTATTTCTAAAAAAATTATTAAAAACAAAAACAGCACACATAGGAACACTTGACCCAAATGTAACAGGAGTCCTACCAGTACTAATTGGAAAAGCCATAAAAATACAAGAATTTTTACAAACCCATGATAAAGAATATGTATGCATAATGAAAACAGATAAGAAGATACCTAAAGAAGAAATAAAAAAAACATTCAAAGAATTTACTGGAAAAATATACCAAAAACCACCAGATATAAGCGCAGTTGCAAAAAAAACAAGAATAAGAAGAATTTACTCGCTTGATTTAATTGAAACAAAAAATAATTTTATTTTATTCAAAACATTCTGCCAACATGGAACATACATAAGAAAACTAGTAACAGATTTTGGATTAATCTGGAACACTAAAACAGAGATGATTGAACTAAGAAGAACAAACGCAGGAGGATTTACAGAACAAGAAACAAATACTTTAAACGAAATAAGAGATGCATTAGCATTAAAAAATAAAAAACCTGAATTACTTAAAAAAATAATAAAACCAATAGAATATGCAGTAAAAAGAATACCTTCTGTAAAAGTAAAAAACACTGCTGTTAAAAATATCCAAAACGGAGCCCCTGTATACTCAATTGGAATAATTGAAACAAAAGGAGACATAAAACATGACAAGCCAGTGGCAATATTCAATGAAAAAAACAAATTAATAGCAATTGGAATAAGTTTATATGATAAAAAAGACATTAAAAACAACACAAAAGTAATACAAACAAAAAAAGTAATAACTTAAACAATAAAAAAGCGGTGGTCGCATAGTGGCTATTGCGCCAGCCTGGAAAGAACCATTGAGCTAGCAAAATGCTCAAGCAATCCAACGGCTTACCGTTGGCTGGAAAGCTGGTATCCTCCGGGATACGCGAGTTCAAGTTTGCGATTAAGGTTCCATTTATCAAACCTTCCGCGATACGAAAATCTCGCCCACCGCGCTAAAAAAACAAAAGCTTTATAAACAAAATGAATTACAATTAATACACTCAATTTTACAATAATTAAAAACGGCGAGCTTTAAATAAGCAGTGACCTAATGACAAAAAACACTTTTTTAAAAAAAAGCAAGAAGAGATTAATATGCCAAAAAAAGAAGTTACTAAAAAACAAGAAGTTAAAGAAAATTCAGAATTCAAAGGAAGATTAAGAATAGCAGGAAAAGAAGTAAAAGGGCAATACCCAATAAGAAAAGCAATCAGCCACATTAAAGGAATAGGAATAAACTTAGCTAATAGCTTAGAAAAAATAATAATCAAAGAATTAAAACTAAAAGAAAATGAAAAAATAGGAAATTTAACTGATTCTCAACTTGAAAAATTAGAAGAAATAATATCAAATCCAAAAAAATATGGCATACCAAATTGGATGTTAAACAGAAAAAAAGATATTGAAACAGGGGAAGACAGACACTTAATCTCATCAGATTTAGACTTTCAACAAAAGCAAGACATTAAAGGATTAATTAAAATAAAAGCATACCGTGGAGTAAGACACATGTACGGCTTAACTTCAAGAGGACAAAGAACAAAAACAAGCGGAAGAAAAGGACTAACATTAGGGGTACAAAGAAAGAAAAACAAACCAGCTCAAAAGAAAAAACCAAGTGGGCAATCAAGCGTAAAAAAGAAATAAAAAAAGTGATTATTAAATGGGTTCACCGAAAAAATTAAGAAAAAAATATAATACACCATCCCACTTATGGGAAAAAGGAAGAATAGAAGAAGAAAACAGGTTACAAAAAGAATATGGTTTAAAAAATAAAAGAGAAATTTGGAAAGAAAAAACGAAACTAAAAAAATACAGACAACAAGCAAGAGAATTAGTTGGATTATCAGGAGAAGAAAGAAAAACAGCTGAAAATGTATTAATAAACAAACTACAAAGATTAGGTGTTCTTAAAGAAGGAGCAGGATTAGACGAAATTTTATCTTTAAAAATAGAAGATTTACTATCAAGAAGATTACAAACAATAGTTTGGAAAAAAGCATTAGCATTAACAGCAAAACAAGCAAGACAATTTATAGTGCATGGACATATTTCTTTAAAAGGACAAAAAGTAACAGCACCTGGAATGACAATTAAACTAGAAGAAGAAAAAGAAGTTGATTGGTATGGAAAACCAATCGAATTACAACACCCAAAACAAGACACAACACTAGAAGTAATAGAAAAAGAAGCAAAAGAAGATAAGCAAACAACAGAATTAGAAGAAAAAGCAGCTGAAAAAGTAATAGAAAAAGAGCAAGTAATAGAAGAAAAACAAGAACAAAAAGAAGAAAAAGAAGCAGAAGAAGTTGCAAAAGAAATTGAAAAAAAGAAAGGAAAAGGGATAAAAGAGGTAGCAGAGGAAATAAAACCAACAGAAGCAGAAGAAAAAACAACAAAAAAAGCACTAAAAGAAACAGCTGAAAAAATAATAGAAAAAAAAGAAGATAAAAAAACAAAACCAAAGAAAAAAACAACTTCAAAAAAGAAATTAAAAAGTGAATGATTATGGCAATTAAAAAAGACATTTGGGCAATAGCACATATTTTTTCATCAAAAAATAACACAATAATAACAGTAACAGATTTAACAGGAGCAGAAACAATAGCAAAATGCTCAGGTGGGATGGTAACTGATTCACATAGAAAAGAAGGTTCAGCATCAACTGCAATGGTAGCAGCTCAAAAAGTAGCTGAAGTATGCAAAAATAGAAATATTTATGGATTACATATTCAAGTAAGAGCCCCAGGAGGGCACAATTCAAAAATGCCAGGACAAGGTGCACAAGCAGTAATAAGAGCACTTGCAAGAACAGGAGTAAGGATAGGAAGAATAGAAGATGTAACACCAATACCACATGATACTACACAAAAACCAGGTGGAAAACGTGGAAGAAGAGTATAAAATAAAAATTTAATTGAAATTAAAAACTGCTAAAACAATTTCAATATTACAAGAATAGGTGAAAAAAAGTGAAAATAGAAAATTTAAAAGAAAAAAAAGACAAGCTGACATTCACATTAAAAGGGCCAGTTGAATTAGCAAACGCAATCAGAAGAACAGCAATGACAGAAATACCAACAATGGCAATAGATGAAGTAGATATTTATGAGAATACAAGCAGTTTATTTGATGAATTTATAGCACATAGGTTAGGAATGATACCAATTACAACAAACTTAAAAACATATGATATAAACAGCAAATCAGAAAATAAAAAATCAGTTATGTTTACTCTTGAAATACAGGGGCCAGGGGTTTTTTACTCAAAAGAATTAAAATCAAAAGATTCTACAATAAAACCAGTATATGAAACAATACCCCTAATAGAACTAACAGAAAAACAAGCATTAAGACTTGATGCAAAAGCAACACTAGGAATAGCAAAAACACATGCAAAATTCCAACCTTGCTTATGTTACTACAAAGAAAAAAAACCAGACGAAGAATATGAAATAACAATAGAAAATTATGGAAATCATAAATCAAAAACGTTATTAGAAGAAACAATAAAAATATTAATAAAAAAAACAGAAGAATTAGAAAAACAAATAAAATAAGGTGCAAAAAATGAAAAAAGGAACAACTAACCCAGAATTAAAAAAGCTAATAATTACACTTAAAAAAACAAAAAAACCAGTATTCAGAAAAATAGCAGAATTACTTGAAAAACCAAGAAGAAAAAGAATAGAAGTAAACTTATGGAAAATAAACAAAAACATAAAAGAAAATGATGTAGTAATAATTCCTGGAAAAATATTAGCATATGGAGACATAACAAAAAAAGCAAAAATAAGTTCATTTAATGCCTCAAAAAAAGCGATTGAAAAAATAAACAAAATAGGAAAATATTTAACAATAGAAGAGATAATGAAAGAAAAAGGAAAAATAAAAATAATAGGTTGAAATTATGTTAATCGTAGATGGAAAAAACAACATACTTGGAAGAATGAGCTCAAAAATAGCAAAAGAATTGTTAAAAGGAGAAACAGTTATACTTGTAAATGCAGAAGAGATAATAATCACAGGAAGTCCAAAAAAAGTAATTGAAAGATACCTGCAAAGAAGAAACTTAAGAGATCCAGCAAAACCAGAAAAAAGTAGAAAAACCCCAAGAAGACCAGATTTATTTGTAAGAAAAATAATAAGAGGAATGCTTCCTTATAAAACAAAAAATGGCTTAGCTGCTTATAGAAGATTAAAAGTATACATAGGTACACCAAAAGAATATGAAGGAAAAGCAATAAAAATATCAGAATCAAAATCAATAACAAGTGATTATAAATATATAACAATAAAAGAATTATGTAAAAAATTAGGGTGGAAAGGATAAAATGACGACAGTTAAGAAAAAAGAAAAAATAATCCTTACAAAAGGAAAAAAGAAAAAAGCAGTAGCAAGAGCAAGAATAAGAGAAGGAAAAGGGATCATAAGAGTAAACAAAAAATCAATAGACGCAATTGAAGAGGAATATTCAAAAGAAGTAATATTAGAACCATTAAAACTCGCTGAAAAAATATTAGGGGATAGGTTCTATGAAAAATTAAATATAACCATAAACATCCAAGGAGGAGGCATAATGGGACAAGCTCATGCAGCAAGAACAGCCCTAGGAAAAGCATTAGTTCAGTGGACAAAAAATGAAAAATTAAAAGAAGAATACTTAAAATATGATCGTTCATTATTAATAAATGATATAAGACAAAAAGAACCAAAAAAATATTTAAGAAAAGGAGCAAGAGCAAAACATACAAAATCATACAGGTAAGTGTAAAATATGATAATACCAGTAAGATGCTTTTCATGTGGAAAACCAATAGCACAACATTGGGATGAATACCAAGAAAAATTAGCGTCAGGAAAAACAGCGGAAGAAGCATTAAATGAATTAGGCATTGAAAGATACTGTTGTAGGAGAATGTTTTTATCTCATAAAGATTACTTAAAAGAAATAATGAAATACAAAAAATAAAAAAAAAGTGTTTTTCTTGATTAAAAAAATAAGCATAAAAAAAATAAAAAACTCAAAAAAACAAGAAACAGTAGAAGTAACAATTTACACTAACAAAACAAAAACAATAGCATCTGCGCCTTCTGGAACATCAGCAGGAAAACATGAAGTAAAAGCATATAATAAAAACATAAACAATTCAATAAAAGAAGCTGAAAAAGTATTAATCAAATTAATTGGAAAAAAAGAAACAAACCAGCAACAAATAGACAAATTCTTAAAAGAAAATATTAAAAGAATAGGCGGAAGCATAAGCATAGCAACATCAATAGCAATAGCAAGAGCAGGAGCAACTGCAAACAAAAAACAATTATACCAATATGTGAATAAAAAAGAAAAGTACAGCCACCCAATAATGCTTGGAAAATGCATAGGAGGAGGGGCGCATGCAAAACACTCCACAACAATACAAGAATTCCTAAGCATTCCATTAACACAAAACATGAAAAAAGCAGTAAGAATAAATAAATCAGTGCATAAAGAAACTGGATTAATACTTAAAAACTTCAAAGGGTTTCAAAAAAAATTTGACTATGAAGGGGGATGGGTAGCAGACATAACAGATGAAAATGCATTAGGAGTAGTTTCAAGTGCAATTGAAAAAGTAAGCAGGAGAACAAAAACAAATATTGCTCTTGGAATAGACGTAGCAGCAAGCGAATTTTGGGATGGAAAAAAATACAATTATAAAAAACATTCAAAAACTCCAAAACAACATTATGAACACATAAAAAATTTAATCAAAGAATATGATATTTATTACATAGAAGATGCTTTTCAAGAAGAAGACTTCAAATCATTAGCACGTTTAACAAAAGAATTTAAAGACAGAATGATATGTGGGGATGACACTTTTACAACAAACCCAACTAGATTAAAAAAAGCAATAAAATTAAAAGCAGGAAATTCAATATTAATAAAACCAAACCAAATAGGGACATTAACAGAAACATATGAGACAGTAAAACTTGCAAAAAAACACGCTTACACACCAGTGATTTCACATCGCTCTGGTGAAACCAAAGATTCTGCAATAGCAGATCTTGCTGTTGGATGGGGAATACCTTTCATCAAAATAGGCATAAGAGGAAAAGAAAGGGAAACAAAAACCAACAGAATCATAAAAATAGAAAAGGTGATAAAATGAAAAAAAAATCAACAGAAGAAGAAATGACAATAGAAAAGTCATTAGTTCCCCTGGAAAAATACTTAGAAGCAGGAGTGCATATTGGCTCAAAATATAAGTCAGGACAAATGAGAAAATTCATATACAAAATAAGAAATGACGGGCTATGCATACTAAACATAAATGAACTAAACAAAAGAATAACAATAGTAGCAAAATTCCTAGCACAATATGAACCATCAGACATACTAGTAGTAGCAGGAAGAAACTATTCACAAAAACCAGTAAAAGTATTTGCAGAAACAATAGGCGCAAAATATATAATAGGAAGGTTTGTACCTGGAACATTAACAAACCCTACAAATGAAAATTTTATAGAACCAAAAATTTTATTCACCGCAGACCCTCCTGTAGACAGACAAGCAATAAAAGAAGCAGTAAAAGCAAAAATACCAGTAATTTCATTATGTGATACAAGCAACCTAACAAAAAATATTGACTTAGTAATCCCCTGCAACAACAAAGGAAAAAAATCAATAGCATTGATTTACTGGATAATAGCAAGAGAATATTTAAAAATAAGAGGGGTAATTGAATCAGACAAACAATTTGAAAAAACACCAGCTGATTTTGAAACAAAAATAAAAAGAAAACCAACAAGAACAGAAACAGACTCCTTTAGAAGAAATTCCAGAGGAACACAAAGAAAAGAAAGAAAATAAAAAAACCTTCTCTTTTTTTTATTTTTATTAATAATATCCTTAGTTTTAAAAAAACAAAGAGATTAAATAACAAATGATAGAATATGAAAAAATTAATCCATAAACATGTTTTAAAAAATGCTTATGAACATAAAGGAACAGCATCAGCAGGAGCAGTAATAAACAGAGTCCTTGGAGAAAAACCAGAATTAAAAAAAAATATGAAAGAACTAGGGCAAAAAATAAAAAAAGAAATACAAGAAGTAAACAAACTAAAAATTGAAGATATAACTAAAGAATTAAAAGAAAAACACCCCGAACTGCTTGAAAAAAAAGATGAAGAAAGACACGACTTACCTGAATTACCAGGTGACACCTCAAAAGTAGTAATGAGAATGGCACCAAACCCAAACGGCCCACTTCATTTAGGACATGCAAGACAAGCACTTCTAAACTGGTTTTACGTAAAAAAATACAATGGAAAATACATCCTAAGATTTGATGACACTGACCCTAAAAACAAAATACCAATGAAAGAAGCATATGAATGGATAATAGAAGATTTAAAATGGCTTGGAATAACACCAGATGAAGTACTATATGCTTCAAACAGATTAAATATTTACTACGATTATGCAGAACAATTAATAAAAATGGGAAAAGCATACATCTGCACATGCAAACCAGAAGAATTCAGGGAATTAAAAAATAAAGGACAAGCATGCCCATGCAGAGAACTACCTGAAAAAGAGCAATTAAAAAGATGGAAAAAGATGTTCACAGAATACAAAGAAGGAGAAGCAGTATACAGAGTAAAAACAGATTTAAAAGCACCAAATCCAGCATTAAGAGACTGGCCCGGTTTCAGAATAATAGAAAACAACAATCACCCAAGAAACAAAAAAACAAGAGTTTGGCCCCTTCTAAATTTTAACTCCTCAATAGACGACCACCTAACAGGAATAACCCACATAATAAGAGGAAGAGACCTTGACTTCACAGAACACCAGCAAAAATATTTATACAAACACTTCAAATGGAAATACCCAAAAACAATAACAACAGGAAAACTAAACCTTGAAGGAGCAATACTCAGCTCATCAGAGATAAAAAAAGGAATAAAAGAAGGAAAATATAAAGGATGGAACGATGAAAAACTAGGCACATTAAAAGCACTAAAAAAGAAAGGAATAAAACCAGAAACAATAAAACAATTAATATGGGATTTAGGTGTAAGAAAAAACAATGCAACAATAACATGGGCAAACATAAAAGCAGCACAAAAAAAAGCAGAAAAAAACAAGACATACAAAGAATAAACCTTTATAAACCAATTAATTCAAAAAAATAAATACTCATTCTAAAAAAAAAACCAATGAGTTTTAAGCAGTTAAAAAAAACTGCGATGAAAAAGGAGGAAATAAAAATAAAATCGCAATTAAAAATTGCCCAATTTTATTTCCAAAAAAAAAGGAGTGAAAATAAAATGGCAAGTCCATATGTAAAATTTGAAATACCAAAAGAAATAATAGAACAAACATACCAAGCAATAGAAAAAACAAGAGGCAGTGGAAAATTAAAAAAAGGAGTAAATGAAGCAACAAAAGCAATAGAAAGAGCAACAGCAAAACTAATTGTAATAGCAGAAGATGTAACACCCCCTGAAATAGTAGCATACTTACCAGTATTATGCGAAGAAAAAAAAATACCTTACACATTCCTACCAACAAAAAAAGAACTAGGAAAAGCAGCAGGAATAAAAGTAGGAACAACAGCAATAGCAATAACAGAAGAAGGAAATGCAAAAGAATTAATAAATAACATAATTAAAAAAGTAGAAGAATTAAAAAAATAAACAAGAGGATGAATAAAAAATGGCAGACGACGCAGTACCAGCACAAGTAATGGAAATAATAGGAAAAACAGGAGTCCATGGTGAAATCTGGCAAGTAATGGTTAAAATCTTAGAAGGAAGAGACAAAGGAAGAATAATAAGAAGAAATGTAAAAGGACCAATAAGAAAAGACGACTTGCTAATGCTAATAGACACTGAAACAGAAGCAAAATCAATAAGAGGACGCTAAAAAAACAGATAGGTGAAAAAAATGAAATTAATCCAATCGCAATCTTTAAAAGATTGCTCAAGGCTTTTAATTCCTAACAGAATTAAAATCGCAACAAAAAAAAAGTTGCTCAAAATTTCATTTTTTCAATATAAAAAAAAGGAGTGAAAATAAAAAATGAAATGCTCATTTTGTAAACAAGAAATACCAAAAGGAAAAGGAAAATTATACGTATTAAAAGACGGCACAAGATACTACTTTTGCTCAAGCAAATGCCAAAATAATATGCTTAAACTAAAAAGAAAACCAAGAAAAGTAAAATGGATAACAAAAAAGAAAAAAGAGGAAAAAAAATGAATAATTTAATATTCTTAGGAAGACCAGGTTCAGGAAAAGGAACATACTCCACAAAAGTAGCAAAAGAATTAAACATACCACATATCTCCACAGGAGATATCTTCAGAGAAAATATTAAAAAACAAACAGAACTAGGAAAACAAGTACAACAATTAGTAAAAGAAGGAAAACTAGTTCCAGATGAAATAGTAAACAAGATAGCAAAAAAAAGATTAGAAGAACCAGATTGCCAAAATGGATTTATACTAGATGGATACCCAAGAACAATACAACAAGCAAAAACACTTGAAGAATACAAAAAAATAGACAAAGTGCTTAACATAGACGTCCCAGAAGAAGTGATTATAAGAAGAATAACAACAAGAAGAGTATGCAAAAACTGCGGAGAGGTGTACAACATCTTAACATTAAAACCAAAACAAGAAGGAATCTGCGATAAATGCGGAGGAGAACTTTACCAAAGAGCAGATGACACAGAAGAAGCAGTAAAAATAAGATTAAAAGAATACGAAGAATTAACACAACCATTAATAAAATACTACAAAAATAAAAACATATTAAAAACAGTAAAATGGGAAAAAGCATTAATCCCAGAAGGACAAATAGACATTCCAATACAAACAATGCTTGAAAAAATACTTGAAATTTTAAAACAATAAAAAAACAACAAAAAAAATACAAAAAAGGAATATCCTCCGGCTTAAGAACAAAAAAAAACCAAGCTGAGGAACTAATTAAAAAAAAAAGTGAAAAACAAAATGAGTTTAAGATCACCAATAGTAGCAGTACTAGGACATGTAGACCACGGAAAAACAACCCTACTTGATAAAATAAGAGGAACAACAATTGCTTCAAAAGAAGCAGGAGCAATAACCCAACATGTAGGAGCTTCATTCATACCAACAGAAGTAATAAAAGAACAATGCAAAGAACTTCTAAAAAAGTATGGAATAAAATTGACAATACCAGGATTATTATTTATAGACACACCTGGACATGAAGCATTCACAAATCTAAGAAAAAGAGGAGGCTCAATAGCAGATATTGCAGTAGTTGTAATAGATATAAATCAAGGAATACAACCACAAACAAAAGAAGCAATAGAAATACTAAAAATAAACAAAGTCCCCTTCATAATAGCAGCAAACAAAATAGATTTACTAAATGGCTGGGAAATACACCCAAATACAAGTTCAATAAACACAATAAATTCACAAAGAGATTTTGTAAAAGAATTACTTGAACAAAAAATATACCAAATAGTAGGACAACTAGCAGAATTAGGGATAAATTCAGAAAGATACGACAGAATAACAGATAGAACAAAAGAAGTAATGATAATCCCCCTCTCCTCAAAAACAGGAGAAGGAATACAAGAATTATTAATAACTCTGGCAGGATTATCTGAAAAATACATGCTAAAAAAATTAAATGTAGATAAAGAAAAACAAGCAAAAGGAACAATACTCGAAGTAAAAGAAACAACAGGATTAGGTACAACAATAGATGTAATAATTTATGAAGGAAAAATAAAACAAGGAGATATGATAACCTTAGTAGGAAAAAAAGGAGCATTCACTACAAAAACAAGAGCATTATTAAAACCAGCTCCATTAGAAGAAATAAGAGACACTGGAAAAAAATTCAAATCAGTAAAAGAAGCACATGCAGCAGTAGGATTAAAAATATCTGCCCCTGGATTAGAAGAAGCAATAGCAGGCTCACCAATAATAGTTGCAAAAAACATTGAAAAAGCCTTAGAAGAAGTAAAAAAAGAAGTAGAAAAAATAGAAATAAAAACAAACGAAGAAGGAGTAATAATAAAAACAGATGCTCTTGGCTCATTAGAAGCAATTGAAAAATTATTCAGACAAAAAGAGATACCTATAAAAAAAGCAGAAGTAGGAGTAGTAAATAAAAAAGATTTAACAGAAGCAGAAACAATAAAAAAACAAAACAGGTATTATGGAGTAATTTTTGCATTTAATACAAAAGTACCTGAAGACATAAAACAAGAAGCAAACAAAAATAAAATAAAAATATTTGAATCAAAAGTAATTTACAAATTAGAAGAAGATTATAAAGAATGGATAAAAGAAGAAAAGAAAAAAGACAAAGAAGAACAATTAAATCAATACATATACCCCGCAAAACTAAAAATTTTACCAGGACATATATTTAGAATAAGCAAACCAGCAGTAGTGGGTGTAGAAATATTAGCAGGCATAATAAAATCAAACTATCCTTTAATGAATATACATGGAGAAAAAATAGGCAAAATAAAAAGCATTCAAAAAGAAAATCAAAAATTAGATAAAGCAGAAAAAACAGATAAAGTAGCAATATCAATAGAAGGAGCAGTTGTAGGAAAAAATATTGAAGAAAAAGAAGTATTATTCACAGCAATGCCGAGAGAACAAATATATGAAATAGAAAACAAAATAGAGGATAAAGAACTAATAAAAGAAATAAAAAACATAAAAGAAAAAAGATAAATGGAGGAGTAATACAATGAAAGTTGTAATATCAGAACCAAAAACAGGAAAAAGCTATCAGATAGAAATAGATGAAAAAAAAAGCAAAGCACTATACGGCTCAAAAATAAACGAAGAAGTAGATGGAGCAATAATAGGACTAACAGGGTATAAACTTGAAGTAAGAGGAGGGACAGATAAAGACGGATTCCCAATGAGAAAAGATGTATATGGCACAGAAAGAAAAAGAATACTGATAGCATCAGGACCAGGATTTAGAAAAAAAACAAAAGGAGAAAGAAAAAGAAAAGGAGTAAGAGGAAACACAATATCTGAATTCATAGAACAAATAAACTTAAAAATAACAAAACAAGGACAAAAAAAAATAGAAGAAATAATTGGAAAAAAAGAAGAAAAAAAAGGTGAGTAAAAATTAAAAAAATAAAACAATCTGAAATAAACATAGGAGTAGTAGGGCACGTAGATCATGGAAAAACAACTCTTGTAAAAGCATTAACAGGAGACTGGGCAGACAGGCACTCTGAAGAGATAAAAAGGGGAATAACAATTAGACTGGGCTACGCAGATGCTTCAGTTTATTATTGTGAAAAATGTAAAAAATACTCACCAACAGAAAAATGCAAATGTGGCGGAAAAGCAAAATTAAAAAGAAAAATTTCATTTGTAGACTGCCCAGGACACGAAACGTTAATGGCAGTAACAATGAGCGGTGCTTCATTAATGGATGGAGCAATACTTATAATAGCAGCAAATGAAAAATGCCCACAGCAGCAAACAAAGGAACATTTACAAGCATTGAATTTATCAGGAATAAAAAAGATTATAATAGTGCAAAATAAGATAGATACGGTAACAAAAGAAGAAGCTGAAAAAAATTACAAACAAATAAAAGAATTCTTAAAAGGAAGTATAGCAGAAAAAGCACCAATAATACCAGTAGCATCTAATTATGGCATAAATATAAATTATTTACTGGAAACAATTGAAAAAGTGATTCCAACACCAAAAAGAGATGAAACAAAAAATCCAAAAATGCTGATAGCCCGTTCATTTGATATAAATAAGCCAAATTCAAAGATAAAAGAATTAAAAGGAGGAGTCATAGGTGGCTCAATAGTGGAAGGAAAACTCAAAGTAGGAGATGAAATAGAAATATCCCCAGGAATAAAAATTGGAAAAAATTATTCTACACTTAAAACAAAAATAATAAGCTTATCAACAAAAGAAGGGCAAATCAAAGAAGCACACGCAGGAGGATTAATAGGAGTAGGGACTTCACTTGACCCCTCATTAACAAAAGGAGATAATTTAATAGGAAACATTATTGAATTAAAAGGAAAAGCAACAAAATCAAAAGAAGAAATAGTAATAAAGACACATTTATTTGAAAAATTTAAAAAAGAACAATTGAAAAAAGATGAATTAATTGTAATAAATGCAGGAACAGCAACAGTTATAGGAACAGTGATAAAAATTACAAAAAAAGAAGCACATATAAAATTAAGAAAACCAATCTGTTTCAAAAAAGGAGAAAGAGTAGGAATCTCAAGAAAAATAAGAAGATGGGAATTAATAGGATATGGAGAACTACTAAAATGAAAGTAATAATAGACACAAACGCATTTGCAATGATAGAACAATTCAAAATAGATTTACTAAATGAAATAAAAAAAGAAATACCCAACGCAGAGATAATAACAATAAAACAGGTAATAAATGAACTAAAAAATATAAAAGACAAAAAAGCAGCAAAATATGCATTAAGCTTAATAGAAAAAGAAAAGATAAAAATATATGAAGAACCAGGGAAAACAGATGACGCAATATTAACTTTTGCATTAAAACAAAAAGCATGTGTAGCAACAAATGACAAAGAACTAAAAAAGAGATGCATTGAAAAAAAAATACCAATAATTTATATGAGAAAAAAACAAAAAATAGAAACAAAGGGATTAAAATGAATTATAAAAAATTAACATGGGGAAAAGAAGATGAAATAAATGTAATCATAGAAATACCAAAAGGAAGTAGCAATAAATATGAATATGATAAAGAATTAGAAACTTTTAAACTAGATAGAACAATGCACTCTGCAGTATTTTACCCATTTGATTATGGTTTTATACCAAACACAAAAGCAGATGATGGAGATGACTTAGATGCAATTGTTTTAATAGAAAAACCAACATTTACAGGATGCTTAATAAAAACAAGAGTAATAGGAGCACTTGAAATGGAAGATGAAAAGGGAGAAGATTATAAGATAATAACAGTCCCAATAGAAAAAGTAGAACCAAGAAAAACAGAAATAAGAGACATAAAAGATTTAAGCAAACATGAAAAAAAAGAGATAGAAGAGTTTATGGAACATTATAAAGATTTAGAACCACATAAATGGGTTAAAATAATTGGTTTTAAAACAAAACAAGAAGCAATTGAAATTATCAAAAAAAGCATAAAGGAGTGAAAAATAAATGTATGAATTAATCACAATAAAAGACACAATAAAAATACCTCCAAAATTATTTTCAGAATCCCTTGAAAAATCAGCAGTAAAAGCACTAAGAGAAAGATATGAAGGAAAAATAAAACAAGATTTTGGAGTAATAATAACAGCAATAAACCCAAGAGAAATAACAGATGGAAAAATAATACCAGGAGAAGGAGGAACTTACCACAAAATAACATTTGACTTACTAACATTCAAACCAAAACCACATGAAATAATAAAAGGAAAAGTATCAGAATTAACAGAATTCGGTGCATTCATAAGATTCGGCCCAATTGATGGATTAGTGCATGTATCACAAATAACAGATGACTACATGAGCTTAAATAGTAAAACACAAGCACTAACAGGCAAAGAATCTAAAAAAATAATCAAAAAAGATGATGAAGTAACAGCAAGAATAATAGCAATTTCATTAAAAAATAACATAACAGAAAGCAAAATAAACTTAACAATGAGACAAGAAGGATTAGGAAAAGAAGAATGGATAAAACTAAAAAACAAAAAAAAGAGAACAAAGGCAAAAAAAACATCAAACAAAAAAAAGAAATAAAAAAAATAAGAGGAGATTAAATGGTTGAAAAAGCATGCGAAAGATGCAGATTAATAGTAGAAGGAGACATCTGCCCAATTTGTAAAGATTCAAAATTAACAACAAACTGGAAAGGCTCAACGCAAATAATAAACCCAGAAAAATCAGAAATAGCAAAATTGATGGGGATAACAATGCCTGGAAAATATGCAATAAGAATAGGAAAATAAAAAAAAGGTGAAAATATGAAGATAGAAGTAATAGAAGAAAAAGAAAATAAATTACTAAATAGAAAAGAAATAAAAGCAACAATAACAGGATTTGAAAAAACACCAAAAAGAGAAGAAGTAAGAAGCCAACTAGCAGCAAAATTAGGCGCAGATGAAAAAAAACTTCTTTTAGATGAAATAAAACAAGAATATGGAAAAAAACAAGCAACAGCTTATGTAAAAGTATATGAAAACGAAGAAGGATTACAAAAATATGAACCAAAGTATAAAATCAAAAGAAACAGCTTACTAAAAAAAGAAAAACAAGAAAAAGAAGAAACTAAAGTAAAAAAGGAGTGAAAAAAACATGTCAAAAAAAGACGCTTATGAAATAAAAGATGGAAAAATAAACAGAAAAAAACAAAGTTGCCCAAAATGTGGAGAGGGAGTATTCCTAGCAGAACACAAAGACAGATTCCACTGTGGTAAATGTGGGTACACAAGGTGGAAAAATTAAATGCTAAAGTCAATAATATTATACATAATAATGTTAGCATTGACAATAAACCCAATAAAAAACAAAAAAAAAATAATTAACAAAATAGGATTCAAGAAAATAAACGCAATAAAAGAAACAAAATATGCCTTATCAACCCTACTTCTACTGCTTATAACCTCAGCAATAATAAGCGCAATATTCCTACATTTTGGATTTGAAAAAGACGCAGGCATTACCTCAAAATTAATAAAACAAATACCCCTATGGCAAGTTTTAATAATTATAATAATTGGTTCAATAACAGAAGAAATTTTCTTCAGAGGGTACATACAAAGAAAAACAAACTTACTTACAGCCTCTTTTATTTTCTCTTACTTTCACATAATCTACGGCTCAATAACAGAAGTAACAGGAGCCTTTTTTTTAGGATTAATTCTTGGATACGCCTACGAAAAAAGAAAAAATTTATACTCCCCAATACTTGCACACTTCCTTTATGATATAATAACAATCACCCTAATTTACTTAATATAAAAAAAGATGAATAAAAATGAATTACTTAGGAATTGAAAGCACAGCACATACCTTTGGAATAGGAATAATAACAGACAAAGGAAAAATCCTCGCAAATGAAAAAAGCATGTACAAAACACAACAGGGAAAAGGAATAATACCAACAGAAGCAGCATTACATCATAAAAAACAAGCACCAGTGATACTAAAAAAAGCCATTGAAACAGCAAACTTGAACTTAAAAGACATTGATAAAATAGCAGTTGCAATAGGCCCAGGCATACCTCCAACTCTTTGGGAGGGAATTAATTTTGCAAAAAAAATAGCAATAGATTTAAAAAAACCATTAATTGGGGTTAATCACTGCATTGCACATATTGAAATTGGAAAATTGACAGGAAAACTAAAAGACCCACTAACATTATACACCTCAGGGGGCAATACTCAAATAACAGCAAAAGTAAAAGGAAAATATAGAATTTTCGGAGAAACACTGGATATAGGTATTGGAAACGCGATTGATAAATTTGCAAGAAAAAAAGGACTTGAAATGCCAGGAGGTCCAAAAATAGAAAAGTTAGCATTAAAAGGAAAAAAATTCATCGAACTGCCTTACACAATTAAAGGAATGGACCTAGCTTTTTCAGGAATAGTAACTTCAGCTTCAAAAAAACAAGCCAAACTTGAAGACTTAAGTTATTCTTTTCAAGAAACAATCTTTGCAATGTTAACAGAAGTGACAGAAAGAGCATTAGCACATACTGAAAAAAAAGAAGTACTTTTAGCAGGGGGGGTAGCACAAAACAAAAGATTACAAGAGATGATAAAAAAAATGAGCAAAGAACATAAAGCAAAATTTCACGTGCCCCCTGCAAAATTATGTGGGGATAATGGAACAATGATAGCATGGGCAGGAGTAATTAAAGAAAAAAAAGAAAAAATTGAAGCAAAACCAAGATGGAGAACAGATGAAGTAGATTTATAAAAAAAAGAGGAGTAAAAAAAGATTATGAAAACAAATGAAAAAATAATAATTTTAATGGCAATAGCAATCACATTAATAATTTTAAGTAATTTTATTACTCTTCCAAACCAAAATAAATTAAATATTAAAATAATTAATCAAAAAGCAGTTAAATTAAATACTGAAAATGCAGGAGAATGTTTATACAAATTAAATATTACAATCCTTAACGAAGGAAAAAAAATAAAAGATGCTACTATTAAAATAAAATTAATTAAAAATAAAGAGGTTGTAGAAGAGGATGGTTTTCAAACAGGAGAAATAGACGTATTAGAAACAAGAAACTTTCAAAGAAATTACACAAGAAATTGTAATTATTTAGATAACTTTAACATTTCTTTTTCAAAATAAATCCTCTTTAGTTAAAACAAGCACATCCTCAAAACCATGTTCTTTAACATAACCATACCAATAAACAACAGCCCCTGGCCCATATAAATCCAAATAAGGTTTTAATTGATTTCTATAATTTTTTCTTATCTCAGGAACATCTCCAAAACTAGACTTACTCTCAACCCAATTAATCTTCCTGCCTTTAATTTTAATCTGCTTCTTTAATAAAAAATCAGGCGTCTTCGCCCTTCCTAAGGCAATACTATCTTTTTCAGTTTCAAAACCAACCCTTTTACTCTTCAACCAAATTGCAATTTCATTTTCAGCACTACTTCCATTCCTCGCCTGTGATTCAGAAGAAGCAGGAGAATAAACAAAATCTTTTTCAATAGCCTTTTTAATCTCCCTTTCAATCCTTTTATCATTAAACAAACTTGGTTTCTTTAATGCACTTTTTAAAAACTTCTTAGAATAACCTGCTTCCTGTAAAATAAAATTAGCCATTAAAACAGGAGGAAAATTATATTTCTTAGCTAACTGAAGAATAGTCCTACCCTCTCTCCAAAACTTAAATAATTTCCTAGAATCTTTTTTAATAATATAATAATTCTTCAAAGTACTACGAGTAACCTTCTTAGCCAAAATATTAAAAAGCATATTAAAAGGAAAACCCATTTTATTATGCATCAATTCAACATCCCTAGGAGAATTCAAACGAGCATAAATAAAATCATACTCATCCTTAGATAAAACAACCATAATAAACTTAAACAACCAAAAGTATAATAAACAATATGTTAATTTACAAAGGGGCAGAAGCAGACATAAACAAAAAACATTATTTAGGATTCGAAGTAATTGAAAAAAAAAGAAATAAAAAAAAATACAGAATAAAAGAAATAGATGAAAAAATAAGAAAACAAAGAACAAAACAAGAAGCAAACATGCTTGTAAAGACAAAAAAAATAATAAAAACCCCTTTAGTGTTTGATGTTGATTTACAAAAAACAAGCATAACAATGGAGTATATAAAAGGACAAAAAGCAAAAGATTTATTTTTAAAAGAAAAAAAATTAAACTTAATACAAGAAATAGGTAAGGAAATTAAAAAATTACATAATAAAAACATAATTCATGGGGACCTGACAACCTCAAATATTATAATCAAACAAAACAATATTTATTTTATTGATTTTGGATTAAGTTTTAACTCAAATAAAACAGAAGATAAAGCAGTTGACTTACTTAATTTTAAAAAAATGCTAAAATCAACACACTTTAATCAATTTACAAAACTTTGGGAATTATTCAAAAAAGGGTATAATGATAAACAAGTATTTGAAAAATTAAATGAAATAGAAAAAAGAGCAAGATATGCTTGAATTAAAAAGATAAACCTTAAAAAATTAAAAAGATAAACCTTTATAAACAATTTAAACTAATAAATAATCGCTGATTATAAAAAAAAAGAAAAAAAAATGTTTTCTAATTCAGCAAAAAAACAACAATGAGGACAAGCATTAAAACAAGCTTGAACCTGGCGTTGTTAAAAAAAAGAGGATAATTGATAAAAATTATTCTTAAAAAGGTGAAAATAAAATGGCAAGAATGCATAGTAGAAGAAAAGGGAAATCAGGCTCAAATCATCCTATAAAAAAAATAAACCCAGAATGGGTTCAATACTCAAAAGAAGAAATAAAAGAAATAATCATAAAAATGCATAAAGAAGGAAAACCAATGTCTCAAATAGGAATAATACTAAGAGACCAATATGGAATTCCTTCTGTAAAAGCACTAATTGGAAAATCAATAAAACAAATATTATCTGAAGAAGAGTTACTTTCAAAATGGCCAGAGGATTTAATGAACCTAATGAAAAAAGCAGTTAGATTAAGAAAACATTTAGAAGAAAACAAAATGGATAAACATAATAAAAGAGCACTGCAATTAACTGAATCAAAAATAAAAAGATTAGTTAAATACTACAAATCAGTTAAAGTAATTGAAAAAACATGGTATTACAAACCAAAAGAAGCAGCTTTATTAATTAGAGAATGATGGTGATTAAATGGTTAAAAAAATAAAAAAGAAAAGAAAAACAACAGACACTTGGAAGAAAAAACAATGGTATACAATCAAGAGCCCAAAAGAATGGGAAGAAAAAGAAATAGCAGAAACCCCTTCAAATGATGACAAAAAAATATTAAACAGAATAATAAAAATACCCTTAAGAGAAGTAACAGGTAACATAAAACATCAATTTATTAAAATTCATTTTAGAGTAAATGAAATAAAAGGATTAACAGCTTACACTGAATTAGAGGGATTTGAAATAATAAGAGAAGCATTAAAAAGAAACGTAAGAAGACACAGGAGTGTAATAAGAACAATTCAAAATATTAAAACAAAAGACAACAAACAAATAAGGATAACCGCTTACTGTTTCACAACAAGAAAAGTAGACACTACAAAAAAAGATGCAATAAGAAAATTAATGGCAGAAAAAATACAAAGATTAAGCAAAGAAACACTTGACTCAGTTGTGAGAAAATGCTTATTTGGGCAAGTAGCATCAGAGATAGCAAAAGAAAGTAAAAAGATAAGCCCAATTAAGAGAATTGAAATAACAAAAGGAAAAATAATCAGGGAAAACAAATGATTGATATCCAATACTCTCTTCCATTGTTTATTGTTTTAATCAGTTTAGAAAGCAGTTCATTAAACATGGAGGGAGCAATTTCTGCTTTGTTAATGGCATACCTCATACTATTAACTCAAAATGTATGGTGGTTCTTTTACTTACTTAGTTTTTTTATAATAGCTATGCTTGGAACAAAATATGGAGAAAAAAAGAAAGAAAAGAAAAAATTAATACAACAAATAAGAGGCTCAAAAAATGTAATGGCAAACGGGGGCATAGCATTATTAATGGCGCTTTTAGGAGGGACTTATGCAGTATATGGGTTTGTAGGTGCTCTTGCAGCAGCAACAGCAGATACAACAGCATCAGAAATAGGTGTTCTTTCAAAAACAAAACCAGTAATGATAACAACCTTAAAACCTGCAAAAGCAGGGGTAAATGGAGCAGTGTCTTTAAAAGGAACAGTAGCAGCAACAATAGCCGCATTTACAATGGGTTTGATTGCTTTAACAATTTGCAATGATTTGAACATAATTTGGATAGCAACAGTATCAGGTGTTATTGGACAATTTGCAGATTCAGTAATAGGTGCAATATTTGAAAATAAGGGTTATTGGGGTAACTCAATAACAAACATGTTCGCAACAACAGTTGGTGCAATAACTGCTTTATTATTAACATTATTAATTTAAGCAAAGAAAAAGTTTTAAAAATAATAAAAATGACAAAAAACAACACACGTAATAAAAAAAAACTAAAAAAAATAATAAAAGCTAACCCAAAGAAAAAACTTAAAAATTAAAAAAAAGAACAATAAATAAACAAAATCAAAAATAAATAGTCCCGTAGTCTAGTGGTCAAGGATGATGGGTTTTGGTCCCATTGACAGCGGTTCGAATACGCGATGGAAAGATTTTCATCAGTCTTTTCGTCGTAACGAAAATCCGCTCGGGACTACTAAAACTACCCCTCTTATTTTTAAAAAGAAAAATAAATTAACACACACTTAAAAAATACTAAAAACTACTTGTTGCTAATTGCATTCCCTTATCTGAAATATCAACTAAATATTTTGACATTGGAAAACGAGTTGCTATCATTTTACGAACCATTAATGTTTGATTTAAAGAATCCTGCCCAGGATTAAAAAATAAGTCAATAACTCCATCTAAAACAAATGGCTCAACTCCATATTCAGTTAAGTTATTTGCAGAGCCAGTTGTGGAAGAAGATGAATTGATGCTCTCACCAACAAACAAAGTAGTACATCCTTTTTGTTTTAAAGAACGTGAAATGTAATATAATAAAGTTCTAAATTTTGATTTGTTATTAATAGATTGAGCTAATGGAGCTAAGCTATCAAATACTATTCTTTTTGCACCAATTTGAGAAATAACTTTGTCTAATTGAAGAATTATTTCAGAATGAAGAGACCTTAATTCAAACTTATCAAATTCAATAGGATCATAAGAAGAAAAAAGTAATTTATTTTGCTTTTGTAAACTGACAATATCCCAACCAAATCTTTCAGAATACCATTGGAAATCTTTTTCATAAGCCTCAACACTAATCATAAAACCAGGTTCGTTATACAACTTAACTCCATTATATAAAAATTGAGTTGCAAAAATACTTTTACCAGCACCAGGTGGCCCAGTAAGCAAAATAGACGAGGGGCTTGGAAAACCCCCTTCAATCAAACTATCTAAACCAGGAATTCCTGTTTTAATTCTTTCCATAAATTAAATTAAACGAAAAAAAGGTTTAAAAAACAATGTATCACAAAAATTAGTCAAGTAATTTTTTAACAATTGAAGCATAAGCAGGCCTTGTGATAAATACTCCTACAATAACTCCAATAATTGTAGTAATGGCAAATCCTTTCAAGATACCTAAACCCATAAATAACAAAGGAGCCATAGCAAATGTTAAGGCACCGGCAGACATGAAAACAATGGCAAATGCTTTTTTAATTTTAGAAGCCAAGCTTGCAAGTTTTTCTTCTTCAGTTTCTTTTCTTAGGACTTCATCAACAATAACAATTTGATCATCAATACCTGAACCAATAGCAGCAATAATACCTGCAACAGAAGGCAAGTCCATTTGCCAACCTATTAGAGTAGAAATCCCTAAAATCATTGTAACTTCAAAAACAAGTGTAGTCATAATAGGAAGGGTAATCTTAATTTTCTTGTACCTGACAGATAATGAAAAAGCAACAACAAACATTGCAATTATTCCAGCATAAAAACTGTATCTTAAAAATTCGCTTCCTAAGGTAGGTGAAATTGTTGAAACACTACCAACACTAACACTAATAGGGAGTTTGCCTGATTTTAATAGGATAACTACTCTATTTAGCTCTTCTGATGCTTGTTGTTGTGTTTGAGCAGAGCCAGTAATAGAAGGGCGTGTAACAGGTGTTCCTGCTGCAATACCCGGTGTAATATGCACTATGTTTTCTAAATTTAAAGCATTTGCAATCCAGTATTTTCCAACTTTTTCTTTTTCAACTACTTTTAAAGAATTTGCTTTTAGAAGATTAATGGATTCATTTGAATAATTTCCTTTTGGAATAATAACTTCTTTTCCTTTTATTTTTTGAATAATTGAATCATCAATCTTGTTAGTTACAATTAAACTAAGTCCTGAATTATTGACAAGTTCGTCGATTGGAATCATATCAGAAGATAAATCTAAATCACTTGGCACATTTTTTTCATCATTATATAATTCATTAGGTATTATGACAACTGCTCCCTGTGGCCTGTCAATGAACATATAAAGCAGTTCAGGGCATGTGTCCGCATTTGGGGTACTACATTGTCCAAGTAATGCTTGTGAAAATTCTTCAGATGCTTTTGAAGTTATTAAAAAAGGAACAGTCCACCTATAACCATAATCACTAGGACGAAAACCATAACCCTGTTGAGGGTCAGTTATAACAGAAACAATATCCTCTCCTTTAAGTATAGTTTTTCCTTGGTATAGAGTTTCAAATTTACCTTGTTGCCCTAATAATGATTGAATTTGATTAATAGCAGCTGGGTCAGTTTCAGCTATTTCAACAATGATATAAGAAACAGGATCCCCCCATGGCTTAACAGAAACATCTTTTAAACCAAAGTTGTTGATTCTATTTTGCAGAACAGTTACTATTGTCTGCGAATCAATTGTTTCATTGGTTGTTTTATCTAAATTAATTTGAATTAATGTTCCTCCTTTAAAGTCCATTCCATAATCTAATCCTTTAAGAGTAAGAGGTAACACTCCTAAAACTATGAAAGCTACAAATGCGAAAACAACTTTTTTATCTTTAAAAATACTACTATTCATTTTTTACCACTTTTCTCCCTTTTTTCCATCAACCATAAAACTAAAACAACATTAGTAAACCAAGTTGCTATAATATCAGCAGCTAATCCAATAACCATCATTAGAGAAATATTAAACAAGACAGTAATATTAGCATAATAAGAAACAATCAGCAAGCTAAGCATTGTGAAAAATGCAGTTAGAGTCATTGTTAATCCTGTTTTTAATGCTCCATCTAATCTTTCAAATTTGTTTCCTGATTTTCTTTTAATCATCCTGTCATTCAGCATAATGTCAGTATCAATTGAATAACCAATAAGCATAAGCAAAGGGGCAAAAGTGGCTAAGGTTAAGGGAATTTTAAAAACACCTAATACAGCATAACCAACAAGGACATCAAAAAAAGCAGATTGCGCAGCTGCAAAAGACAAGACAAATGTCCTAAAATAATAAAAAATTAATATAATAATAAAAATAAAAGCAAGAATTACTGCTGTTGTTGCTTGTTTTAAGAAAAAATCTCCAAGCGAAGGTCCTATGTCCTGGATTGTTAGTTGAGAAGAACTTACACCTAATTCAGTTGATAAAAAAGAAATCAAATTATTTTTAAAATCCTGTCTTGCTTTTGAAAAATAAGCATCTGCTTGATTTTTTAAATTAGGATTGGTTAAATTAATCTCGCCTGTAATTGGTTTTAAAGTTGAAATCACTTGCTGATACTGCCCATTTTTGAAATATTTTTGTGCTTTAAGTAATGTTTTTTCACCTAAAAATTCAATATAAACACTTTTTGTTGCTCCTGTAACTTGTCTTACTGATAAATCTTCAAGTTCAAAATTTTTTAGTAATTTATTCTGTAATTGCTGTGAGTTTATATCCTGATTTATTGGTGAAACAATTGAAGTTCCTCCTTTTAAATCAATTCCAAATTGAACTTGCGTTGAAAAATAAAGAGATAAAATTAAGATTATAATAGGCACTATTAGTAATAGTTTATAATGTTTTGATGTGTAAATTTTCATTAATGTCCACCTTATTGATAGATAAAAAAGGCAAAAAAACCTTGATTGATTCTGAGAAAGAAAAAATTAATACTCAGTATGGGATAATTAGCGAAGCCAACCTTAATAAATTTAATGGTAAAATAAAAACTCATATTGGAGAAAAATTACTTGCTGTTAAACCTAGTTTTTTGGATATTGTTGAAAATATGAAAATGGGTTCGCGTCCAATTTATCCTTATGATTCTGGGATAATTGGTGCAATGCTTTCAATTAAAAAAGGGACTAAAGTGCTTGAATCAGGAACAGGAAGCGGTGGAAATACAATTTACTTAGCTGAATTAGGTGCAAAAGTTGATACTTTTGAGAAAGAAAAAAGATTTTATGACATAGCTGAAAAAAATCTTAGAAAATATGATAATGTAAAAACACATTACTTAAATGTATTAGATGCAAAATTAAAAAAAGAGGAGTATGATGTTGTTTTTCTTGATTTACAGAACCCTGCGTATGCAATTGAAAAACTTAATTATGCATTAAAAGTAGGTGGTTTTGTTGGTGTTTATTCTCCTATTATGGATGATATTAAACCTGTTTGGCGTAAATTTGAAGAACTTGGATTTTTTGATATTAGAGCAATTGAACTTGGATTAAAAGAAGTAATTGTTAAAAAGTATGCACGTGTAAAAGGACTAATGGGTTTTCCTGGTTTTTTTATTTGGGCTAGGAAAGGAGAGGAATTAAAATAAAATCAGTCTTAAACTTTTTAATTGTATAAAAAGAGGTGAAGGGTTAAAATGAAGAATTTGGAAGAAATTGAAGCTGAAATAATGATGCTTAAAAATAAAATTAAAAACACTAAATCACATTTGGGTAGAATTGAACTTGAAAAAAAATTAAGCGAATTAATTGAAATGAAAAAAACAGCTAAAAACAAGAAACCATGGGAATTATAAAAAAATAAAGTCATTAAGCTTTTGATTCTTTTTTATTTCTCCATCTTATTTTTACTGCTACTCCTTTTTCAAAATCAAACATTTCTTTTTTATTAAGCAATGCTTCACCTGAAGCAAGTAATTTATTATCTTCATTTACTACTAGTACTTCTTGCCCTGGAATAATATCCTCATCAGCATCAATAACGTGCTTAGCAAAAACACTTTTTCCATCTAAAATAAAATCACTAACATCATTCCTTACTTTTACTTTAAACTGCATGTCTTTTGATTTTTCAAACAAGATAACTGCTCCTTCATGTAAAAGTATTTTAAAATCACTTGCCCTAAAAGTAGCTAGTAATTTACCTTTTTTATGAACTTCTCTTATTTTATGTGTTTTTGGCGAAACTCTTATTTTACATTGCTCATCAAAAATATTAACTCCAAACCAGTAAAGTGAAACGTCTTTTATTTTTTCAAAATTATTTTTTACTTTAGGGTATTTTGTTTCTCCTGTTGTTGAATGAGAAAAAGGGTAGCATTCGAGGATTGTTTTTGGAACTCTTCCAAAAATTTCATGTGAAAAATAATCATTTGAAGGCACGTTAGTAAGCATTTTTTCAGTTCTTTCAACGAGAGGTTGTTTTGTTGAAAATTCAGTTGAAACAAAAAAATGACTTTTAGTAAGCTTGTCTTTTTTTTCTAAGTATTTTAAACTAGTTTGACTTGTTAAGGTTTTCATTGCCTTGTATAATTCAGGATGAGCAGCTGCTCTTTGTTCAATTAATTCAAACAAAGTACCTTGCTTGATGTGCTCCTTGATTAATTTTATTTCATTAAAAGTAACATATAAGTTATGTTCTGCTAAGTCTTTGTAAGTCATTTGTTTAGGTGTTTTTCCAATGCATGCTGGGCAAGAACAAGGCAGGTGAGTCATTTCATCTAATTTTAATGTGCCTGTTTGAGTCAAGTACCTTTTGTCTTTTGCATAAAGAGCATATGCTGCTGAATCAAACAAGTCAACACCCATTGCAACTGCCATTGCAAAAAACATAGGATGCCCTGCTCCAAATAAATGAACTGGACGGTTTTCAGGAATGTTTTCTTTAACTGTTTTAATAATTTCAATTAATGAACTGTAATCATATTTTACTAAAAGTGGAACAACAGAACCAATTGGATGAATGTTAAAATTTAATTTTGACATTTCTCTGCTTGATTTTATCAACAAATCTAAATATTTTCCTCCTTGAATTGGACCGCACCATAATCTTTCATTATCAATTAATTTTTGTGACTGCTTTGCTCTTTCAATTGTTTCATTGACATTTTTTTCAATTAATTGCTTATATTGTATTTTTGTTGGAATATCTAAAATAACGCCTATATCAACTCCTATTCTTTTTTGAAAATCAATAATTTGTTCATTAGTTACATCAATATCCCCATATTCCATTAATTGAAAAGCACCTGAATCAGTCATTATTGGTTTACTATAATTAAAAAAGTTATGAACTCCTCGCGCAATTACTTCTTCTTGGTGATTTTTCCATAAAATATAAGAATTAGTGATTATTGCCTGTGCCCCAAATTTTTCCATTTCATCTGGTTTTATTAACTGCTGATTTGGATTAATCACTGGTAAAATTGTTGGTGTTTCAATTATTCCATGAGGTGTTTTTAATAAACCTATTCTTGCGCCTAAGTCTCTTGCTTTTATTTCAAAATCAGTCATATTTAATCCTCAATTTTTTTAGTGTTTTGGTAAGTATTTTTCTCTTAATTTTTTTGCATATTTTTCTTTGATGTCTATTTTGATTTCTTTGAATTTTTGTTTTGGTTTTTCAGGAGCAAAATTAGAAGCAAATTGACTTGCTTTTCTTTTTACTATTTCTTGTTTAATTTGTCTTGTTCTTTTTTTTGGTTTTAAGTTATTAACTAAACTTTTTAATTCTTCATTTTGAATAAAAAAGTAACCAAGAAGAGTTAAAGAAAGGATTAAAGAAAAAAGTGAAATAATTCCAATTATGTTAACAAAATCAACATTAGAATTGCTTGTATTAAGGGCAATTATTAAACCAGTTATTCTTGCTCCTTCTTTATTATATCCATATTTATTAAAAACTTGCCTTGATTTTTCATAATTTTCAATTGCTTTTGCTTTAAAACCTGCTTTAGCATAAGCATCTGCAGCTTTTTCGTAAGATTTTGCTTTTAGAAAATTATCTCCCCCTTTAATAAGGGATTCTGAAGCAGTAATATAATAATCACCTGCTTTTTCGTAATAAAAATTAGCTTGCTTTGCATTATTTTCTTTTACAAAACAGTCAGCTGCATGCACATATTCTCCTGCTGCTCCAAAATAACTAGGGTAAGGAGGAGCTAACCTGTCTTCAGCTAAATTTACAAAATCATAACAACTTGCAAAAACAAGCCCTGTTAAAATAAGCAAAGAAAAAATAATCTTTTTCATATAATTATTTATAAAAAAACTAGTTTATTTACTTTTTCTTTTTATTCTTCCTCTTTAATTTGGGAATTAAAGGAGGTAATTTTGCTGAGGGTGATGAAATAATAACTTGCTTAGGATAAGGTATTTCAACATCTTTTTTTGAAAATTCACTTAGAATGTTTCTTTTAGCTTCTGATTTTGCATTAAGCAAGTCTCCTTTTTTAGTATTAATCCAGAAACGAAGTTGCAAGTCAATTGAAGAGGAACCAAAATTCTGTAAAAAAACCTGCACTGGTTTTTTAGGGTTATTTAAAATTGCTCCTTTTATTTTTTCAGGGACTTTTTTCATAATTTCCATTGCTGTTTTCAAATCACTTTCGTAAGCAATGCCTACATCAACTTCGATTCTGCGTGTCGTCTTACGAGTGTAATTAACAAGAGGGTTGCTGTTAATAATTAAGTTAGGAATCATTATTACTTTATTGTCAAAGGTTCTTAATTTTGTCATCCTCAAACCAATTTCATCAACAACCCCTAAATTTCCTTGAATTTCCACGACTTCGCCGTATTTTAATGGTTTATCAAAAGCAATGAAGATACCTGCAAGAGTGTTTGAAACAACATCTTTAGCTGCAAAACCAATTGTGATACCAATAACCCCTGCTCCTGCTAAAAAACTAGTGAAAACACTTGTATAACCAAGAATAGACAAAGCAGCAAAAAAAGTTACTGTGTAAATTACATAACTAATAATATTTTCAATCATTTTATGAGTATGTTCTGATAAGTCAATTGAATCCAATTTGTCATCAATTTTTCTAATTGAAGGACGAAGAACAGCTAAAGAAATTTTCATTACAAAAAACAGAAGAATTAACTGATAATACTTATTTTCAAAAACA
>Ga0114934_10000059_pt1 | contig 55279 bp, 58 predicted proteins | sample 4SBtaG_2_FD_99695 | JGI IMG/M metagenome (GOLD analysis project Ga0114934, IMG submission 99695) | Deep subsurface microbial communities from Kolumbo volcano to uncover new lineages of life (NeLLi) - 4SBTROV10_white metaG | ecosystem: Environmental > Aquatic > Marine > Volcanic ...
GAAGAGGTAAACGAGCTCAGATTTCAAAATGTAATGCTGGGCAAGAAAATAAAAGAATTAACTGAGATGAGGAAATCGTCTGACGGATAGTAATATGAGCGCATTACTAGCAATTCTAATTGTATTCTGTATAGGTGCATTTGGAAAGCTTGCAATTGGCTTTGTTCAGGTGGCAATAAAGGTAGCGGCTCCATTCGTAGGAGCCGCTTTTGTATTTTACATGGCAATGGTAGCCTTTGGGATTGTTTAATATGAAGAGCTGGCCTTTGACCGCGGACGAAGAGAGGGCGTTGCGTGCCCACCTGAATAAAAATATAGATTTAGAAGCTCTAATCACTAAGCATTCTAAGCACGTGGAAGGCACATTGGGCGTGCAGTCTACTCACAAAGCAATATGCCCCAATAAAGAGCACAAGGGAGGAGAAGAGAGGACGCCGTCCTTTTTCTTTTCTACAGAAACAAACACATATAACTGCTTCGGTTGCCAGGTATACGGAGACGCATTTGACTTTATTAGCCTAGTTACTGGCCAGCCGGTACATATTGTTTTGGATGAGTACAAGCGAAAAGGCCCTTCTTTCTCTGATATAAAAGCACCGGCTAGACCGAAGTTCAAGGTGAGAGATGTGGGTTATAAATTAGGCATCTCATTCAGGGAATATTTGAAAGCGCTAGAGGGCGCACCATTGCATTCTGCAGAGGCAGAGTGGGTAGACAGTATGTTCCGGCGTATAGATGACAGGTTTTCGTGTCTTGAAGCAGATGATTACGAACAGGCCCTTAGTTTTGCTATGCAAATGAATATGGAATTAGAAAGGAGACAAGAATGTTATTAGCAGTCATAGGAGACATGCATTATGGTGCAAATTACAATATGGGGCACACTCACCACAGGCAGCATATTAATACCAGGTTGCTTGATTACCATGAAACATTTTTAACAACCATAGATGAAATAACCGATGCAGGAGTGACCGCACTTGTACTCACTGGTGATATATTCGAGCATCGTCGCCCTACATTAGTTCAGCAAAAGTTTTTCTCAAAGGCCCTCGCGTATGCATTTGCGTCAGGCATAAAAGACATCTATATAGTTATAGGCAACCATGATCAGCAGCGTATAAGCAGGACTAACACGCTTAGTTATTTGCAGGAGCTTAAACTAGGAAACCTACATATAGCAGACGAGCTAACGGGATTTACACTATCTCATGATGGGCAAGTATATGCAAACCTTATATTAATGCCTTATCGTGACAGAAAGTGGTATGGGGCAGATACTTATGATGAAGCACGAGCGTGCCTTAAAAAAGAATTAGATTATCACGTAAGAAGCATAGAGAATAATAGTCCCAAGATCTTAGTAGGGCATATGACCATTGAGGGCACCTTGCTTAGCGAGAGCCACCTTGATTTGAATTACGAGAATCAGCTTTATTTGCAAAAAGACATGTTCGGGGGTATAGATATTACTTTAATGGGGCATATACATGAGCCTGGCGTAATGTCCAAGGATCCTTACATAGCCTATGTAGGCTCTATGGAGAAGAGGAGTGGTCTTGAGGTAAACGACAAAGTTTACTGTATTGTTGACTTGGCCAAGGCCGAGGTCGATTTTCTCCCAGAGCCGTGCCGTAAAATATTCGATTTAAATATTGACTTCGGACACGTGGCTTTAGGTAAGGATTTGCATGACAAAATACATGACCAAATAAGCAAAACAATAGATATTGACGGCTTGCCGGGAGCAATAATAAAGATATCTCTTAGAATTTCTGCTAGCGATAGCAAGTTTTGCGACCTTAAAGAGCTAAGGTCGGAGATAATTGAACGATATAAAGTAAATAATTGTTTAGATATCATTCCTAATGTATTATCTCCTAGACAGGCAAGAGACGATAGAATTACTGAAGGGATATCAGACATTGAGGCCTTCAAGCTATTCTTAGGCAATACTATAGATGAGCCAGAAAATAGGAAGAATATAGCCGCTATGGGGATTGACATCATAAAGCAAATAGAGGGAGAACTAAATGTTGCCGATTAGTCTGCATATGAAGAACTTCCAGTCTCATATAGACTCAAAGCTGGAGTTTGACTTTAACTCTGCCCTTATAATGGGAACTAATGATGAGGACGAGAGGCTCTCAAACGGAACTGGCAAAAGTTCAATCTTAGAGGCTATAGGGTTCTGCATTCATAATCAAACTAAAAATAAAAACAAAGATGATGTCGTGCGCAGAGGAGCGGTAACTGCCTGTGTTGAGATGATGTTTTCTCACAACGACAGGGTTTTTAGAGTAGTGAGAACCCACAATGTCAAAGTATCAAAGATGGAAGTTGAGTTTGAAGAGATTTTGCCAAATGGTGAGATAATAAACAAAACTCTAGACACTAATACTCTGACTAACAAGGCCATCCAGAATACCATAGCTTCAAATTATAATGTATTTATAAGCTCTTCTTATTTTAGGCAGGGACTGGGATTTGATTTCGCTGAGGGAACATTTAGTTCTAGGCAAGAACTAATTAGTTCCTTACTTGATTTGGACAAATGGAAGGCTTATCAGGAAGAGGCAAAGAGGCAGTACAAGTTACGTTCTAAGCGGCTAGACGAACTTAAAATTGAGATAAATAAAAGAGGAATAACGCAGGAAAAGCTAGAGTCTGTTGGTACAGAGCTTGATTCTCTTAATAAAGAGAAAGCAGCGTCTGCGATTAAGAATGCAGCCTTAGTAGCCCAAATAAAAGATATTGAAAATAAGTTATCGGCCAATTCGGGAGCTGTAAAGAGCATTAGGAAATATAGGGACTTGGAGCAAGAAATAGCGTTTGTTAAGCGCAAGCTGGATACATCTAGAAACGAGATAGCTTCTTTGGCCGCTCAATCCAGCAAGTTAGATGATGATTTGGCAGAATTTAGCAGCGCTAAGAACTCCCTTTCTCTTCGTATGGCTGAGAACAAAGAGTTTCTTTCTGGCAGAGATCCAATTGATACAGATGCGATGGAGCGCCAAATTATTGAAGGAAAGGCCAAGAGATCCTCAGTATCTAAACAGGTAGATAGCCTGCTCAATGATAAAGAGTGCCTGATGTGCGGTCATAGCTGGGATGACTTAGAAGCGAAAGACGTAGAAATATCGCGTCGTAAAGAATATTTGAAAAAAATAGAGAAAATGCTCGAACAGGCATTGAGTAGTTTTGCCACCGCTAAAGACTTTTTAAATAGCACGCAGTCTGCAGAGCTTGAAAGCCACAGACTCTCAAGCGATTACGCACAAGTTTCTGAGCGTATGGAGTATTGCTACTTGCGCAAAAGCACCGTAGATTCTAACTTAGAAGGAGCCCAGGAGGCTCACAGCTCCCTTGTAAGCTCCTTGGAGCAATTAGAGGAGCGCCTTGAGGGCCTTGACGAGATAAGCGGCATAGACGATGTGGAGCCCCTAGAGAGCATGCTCACAGGCAGCCGCAAAGAGTTTGATGCCCTTAGAGAGGCGGGCGGTGACTTAGTATACAGGCTAGGTGTTTTGGCCGGGGAAAAAAATATTTTAATTGAAAGCATTGATAGCTACGGAGACCTGGATACTGAGTTAAAAGAGGCAAATGACGACGTGGCAACCCTGGGTCGCTTAACCAAGGTTTTTAGCAGAGACGGAGTCCCTGCTATAATCATAGACAATGTCATTGAGGAGCTAACTCGCACTATTAATGAGTGGTTACATGAGTTCTGCACAGAGCCTACTTATATACACTTTGTAACCCAAAAGAAAAACAATAAGGGAGACTGGCGTGAGACCCTAGATATTGAAATACATACTCCCAGTGGAGTGTGCATGTTTGAGTCTCTTAGCGGTGGAGAGAAATTTAGAGTTGGATTTGCCATCAGGCTAGCCCTAAGCACCCTTCAGGCTCGCAGAATGGGCGGAGAAATGCAGATGTTATTGCTAGACGAGGTTAGTTCTAGCCTGGACATGGCGGGCCTGGATTCCTTTCTTGGAATTATTCGTAAATTAGAAAAAGACATGAAAGTACTCGTAATCACACATGATGATAAGTTAAAAGATGAATTTGATACCGTGATTACGGTAAGAAAAAATGCTGAAGGTAGCAGAATTGAGAGATGATATGATTAATGATCTTGTTTCGGAGCACATTTTATATAACAAAGTCAAAGACTTAACTGTTGCTTTTGGAAAAAAACGATCAGCCACAAGGCCCTCTCTGGTATTTCCAATGTCAGAAGAGTGCTCTGCCTTGGTAGTTGCCAATGCTGGCAAAGCGAGGTTCCGCGCCTTATATGACATTGAAAAAAATACAATTTATCCTTCTATTAATGAAATTCATATCAATGATGGTAAAGTCGTTAACAGGCTTCCTAGGTCGGCCTATCTATCATTTGATATAGAAGGAGAGGCTGTTGATGTCTACGTATTTTCTTCAAAAAAGGTAGGATTCGTGGCAGCAGATAGCGAAGACGCAGTGGTTAGTCTATTCAGGAGTTTTTCTGATGCAGATAAGCACCCGGTACAGGATACAGGAGAGTGACTTAGAGTCTACGCTGGATGCCATTAAGAGCATAGGCTTTGTTGCTGCTTTGGACCTGGCTTACAATGGCTCAATCGGCTTAATAAAGGAAGACAAGGATAGCACTCTGGCAACTAGGTTTTTATCTTGGAGCTACAACCTGTTATTAGACTCAAGAAAGGCTAAGAGTCACAAAGGTAGAGCGAGCGATTTACTACTATTGTCTAATTTTTATAGGCAGCTAGCACACAAGGTGTACTGGGTACAGAGAAAAAGAGGGAACATTGGTTTGATTAAAGATTTCATCCAAGTTATTGACTAATGCCAATTGTAACATTAACTTTTACTCCATCTGCAGACGAGACCATCTCGGGTATTCCCAATACTGTTGAGATAGAGACAAATACTGCCGCTACTATTTATTACACTATAGATGGCAGTCTGCCCACATTGCTGTCTGAGGTCTATACAGAACCCGTAGTTCTTCCGACAAATGAGAACTCTATAGTCCTAAGCGCCATAGCTTATTTTCTGGATGGATACGGAAATATGGTCCCCAGCTCTGTTTTGAGCAAGCCTTATATGACTGACCAGTCCGACTTAGACAGAACTCGGCATTTGTTTTTTGAAGGCGTTGTTTATTCTTATCCTGGCGGAGCGGATATTCCATTCTATTATGATGAAAATGGGGATGTGTCTGTCACAATAGACATACCTGCAGACCAATTAGAATTCATTGCTTCCGACCGAGATATTGATGGAGATTATATAGGCACAGAAAACGAAGTAGAGCCGGTGCCTCCTAATGAGACGGCTACTTTAGTAGACAATGATACGCCTCTTTTTTCAACTCCAAATGCAGATACGTTCAGTCCTGAGGCTTTATACATAGAGATTGATGGCCGAGGGGGTGCGCCGGATCAGGTAGTCAAGTTAATAAATGGGCCATATATGTCCTTTAGGGATATGAGGGCATCTTATGGCGGCATAGAGTTTTATAATATACAGGGTGCAAACTACATCAGCGGTGATGCAGTCAAGCACCATTACGATCGTGACAAGGGGACACTTGTGTGCTACTATCATGACAGTAATACTAACCGCTGGGTAAAGTCTATACAGGATTTACCGGACGCAACAGACACTACGCCCAGCTCCGTAGTAAGCAATCCCTTGGTATTTAAGTGGTTCTTATACGGGCGGCACCAGTCTGTGTAAAATATACGTGATTAATGACAAAAAAGAATTCTAGTTTAACAGTTCTTAAACTAAGCGCTAGTGCTATCAAAACGTACGAAAGTTGCTCTCGAAAATATTACTATACTTATATCGATAGGCAGCCCAAGAAGGAATGGGCCCACCTAGAGCTTGGTAATTTCGTACACGATGTGCTGGAGCATTTTCACAAAAAGGCGGTTTCTGCTCCCAGAGAGCAATGGGCCAGCTTAGTAGGCGAGCTTTGTGAGAGTATATCAACAAAATATAATTTAATAGCCAAGGACGTTATTAGGGCCAGGGAAATGCTAATATGGTACTTGTCCATAGTATTTGAGCAGGGATTGCCACCTGTCTTGGCCAATGAGCAAAGTTTTAATATTCAGCTTGATGAGGGATTGGTGGTCCGCGGGTATATTGACCGAATAGATCAGCACTCCGAGGATGAGTTCGAGATAGTGGATTATAAAACGGGAAAATCTAAGTACTTAGACGACTTCCAGCTTTTAATATACGGACTTTATCTTCTCAATAAAGAGCCACATTTGGAGAGCTTTAAGGGATCCTATCTGGTCTTGGGAGAGGAAAAAGAAATATCATATAAGTTTACCAGAACAGATGTCGAGCGTTGTGTAGACAAAATAAAGCTAGTTGCCGATCGTATCCGGTCTGAAGTGAGCTGGGAGCCCAAGCCGCAGTTTCTTTGTCGTTTCTGTGATTTCAGAGCTATATGCCCTATAACTACTGATAAGAAGGCCACAGAGTGGGCCCAGCAGAGCACTCTTTAGCTTATTCCAGGGCCGGTCAAACCGGCCTTGTTAATTTTCAGGTGATAAATGTTAGATATAGTTAGTGGACAAGAAAATGGTAAGAAGTGGATTGCGGGCACGTTGCCCATGAAGCACAACATTACCTTAGAGATAGATACCAGGACGGGCAAGGGAGTGATTGACGTACTGAACTACCTCAAGGACTTTGTTGGGTACCAGGCCTCGAAAATATTTTTACCAGCACACTCTGTAGAAGACACAATACAGGAAATTTATACAATAGCAATAATTGCCATTCCAGAATATGACGCATCTAAGTGCGCGAATCTATTGACGTTTTTGCAGAACCACATACGCAATCGTATAATAAATCTTTATAAATTTGTCACTGAGCAAAGAAGGACGGCCGTGTGGGGCTACTTTAGATTTTTTAAAATAAGATGTCCGGCCTGTAAGAAGTATTTTTTAGCAGATGAGCTGTCTGATGACATGTTTTCATGCAAGACATGCGGGCATACTCGGCAGGGAGAGGAGCGGTGGAAGAAGTATCCCATATCTATAGGAGTCCTTTCTTCTAATGAGATGTTTGAATTGCCAGATGGTAGCCACACAACCATACAGGACCATTTTTCCTACGAGGATCTCGGGCACTTGGTAGGCGTAGAAGATAAAATGTCGGAAGATTCTGTATTGTCACGCTCCGCGATTTTTTCTATAATCAAAAATTATGATGAATTCACACAGGCTGTTGCTAATATGATCATAGAAGGATATAATGTGTCTGAAATAGGAAGAGAGCTAGATGTGTCTAGCGCCAAAGTCAAGGCCAGATTGAATAAATTGTCAAAAAACAAGGGTTTAAGGGAGATTTTCCTTACACATAGGTGATGCAATGCTTGCTGGAGCAGTAGTAAAAAGTATTTCTAATAATATAAATAAGTACGCTGAAAGTTTTAGGAATACTGGAGATCTTAAGTGGTTCTTGCGTTACGCGCAAGAAGCTAGTTTGTATCGAAAGTTTACCAAGGCAAAACGAGTCAAGGACGACTTTTTTGTACCTCTCAACATAGATGATTTTTTGGGATTGCTTAAAGATGCCGCTGAAGTGCCTTCTGGCGACGAAGTCCAGGACTCACTTAATCAGCTAGTTGCAAGCGCATTATTGCGTCATTATGTTGATTTTGATGGAGCGGCACCAGCGTTCAAAACATACAATATGGGGCCCATTGCTGACACCTTGTCAGATCCTTTGCTGGTGCAGGACAATGATGATTTTGACAACGTTCGCACCCTATTTTTAAACAAGGTGAGCGATCCAGACGCTGACTTATCGGACGAGATAAAAGAAGTATTTGTTAGCATAGCTCGCAACGAAGAGCAGCTCCGAAATGCAATAGACTTCGTACTAACAGTAGCTTATCTGAATGCGTATAGCTATGTGGTTTATAGCAACCCCATACTCACCGTGCTGGACCCCGATCAGGTTTTAGCAGAGTCTCTTACCAAGACAGCCGCGGGCCCTAGTAAGCAGGACTTAAAGAGGCGTACGCCTAGTAAACGTGGTCCCAGGCTCAGCGACCTGCTAAATGCTGTACGCATAACAAGTGGAAAATTTGCACTGTCTTTAAGAAACACCATGAGGCAGATTGATGCTTACAGCAAACAAGGCATCCCAACCCCTTCTGCATTGGTCAGGCAGCATGATGAGTTGCTTAAAAATATCACATACTTGGATGCTTACATTGATTATCTTACGCGTCTAAAGAACGATCTACAGACCTTTATGACCTCTAACATTGAGAATCCTTATTTGAAGTATGGCGGGGGAGCAAGAGACTATATCACTGATAACCCACTGGTACGATCTGGTATTAAAAATGTTGAAAAGCTCGGCGACCTATTTCGTGCCCCTACTCCTAAAAAACTATTTGAAGTTGACGGGTGGGACGGGGCGAAGGTAAAATTCAGCCAGTTTGGCCTGCCGCAAAACTTATTTCATAAGCACTATGCTGCAAAAATGGGAGATCCTTCTTATCAAAAAGATATGGCGTCCAGTTTGTCTGACAATGCCCGGTTGGCTCAGGGCTATTTTAAAAATAGCAGATTCTCCTCGCGTTTAGAGGAACTAAAGTCCGTCATGCCAGGCGCTCCCTCTGCTCAGTTGGTAGATATATATGATGATATAAGCAAACAATTATCTGCCTCCGTGCCGAATTTGTCTTCTGACCTAGAAGGAGAAGGCCTGGATGATTCTGGCGTGGGAGTTATTGAGAGTTATGAATCAGACATGGCTGAGTCTACCAGCAAGGCCAAGGCACTATTGGGCGAAAAATACGCTGCACAGGTAGGAGAAAACAAGGGTCGCTTTAATGATTTTTTAGATAAAATCATAATACAGGATGCTTTACCACTTACTCCATTGGATTTAAAAGGACTTAGCGGTACGTTGTGGCCCAGCCCGGCAAAGTCTAAAAATGTAATTACAGAAACATCAAAAAATATATTTCCAGTTTTGCATGATGTGTTAGACTCTGGCCAGTTCAGGCAGAATTATATTCAGAACGAATCAGACATGATAGTCTATGAGGAAGAGCATGCTGGTGGGGCGCCAAGCCAATTAGAGCATGAAATTGACAAGCATAAGAAGGAAATAAGCAAGGCACCCATTCTAAGAGATGAGATCGGCATCATTAATTTACCAGTTGATAGCGTCGCATCGTACAAGGAATCGTTTGGAAATATGATTAATGACATTCTTTTTAATAACTGGGACCACACCAAGTCTATGTTGGACATGACAGACATTCCCGTGCAGGCGCTTTACGCATATCTTGGCGACCAATATATGGCGGTTGTAGGTACTGACATGGCGTGCAAAATAGCTTGTCAGTTTGGCGGCGCGCGTGAAAAGGCCGCTTACCAAGAAGAGGTAGAAGAGATAAGTACGACCTTTGGCGGAGGAAGAGAGGAATGCATGTGTTTTAATAAGCGCCCTCCTAATCCCGCTGCTTATGAAGAGGCCCAGTACTTCGTTAATGATTTAGCTCAACCACGTGAAAAAAAGAGGACTACGGCTCGGCATGCAGATAAGGCATTGGCGCAAAGAACTGTGCCTGGTATGTTGGAATACTGGCACAAGGACCCAAGTTTAAAATCTAGAGATGCGAGCAGGCCGAACTTGGCAGCTGTAATTAGCAAGGGAGCTCAATCAGCTTTTGGGGCTCACATAAGGGATAACGGTCATAAGTTTGTTAAGGCCTTATTTATACAGAATAAGGAGCTAAGAGACGCTGCAATTAGGGCAGGAAAGAAATTAGACTGGGACGACCCTTCTAACCCGCTTCCTACTTCGCTACCCGAGTTAGCACATGTTACTGGCGCTTTTGCAGACCCAATTCCTTCTTCTGCTAAAAAAGCAGGGCGCTTTGAAGGACGGCCGGACGAGGCTATGGATGTAGTTCCGGATGATGATATGTACATAGAAGGAATGGATACGGCCAGTAATCATTTGAAAAGATTAATAGAGAGCGGGGCTATATTTGGCCTTGGCACTTCCGGCGCTATCAATCCTGTGCGTGAAATAAGAGAGGGATTTTTTCAAAGAAAGCAAAAAATCATAAATGATGATGAGCGTTACGAAGAGTATATCGTTCCATACGATATAGAGAATAGAGAGACTGATAATCCTCGAAAGTATGATATTAAGGCTTCAGAAGTGCAGAGCGGTACGGACTTAGGTGCACCATTTGATGGAGAAGTTTCTTCCAAGTCAGACGCCGAAGCGCTTATACGCGGGTTGTCAGATGACTTGCTTGAACCAGCTGTTAAATTGCAAATTATACAATTTATAAACAGGTCTTACCCCAGCAATGAGGATGTTGCCTATGCTAACAATGCTAGTCTTGCTAAAGCACTAGCTCCGCTGGGAGCGTTTATCAATATAGAGCCAATTCTTAGCGAGCTAGGGCACCCTGACAGCGCCCCTACTGCAGGATTGCCAGGCGCACTAACTGGGTACTTGTCAGACATCACAAATGCAGTACGTAGCGTTTCACAGATTGTCAAGCGAAACCCATCAAGCGATATAGAGTCTTTGCAAAAAGACATTTACGAGCTAGAAGGCGGACGAGCTAGCTTAGGCGTATTGCTTGATCGGGCTACTGACTTCGGAGAGTCTGAGCTTGAAGAAATAAGAGAGGATATTATCAGCCTAAACAAGGCTGCAGAACAGGCAGCATTTGTTTTAGATCAGTGGAAAAACATATATCAGCAATTAGGACAAATGGAGCAAAAACAAGATCAAGCGGGCCCTTTGAACCTTTTGGAAACTATTTTAAATGTTATTCAAGACCCTTCGTTTCATATAGCTGACGTACTCCCTGCTGACCAAATTGGGGCGCGACTTGATTTGCAGTTGGCAGTCGAAGACGTGGCGGAATCTATTAGTGCGGGACGGTTTAGCGATGAGATGTTACCCGTACTTGCTCCACAATTCGCAAAAGTAGTACAAGACATCAGGGAGGCCATAGGTGCTCAAAGACTAACTAGAGAATATGTGGCCGGACTTGTATCGTCCTTTAAGAGTATTAAGAACTATGCTGACACTGAACATGATCAGGGTTCTTATATGTTCGATGAAGATGATGTAGATGATAATTACACTAACGATAAGTATTATTCATTGCAGTAGTACTTGAGGTTTTAATGAAAATAGAAGTAGAAGATACCGGCGGGCTTAGTCGCCGGATAAGCTTCGCAGTGCCAAAAGCCAAGGTGGAAGCAGAATGGGCTTCTTTCCTTGATGAGGTGCGCTCTAAAGTAGATGTTCCCGGGTTTAGAAAGGGAAAGGCTACTGATGAGGCACTTCAAGCGAAGCTGGGAGACGTGGCTCGCGCCGAAGTCTCTGGCAGGTTGATTTATAACGCAGTTGTGGACTCGATGCGCGATGAGGAGCTTCCCATTGTGGGCTCTCCTGTCCTTGTCGAATCTGACCGAGCAACTGATAAGAGAAAATTCGCTGGTCACTTTAAGCTTGACGGTTCGTTCGAGTTTGCGGCTGATGTAGAATATGAGCCAGAACTGGACGTTACTGATTACATGGGTGTTGATGTCGTAGGAAAAATGCCTACGTCTGATGACTGGGTAGTAGAGCGTCTTGCTGAATACCAAGACACATTCGCAGAGCGAAATGAAGTTGAGCGTTCAATTCAGGTCAATGACGAGATAATCATTGATTTCGAGGGTTTTATCGGCGAGGAAACTGTGCCCAACAGCCGTGGTGATTACCAAACGATGCTAGTTGGCCAAGGCGGGTTCATTCCTGGTTTTGAAGATGCACTGATAGGCAAGGTGGCAAATGAGCCATTCAGCTTTGATGTCACTTTTCCAGCGAATTACAAGTCCGAGGATATTGCAGGAAAGGAGGTGAATTTCAAATGTTTTATCCATTCAGTTACAGAAGTAACTGCACATCCTATCAATGATGAGCTTGCTCAGATGGTATCGTTCGATGATTTAAATGCTTTAAAGGCCGACTTGGCTAGTAAAGTAAGTGATGAGTTCGAAAAGCCTATAAAGGCTAAATTATTCGAACAAATCATCAATCATGTAATCATTAAGAACCCATTCATTGTTCCCAATGCATGGGTAGAGTCAGAGACCGGAGTTACAGCGCAAAGATTAGGCATGAAAGAAATGCCTACAGACCCTGCTGTGATTGATAGTTTGAAGGAAGTGGCCAAGAGAGTAGTGCAGCAGAATTTTATCTTAGATAAAGTGTACGAAAAAGAAGAGAGCATTCATTTGACTCCAGACGACATTCATGCGTTTCTAGCAGAAGAAGCAAATCGTTTGGACAAGGATGTGGAATATTTGTTGTCACACCTGCGTAACTCGGGACAGTATGAGGGCTTCATATCTTTTCAAGAGCACCAGCGTACTATTGATTTCTTATTAAACAATGCTAACTTCACAGAGGAGGTTACTGATGGCTGAAAACACTGTTGTCCCAGTCTTTGGGTTCAAAATTCGTAAATTTACCGCTCTTCCTGGCAAGGGAGAGGAAGACATGGGCAAGATCCAGTTTATCTTAGAGGCACCTAAGGACGAGCTGCGTTCTACCGAACATGATGTTAATGACATTTTGGGAGCGATGAACATGCATCACTCCACGCAGGAGCCAATCTCAGTGCATCTCCGGTTCTAGTTATATGTTTGGCAGGCAGGGGTGAGAGAACCCCCTGCCTGCTTTCAAATGGGGGCGAGACAAAATGGAATCAGTTCAATTAAAAACAGTACTAAAGCATTATCCCCTTAGCAGGTGTGCTACGTGTGATAGCCACGAATACATACTTCCGTTTCCCATAACAGGCGCTATTACTGACTTTTTGGTGGTTTTCGGGGAGCTAAAATATCCGGTCCCAAAGATAAGTCTGATAAAGATTTCAAATCCGCACATCCAGTTAAATAGCAAAGTAGGAACTAATAAAATACGTATTAAGTTCAAAAAAGACCCCGAGAAAAGAGGGCTGTTCGAAATACAGTTGGCGGCCTATATATCCAAACACATGAGTGTGATCGTAACAACTGATGGCACCCTAAAATAATTACAAGAATCAGAGGTTCTAATGTCATTCGTAAATCTACATGGGCATAGTTGTTACTCCGTGCTTGATGCTATCATTCCTATTAAGGAAATGTTTGAGCGCGTCAATGAATTGGGACAAAAAGCCGTTGCTATTACAGACCATGGAAATATGGCCTCAATGCATGAGGCGTATGGATTATACAAGCAATACAAGAAGGACGGAAGTTCATTCAAATTCATTCCAGGAAATGAGATTTACTTTGTAGAAGACTTAGAAGACAAGAAGGCCAAGAGAAGGCATCTAGTATTATTGGCGGCAAATGAAGAGGGATATAAGAACCTGCTTAGCATAACAGCTGAGGGCTATCTCAATGCTGTTACCGTAATGAATAGGCAATTCCCGCGTGTCACTGCTGATATTTTAAAGAAGTACAATAGGGGATTATTTGCCACTTCTGCCTGTGGCGGGTCACTCATAGCTGCTGCAATATGGGAGGGAGACCGACAGAAGGCCCTTGACGCTGCCACGGTTTTTAAGAACATATTCGGCAACAGGTTTTTTATTGAGTTACAACCGCACGACCTCCATAGGGGTGACTTCAACCAGGGGGCTCTTAATGATCAAATTAAAACCGTGGCGGAAGAGTTAGACATTCAAATGATAGCCACTTGTGACTCTCATTACCTAACACCCAAGCATGAGCGATACCACGATATGGTTCTTGCCATTTCTTCTAAGAAGGCTCTTGACGATCCTAAACGCCATAGGTACGCCAGTGTCGAACCATGTATTGTTTGCGCAGGCACTAAGGTTTTTCCTCTTGACTCAGATACGGCGTGTGACCGGTGCATGGGGACTGGTTTGGGAAAAATAAAGCAGTGTGCGGAATTCTACCTAAAAACAGAACAAGAAATGTACGGCTATTTTGCCAAGAGGTATAATTCTGGATTCGCTAAACAATTAATAAATAACACGTCCATCATTAGCGACGCATGCGACCCGCCCGATTATATGGAGCCAGGGGAGTACAGACTTCCTATTTTTCCATGGCAAGATGAGGGTGACGCAAGCGAGTTTCGATCTTGGAGAGAAAATAAAGAAACCCTAGAGGGGCTGGCTGATGACGCCGCCTATTTGCGTTTTAAATCCTGGAAGGCCATGAAGGTATATTGTCGTGGTTTTGATAAAGATAAAATAATGGTATATTGGCAGCGCCTAAATAAAGAGTTAGAGATTTTAGAGGCCAGGAGCTTCAGCTCATATATCCTTATAGTTGCAGACTTTGTTAACTGGGCAAAAAATAATGGCGTTCGGGTAGGGCCGGGGCGAGGCAGCGGCGCAGGCTCTCTAGTGGGATATTTTATGGGCATTCACGATGTAGATTCCATCAAATATAAGCTTCTTTTCGAAAGATTTCAGAGCCGATTAAGGCCAGACCCGCCCGATTATGACATTGATTTTGCGCCTTCCGGGAGGGATCGCGTTATTGATTATTGCAGGAGTAAGTACGGGCGTATGCATGTTGCGCAGATATCCAATGTCTTGCGTTTGACGCCAAAATTGGTTATAAAGGACGTATCTCGATCGTTACAGCTTGGAGGAGATAAAAGCTCTGCTTTTAAAATTGCCAACGAGGTGACCTCAACTGTGAAAGACGAGATCGTAAAGGGTAACAAAAAGATAAAAGTAGACGATATGTCTACGGCCTTGGATTCTTCCAGAAGGTTGCGTGAGTTTGTAATAGAGTACCCAGAGGTACTAGATTATAGTAAGAACATTGTAGGGCTTCCAAAGACATTTGCCACTCATGCTGGGGGGCTTGTAATATCAGATATTCCGCTAAATGAATATATTCCTCTTCGTTGTGATAAGGCGGGCAGTTTAATAACTCAGTACGACAAGGACGCGTGTGAGGATGTCAAGCTAGTAAAGATGGACTTCTTGGCAACTGAAGTTTTAGATGTGATATCTGAGACTATTGAGTTAGCTTCTGGTATTGGAATAGGTGTGGCTGATACAAAAAACATGCCATTAGACGATAGCAACACTTACAGGCTAATTGCCACTGGGTACTTAGCAGGTGTGTTTCAGCTTGCAGGGAGCCTGACCTCTCTTTGCAAAGCAATAAAGCCCAGGAATATATATGATATTGCGCTAATTAATGCTCTGGGTCGGCCGAATTGCTCTCCAAAGGAAAGGGCTGACTTTATTGCTCGTAGATTCGGCAAGCAAAAAACCACATATACTCATCCTGCATTGGAGCCTGTTCTTAAAGAGACGCTCGGCATTCCTATCTTTGATGAAGACTTGTTGCGGATAGCTAATCACGTGGCTGGATGGGACCTTTCCAAGGCTGATGGTTTGAGAAAGCTCACGAAGTTAAAAAGCAAGGGAGAGGCCCTGGCGGACAAGTTAGAAAAAGACTTTATTTCCGATACGGTATCAGTATCCAAGATAAGCAAAGACGATGCCACTACTATGTGGAACGATGTAGTGGTCCCATTTACCAAGTACGGATTTAATCTTAGCCACGCCATAGCTTACAGCATGATATCATACTATACTGCATATTACAAAGTGCACGCAACCGCTCCGTTTCTTTGTGCAGCTCTAAATAAAGAGACGCGGGGAAATAAACAAAATAGAAGCGAGCAGATAGACATACTTAAGCGAGACTGTAAGAGATTCAAAATAAGCATCAGAACTTGTGATATTAACAAAAGCAAGCAGTACTATACAGTGCAAGATAAAAGCACTATTATTACTGGCCTAGGTGCAATTAAGGGAATAGGAGACAAGGCTCTTGATGCCATTATTTCTCATCAGCCATACGCTTCTTTTGCAGATTTTCTACATAGAACACCCTCTAGGACTGTCAGCAAGTCAGTAGTTATTGCCCTTGCCCAGGCTGGTGCTTTTGATAGTTTCGGCATTTCGAGAAAGTATGCAGCCACCCAATATGACAAGGTTCGTAAGATTATAATAAAAGACTTGAAGGCACTGACCAAGAAGTTTGAAAGCGAGATCATGGTGGCTTCTGTAGGCGATGGTTATGGCCCGGATGAGTCACTGTACGCATTAGAGAAAGATTATTTAGTTAATTTCGTATACAGCCTAACGGGAGAGCACAAGGAAGAGTGGTCTTTACAAGAGAGGCTATCTGGAGAGAAGACAGTATTGGGCGAGTATCTGTCCGGCTCAGCAGAGGACATTTTCCCAGGTTTTTTTAAGGGAGGTATTTATGGTCAGTCATTTGTTAGAATTGCTAAGTCTCCAGACGGTGTTAATTTTAATATGGAAGGCTTAATTGTATCTATTAGAGAGATAGCTATTAAGAAGCCAGGAAGAAACCTGGGCAAGCTTATGGCTAAATTAAATGTGGAAAACCTCAGGGGAGAGACGGTAGACGTTACCCTGTGGCCCCAGGATTACAGTAAGTTCAAAAGGTTTTTGGGTGTGGGCATCCCTATTCGAGGATTATTCAAAGTGAATGAATATAATGGTTCAAAATCATTAGTGATGTTAAACTTAGAAGCTATATACAGAGAGAGTTAATATGAAGTGTATGAATTGCAACGTTCCCGTTCCTCCTAATTTTGCCAAGGCAATTATAGATAATGTATGCCCCGCGTGCGGTAAAGACATTTTGGGGCCGTCAGAGTTTAGGGAGTTGATAAAAACAAAGAGCCTATTGCAGGATCTCGCTATTGATGATAATATGAAAATAAGCGTTTCGGCAGTTATTTCTCAAAGATACGATTTGGTTCCAAAAGGCACTGCTAGGCGCCCTGATGGTCTGCCAAGTGAGGAAGAGATAGACGCCACTGAGGGCTTGAGTGATGAAGAAAAAACGAGGCTAAAGGCCCTTAGGGAGGCTCAGGCGGCAATAAAAAATAAGCAGGATGGCGCCATTGTTAAGGAGTGGGGAATGGATCATGGACAATTCGGCTCAGAAGGAGGTGGCTCTGAGGTAGCGATCGATATGGCCCTCCTAGACGATCTTCCCCTTGCAGGAATGGATATAGCCCCTTTAGCAGCTACCAATAGCAAAGAAAAATACCGTACGGATTTGATGGCAAAGGCCCATGCTTTAAAAGAGGATCCAAACATGTTCCGAGTACAACGTGCTGAATAATTATAAAATATACGAAGTAGGAGGAATAAAGTTTTCTCTTACCAAAAGAGAGGGCATAGAGTTTACGACATTAATATCTCAAATGTCAAATATACCAGACTTGAAGTCTATGGTAGAGACAGACAAGAATGGTTTCATAGTTTATTTTAGCCCAAGAGAAATAAGCTGGTCCCTCGTGTTTTTCATACAGAACCTCATGATAATGCAGAGATTAAGGGTTATAGACGACATGGTCAATGAAAAGGAAGAAAAGAATGACTGATATTACCCCCGCAGACAGTCATCTGTCTGTACTTGAAAGCGAAGTTAGAAAGTCGCACAACCTTCCACTGAATCACCTTACGATGCGTACCTTATTGGATATTTCTAGAGAGATACCAGAGGATGCCAATAGCCTAAACGGGCCTTATGCTGAGTTTTTAGCAGGCAGGTTTTTAAAAGGGATGGACCTGTGCGGCGAGTTATACTCATTGGCAGTTTCATACGAAATGAAAATGGACATAGCGAAGAAACGCGAATTCGCGGATGCAATGATAATTAGGGCAGTAGAGAGAAATTTAAAGACAGTTAAAGAGAAAGAATATTATGCTCATGCAGATGGGGAGTATATTGAGGCAGCGGAGGCGTTTGCTGCAGCAAAAATGTTCCGTCTTTTGTTAGAGCAGAAAAAAGATGCATTTTATAAAGCGCATTATTTGATGCGTAAAATCGCTGATAAGAGCACAGAAACAGAAACAGAAACAAGTTACAGCTATGTAGATCAGAATAATAATAGCCCATCAGATGCAGTTAATGCATGGGTAAGGCATTCAACTTACAAAGAGTAACAAAAACAGGAGAATATTATGGGAACAGCAGCTTTTGGACAGTTAACTTCATGGAACGACGTATCGCCTAGTGGCTCCGGGGGCGACTTTACTCGCTTGCCAGAGGACGGTGATTACGATTTTAGGTTTCTCACAGAGATTCCTTTCGAATACCCAGTTCATTGGGTAGAGAATAGCAGGGGAAAGCGAAGCAAAATCAAGTGCGCAGGTCGTGGGTGCCCTGTGTGCGAGCGCGGAGAGGTACCTAAGAACGTTTATCTTTGCCATGTCATAAACAGGAAGCTTAATCGCATTCAAGTTTATGAGTTCGGCAAGCAAGTATTTGACCAAATTAAAAAACTGGCATTGAATCCAAAATGGGGTGATATTAGAGGATATGATGTTACTATTACTAAAGATGTTGCTTCAAAGCCCCAGGTATACAACGTTAGCCCTGATCCCGCGAAGAACAACCTTACTGATGAGGAAAAAGCAGACGCTATGGAGTTCATGAAGCGTATGGACCTCAATAAGCTTTCAGCTTCCGCAAAGCCCGAAGAAGTAAATCAAAAATTGGCAGAAATTGAGGGAGGCACGTTTGCTCCTGTCGCGGCAGGAACGGCCTTTTCACATAAGGGTAGCACCGGGACTGATAGTGCGGCCCCTGCAGAGGAGAAGCCTAATTGGGATTTTGAACAGAATTTTCCTGATTTTAGTTAATAAAGACCTAGTTGCGTCTAGGGACCCGCAGGAAAAATACTGCGGGTCCCCTTTTTTTGATAGGAGATTTGTATGTTTGCTACCTTGACCAAGGGCCTGGAATACGCTAAAGACAAAATAAGCGAAAAAGCAATGTTATGGAGAGCAGAAGCACTACTTAATCTTGCTGGAATAAAGGCAGACGACGTGGATGTAGAAGATAATGCTATTTTATTCAAGACATTAAATGACAAAACAGCTTTATTTATGGTGGATACGACAATAGGCCACCGACTAGAGAGCACTATTGCGTTCGACGCAGAAGCCAGCTCCTTAAAGGCGGTTTCAGACATAGCAAATGTAGCTTTTAGCCACAAGTGCTGTACTACCGGCCTTAAGGTATCTGGCCCGGGAAGGCTAAGAGTGTTAATAGCGTATCACCTAGGATCTGGACTTAGTAAAGAGGCTGTAGAAAATGGTGTAGAGCTCTTAGGCTTGTGCATAGAAGAAATTGTGGAAAATTTAACTCTAAAAGTAGATAATGCTAGCAAGGCCATGATAGATATCTCTATGTTTTCTGAATTTGATGCTATGATTTTCAATCCTAGATTAATAGGAGAGAGAAAAGAATTTCTTTATAGTACATGGGATAATTATGCTAGAGCAGTATTGCAAAATCAGGACGAGCTTGCATCAGTAGAGACTACAATTGATGAGATAATGGCTTGCAAGGAGTTTGAAGAAGTAAATGACATTCCTCTTGCTGAGATAGGCGATGTCGCAAGAAAAGAGCTTGGCTCTCATCAGGTAAATATGGAAATGGCGGACGATCTTAGCATTAATTGATGTATCAAAAAATATGAGCATCGTATTATCATTGGACATATCCTCTCGTTCCACAGGCCATGCAGTTTTTAAAAATGGCAAATTGCTAAAGCGTAGCCTGGGCACTATAGCTACAAAAGCCAAGACCCATGGTGAGAGATTAGAGTTTTTTGAAGAATCTTTGTGGGCCCTTATTGACAAGTACCAGCCCACGCTTATTGTAGTAGAAGATATTTGGTACGGAAGGAATCTAAAAACTTTTAGGATTCTATCTTATTATCATGGCATAGTACACAAGGTGTCATGGCAGCATAATAATGAGCTGCCTTTAATCTTAGGAACTTCAGAAGTCAGAAGTCTCATAGGCCAAGAGTTCGATATTAATCTTATGCCCAGTAAGAAAATAAGACTGCAAATGGGTATAGAGAAAACATCTAAAGAACTTACTTTTGATTTTATCAAAAATAAGTTTAAGTTTAAAGACTATGTGTTTAAGACACATAATGATATTACAGACGCAGTGGCCATTTGCTTGGCACATAGTTTGATAAAAGAGGTTGACTGATGGACCCATATAAGGTGCTAGGAGTAGCTAGTAATGCTAGTGAGAAAGAAATAAAAAAGGCTTATAGAAAAAAGGCCCATAAATACCATCCTGATAAATCAAGTGGTGATGAGACCAAGTTTAAGGAAGTAAATGAGGCATATCAGAGAATTACCGAGCCCGAAAGGTTTGCTAACGAAGGAGGCTTTGGCGGGCCCTCTCCAGATATTGACGACCTGTTTTCTAGCATGTTCGGATTTAGGGGCCGTGGCAGGGCTAGGCGCGGGCAGGATTATCGCGTAAGCCTTAAGATCTCCTTCAAGGAGGCCTGCATGGGATGTAAGAAGACCGTAGAGTTCTCCGTTAGCGAGCCCTGCGAGCCCTGTGAGGGCATTGGAGCGAAAGCCGGAGACTACAAGCCATGTACGACATGTGGCGGCACGGGCAAGCTGAGGCAGCGTAGCGGATTCTTGCAGCTAGAGGTGCCATGTAATACTTGTATGGGCAAGGGCTCCTCTATTATTAAGGCGTGTAGTGAGTGCAAAGGAAGTGGAAGCGTGAATACTCCTAAGAAACACGAGCTATCCATACCATCACTGCGTGAAACTGGCAATGTTCTCAGAGTGCGCGGAGGCGGTGAGCCAGCCCATGCCCAAGGAATGCAGCCAGGAGACCTACTTGTTCAACTACATGTAGAAAACAAGCCAGGTTTTTCCAGGAGTGGCACAGATGTAGAAACGGAGCTAAAAATAACGCTCAAAGAAGCCCTATTGGGTACAGAAAAAGAAGTAGATACAATTCATGGCGCTACTACAGTGAAGGTACCAGAGTGTACTAGGCCAAAGCAGAAATTAAGTTTAAATAACAAAGGGGCCAAGAATCCCCAAAATGATCAACTGGGCCGGCATCTGCTAAGGATAAATATAGATTTTCCAGACGTACTTGATGATGACCAAAAAGAAATGATAGGGAAGGTTTTTAATGACTGATACGGCAAGTATTTGGAAGGTTTTAAATAAAGAATATCAAGGAGATGCTTTCTTCCGAGGCAGCGACCCCCTTGTTTTTAACTGGGAAGTGATAGACTATCCCATGGCGTCTCTTGGAGATGCCTCTCACGTATGGGGACTGCCACTGGGCAAGATGTCTCAATACTACGGAAAAGAAGGCTGCGGAAAGACCTTTCTTGCCATGATCATGGCAGCCCAGACGCAAAAGCAGTACCCAGACTCAGAGGTGTTGTGGATTACTGCAGAGACTAATTTTGATAAGCGGTGGGCTGCAAAAATAGGAATAGATCTTGACCGTATTATTATTTCGCCTAAAAATGATGCAGCACAGATTTTTAATTTCTTATGTGGTAAGGTAAATGACAAGGGCAAGTTGCAGGTTCCCGGAGTTTTGCAGTTAGCAGCCGAAGGAAAACTAAATGTTAAGTTGATAGTTATCGATAGTATTGACCAGCTTATAGCGCCAAGTGAGAATACTAAGAATTTTGATTCCTCAAAGCAATTCAGCCCACTAGCAGGCTTCTTGCCCTTTGCTCTCAAGCGCACCAGGCCGCTTTTGGAGAAGTCCAAAGCAGCTATGCTATTTATTAACCAGGCCCGCGAAAAGATTGTTTCTTTTGGACCTGGCGGCATCACTTATGCCGGAGGCCGCGCCCTTAGGCACAATCTTGATTTTTCCATCAAGTTACACGCAAGTGCTGGTAAAGATGGAAAGCTAATGGAGGGTGATAAAAAAGTAGGGCACAAGATCTTAGCTACTGTTGAGAAATGCCGCGGAGGGCCTAATGGGTGGCAAGCTGAGTTTTGGCTTAATTTTCACAAAGGGCATGTCAAGAGGGGTGAGGAGATTGCCAAGCTAGGAGCAGCCTATGATGTTGTAAAAAGACCTAGTAATACAACGTGGGCCTACGAGGACGTATCCATGGTTGGCAAAGATAAGTTTTGGGGCTATTTGGACGAGAATGTAGGTGTTGCGGAAAATATCATTAAAGAAATTAAGGAACGAAAAGCTAAGGGTGAAGATAGAGATAGCGCTGTTTTAGACAAGGATGATACTGAAGCAGTAGGACAGGTACAGGAAGTTATGGAAACAGCTGATGAGCTAGATACAAAAGAGGAAAAATAATGTTTATCGAATGCACAAACAAGGGCTGCTATGCTAGTGAAGAGCAGCTGTTAGACCCAGAAGAAAACGAAGTCTATTGCGTAGAATGCGGAGAAACTATCAACGTCCCTCCAACCACTAAAGCATTGCTAAAATCATTGGGGCAAATAAAAAAGGCAGTCAAGTCCGGCATACAGTATACATGCAAGTCATGTAACTTTACTGGAAAGCCACTACTTAAAAAGATGGCCGGCACTACGCATGCCGCTTATTGTAGAAAATGTGACGCACAACTAGACGTGCACCCATCTTTCATTCAGGCTTTAAAGCTTATGAAAGAAGAGTACGGCGATGGAGATAAGGATGGAGGCTCCCTCTAAGAAGGAGATACTAGCAAAAGTAATAGATTTTTGCCATGAGTATTTAATTCAAGACAAAGAGGTGTATGGCTACCTTAAAAAAGTAAGAAAGCTATCTGATGAAACTATAAGTGAATTCAAATTAGGGGCCTTCCCACGTAATATATATCATGTAATAAGAGATATTGATCCCTGGGAGCTGCAATTAGCAGGGATCATGTGGAATGATCAAGAAACGGAAATGCTCACACCACGTTTCTTGCATAATCGGGTCATGATACCTATATATGATGTGCACCAACGCCCTATAAGCCTTATAGGGCGTTCCTTACTCACAGATGAGAAGAGAGCAGAGCTAGGAGTACATAAGTACACAAATACTAAGTTCTCAAAAGGTTCTTGTCTGTTTGGCCTAAATGCAGCTAAAGATCACATTAGACGAAAAAATGAGGCCATAGTAGTAGAAGGCAATTTTGATGTAATTACAGCGCATCAAAATGGATTGAAAAACGTAGTAGCATCCTCAGGGTCCTGGTTTACCCCACATCAGTTTAATTTGTTATCCAGGTACACAAATAATATATCTATTTCTTTCGATAATGACAAAGAGGGGCAGAGGGCCGCAGAAAGAATATTAAAAAGAAACATTCCTAACGATGTAATTATCAAGCAGAAAGACATACCAGAGCCTTTTAAAGACCTAGATGAGTATTTCAAAGCAAAGGCCGCTTATGTAACTTATAATCGGAGCTAAAAATGCCAACACTTCCTGACTCACTATCTGAAATCAACTGCTTTCATGCAGAAAGTTAGCGATTCGAAAGGGTTCAGGATTAGGCGGGTACCTCTTTTAGAGATCGCTTAATCCCGAACCCCCCCCCTTTTTTTTTTGTTTTTAAAGCAGGGAATTAATTTCCTGCCTTGTTGTTGAAAGGCCGTAAGTTTTTGTAAAAACGAGGTGACTTATCGCCAAAAGTGACGTAGTACAGTTTAGGTATCGAGAAATATCTGTAGAGCCGTCTATAGTTAATAATTTTTCTATGCAGGATCAAATGCACCATACAGGGTTTAAACAGTCTGATGAGTTGCTAGATATGATGCAAGATTTGTCGGATAAGGTTAGAGAAATAATCGCCGGAAGGCTAACGATGCGGCAAAAACAGGTTATACAGAAGATTTTCTTTGAAGAACTTACGCAAACGGAAGTAGCATCCGAGCTTGGACTATGCCAGCCGACTATACATAAGATTTTGAAGGGCAACATTGATTACCAGAATGGAGGAAAGCGCTATGGTGGAGCATTAAAGAAGATTAAAAAAATATGCGACAATGACCCAGAAGTACAAAAGATATTATTTGATATAAATGAGCTCAAGAGAACATTAGAGATTGACTAACCGTGGTGCGCCAGCTCCACATAGAAAGAAAAGAAATGCAAGAAGGATATAGATCTCAAAAGAACGATATGATCGGGCACATTTTTAATGAATGGACAGTAATGTCTTTTTCCCATGTTAAAAACAAAAATGCTGCTTACTTCAACTGTAGGTGCTCTTGTGGCGAAGAAAAAGAAGTTCGCGGGGACCTGCTTCGCAATGGCAATTCAAAAGGTTGTAAAAAATGCTCCCATGTGCGCAAGGCTAATGAGCATATGGGTAAAAAATTCGGTCACCTCACTGTTTCTAAAATTGATCCAGTCAAGACAGAAAAGTGGAAGCAGATTTATGTTTGGGCCACCTGTGATTGCGGAAAAGAGACATCCACGAGCTTGAGTCGTCTCACCACGGGGAAGACTGGCACCTGTAGTAAGAGGTGCAGTACTTTTTATGACTTACAAAAATACATAGGCCAAAAAATCGTTAGATTGACGGTAGATGATGTCTTTTATAAAGAGCCTAGAAATAGGCACTATTTTAAATGCAGCTGTAGTTGTGGAAATAACAAGGACGTACTGTTTAAAGATGTTATTGCTGGACGCACTACCAGTTGCGGTTGCGTAGCTAAAGAATATGCGGCATCAATCACTGGTGATAACAATCCTAATTGGAAAGACGGTGCGACTCCCGAGCTTTTGCTAGCTCGTGCTTCCAAGGAGTATAGTAGCTGGCGCGGTGCGGTTCTAGATAGGGACGGGCACCACTGTCAGAAGCATGGTTGCAAAAATAATACCAATTTGTGCGCTCACCACATAGAGGGTTTTGCCAGCAATCCTAATTTGCGTTATGATATTGATAATGGGATTACTCTTTGCGACAAGCACCACCGCCGTTTTCATGTTGAGTTTGGCATTACTAAATTCACCTCTTCTAATTTGAAAGGCTTTATAGCGCAAGTAACTAATGATTCTATCAATATTCAACCTAATACTTGATACTAGATCTATCCGCCATATGGAGGCATAATATGTCAAATGATTTGGATTGGCAAAGTTTAAATGGGGAATTAAATCCCACTACTAGCCGTTACCGGTTTGCAGACGTCAGTCACCTTTTCAAGAAGGTAGCCTTTGATGTTTATAAGCCACTAAATGAATCCGAGCAACTTTGGGTATTGGAAGAAGATGACAGCGGTGTTAGTTATATCGCTGCTTTATACGATGATCCAGACGACATTACAGTTGAGTCTAATAAAGATCAGATATGGAGTGCAGCTAGCGACAAAGACGGTAAAAACGTCACTTTGAGCTATAAGAACATGCCCATAACTAGGTTTGCCTCAGCGGAGTATGGGTTTGAGCCCGATGAAGCCATTGAATTCGCAACGTTTTTAGAAGCAAAGGCTACAAATAATTCTTTTGTAAAGAAACTGATGGTAGAGCTACCTGAAGCTAAGAGGGAATTACTGACTGATTTACTTGGTCAGAATAACTGAGGGATTTAAAATATGACACATACAATCGATGTGAGTAAACTTGCTCGTGAGGCTGCAGAGCTTTTAAGCGGCCGTGAGTATTTTGTAAGCACAGTATTAGAGCGTGTTCGCCAAGCTGCTAACAAATACCCTCATGACGGCGCTATTAGGACAGCTCAGAATGTCTTAGAGGGCCGCGTGGCCAAGCAGGGGTCCCTGGCAACGATCAGTCAGAATGATTTTAGCGAGATCTACCGTGAGGTTAGCGGACTGGGCCTTGCTACTAATTTCCGTGAAACTCTAGGTGACTTGCTCATAGATGCTGCGCCAGAGCGCGACGCTCATTACAATGAGGATTTCGCTAGCTCTCTTCGTAGCAGTGGCACTGAGCTCGATATAAGCGATCCTGACATGGTAGAATCTCTTGCTGGCTTGTTCGGCGAGCCTTCTAATGTGGCTAAAGGGTCATTTGTTGATAATGGCCGCAAAGGCGTTGAATTAGAGCTGTCCTCCCTGGGGTTTTCCAATCCGTCTGTTGAGATTGCAGCCAGAAATGATAAATTTGTTGTTTACGCAGCAGCAATTGAGTCTACTGGAGGGCGTTTTGCGGCCTTGATTCCGGCAGAGGTAAAACTGGGCACTGTGTTAATGCCCAGCGTGTTTGTCTCTGGCAGTGAATTTGTGGATTTCAATAAAAGCAATTTAATGGCCCATGCACAAATGATTTCGCAAGGCATGCGAAATGCTGAGCCGGCAAAGGTATTGTCCGCATTAACCGCTAATGCTGTCAGTAAAGAATCTTTTGAGAGCGTCACAGCTGATATGAGTGATGACATAGCTCTCAATTCCCCTGGGCTGTATCAAAGTGATATTGAGCCAGTACGCCAAGACATGCTTGAGCTTGAAGTTCCAAATCCCGAAGTTCCTGAGGCTTTGGCGCATTTAACCGAATCCATGGTTCGCGAGGCATTGGTCGAATCAGGTCTCTCTTATAATACGGAATTAATTACCAATGCCAAGGCCCTAGTATCTAGTGAGCTTCGCAGCATGGGCATTCCTTGTAATAAGGTAACGGTAGCTTCTGAGTTTGATGGCGGCATTTGTATTGCTGCTAATTTGACCGGCCCAGGTGGTGTAAAAACCATTGAGGTGCCAGTAGAGGTTGTAAACGGTCGCATTTTAATGCCGAGCGTATTTACCTCGGGAGTAGTAGCCAAGCCCTTTGATGTATCTAGTCTGAAATCTTTTGCTAGTGATGATAATGGTGGTAAGTTTAGCGCTATCTACTCTGATAAATACGGCATGAGTTTTCCTGACTTGCATGACTTGACCCTTAAAAGCGCATCTTACGGCAATTTTGTAGACGTAGAAGAGTGTTTGGCAGTTATTTCTGAGAATTATGGCGACCAGCTACACAAGGTTGCATTTGATGATCTAATGGGCTTGCTCGCTCTTGGCTTTAATGACTCCGAAGAGTCTGATGGCATGGATAAATATATGAAAGAGGCCATTGATAAGGCTCAGTACGAAGAAGCCAGTATCAAAATGAGCAGTAATCTAATGTATCTTCTTCCAGAAGACTGAGGTTTATGAATGCTACTTACTTATTTAGCGAAAACAGCAAATTTACTAGACAGTGTTGGCACCGAACAGTCTACCCAGGCTGCGGAGGGCATAGATGCCGTATTGGCGAGCTTACACAAACAAGCTACTGATCCAGTTCTATCTTTTTATAAAGAATTAAACGAGTTGGAAAGCAAAATAGCTGCTGTGGCAGCAGCTGCAGATCAGTCAGGAGTTAAAGATTATATAGACGGCTTCGACGATTTGTTTGGCTCTGTTGGCCAAGCGGTAGCCTCCTTGGCTGACCGCATGCGTGGAGATGAAGGCCTCGATATAGCAGGGCGCTTGGATGCCCAGCATCCTTCTGTTGGAGATGACAGAGAGAACACAAGAGGAGAGCCCCTAGTTCCTTCTCCAATTGATTTAGGACAAGAGGGCGTATTAGCATCCGAAGTATTTAATCGATTAAGCAAGGTTGCAGACATTATTGATGAGGACGGCTCAGTAGAGGCTGCTAATATTATTGATGGAATCACTAAAGAGGCAATGGACTTGCCTAGCTATCCTAGTAGGATGGAGACTAGGGAGCCACTTTATAATGCTAAAAAGCGTAATGAAGAAAATATGTTCGAAGTAGTTAAGCGCGAGGTTACTGAAAACCGGCAAAAGCATCATCTAAGGACCATGCAGGACCACGCAGAGAGCTTGAGCACTCGTTATTCTCCTGAATTGCCCGGCGTGCAAGTGCTGCATGTTGCGGACGGTGTTTACCAGGATGCTCTTACTAAGAAGATTTATGATTTTAATCAAGGATGGTCTGGTACGGATGGCCAAAAATACCCAGGCGGTTCGGTCAAAAATCAGACCCCGGCCTTGACCCAATATTACTCCCCTTCGCGCCTGTTTGATATTTAAAATACGGCAGAGGGAGTGCTGGGGTTTTCTACTTGATTAGCAAGTAGGAGCCCCATTTTTTATTTAAGGAGACTTGGTATGGATTTGGATTATTTAGGAATGCGCAGGATACATAGGCTTACTCGTTTGGCAGGCGCCACAAAGGGAATGGCTTCAAAATTAGTTCCCTTGCTTGCATGTACTAGAGCGCTTGCTGTAGTTGCTCAGAGCTACCATTGGCGTACAGAGGGCGAGAGTTACTATTCTGATCATCTTTTATTTGAGCGCATTTATGGCGCAGCGAATGACATGATTGATGGCCTTGCTGAGAAAATAGTAGGACTATGCGGGGACGGATCTTTAGTGGAAATTAATTTACAAACTAAATTAATCTCTGAGTTGGTAGAGAGTCACTCTCCTCCTGACACGAAGTCAGAAGCATTTCCCGCCTCCCTATTAGCCTTTACAGAGCATAGTATTGATTGTATAAAGAAAGTGTTAGAAGAACTAAAAGGGTCGGATTCATTATCTGACGGTCTTGAAGACATGCTTCAAGGCATTGCTAGTAAGCACGAAGAGCATGTTTATTTACTGCAGCGCCGAATAGGAGAGTAATAGTTGGCACCTCAAAATAAAATCATAAATCACCCTTGTAGGGACGAAATCACAAGGAAGCTTACCAGCGGAGAGTCTGTAAGGGATATTTCTGCCTGGTTGGCTGATAAGTACCCGGCGACAACCCAGAGACATTTGCGCATTAGCCCCAGTAGCATCCAGCAGTTCAAACGAGATCATCTTAATTTGACGGGGCAGGTTTTAAAAGATATTAAGGACGCGTCTCGTCAGACTAAAGCTATTATAAAGGAAGAAGTTACCAAGGATATGGTGAGGCAAAGCACTGCGTACCAAGAAGCTATACAGGCTATAGCGGAAGAAAAGCTAGATGTTCAGCGTGAGCTAGTCGAAGTAGTACATATTTTGAAAGCAAAAATAGAGTATTTCTATAACAAATTAGAAATGCAGGATTTTAGCGAAAAACAAGAGAAAGCTTTTCAGAAATATTTAGATCAAATGATGCATTCTCTTGAGGCTTATAAGAAATATGTTGAAGGGCATACGGAAACTACCGAACACAATATAAATGTTAATATCGTTACTGATCAAGTTGGTCTTATTCGTGAATCAGTTAGGGAGATACTTTTAGATATGGAGCCAGACATGGCAGTGTCCTTTATGGGCAAACTCAATGGAAAAATGAGGAATCTGTCTTATAACTCCGAAATGCACAGTCAGTTATACGATGATGGTATTACTAATGTCTGATGAATTGGATTTCAACTCCGAGATACAGGTGCTTTTAAGCTCTGGCACTCTCAATACCTATATGGCTCATTACCTTAGTGATATGGGCAAGGAAGGGTTGAATGAGAAACTGTGGCAAGAGGCTATGGATGATGCCATAGAGGCATCTGTAGCGGGCGTGGACTCAGAAGAGGAATTCCTTACTTTTTTCTATATTGATCATTTTGTTGAGCAGGCATGCGAAGATATATTCGGTGTTAAATTGGATGATAAGGAAGAGGCGGAATTAAAATATTTCATGTTTGACTTGCGCGGGGAAGTGGACTTTGGCGCTTTATCAACATATCATGGCGCTGTATTGCAATGGTTACAAAGCAAAAAGGATATTGAAACGAAGGCACATCCAAATCGCAAACCCTCTTTTGTTCCTTTGAGTAAATACAATATAGAGAATTGGAAAGCATTGGCTGAAAGAATAGCCAAGTCAGTAATGGTAGGGTTTTCCAGGGCGTTTGCATTAAAAGAGGCATCTTCTACTTTGGGGAACCAGGAACGGTTTGATTTTCTCGTTTGGTACAAGTATTTTGTCACTGGAGAGAATACCAAGTATGATGTAAATTCTCAAATAAAAGCTAAGAATAGGGAGATAAGAGCGATGGCACATTTGGAAAAACAGGCAATATCGTTTGATAGTCAGTATTACTATATTCCCAAGTATAAGGAAGAGCCTAAGCCGGCTATAAGCAAAGATCCATTTACTCCCTATGACGATAAGGATGCCTCTGATTTTCAATCTGTTAGAAAGAAATTAATGAGCCGTATTTTTGCCATCGACAAGCTTCTTGAGAAATATCGCAAGGTGCTTCCTGTAGACCAGGTTGATGGCATTGAAGATGCTATGACTGAGTTGCGAAAAAAGGTACGCAAATTAAAGATGGCTACCACTATCAGTGACACTATGATTAAGACAGCCAATATATTACGAAATAAGTTTTCTTTTAGCGAGGGAGCTGATGAGCTCATTGCTATTGCTGCTGAGCAAGAAGGTAAAGACTTTGAGGAGCCCAGTGCTGGGCAAATAGTTTTAGATAATAGGCAAACGGAGCTGCGCGCCATCATAGAAGAGTTGTACGAAGTAAGTCATGCTCTTAAAAATAGGAACCTAGTAAGGCGTTTGGCAGAGATTGACATTAGGCTGCATGGAATAAACATGTCTAGCTTTTTCCCAGAGATTACCGACGCCCAATCACGCCTCATTGATGCTTATGGTTACGCTAGTAATAAAGTAGATGATGTGTTGCCACGCTTGCAGGGCGGCATCGCCTTGGAAGCCTTAGAAGACAAGGTTGATTCTAGTGAAAAGGGCAAGTCCTTGGCTGATGAGGTAAAAGATATGTCTAAAAATATAAAGGTGCCTAGCGAGCCCAAGCCACAGGGCGCTCCCACTCAAAAGCCAGTCCCATCTCTTATCAAGGACGTAGAGCCTGCCGAAGTGGCTAATATAGACGTGCCATTGGCGGGATAAAATGAAATTAGCTGAGATTCTAAATGTATTACAAGGAGTTGCTGACCAAAATGGCTTGAGCAAGCCATATGTTGTGGGTGGAATTCCACGCAATATTATATTAGATATTTTGGATAATTTAAACGATGTGGATATAACTACCGGCTCAGCAGATATTGATGAGCTGGCTGATTTGTTTGCTGAAGCGCTTGGTGTTGAAGCCAAGGTTTTAAAGGATGGCCATAAGAAGGTCATATTCGAGGGAATATCTATTGACTTTTCTAGTAATTTTATGTATCCGAACATTGATGAAATGCTTTCTGATATGGGAGTTACTGAAATAAATGACTTAGCAAGAGAGACTTATAGTAGGGATTTTACAGTTAATACCCTACTAACTCCTTTGGATTTTAGCTCTATTATAGACTTAACAGGCAAGGGGGTATCTGACGTTAATGAGAGGCTACTGCGCTGCCCCGTTGATTGCAACTTAGCATTTAAACATTCTCCAATACGTATTATAAGGGCGTTTTATTATAGTGCCAAGTACGACCTGGCCCTATCAGGAGACGTTCAGAAAGCCGTGGTAAATAATCTTGATTTACTAGCCGGGGTGAGCAAGCAGTATATGGGAGATAAAGTTAATAAAATAGTTGAGATGAAGCCTAGCGTGCTAAGCACCATGATCGAGCTAGGAGTGCTGCACAAGGTACCCATGACTAAAGAACTAAGTAAGGCTTTGATCAAAAACAGGCAAATAGGCAAGGTACTATGAGCGTTGCTGTGCATTTACGCAAGTCATTTCGGAGCATGCTTCTTGACGTGGAATTAGAAAGGCGCGCCGCGTTTGAGGAAGCAGACTTGCCAGCATTGCATTGCTGGAGTAAAACTAGTAATGACTTAGGCTCTGTACTTGCTTTGTCAGATGTTGACTTAATTAGATTTACTGCATTTGCAGTTGCAAGCAAAAGCAAGCCAAGTGGTTACTTATTGCCCAGAAAACAGGTGTTTAGGAATAATTATGATTATGGTGAGGGGTGGCCTACCATGATGGATGATTTTAGATCTGGAAAAATAAAGGGAGTGCGTGATTTTATTGAAAAGAAACGCAATGATCCTCCTGTTATTAAGGACTTGTATGAGGGCGATGCTGGTAATAAGAAAAAGGCTGGCAAAAGTGGTAAAAAGAAGAAGAAGGAACGGGCTGGCCTGGCATTTGACCCCCTGCTCTTTGATTCTTACTGTAAGCAGAAATCAAAATATTGGAAAAAGAACCGCAAATCCCCCTCTGATGCTGTAGAGGATTTTATCGAATACTCTGAAAGTGTGGATTGTTATCAATGACTGAATTGCCCATTATAAAAGAAGCTATAATACGATCGCCAGATGGGCGCAAGTGTCCTTATGGTTTGGAAATTGCAATTTCGTGTCATAATGCTGGTCAAAGCGTTGATCAAATGCAGGTGTTGGACTCTTTGCCGGCAGAGAAAAGAGATAGGTGCGCCGCTAGCAATAGAAAGGTTTATAGGCATCATCAAAATGGCGAAAGATGTGTTTATGCGGATAAAATAGTAGAGGGCAAAGACTTTGTTCATTGCGATCTAGGAGAGCCGGGTGAGCGCATTAGCGACACTCCCATGAGGCCAGCGCCTTATTATCCCAGAGTGTTTAACGGACTGGGGCAATCTGGCCTTTATAGCTGGCAGATGGGAGATTATACTGATTATTCAGGCTCCTATCAGTTATTTGACTCGTTGTTCTTCGCCATGTATGCGTCAGGTTGGAAAATAGGAATAGAGAAAGTATCTTCTAAAGATTACAGTTCTAAATATTATTATGAAATAGATGGTATTTGGGCAGAAAATGATTCGGAGGCAGAATAATGGAAATTGTAGATTTGGGTGAGCTACCGCTCGATGTTGTAGAAGTAGAGCTGCCAGAGGGCGTTGAGGTAGAAGATCTTGGATCTGATATCCCTATGTTACCTGGAGCGTTAGAAGCAATTCTAGAACCAGAGGTAGAAGTGGAAGACTCTGCTAGGCCAAAAACGTGGGAAGAGGACAATGATCATGGTCAGTTTATCATATATATGACAAGACGAGTAGATGAAATTCCTCAACACAGCGGCCAAACAACTGTGGGGTGCGAGAAAGCTATTGCTTTCCTTAAACGACTGGATAAAGAAATAAGTCGTGCCGTGCAGTCCGATGAAGATAATGTAATTGATGAGGGCGAAGCAGAGGGGCTACGGGACAAAATAAATGATTATATATCGAAATTAGATGAAGCTCTTGAACGGCTAATGTCTGATAAACGCCCCAAAAAGAAGGCGTCTGTTCGCCTTGGCAAGAATGTAGTTGCGCGCATGAATGATGGCGTTGATATAGGGTATTATATTCCAGTTATTCGTGATGATGAAGAAGAGCTCTTAAAAGTAACACTTGCAGAGCCTACCCCTGAACAAGTGCAGCTTTTTACATCAGCCGATGATGAGCGCAGTGGCCTTAAAAAAGAAGGGCAGACTGCAAAAATAGTCTTAATCGAGGATCCTTTCTTGCACAGCATTACTAGAATTTTAATTAATTCTCACGTTTCTGCAGGTAGGAATATTGAGGAAGTATATGATAATTTAAAAAAGAAATATGCATTTACTTCTCGCGAAGAGCTGAGCATACAGGAGCTCTTGCTGCAAAAAGGCATGCCAATTTTTAAGGATTTCGGTAGGATTGGAGAGGAAGCAGACCCTGCCGATGGCAAGGGCGTAGAGTTTTCAACTACTTATCAATCATAGGAGGCCGTCATGAGTGAAATTGGAGCAAAAGAACTGCAGTGGATTTTATCTGGTCCTGCATTTGGTAGAAATAACCAGCAAGCAAGGCAGATGAGAGGAGAGCAAAAAGCCGATTGGATGGAGGCTTTTATTATGGCTAACTCCAAAAATGACCCCACTATTAATGCAGCAACTGGCATTAAACACACCGTGGATTCTATTGTGGCTGAGCTTAGAGAACGAGTGCAATTGGATGCCTTTACCAAGCAGGCCTCGCTTACTCCCCCGCTGGCTGTAAAGGCTTCTGACGGTGATCAGAAAGCTATACTGGAAGTAATGGCCGATTACGTTACAAGGCATTACCTGCTTCCTGAGCGCGGCAGAACGTCACTTCCTGCCTTGTTCGAAGCCATTAAGGATAGGTTCGGAACTAAAGTCATAGTGGCAGCAGGCGGCCCAGATTATATTAAAGAATTGCTCGCTAAACTAAAAGGAGATCATGAAACTCCTAATTTGGCTGATGGCCTGCCCACTTATGACGGACAGCCCCTAACCGTACGGTATGATGGAGATATGCGCGATAGCTCTAACTTTCTAACGCAAGACGCCGGCAGTGTAATTTAAAGGTGATTAGTGGAAAGTGCAATATATCATATATTGGATGAAAAGGATAGAGAGCATATAGGTTCGGCAGTTAATTTTACTAAAAAAAAGGGCGCTCACTTAACTCTCTTGCGGAATAATAGACATTATAATCCAAAATTGCAAAATGCCTTCAACAAATACGGTGAAGGTTTTTTTGTATTCGAACCTATAGTTTATTGTGAAAAAGAAGATCTATTAGGGACTGAACAAGTACTAATCGACAATCTTGAGCTTCATTACAATATAGCAAAATGTACCACAGCACCAATGATGGGGCGAAAACATACAAAGGAAGCTATTGCTAAGAGTACTAAGCGCGGTAAAGATCACTCCTGGCTTGGTCGGGCGCATACAGATGAGACTAAAGCGAAAGCAGCTCGTGAGTCTGGAGTAAGCGCTTCTTGCATTACTTGTGTTTGTAGAGGTAAAGTGATATCCTCCGGTGGATTTGGATTGAGGTACATAACATGAGTAATGTTTCTTTGAAAGCAAAGCCGGATGCGCATCTTGATCTTTTTAAAGATTTAAAAAAGGAGCTTGCGGTTCTTGATCCCGTGGCGTTTGCCGAAAACCATTTAATGATAGACGGGAAGCCGTTTAATATGACTGGTACGGGCTGGAAGTTTATGACAGATGTTTATCGCGAGATAGCAGCGCAGGCAAGCAGCAAAGATGCCAAGCCAATTGTAATCCTCAAATCACGCCAGATAGGCGCCACATTGCTCGCTGCTGTGCTTTCCTTGTACTTTACAGCATCTGGGCTTTATGGGTCTGTGCACGGAAGGCCGCCTATTCGTGTGCTACATGTTTTCCCAACCCTAGGGCTTATGGGCAAATATTCTAAAGATAAATTGAGCACGCTAATATCTAGCTCACAAGAAAACTTTATTGAAAAGAGAGCGGCCCATAATGATCCTGACTTAAAAAGAACAACTCCGGAGGATACGCTTACTGAAAAAACTTTTGCTGGCGGTAATAAGTTAAGAATTGATTCTCTTGGTCGCGATGCTGATCGCTTGCGTGGCCTATCCGAGGATGTACTGTTTTTTGATGAAATTCAAGATATGGGGCAAATAGCAGTTGAGACGGCCTTGCGAGTATTGACCATGGCCCAGTATGGACCTCCAGGGCAGGGGGTGCAGCTGTATTTCGGCACTCCTAAAAACACGGGTTCCTATTTTTGGGAGCTATGGAATATTTCTGATCAGCGGTTCTACCAGTTGCGCTGTACTGACTGCGGCCATTATTTCTTTTTTTACACATTGGGAAATGATGAATGGCGCACAATCTGGATTGAGGGTTTTATTATTCAGTGCCCGGAGTGTGGTCACAGACAGGATAAGAAGGACGCTATCGAGGGCGGTCGTTGGGAAGCTACGAAGCCTGGCAAGGACAAGTATGTGGGTTACCACATGAATGTGTTGTTAAATCCTATATTTACCAAGGAAGCGGTATTAGACTTGGACCCCAATGTTAATCCTACTCGTAGTCACCGTGCTTGGCATAATGAGACTATGGGCGACTTTTTTAGTAGCTCTAACATGACCGTGTCCTTTGAAGATTTGCGAGCTACTTGTTTGAATCCAGAACGAGGCTTGGCTCGCAGGGTCCGCAATGACAAAGATAAAGTTTATATAATGGGAATTGACTGGGGCGATAAGATTGAGGCCGAAGATGATGATGGCGGGAAGGGCAAATCTTATACCGTAATAGTTATTCTTTCCTTTGATAAGCGAGGATTTTTTACTGTTGAGAACGCTTGGAAGTTACCTAAAAATGATTTTGAGTATAAAATTGAGGTAATAGAGCATTTGTTTCGTATGTTTAAGATCCGTGTTTGTGTAGCGGATTATATGTGGGGAAATGATGTAGTTACTCATATGCAGACGGCATTAGATTACGGTACTAAGTTTTTAGGGTGTATTAATAGTGGAAATGTGGGTAGTACTCTGACTTATAAGCCCAAGCAACTACAAGTAACTCTGAATAAAGATCTAATGCTGGATGAAGTATTTTCTATGATGAAGAAAGGAAAGGTACAATTCCCCGCTAAAGATGATTCTTACGACCGTATTGAGTGGCTTTTAAGGCATTGTGCATCAATGGAAATAACAGTTGCTAAGCGCCACGGTAGTCCGGTAAAGAAATACGTAAAAGGCATAGGGCCTAATGACGGCTTGATGGCCCTTATGTATGCACTGGTAGCATATAAGTTTATAGCAACTAATGGTTTTAAGGGCTTGTCTAGCAGCAAGGCTGACGGGCAGCGGCCAATGCCTTCGGTTGCATATATACCAGGAATGAGGTAAATATTATGAGTGGCAGCAGGTGGGAAGACGGATCGAGCACGAGCAATACTTTTCAGGAATTCCACGAAAATAGCAAGTGGGACCAGATGCATTATAATGCGCTCGCAAACCGAAGGGGGCTGGCTGTAGATAATAGCATTCAGCACGGACGGGGGTTGTCTCAGAGCGAGGCGGCCTTAATGAATCGCAGGCAGTACGATGCTAGCATTTCCAATGATAATTTTAAAAAATTAAGTAGCACCCGCCAGGCTTATTTTGAAGACATGCAAGCCCGGGCCAATGAGGAACGGGGAGGCCGCCCTGATTTGGGCATAGGCTCTTCTTATAGTAGGGAATCAGAGCTCAGAAAATATGCTAGAGAGGAAGAAATAAGGAAGTTTTCCAGTGTGTCTGGAACAGGCGGCGGGTCCTTAGGGGCTAGCACAAATACAGTTCATATGGCACCGGAAGTATACTCCCCTTTATTTCTCACTCAAAATTTACAGCTGCCTAGGGACAGAATAACAGCGAATGCTTGGAATCGGGCATTTTATGAAACAAATCCTTACGTACGTAACGCTATCAACCTCCATGCTACTTATCCAATTAGTAAGTTTAATTTAACTTGTGATGATAAGGAAGTAGAGAAGTTTTTCCTTGATATGTGTGAGCGCATTGATATACAAACAGTGATTCATCAAGTAGCCTTAGAGTACCACAAGATAGGAGAGGCATTTGTTTATGCTTCTTTTGATGAAACCTCTGGTATGTGGGACCAGGTGTACTTGCACAACCCGGATTATATGAGGGTTAAGAGCTCTCCCATTCCAACAAAGGTCCCGTCTATTTCTCTAAGGCCTGATCCAGAGTTGCAACGGATAGTTAATAGCTCTGATCCTGAGCATATAAAGATGCGAGAACAGATAGATCCTAAAATCATTGATCATGTTATTAGGAATGAATATATTCCTCTGGATAGCTTTAATATCAGCCATTTGAAATTGCTGGCCTCTCCATATGATGTGCGCGGCACTTCCATGATAGTTAGTGCTTGGAAGGATCTAATGCACTATGATAAATTAAGAGAATGCCACGATTCTGAAACCGAGGTATTGACTGAAAGTGGCTTCAGGAGCTGGTCTGAGGCCATTGAGCTGAGCAGCGTAAAAGCAGACGGCCCGAAGGCCAATGCAGACGAGCCGAAGCCCAAAGCTGGCATTAAAATTGCCTGTTTTAATCCAGAAAATGAGAGCATAGAGTTTCACGAACCGACCCGCGCTGTAGCTTACAAGTATGAAGGAGACATGGTCCATTTTAATGGACAAAAAGTTGACATAATGGTAACTCCTAACCATCAAATGCTTGTACAGAAAAAGACCAAGAAAAAAGGGTGGTGTGAATGGAGTGATATTGCAGCTGGTGACATGACTATGGGGTCGCTTTACAGGTTTCGCTCTAAAGCAGGCTGGGAGGGTGAGACTTTAGACACGGTAGAATTTGCAGGAAAAGCTATAGATACTAATTTATTTATGGAATTTTTAGGCTACGTAGTAAGTGAAGGGTGTGTGTATCACAATGCTAAAAATCATGATAGCAAGGTATCTATAAACCAACTACTTACTCAGCCCCATTATGAGCCCATGAGGGATAATTTTAAGAAAATAGCTACTATTTTTGATAGAAAGCTATCTGAGCGTACTTTTATGCAATCCAGCGGCTATTCGGAGCTGTCTCCAAAGGAGATTTGGAGCGGTGTGATTTGTCACAAAGAAATGGTTGCAGAGTTTAAAAAACAGATAGGCACAGAAGGCAGGACTGGCTCGTATGATAAGCGCTTGCCTAGGTGGGTTTTCAAGCTAGCTACTGAGCACTTAGAGGTGCTGCTAAAAGCGCTGGTTGCTGGTGACGGATCTATAATTCCCAGTCCTTATGGAGCGGCCGAAAATGGTTTCCGCTACAATACCGTGTCAAAACAGTTAGCAGATGATGTTAGTGAAGTGGCTTATAGATGCGGATTCGTGCCTGCTGTGAATGAATACCAGCGTCCTGATCGTGATTTCAAAGAATACCTAGTGTCTTGGTCTGAAACTAACTATGGTGACTTTCCCTCTGTGTATGGCAATAAGAATCATGGTGGCGCTGACATAGACAGGGTTCCTTATAATGACTACGTGTGGTGCTTCGAGGTGCCTACGGGTTATTTTGTTACCCGTCGTAATGGAAAAATCACTATTCAGCACAATTGCAAATACAGCCAGGCTGACGGGCTCGTTAATCCGATTACTTTAATCAAAGTAGGCGCTGCTGGACCAGACGGATTTTACCCTAGGCAAGAGGAGCTAGATGCCTGGAGGCAGGTATTCGAAGCTGGGCAGTATGATAAAGATTTTAAAATAGTAACACATGATGCTGTTAGTGTAGAGCGTGTTGGGTCCGCAGGATCTGTAATAGATGTCAGTGCGGACTTTAATCTTATTCTAGATAATATTCTTGTAGGCTTGATGGTTCCTAAATCGATTATGAATCAGGAAGGATCTTCCTATGCCTCTGCCTCGGTAGCTTTGGATGTTATGCGCCAGCGGTATAATAGTTTTAGGAATATGATGTCCAACTGGTTGGAGAAGAAAATATTTGCTCCCATAAGCGAAGTACAGGGATTTTACAAGTTAGATGGTGGCAAAAAGAGATTAATCATTCCCAAAATAGAGTGGAACCACATGACTCTTTATGATCTTGATAATTATATTTCTCAAATTTCTCAGCTAGTAGACAAGCAGCGGGTCTCTCAGCATACTTTGGACTATAGTTTGGGCTTAAATCGTAATAACGAGGATGTGCATTTGCGTCAGGAAATGATCGAGAGTGCCATACGCCAGCAAGAGATGGCAGCTTTGGGCAAGTTAAGTTTGGCAGAATTGCGTGGTCTAGACCCAGAGAAGCCTGTAGTTATTCAAGAGCAAGGAGACGCCCTTCCTGGGCAGGCAATGCCTGGAATTCCTGGTGGTGACATGGGCGGTGGCCTTGGTGGTGGCGGCATGGGCGGACTACCTCCGTTACCTCCTCCTCCAATGGGCGGCGGGCTCCCACCTCCACCTCCCGCTGGCGGTCTTGATCTAGGGCCACTTCCTGGTGGCGGGGCCGACCTGCCTCCCTTACCTCCGGGCTAATGAATGAAAGCATTAGATGGACTTATAGGGGCCTTGTGGTATGACCGCATGGCCCCCGTATTCAAAATACTGGATACTTTCGACAATATGGCGCGTGATGCTACTAAGCGAGGCAAAACTGAGTTAGTTCGCGAGTTGCGCACTCGTTTAACAGAGTGGAATGACTCTATTAATAATTCCCAAGTATATTACGATGATAAGACCAATGTCGTCTTGAAGAGCAATTTGACTCGTTCTATGTATGAAATAAGAAAATTGGTTAACATTATAGATGACAGGCTAGGTGGTTTAAAAAAATGATCCCTCTTTCTTTAGCGAAGCGTAAATATGAAAAGCACTATTCCGAGAAGCGCAAGACTGACTCGGGAGAGGTCCGTATCTACTCTGAAGAGCATGTGGCTAAGAGGTGGAAGAAAAAAGTAGAAAAACTTAAGCGTCTTGAAAAAGACGTTATTAAGTTGCGGAAAGAATACAAGGGCCATTTGACTGATGATAATGATGCTAAGACTCGCGCTACTGCTGCCTTAATTGGGCTTATAGACAATACCGCTATTAGAATAGGCAATGAGGATTCTGTTGCAGAATCAGGTTCTTTCGGAGCTACTACTTTGCGTAAGAAGCATGCTAAGGTTAAGGGCAATAAGGTTCGTTTTAAATTCAAGGGTAAAAGTGGGGTCCAGCAAGACATCTTGTTGGATGACGCAGCTGTTGTATCTGAGATCAAAAAGCTACTTAGCGGCAAGGGCGCCGAAGATGAGATATTTGAATACGAGCCGGGCAAGAGAGTGTCGGGCAAGATTGTCAATAGTTATTTAAAGAAATTTGATATTACGGCTAAAGACCTCAGGGGGTTTCACGCCAATAAAAAAATGACTGAGGCTTTGAAAAAGACCAAAGATTTTGACAAAGCATTAGAGCAGGTTGCTAAGGAAGTTGGACATGAGGCCAAGACCCTGATGAATCAGTATTTGGATCCAGATTTTGTTAAGAAGCACAAGAAGGAGTCTTCATTCCTGCCTCCTCTGAGCAAGAGGGGTGCGGATTATAGGGCCGAGTTGGAAGACAAGGTAGATTCTATTTTGAGTGGTAGTGGTGGCAGGCAAGATGCCGAGGCTCCTATTGGATTTGGCCCAGCTCAACAGCCTGAACAGGGCAAGGGACATGTAGTCCCTCCCTTGACTGAGCGTAGCAATGCCGTTTTGCCGCCCGATCAAATGGAACCTGTTGGCAGGAATAGAAAAGTCGGGCCGCACCATATTACTGACTTTTACGGACCACGAACCCATCCCACTACTGGCAAGCAGCAATTCCATAGTGGCGTAGATTTGCGAGCTAGGGAAGGCACGGAGATTTTGTCAATATTCTCAGGAGTAATAACCAGTACGGGCCATGACAATCTAAGCGGCAATTATGTCAGAGTTAAACACCCCGATGGCTTTAATTCTTCCTATTCTCACTTGAGTGAGGTATTAGTATCCGAGGGGCAGGGAGTCAGTGCCGGCCAGGTAGTTGGGCTAGCAGGTTCTACCGGGCGCGTAACTGCGGCCCACCTTCATTTACGTTTGGAGTACAATGGAGAAAAAATAGATCCAGCTCCTTATTTGCGACAATACACAGTAATTGGGCGTACTATCCAGAATAGGAGCAATTCATAATGCCAGAGTGGATGGGCAAGGCCCAGGAGAAAGACTTTGAGGCCGCGTCAAAAATAGTGAAGAAAGATATTGGAAAGAATAAATTAAAGGACGATGATTATGCCTTGGTGATGCACATATGGAAAAACATGGAAAAGGCGCATCGTGGCAATAAAAAGAAGAAGAAGAAGTCTGAATTGGTGTCGGACATGATTTTGCTAGCAAATGAATTAGATTCGCGGGCTTTGTTTAATCATGCTGATAAGATAGATTTAATACTTAGTGGTTTAGCTAGCTAGACGCTAGATGCACTAATGTTCTCGGGAGATATTATGGTTGAAAATGTATACGAGTCTTTAAAGAAGGTTTTGCTATCTAGGCTTGAGAAGACTGCAGCGAGCGATGATCTAGGACGTTTATTAGGTCAGATGTATCGTCGTTTAACTGGATATGAGAACAAGCTTGCAAATGCGGATGACGTTATAAGCCGCGTTCAGTCAGCTCCTGAGAATTCACTTGTAAACAAAGATGAGCAGCTGAGTAAGCTCATGCGAGATCGAGAGCGTATTGCTGATAGTATTAATACTTTGCGAGAGCAGTACGAGATTAAACAATTACAATACACCACTGAGCAAGGCCAGCCTTGGTCAGAACCAGAGCTTAGGCGCCCTCCATTGCAGTACAAGGAAGAAGAAAGGGCGGCACCCAGCCCTAGGCAGGATGGCCCCATGCGTAAAGAGCGTCGGCCTGAGATGTGGGGTAGTAAATCTAGGGAAGATCGTAAAGCCAGAGAGCGTGCTCTGAGTGGTGAAGAGCCTGCTATGTCTGTTAAGGTAAAGGAGGAAGTTCCATTATCTGTAAGCAAAGATGCTCCTTCAGAGAGCAAGGCTCCCAGTGGTAAAGGCCCTATGTCGTTTAAAGAATGGCGCGAAGGGGTGGGCAAATCCCATCCAGCAGCTATGGATCTTGAGACAGAGACTGATTTCGCTGTAAGGAACGAAAAGGCCAGTGAGCTTTTCGGTGCTTACAAGCAGTATTTGGACTCTGTTACTGGGCAGCGCAGTGAAAGTTTGAGACCGTCTCATTTAGACATTGTCAAGCCTGAAGAGCTCGGAGAGATTTCCGCTTCAGATATAATGTCTAACTTATTTAGTCATATTTTAAAAATAACAGGCGCTGCTGAATCTGGCGGAGACAGCGTTTCTGGACAGATGGTGCAATATTTGTATTCAGTTGTGCAGGGTGCAGAAACAGACGTCCCTGATTTTATCGCTTTTAGTAAGCGGGACTGGATCTCTCACAAAGGAGAGCGTTTGCATGGGTATGCGGCAAATAAATTAGTAGCTGATGATTTAAACCGTGTTGCCAAAAATCTTGGCAGTTTTCTTGGTGATTTTGGCACGAGGTTAGAAGAATTGCCAGCTTCTCCGAGTGATGCTGATCGTAAACGATTAGCTAACCAATTAAATACTCAACTTGATAGTGCTGCAGGCTCTATTGTGAGTAGCCTGGTAAATAATTTGGAAAAAATGAATAAGGCTGATGTTATGCATGGTCGTGGAGAGGGCGCTCGTCTTGCTCCGGGGGAAGAGGGGTTTTTAGAGCCCAAGCCTGAGGCTAAAGAGCGATACGAGCCATTTATAGGCGGAACTTCAAGAATGCAGGAGCTCATGGGTGTTGATCCTCAGCGACCCTCTGGCACTCCAGAGGACCTTGGAGTGCTAGACACTCGTCGCCCTACTCCTTCGGACTTGAAGATGCTTTCATTTGAGGAATGGGGCAGGAGTGGCGCTGGTAAGGACTCTGTAGATGCATGGAGGGCCGGAGGAGGCGGTGCGGATGGCTTGAGTGCGTTATCTGACGAATATCAGGCTTATGTTCAAAAGCAAAAAATGCTTGGTCGCCAAATGAAGGAACAGCAGTCTGGTACAGGCGGGCAAACTCGCCGCCGTGTAGCACCTTTGAGACGACGCAGGCAGCGCAGCAAGAAGCGCCCAGGTACTGAGGTCCAGCAGGAGCATGGCTCCATACCGGCCCCTATTGATCTCCCCGATTTGGAAACAAGCAAGGCTAATGACTTGTTAGAGAAGATAGCTGTTAGGCGCAGGCATCGCAGGCACCTGATGAAACACAAGATGGAGGGCCGCCCAGTTGTGCGTGACATTGCACCGGAAACCCCTCTGGACGATCCAGAAGCATTTAAGGGAGAGCGCGCTACGACACCCTCGGACGAAGTCATGGAAGGCATGCACGAGGGCGCCAGGCTTATGAGGGAGCAGTTGGGAGAGCGGTCCGACCTAGTAACTGATGATTTGTATAAGACCAGAGAGGAATTGATGGACCTATATGAAATTGTTAAAAACCAACACAGGCATGCTAAGCGCCAGCATAAGGCGGGCGACATAAGTGATGTCAAATTCGGAAAATATGAAGCCCTTTTAAATAATCTTAAATCAGATATTAAAAACGTAGAAATGAAAATAAAGGATGCCGAAAGATTCATGCAAGAAGAGGGAACCTATAGCGATCCTCTGGGCGGGCAATCTGATAGAATCAGCCCTGTAGACCCTCGCTTCACTCCCTCTCGTTCTAGGAAAATGCATAGCCAAACATGATTAAATCTGCATCAATATTAGCCCTTAGTGTGTTGGCCAGTGAGCTTGACTCTGCTTATTTTTTTAATGAGGCAGACGGGCTTGATGTTATGGCAAAAAACATGCTTTCAGATGGTCCAGAGTCAGCATTAGAAAAAAAGATATTTAATCACATTTTGGACGCGGCTCATGAGTTTTTAGAGCACAACGATATAGACGCAGATCCTCTGTCACTTGTTGAAGAGCTGGCCATGTCTTTCTATGACACCTTTGAACGTCATTTTGATGAGAATTTAAGCAAAGATTTAGATGATGGTCGGTTTGGCCTTAATGACTCTACGGACCCTACAGGAAAAGCAGCATGATCAAAGAGGGAGCTATGGAGAGCAGCGGGGTAACCGATTCGTCTTCCGGCAAAGAAATTATGATATCGACTACCGCACGCAAGTTTTTCAGAGAGCAGTTTCAGGAACATGCCAAAACTAGAAATGTTATTATAAACAGATACTTGGCAGATATGTTTTCTCAGGGAGCAGTAATTCATTCTTTTAAACCAAAAGGGTATGACCAGCTGGCTCCTAATGAGAAGCCAGATGAGACAGGAGAGGTCCGCTCTGTTGGTGGCGGTAAAGTCATAGGCATAGTGGCCTCCGACCATGTGCGCATCTTGGCAATAAAAGGCGGTATTTCAAATACTTTGCCATCAGTAGAACAAGGGAGCGCGCCAAGCACAGGCGGCGAAGTCGAAGAGGCATTGCGAGGTACGTTTTGAACAAAAATGAATTATTTTGGACCGAGCACTTGATTGAGGCTGCTTGTTGTAACACAGGGATGAGCCGGCGTCAATTAAAAACAGTAACTGCACGCATGCGCTCTATTGGGGGACTGACTATTCGGGCAAGCCTGACTAGTCTCGCTAATAGTTCTAATGCTGAAATAGTTAAGAAATTCACCCCGTATATACTCGAAGTAGCAGATAGCGAAGGTGGAGAAGATATAGATGAAGGGGCCGTAAAATTGCATGATAATACTAAGGACATGATTCAAAACCACCCTTATGAAGTTGTCAATGAGCATTCTGCTTTTTCAGTACAGGCTCCAATTGCCTGATCTATTAATACAGAACCACTTTAAGCGCGAGGGCCCTGATGCGTAAACAAGCTATTCCCATTTACTCTATTGACATTACTGACAATGAGATGGCCCAGGCAGCTCAGACTCGTAAAGAGTTTGAGAGTCTGATTTTCCATATGGATGATGCTTTTCAGCATTTATATAAATTAGATTCGGCCTTAGAGAGCTTGAAGGATAGTGCCAACTTTTCCAGCTTGGCGGATCTGTTTGTTAAGTTTAGAAGGAAAACCAAGAAGCTTTTTGATGTATTTATTAAGCAGTTAGAATCTTCTTTATTTTCTATAAACAAAATGATTTCTGACTCTGAGATGGTACGAATTAAAGAAACCATTGTGGCAGAAATAAGAGAAATAAGAGATGGCGTGAATGAGATACTTCAGGTTTTAGAGGTCCCTACAGACCCTCAATTCATTCAGGATTATAGAGAAATTGTAGAGAGAATTGGCCACAGGGCTAATTCATTAGAAGAAGTTATTACAGACCAGCTATATTCTCATATAGATCATGATATACTTGGCAAAATACGCCTAGGTTCGAAAAAACCTGCGCTTGTTATTAGGGGTGAAAAATGGGATTCGTTAAATATTCCGTTGCGAAGGTAGAGGTGGTAGCTCAAGACAAAGAAGTTCCTGCCTGGGTAGCCAATGCTACTGTCAGTGCTGAAGAGTCTGCTTCGGAAGAGAGTGACGCAGAGGATGCTGTAGAGGAGTAGTTGGTTGGAAATTGAGAAGAGCAAATATTCCATGCAGGATGTAAATAAATGGGCCGAGTCATATAAGGACGTCGGTTCTTTTGCCGCTGTAGCCAGGCAGGCTGGTGTTAGCAGGGATACTGTAGGGCGGTGGCTAACAAAGTATAAGGACCTATTTGGTATTGTTTTCTTAAAAGATGTGAAAGCAGAATTTGAAAAACAAGGCCTGCGAAAATGCACAATATGTAATGACACTAAAAAACTTGTTTGCTTTGGCAAAAATAATGCTTCAAGATGCAAGCCATGTGGTTGGAAAATAAGTGCTGAATGGCGCAATAATAATAGAGTCAGATCTAATGCTATATCGCGAGAATATAATGCAAGGAGAAGCGGAAGGGACCATGCTTTGGCAATTATTAATGGGCAAAAACGGTGTATTGACTGCTTGATGGCTTATGATATATCAGCCTTTTATAATGCACGTCGAACAAAAAAAGATGGCACCAGGGCCAAGGTAGCAAGGTGTAGGAAGTATTTTCTTGCTCGCGTTTCCAACAGAAGAGTTAATGATGTGGGATTCAAATTAGCTACTCATTTACGGACTAGAACTAGGCAGGCTATTAAGAACGGACAAAAAAAAGGGCTCGGCTGTTAGAGACCTTGGGTGTTCAGTCCCGGAATTAAAAACTTACTTAGAAGAAAAGTTTTATAAAAGCAAGGATGGCCAAAGCATGACTTGGTCCAATTATGGTTTCAATGGCTGGCATATAGACCACATAAGGCCACTTGCCGCTTTTGATTTGGCTAATAGGAGTGAGTTTTTAAAAGCTTGTCATTTTACTAATTTGCAACCATTATGGGCGGCGGATAATTTTAAAAAAGGCAGTAAAATTATGTATGATGTAATGAAAAACGAGGGGTGAGGTAATAATGTTTTTAAAACAAGCCACTGCTGTGGGATTTGAGCCAATTAATGGTGCCGCCAGAGACGCGGCCTTGTCTGCTTATGCTGATGAAATTAATGAAATGCTTGTCAAGCGTGCCAAGAAGGCCAAGAGGCTGATGCCAAAGCCGGATGATTTCATTTTGGGCCATTGCATTATGATGCACGCAGGAGAGACGACCCTAATCAATCAAGCCACTGGCGAGCCAATTCTGAACAAAAAAGGGAAGCCTGTTTCTGGTTGTTTTGAGAAAGTCGTAGATGGCAATGGAAAAGACAGTGTGAGGTGGGTTTCTGCTGACGGTATAATGCCTTATAAAAATATGAACGGAGATATTTTTCCTGAAGAAGATTTAATTGCTAAGCACAAGGAGTGGATAGGAAAGCCTCTTTGCAAGGATCATATTAGCAGCTCTGTTGATGGCATACGCGGCATAGTGGTAGATACTTATTATGATACCAAGTTTAAACGAGTGCATGCTTTGTTTGCTCTTGATCGTAAAAACTACCCTGAGCTTGCTGCAAAAGTAGAGCGTGGTTATGCAACTTCTGTTTCCATGGGAACGGCAGTGGGCAAGGCTATATGTACAGAGTGTTCTAATATAGCTACTACCGAGGCAGAGTATTGCGAGCATATACGTAAAAAGAGTAATTATGGTGAAATAAATAAAGATTTATCTCCCATAGAGCTCAGCTTGGTGGTCACAGGCGCAGATCCTGCTGCTAAGGTAAAAACTGTACTTGCTAGTTTGCGCGATTATGTAGCGCAAGCAGAAAATGAATTTCATGAGATTGCGAATGGCAATTCTGCTGATAAGCAATCTCTAGATAGTATCCTAGCATCTATCAGAAAAGCGGAAATCAAGCTTGATGATGTTAGGATTTGCAAGATGGCAGATTTAGATCTTGATCATCTTGCAGAAAATATAGTGAATTTGGAGAGTCGTAAAAAGGGAGACCCTAATATTGAATTCTATGCACAACAGCTGCCTCAGGGAGTTGAAGAGTTGGCAGGAGTTCAGGATCAGGGATTATTGAGACGACTTCTTCATCAAGCTAATAAACATGATCTTGAGTTTTATCAAAATGTGTCTGACGCTTTATCTCAGCTTGAAATGGCTGAGAGTGGCGAAAATGAACTACTAATAAATAAAACTCATGATAACGGTGACGTTGGAAATCCTGGGCAAGAACATACTGTTGGCTTTACTGACAGTTCAGGATATACTCTTAACGAAGGGTTTTCCGACGATTTATCTACTGGCGATCTTTTGCCAATGGATAATAAGCCGCCACCGGGTGAATACATGCAAGGGTTTAGCTCCTTGTATACTGAACTGGACAAAGTTGGAACGTCTGATGAAATCACTAGCCTGGAAAACAAGTTAGCTGGCTTAAAAGACCAAATTCTAAGTCTTGAAAAAACTCTTGAATACAATAAGGAGAAACCAATGAATTTTGATGAGATGAAGGAGCGTTCAATCAGTCGCCGTCTTGCATATCACCAGGGTACGGAGCCCAACCAGAAGTATGAACTTATGGGAGATCAGGATAAGATCCGTAACACGATGGATAAGCAAATGGTGGGAGATGAACTCGACTATGGTAGTGATGCTGAGGCATTAGCTGCTGGTGACAAAAGTAAGAAAGAACTAATGCAACGTGCTGCGCTTGAAGAGCGTAAGTTGCGTCGTGCTGCTTTGAGGGCCCAGATTGAAAAGGCCGCTAATAATGGAGAGATTGTTTATGATAAATCAGGGCAGCCTGCTGGCGTCAAAGGCACTGATGGCAAGTTCCGCGCAGTAACCCAGTCCGCTGATGATGGCGAAGAGGGTAAGAAAGAGTACAAGAAAAAGGCCTATTACCAGGGGTCTGAGGAGCCGAAGCCAGGTCAACCTCAGTATGAAAACTCTGGCAACCAAGACAAGGTTCGCAGCACTATGGACAAACAAATGGTGGGCGAAGGTATGGAGTCTGGATCGGACGGCTTGCACCCTGGTTACAAGGGCAATTCTGATGAGTCAGTTAAAAAGTACTGGCAGCGAATGGCTAACCTGAAGGGCAAGCTCGTTAAGGGCGCTGCTTCTGACGCGCGTTGGGACATTTTTGCTGATGGCGAAAAAGTACTTACCGTTAATGCTAGCGATGTTTATGGCGCTGTTTGGAATGATAAAGTTTCTAAAGAGGCCGGTGCGGCTACTCACGGAGAGTACTTTCAAAACAAGGATTATGGCAAGCGCCTTCTGAATCTTGTACGCGAAGCAGAGGGCCCTATGGGCGCTGCTGAAGCACTTGAGCTCCCCGATGAGGCTGGCATGGCCGGTAAGGCTGGCATGGCCGGCGATGATGGGATGAGTGGAGCGAAGGATAAGGTTCTTGCTGCCATTTCGGCAGCACAGGATGCATTGGCCGATGCCGAGGCTGCTCTTGGTGCTTCTGGAATCGTAGACGTTGAGGTCCCTGCTAGCGAAGACAACTTGGGCGGCCTGCCTATTGCTGCTTCTGCGAAACACTTAATTGAGGTTCGTGCCGAGGTTGAAGCCTCTATCGAAGAACTTTCATTTTTGGGCCAAAACATGAGTAATGATGAGTCAGTAGCCAGTGCTGCGACTGAGGCTGTTAATGATGCTAACGCAGTTATTGCTTATTACAAAGGCCTCGTTACTGAGGCTAAAAGCTCTACTGAGAAAACCGCATCTGATATGTTGCAAGACCTGCTCAAAGTTCGCGCTGCCAAGCGTGCTGCTGTAGCTGCCAAGGCTATTAGGACCACTGCTAATGCAGACCTGAGTAATGCAGGGGTTGATGAGCTGATTTCTGCCGCTTCTGATGAATGGGCAGATCTTCCTGATGACTGGGCTGATTTACCAAAACCAGAGGTTGATACGACGCGTCCTGGAGATGCTTACGATATGCTTGTTGATGATATGGCCGCTAAAGACGGTAAAGACAATGATGATGATAAGGATGACGAGGGCAAAGACGAGGACGATAAGGGTGATGAGGACGATAAGGGTGATGAGGACGATAAGGGTGACAAAGATGATAAGAAAGACGATAAGGACGAAGACGAAAAAGATGCCGATGGCATGATGTATGCCAAAGACGGCAAATACAAGGAAGACGATAAAGAGGGCGATGAGGACGAGGACGAAAAAGATGCCAAGGGTGGTAAATGCCCTGAAGATGATGTCTCTGTTGAAGAAGAAAAAATGATGGAGGTCAAAGTTGAGGAGCATAATGAGGATGCCGGCGCGCACAAAGAGTCTAGCAAAACATGGCGTAATCGCCTAGTTGCCATGGCGAAAGGTGAGTACCAGTCTACTTATGAGGAAGCTCGTACTGATGCCGGTGCAAAGGTTGCTGTAGACGCTAATGTCTCTGATGACCTTGACCTGGTTGAAAACCTCCACACTCAGCATGCCAAGCATGTGGATGTCGCAACTTCCGAGCCTCGCAATGTTCGACTGGCTAAGGCGCTTAATAACGCTATAGTCAAGGGAGCTGTGGATGCTTCTAAGTTGGACGACCTTGTTGCTCTTGGCATGGTTGATGCTGACGCGGTTAAATACTGGAATGATCTATATGGCGAGGGTGACCAAGCCAGTGGCGCATTTGGTAATGAGCTTTCCAAAGAATTTGGGAATCATAAGAAAACCGCCTCTAACAAGGACAGCCTAAATGAGCATGAAGCTCGTTTGCGCCGCTCTTTCATGCTCGGATTGGAAGCCCAAGAAAAAGGCCTTATCAGTAAGAGCGCTTCTGCTCTTAATGAGTATGTAGATAATGTCTCTACGCTCCCTGACGAGGTATTCCAAAGTGTAAGGAACATTGTTTCTCAGCACAAGAAAGCTTCGGCTTCTGTCACACCTCAGGTAGGTATCAATCACGACACCACTGGAGAGCAGGAAACTGTTGTTAGGACTGCTTCAGTCCGCAACGGATCCCCTTCTGTCCGTGATCTCGCTGGTATCTTTAGCTGAGGTACTTTTAATATACCCTAGTGGCGGGGACACATACATATTGGCACAGAGTTGCATTATGGTGTCCCCGCCCCTTTTTTTAAGGGGCTTTTTCATGTTTGATTTTTATTTAAAATACATCGGTAGTAACCTTGATCTGCAAGACATAGTTGATTTAAAAGTCAGAGGACTCTCTAGTGAAGAAATAGAGGGCTATTTGGATTTTTTCCAATATGACAATAAGTACGGTGCTCAGCATGAGCAAAATGGAGAAAAACAATGAATACATTCTTGGGAAGTAATAATCGTGAGTTGGAACTAGTCCATGCTTTAGCAGATAGCTTTCAGCTTACTGATTCAATTAATAAGACAGCCAGTGTTGCTGAATCAACAGTGCTTCCTGAGCCTATGAGCTCGCTTGCATCTGTGGTTGAAACACTGGTCAAGTGCGCTGATGCGCTTGATGGTGCAGGAGAGTCTACTGATAAGGTAGACAATGTTCTTTCTTTTATTGAGAAAGAATTTTTCTCAACCTCTGCTGCAGAATAACAGGGGGCCCTAGTGTCGCTTAAAGTAATACAATCAGGGCTGGGGCGCCCTGTGCAATACCCAGTAGATCCAAACGATGTGTTTGAGCCTGGTATGATTGCACAGTTGCGCGTTATAGGCAATGATGTCTTTTTGGGAGTGTCAGATGGCACTGCCCCAATGGGCATTATTGATGATATAAAAACAGTAGCTTTTACCCAGCGAGTAGTTGATGAGATTGTTGACATAGCAGTCCCGTCAAGTACTTTTGATGGTTATAATTTTGTTAGCACAGCGGTGTTCTCAAATGAGCTTATGAATGCGCACATAGTGGCCAACAGCTTTGTTGCTGATTATCCTGGATTGCAGTTAAATCCGGTTAATGGAGTCATAAGGGCCCCGATAGGTAGCGTTCTTAATTATACCTCACCAGGCGCAGGTCAGCCAGACACTATACGGACTAAGGTAAGTTATGCATTTCAAGTGCCTAATATTCCGGGTGAGGACACGACTGTTGGCTCAGGGCGGATGACGGTTTGGATTACACGCGGTGTGTTTGAAACAGACCAGTTCGAGCTGGTTCCTTACTCAGTTAATGCTACTCTTTTTGTAAGTTCTGCAGGAAAGCTGACGACCGAACAAACGCGTAGTGATCAGCCAGGGGTAGGGATGTGTACTTTGCCGCCCACCAGTCATAATGCTAAATTACAATTTATTTGGTTTTAAAAGGAGCTCTCAATGACATTTGATACACCAGAAGATAATTGGAAGAATAGCGAAGTTATGCGTAATTTTGTTGAGTTTTATCCTACAGAAGAGAAGAGCATAAGTGCTGAGGCAGATAGCCAGATACAAGTAGAAGCCTTTAGCGAAGAGTTTGATGAAAAATATGATTATTTTGATGATATGTATAACCAAGTCACTTTGCAGGCTCTTGGGAATATTGATACAGCGATAAGTCGTTTGTCGTCCGTAGCGCAGTCAGCGGCAGATAATGGTAATATAAAAGCGGCTTACCTTGTAGAAAGAACAATGCAGGCGCTTAGAGATGTGGAACCGAATTTGATGCCAGAAGTAGTAAGTAATGAAATAGGAGTTAAATGATGCGTCATATAAATATGGAAGACAGTGAGGTATTTCAATTGTTTTCTGAAATTGCTCACAAAAATGGTATTTTAGACAAGAAAGCCAGCCTTTTATATCCTGATTTCGATATCAGCGAACATAATCCAGAATTGGATATCAAAGTAGCTGTGGCCTCTGAGCACCAAATGTATGGCGTTACTAGTGAGAGCGGAGAAGACCTGGTTGGATCTGCTCATCCTGGCGGCGGCATTAGTGTGGATGACTCAGCCAGTGGCGACCTTTCTAAGGTAGAAACGATTGTAGAGCAACATAAGCGGTGGCGAGATGTTGCAGAAAGTATGCCCACTGGAAAAGTGGCCTCTTTAGCTAAGGAGCTCGTAGCCCTTGCTGATGCGCTTGACGAAGGTGGCTTTATAGAGTTAGCAGACTTAATAGAGAAAGAGGTAATCAAGATTGCTCTCCCTTTAGCTAACGCCCAGGAAGAAGGTGCTCTGGCCACTCTTCCTGGGGAATGGGAAAAAGAATTAAAAATAGAAAAGCCAGAATTAGATATCGGAAAACATAAACCGGTAAATTTGCCAGAAGGACTTCCTGGGTCCGGCGATAAGTTTCCCTGGAACAAGGATAAAGTGAAGGAACTTGTTCCAGAGCCAATTGAGAATAAGCCACTGACCGATAAGCAGAAAATGCTTAATATTCAGAGGTTGATCAATAAAAAGGTAAGTGGCTTGCATCACTCCTATCAAGTTCCGGAGAACGGATATTTGGGAGATAGCCAGACGTATGACATGGCCACTAAAGTGTTCGGTCTTAGACCCGGCGTGCATTATCGTAATTGGGATCAGTTTGCGAGTGCATTAAAAGGCGCAAAGTTGCCAGACTGGGCATATATTAAGACATATTATGGCGACATGTTAAACGAGCATGGTAAGGCGCCGTACGAGGTGGCTGATGTCTGATCCAAGAAAATACTTATATGATATACACCCTGTGGGTTCTGAGTCTCAGAACGCCATGGCGCATCCTGGTGGGGGCACTGAAACTGTAGAGATTGCCTCCGGAGAGGGCCTTGTGGAGGACTTGTATGAGTCTCACTTGGTAGCGCTAGAAATAGCTTACAGCACTCCGGTAGCTAGTGAGTTAGCCAAGCTGGCTAACGATTTGGAAGATCAGGGACTTGTTAGCTTGGCTAATAATGTCGATGATACTTTGGCTAATTTCGTAAAACAAGCAAATCCGCTAATGAAGGAGTTGCGCGACGCCCTGGGTGTGCTGCGCTCAATAATTCGGGGTGCTGATTTTGGCCTAGTCGCTTCTATGCGCGACGCTAAGAGCATTATGAAGTCGTGGATTTCAGATGTGGAATCTAATACTAGAATGGGAAAGTACGATGATGCACTTATTGCAGTAAATAGGCTTGGGAGCGAAGAGCTTCTCACTGGTTCTTTTGGGCAGATATACGAGGTTGATCTTGAAAATGATTTAACAGAGGATAATTATTTTGAATGGGTTCGAAATGTGGCCAAAACAAAGGCTATTTTGGAGCAGCTTGGCCAGCCTAAATCAGCCCCCGAGGAAACACATAGACAGCGCGTAGAGAAGGAGTCTGTTCAGCCTGCTGCCACTCCCAAGGTGCCTGCTAAGGTGCCTGAGTTCTCTCCAGAGAGCAAACAGAGGTATGATATGTTAATGGTAGAGGTGTCAAAGATTAATGACTTATGGACAGCCATAGATTATCAGCTAGATGAACGCTCTGGCAATATCATAGATGCTGATCAGTTGGCCAAATACGAGGCTAGTGCGCGCAGCATTACTCAAAGGTACATACAAACACTTACATATTGGAAAAAACACCGAGAAGCAATTAGCTCTCCGCATGAGCTCAGTATGAGAAGGTATGGTGATGTGTTAAGTGTTGTGAATCGTGTATTGTCTACTTTGGTAAAAATGAATTCAGAATTAGATAGAGCTTATAATGCTTCAGTGAATGGCTGAACAGGGGCACAGTGATTTATGTCATTAGACGAATTAATTAGCGATGTTGCTAGCGGCGGCACGGGGGCGGGCAGTGGGCGCCAAAGAATAACGTTGGACACGGTTGATGTTAGTCCTAGCTCTGAGACCAGGCAGCGAAAAGCTCCTGAGTCTGGCAATTATTTACAAATAATTGCTTTGCAACAATTCCTTATAGCTAGAGAATTACCAGTAAGCGTTAAGAACCCTTATGGTGCTGACGGTAAGTTCGGGCAAACCACCAATAAATCATTGATTACATTCATTACTGATTCTTCGAAGCATAAGGATGAATCTGATGTTGCAATTGCAGCCGCACTACAGAGCAGTGGACTGGTAAGCGATAAATGGCAAATAACAGCAGGAAATCTACCTTCTGTATATAATTTAATAAAGCACAAAGGCACTGCTCCTCCTAAGAAGAAAATAGTTAAGGCTCCCTCTGGTCTTTCAACACTTGAGTTTACAACCATGGGCAAGACTGTGAATATGCCATTGTTGGTTGCTATGAAGTCTTTGGGCAATCTGGATAAGGTTTTAAAAGATTTTATTATTAATCCATTGATGAAAAGGGAAGGGATTGAGGTACCAGCTGGTTATAGTGGATATGACTTAAAACAACTTTTGCGCATGTTGCGGCAAATAAAGGTCGATATGATGAACGCCCTTACCAGCAACCCTCTGCATGGAACTAGCCGGCGCTTCCAATACGGGGCTCATTTGCTTGATAATAGCATGATGACGCTTATAAATCGATATGATGTGAAACTAAAACAACAAGGTACTAAGGCGCCCAAGGTAAAGGCTATAGATGAAATTAGAAAAGACTATGCTGAGTATTTGTATTTGGCCGGTGATGCTAACTTGCGCAGCATGCTAGAGACGCGGGCTCTTCGCGTATTCGAAGGCCATGGAGCTGTGGATAAAGATGGCAATATACGGTCGAAACAATTATATGTGCATGCTAAAGAGCGTGTTAGGCGAGAGATGGAAGCTCTTTTGAAAAGATATAAGGGGCGCATCGTTCCTAAGGACAGTGCTCCAGGGGTCCCTAAGCCTGAAGCCACCTCTCCTTCATTGGATAAAGCAATAAGCAAGCTTCCTCCTGCGGGCAAAAGGCCGGCGGGAGAGA
>Ga0114934_10000060_pt1 | contig 54754 bp, 56 predicted proteins | sample 4SBtaG_2_FD_99695 | JGI IMG/M metagenome (GOLD analysis project Ga0114934, IMG submission 99695) | Deep subsurface microbial communities from Kolumbo volcano to uncover new lineages of life (NeLLi) - 4SBTROV10_white metaG | ecosystem: Environmental > Aquatic > Marine > Volcanic ...
AAGGAAAATAAATGAGTACACAATACAGTAAAATGATAGAAGATGTTGGATTAAATATAACTCCAATATACACAGAACTAATGAAAGCATCTACAGGTAGAGGTAGTGCTTATTTGAAAGCTAAAGAGACGATCATTGATTATGTAGATAAGAATGATCTTACTGAAGTGGAAAAGGCTACATTGGTTTCTAAGACTATTGCTGACTTGGCTGGTAGAGTTACTACTGAAGCTATGCAGATAGCATTTAATATGGCTAAAGAAAATAGAGATGCCCCATATGTGTTGTCTAAGCTGAAAGAAGATACTAGATTGGTTACAGCAAATGTTGCTAAGACTGAGAAAGATACTGCTAATGTGGATAAAGAAGTGGACTTAAGAGCTATGTCTGTGAAAAAAGCTCAAGCAGAGTTATATAGAGATTATGGTGTAAGTACAGCTAACTTAGATCCAACAGCAGTTGGTTATGCTATAGGATTTACAGATTATGGATCTAAGTATGAAGCTATTACTATGGCGAAAGCTGATACTTATGGTAAGTATGCTACTAGCTTTAGACAAAACGGATTGGTTACTCTTGCTGTTAATACTAATGGTGAGTTGGTAAGTGGTACAGTTGGTGATACTTATGGATTGGTTACACAACAGTATAATGTTGCAGTAAGACAAGAAACATCATTTGATGATAATATGAGACAACACGCAGCTAATAGTTCTGCAAGTATGATTAGTATGTTATTGAGTACTGATACATCTGTCGATCCTACACCTTACCTTGGTAGTTGGACTAGTGCTCTTAATTACTTAAACGGAGTGTAAACTATGTACGTAGTTAGAGATCCGCTAGGACCAGCGCTATCTCTATTTGCGCGTAACCAACGTTTTAAGCATAGGATGTTGAAATATTGGCCCAAGAAAACTATTAATGGTGTTCAGGTATTTGATAGATTGTATGTATGGACAGATGGTGGTGGAGTTCAAAAGTCTGCTGCTCATCGTAAGATATACCTTTTACTAAATATGAAAATTTCTGAGTTGGAAGCACAAGACCATAGTGGTGTAACTAATACGTACTTAAAAGTAAATGATATTATAAATGCATACCATTTAAGTATTGCGCAGATAAAAGACTATATACATGTACATAGTCCTCAGATATATCCTGCTAACCGTAATGTGTTCAGTAGTGACCCTACTATACCTCTTTCTGAGAATCATAACCCTGATCCATATCAGAATAATCCTACATATACTAAAGAATATATGAATAGTATTACTTTAGATAGTAATGGAAATTTACCTGCAAGTGTTTTGCCTGAACCTCAATGGGATGCCAATGGTTGGATAACTGACTATGTTGCGTATCAACCTGTGGTTGAGGCTAGAATCTTAAAGGGGGATACTAGCGGTCATGATGTTACCTCAGATGCAGAACTTTTGAATTTAGTGAAGAGTAATAATACGGATTATATTCATATGACTGGATTAGCATACACTAATCCGATCTTTTTTGCTGCTTTGAAAGATACTGGTAATGTAATGTATGAAAAAAGATATAAGATTACACAGAAGCAGACTGTTAAGAAAACTACCTATGTGCATACTATGTGGGGACATGGAGGTAGTAACTACCAAACTAAATCTACTGTGATTCAACAAGCTACTATTCAGGTACAGTATAGAAGAATTGCTAATGTGGATGATGTAGCTGTAGCTTCCTTATTGAGTGCTATACAAACTGAGGTTGATGGTTTAGACCCTGAACCTTATACATCATATAGTGGTGGATTTCATTTTGGTAGAAGCCATGTACATCAAATTCAGCAGCAGTATGTGTATAAGATGCACTCTAATGCTAAACAGCTGAGAGCTATGCATCAATATGAAGCTGGGTATGGTAACACTGTGTTAAATTATCAAGGACATTTGAGAGTTGATGGTATGACCAATATAACTGGTAAGGCATTTGTTCCTTTGTTTTCTAGTGCTATTGAATTCGGGTATACTGAGAAATCAGCAAAATGGTGGCAAGAACTAATATCCATTGTTATCACTATGGTTGTGTTAGTTGTGGTGGTAGTTTTAGCTGTAACTGGTCAATATTGGGCTATACCATTAGCACTATCAATAGGGTCTTTGGCGCAATCTGGACTGGCCATGTACTGGCAGAGTCAGGGAGAATATGGAGCTGCTGGATTTGCTGGAGGACAAGCACAATTTTTAGGAGTTGCTGCAATGGTAACTGGTAGTATTTTACAACCATGGGCTACATTAGCTGCATTGGCTGCAGACCTAGCACTTAAAGAACTTGGTGCTTCCGATATGATTAGATCAGTGGTTAAGATAGCAATTATGATGTATGTCGGCGGTAAACCTGATGGTAAAGAAATAGGTAAAACAGCTGCTAAAGAAGGTGGTAAAGAAATTGCTAAAGACACTTCATTAGCTATTACGAAGATTGTACCAAAAGCTATTGAAAAAATTTCATCTGAAACTATTGGAGAGTTGACGACTGATATAACTGATAGTATTTCATCTAGTATAAGTAATATGCTAGAGAGAATTTCGACTTTTGATTTATCGTCGGAACTTATGCAAGTGGGTATCAGTGATTGGCTTAAAGTATTAAATTTTGCTTTTAAAACTTTCACTTCACATGAAGATCCTACTACCGCTATAGCTGATAAAAAGGCTAAGATAGCTAAGCAAGAAGCAGAGTTGGCTGCAACTAAGGGACCTGAAACCCTGGAAACTGTAGAACGAGTATGGGCTAGTCCGTATGAAAATTGGATAGATAGTAATTATAGGATTGAAAGATTACAGCAAGATATGACTCATGGATTAAATGCAAAACTGATGAATAAGTATTTTGATTCAGGGTATTAATAATTATGGTATAATTAGTTTAATAGAAATAGGAGAATTAAAATGGCTGAACCAAGAATAAACGCAAATGGAGATATTATTACTGATGCCAATACTATAGGGTATGATGCAACTAACCTCAACAATAATGTAGTATCTGCTCAAACATTGATGGGTATGCATAATAACTATGTTGACCCTTACCAAAGTACTACAACTGCTACTAAAGTTCCATCTAATTTGGGTACGCTTAGTTTTATACCTAAAATACAAGTACCTAAAATATCCTCTGCTACAAAATCAATAAATCAAGCTGATATTTTTGGGAATAATGCTCTTAAAAAAGACATTTTTAAAGCCACGCATAATGGACAAACTCCAGCAGAATTTGCTGCAAATAACGCTCCTTATACAGCTAGTTATACGGCTGATGTATTAGGTAAATTTGGATATAGTCCTGATGGGTCATTACAAACTGGCAGTAGTAGTGGTTATCCTTTTGGTGGGTCTGCAAGTCATAGTGGTGATCCTTTCTATAAAAATTGGGGATATAATGAATGGGGTACAGCAGCAGGTGCTGGACTTGGGTTAGGTCAATTAGGATTAGGTATAGCCAGTTACCTAACAAATAAGAAAATAGCGGATAAGCAGATGAGAAATTTAGATCAGCAATATGCTAGTAATGCGGATTTGATTTCACATAGAAAATCTCATAGAAAAGCTATAGAGAAAGGGTTTGCTGCTAACGCTGCGAACTTTACGAAAAGGGGTTAGTATGGCAGTATCACAACCTAGTTTTTCATCTGTAACTCCTATTGACCGATACAAAGATTTAAATACTTCTCTAAGTAGTCTTCAAGATTTTATTACTAGTGCATTGGATAGGCATCAGAAAAAAGATTTACTTGAAACAAAGCTACAAGCACGTGCAGATGCATTAGATAAAGCTAGTAATAGACAAGATGCTAGAGAAGCTAGAGCTAATGCACGAGTTGATGCTAGAAATGCAATTATAGACCAAAGATATAGAGATCAGCAAGCCATTTTAGCTAATGAAAGAGCTAAGAAAGACGCACAAGAAGCAGAACTTGCTAGAGTTATGGTTATCCCAGGAACTACACAAGAAGTGAGTACTAATATCCCTGCATCTGATAATTCACAGCAAATAGCAGATATAGTAGCTAATAATGCTAAGCGAACTGCTAGAATGCAACTACTTGATGAAGAAACATTGAATAAGCAAAAGCTATATAATAATTATATACCAAAACCTAAACAAGTTGCACCTCATGTGTATATTACACCTAAGTCAGCTACTGATAAATTTGATCAAGCAGCTTATGAGTATGCATTAAAGAATTCTGGGTTAGGTGAACAAGCGGCTAAGTATGCATCACCAGCACTTAAATTGGAAACAGTGCCTGACTTAAAAACTATTGCAGCTCATGTAAAAACTACGCAGGTTCCGTTAACGTACGAACAACGACTACAGATGGCTTATGATAAAATTGGTAATTCTAAAATATTAAATGGCTCTAGTAAAGCTAGTGCTTATGCAGCAGTAGGTAAGCTTATTAAGGCTGATAAAGATCCCTCTTTTGCACAAATTAAATATAATGATGAGCAAAAGAAAAATAATGATACAGCTAAAGTATGGCTAAAACAATACCCATTCTTGTTTAAAAATTCTGAGAAGACTGGATTGACTTATGATGCGATGAAACCTAAAGTATTATCGTATTTAAAAAATAGTTTTAGCAGTAAAAATAAGAGTAAAAGATATACTGTTGATGATATGGAAAATGATCTTATGGAGTTTGTAGGCAAAAATGTTAATGATAGTGATGTGACTACCAATGTGCATACTTTTATTGCAAATAATAGAAGTAAATTTGCTAAGCTAAAAGGGAAAGAACTTAAATCAATTGCGTCGGATCTTAAAGCTCGTACTAGTATGCAATATAACTTTATGCATAACTGGTTTCTTGGAGATTCTCCATTTAGTGATGCAGCGGATAATTGGGCTACTGCTTATAACAATACGAAGGTTAAGTAGAATTAGTGTATAATATCCTTATTAAACATGTAATAAGGATTTTATATGACCCAACAAGAGATATTGGCACAGATCAACAATTTTGATTATGACATTACTAATGGTAAAGAAGATAAACTTGCTGAGCGTACAACTCAAAAATCACAAAAACTCGGATATAATTCGGATAGCTTATCTGGAACTACGGCGGATGATGCTGACTCTGGAGATGGTTGGAGACTTCTAGGTGGAGATAGTCCAGAAGTATACCATGATGTGACTCCTACAGGTGATACTAACAATGAACGTCATAAAGTGTATAAACAAATTGCTTATGAAAATGGGATTTCTATAGAAGATGCTATTACTCAGGTAGATGGTGAAGCGGCCGCATATAAAGCTGATTTAGAGTATAGAAACAGTCCTGAGTTTTTAGATGATTCGTTAAATAATTTGGGTGACACTTATTACAATTCAGCAAATTTGGCTGATGCTGTAGCGAAATATCGACAAACTGGAGTAGCAGATAATAATGCACCTATTGATACTTTTGATATTTATCATACTGGTAATGTAGCTACAGATGCTGCAAAGGTAGATGCTGAACAATTTCCTGATGCTAATTTATATAATAGTGAAAAGTTTTTAACTGGTGACCAAGGATACTATGGCAGAGAACTTAGTGATAATAAAGAATATGTAAATAGACAAATTGCTGCGGGTCTTATGGTTCCTGGATCTAATGATGATGCAGAGTATGCAAAACAGTTGAAAATGTATCAGAATGCAAAAGAGAAAGGACTTGGAAATTTTTCTGATCCAAGAAGTGCTGCTGTTATGGATAGTATTTTTACTACTGGATATAGTAATACAAGTAGGAATCCAGAGCCATTTGTTGGCTATGATGCTACAAATAATGGATATGTTGAGAATGCTGTTAAGGCTGGTGGTGCTGCTATTGCTGGTAGTTTCTATGGTATGGCTGATGCATTCGTAGAATTGGCTGGTGCTGGTGTAAATGCTATGACTGGTAAAAAAACTGTAAATTGGGATCTCGGTAGTGAGCAGGAGAGAAATAAATTTATAAATGAAGCGTTTGGGTATGATGATACTAGATCTGCTAAAAGTATGAAGCATATTGGTGAAAAAGTCAAGAAGATGTATGATGCTGGTGAAATGAACTGGGCTGATACATGGGATATCTTGAAAACCGCTGGATCTGATGCCGATTCATTTATGTATAGTTTGGGGTATTTGGCTAGTTGGGCTATTGGTGGTGAAATTGGCCTGCTTGGTAAAGCTGGTAAAGGTGCTAGGGCATTAAAGAGTTTGGAGACTGCTAATGGTGTATTAAAAGCTGCTGAAGTAAGTGGTGATGCTGCTAAGATTGCTAAAGCTACTACGTATGTTGAGAGAGCAACTAAAGGGGCTAAGGGTGCGCAAGAAGCTATAGATGCATATGCTAAATTGGGTGTAGCTTCGAAGGCTGTAGCACAAACCGGTAACTTTATTACTAAGAATGCTGCATTTAATGCATCGGTTATGAGTTCTACTAATGACCAAATAGATGAATTTAAGAAAAATAATGGTGGTAAGATTGATGGTGTAGATATTATGCGCATTGGTCTAATTACTTGGGCTACACAAGCACTCGATAGATTTGCTATGAGAGATATACTTGGTGGGTCAAAAGGATTGAAACAGGCGTTTGATGCGATTGGTAAATCAGTTGGAAAAGATGGACTTCTTGAGATTAAGAATAGAGCTCTTGCTAATGTGGTTGCTATAGGTAAAGGTGTAGTAGGTCTTGGAAAGAGTATGACTGAAGAGGCTTTACAAGAGTATACTCAGCAAATTGGACAGTTGTTTGGTGTGCAATATGGTACTGATAAATATGGGAAAGATGCTGTTGAAATTTTAACTAATGATAAAAATCAAATTAGTGCTTTATCTAATGCAGCTTATGGAGCTGGTGGTGGTGCTCAATTCCATGCTGTTGGTACTACTAAAAATATTGCAGGTAGTGTAATTAGTAATGCGCCGAAAGTTTTAAATGCTGGGATTCAGTTTGCAAAGAATATTGGACCGGACCAATTTAATCCTGAAGCTACTGCTATTTATACTGATAAACAGAAAAATTTACACCGTAAAGCTAGTATAGATCAGTTGAAAAAAGTAAAGAGTTACGAAGCTAAAAAGTTGAATACTCAATTAATTATGAATGATGCTGCACATGAGATTTCTACTGTACCAGAAGTTGTTGAAGGTAGTAAACCTATAGATGAAGGTGCAAGGGTTAATGGTGTAATTAAAACTGCAATAGATAGAGTTAAGGCTGTAGAAGATTATACTACTGGAGCTGCTGATAACCATATTGCTGCTGCTATTATTGATGGATATATGGAACAACATTCTGATGATACTGCGGAACAACAAGCCGCTAGATTAGATACTGTAACTAAAGGTATGAGTGAAGCTCGTAAAAAAGCTGTGTATGATAAGGTTATTGCTAATACTATGAAGAAAGTGAAGCAAAGTCTTCACATTACTAATGAACAGAATCAGGTAAATGAAAATACTAGTGGTAAAGTAGCTGAGTATACTGATGAAGAGAAGGCTAATGCTGAAGCTGAAATTGAAAAATTAGGTAAGATGGGTAGTACTGAAGGAGGTGGCAACGGAGGCTATATCAAGAAAGCTGCCGAGAAAATGAATAAGCAATTTCATGATTTTGTATTTCCTGATAAAAATTTACAGAAAGTTGAGAAAGATATATTTGAGACTGGTTTCAATTTTAATGGCAGAGAGTATAAGAGTGTACCTCAACATGTTCATGATATAGAAGAGGAGATGTTTACTAACATTAAAGATGAGAATAGAGAAGCTATCGGACCACTACTCAATTTCATTTCGAGAAGAGGAGCTGGTAAACTAAATAATAATGCAATAGACCCACAAACTAAGAAAGAGTATACACCTGAACAACGTATTACTCTAGGTGATAAGACATTTCATGAGAATGAGAAAATTATCCAAATGCTTATGCCTCTAATTAAGACTGCTACTGAAAATGGAAAGATGGACTATGCTCAGGCATTGACTGATGGTGTCAATGAATTGAGTGACCATAACAAAGAAATACAAGATACGGTAGTTGCGTTAGGTGGTAAAATTCAAACCAATAATACTGCTAAGTACAAAGAGAAACAAGAACCTAAGCCAACAACTAGATCCGTAGAGCAGATTCAAAATGAGCTAAAAGGTATTGATATTAGACAGCAAAATGCTTTTGAGGAATTCCAAAACAGTCGTCAAGAAGATACAGATAAACAAAAGTATATCAATGTTGTATCTGGACTAGATCAAAGACGTTCTGAGTTAAAGAACTTATTAGATAATATTGCAACTAATAATAATTCTACTGTGAAAGAGCCGAGCGTATCGAGTAGTGAACAAGTCAGCACTAATCCGTCTGAAATACAAACTGGTGATGTTTCAACGGAAGCTGGACAGGGTACATTTGATTTCGGTGAGGGTGGTATAGATATTGGAAGTAAGCCAATTACGCCAAATACTGATTCCGAAAAGCAAGTGGTAGACCCTACATTAGAAGAGCAAATGAAAGCATTGCAAGCACAAGAAAAGATTGAATCAAAACAGCGAAAAAGTAATCCTACCTATGGTGATAGCAAACCTAATAGACAAATTGTTACTGATGATATAGAATCTGTTAAGAGGACTGAGATAGCTAATACTATTAGTGAAGATGTTTTAGATGTGGAGGATACACCGAAAATTGCGAAATTATCCAAGGAATATGAAGACTTGGAGAATCAGGTGTTGGGTGCTGATGTAAGTACTCCTGATGCTGTGCGTGCTAAGTATAAGTTGGATGAGAAGAGAATTGCTAAAGGGAAAGAGCTTGCTGATGCTAGAGTAAAAGCTAAAAAGGAAGCACTCGTTGATAAATATGATGAATTGCTAGCCGCTAATGATAGTTTGGTACAAGATCCTACTGTGGGTGTTACGGCAGCTGATGGTAATGCCGCAGCTAAGAATTTAGGTAAATCAGCTAAAGTGTTACAACGACAAATAGGTGTACAACGAGGTGAAGATCTTGGCGCTATGAAAGTAGACCATAGATTGAAAGAACTTGAGAGTAGATTGGCTAATGCTAAGGAAAGTGGTGCTAAGCAAGCATATGTGGATAAGCTGGAAAAACAGATAGGTGAGGCTAAGAAATTTGCTAATCGTATTGTTATGAAAAGACAAGCTACTAAGAGAGCTATTGATGCTAACACTAAAAGTGCCATTGAATTGGATGGTGTTACAGTAGAGAGTGAAAAAATTGAAAAAGAGGTAGATGGTAAGAAAGTTCTTACTCCGAGCCAGAGAGAACAATTGAAGGCTTTTGGGGATGTTGAGAATGCTATGGAACAAGCTGTAACTGATGCTGAAACTGCAATCAATATGGCTTATGAAGTTAAAGAAGCTACTAAAAAGATTGTACATAATAGATTTCAGAAGAAGATTAAAAAACTGAAAGATGAATTGAAAGATGCTCGAAAAGCTTGGAGAATGGATCTACAAACATTATCAGATGCTAATAAGGGTAAAAATTTTGTGTATCAAGGATTAGCGTATACTTGGAATGTACTTACTGGGTTGATGGATCAACTCGGTAAAGAAATGCAAATATTGAAGGCAGAGATTTCTAAAGTGTATTCTGATAAGGCTGATTCTATCAAGTGGATTGATGCCACTGCTATGAAAAGAATTAAGGACTTGCAGAAAGATTTGGCTGATAAGAGAGATGCTTATTATGAAGCTGGGAAAGCTAGACGTGCTAAAGTTAAAGAGATTATTGGTAAGCATAGTGGATATGCAGAATTGAAAAAGTCTGTCGAATATAATGGGCAAAATAAGCTATTTGAACTGGTACAAGAGGATTATAGGATTGATAGTAATATCTTTAATCGAGAAACACCTATTGAAGAGTACCTTGGGATTCACGAGCAGCAAAATGGACAGGTTAAGTCTAAGGTGGCTAATGGGTTAGCTGGATTAATTTCATTGGTATCTCAAAGATTATTGCCTTCTAGTATGTTGACTACTGTTGGTAGGGAATTGGATGCATTTAGCTCTATGTCACAAGAGGACAAAGAACAGTCATTAACACAAAAATTGATTGGTGATATTACAGTTGCTGGTAACTGGCTTATTCATGGAACAGGAGATCAAGTTTCACAAGAAAAAATGATCAATATAGGTGCTGAGCCTGAAATGAGCAAAGAAGCTAAAATTGCTATTAGTAAGAATGACTTAGGTTTTACTACTGATGCTAATGGTGTTAAACGTATAGCTTTAGTTGATAAAGATGGTAAAGAAGTAGAGTTCGAAGGTAGTGAAAATTATGTTGTAAATCCTATGGCTATGTTACTACCATATTCTAGAGGGATTAATACTAAAGCCATTCTTGAAGGAAGTAAGTTTGCTAAAGTTATTGCTATGGAGGCATTACAAGCTGCTGCATCTATGGTAGAGGTGAGTAATAAATCTGGATCTGAAATGAGTCAGTTTATTGAAGGCGCATTTGGTATTAAAGCTGATAGTGAGTTGTATGAACCGCTTAGAAGATTAATAAGTAGTGGCTTATTGCCTGAAGCTACATTTATTCAGAGTTCTGGTAGAAATGTATTGAGAAATATGGGAATTAAATTAGATCCTCAATTAGATGTTGAGCAGGTGAATGCATTGACTTCTGCCATAGGTCAAATGGTTATGGAACAAATGAGAAGTAATAGAAGTGGGTATGTAGAAGTTACACAAGCACTTCGTATGAAAATAGATCCTACTGATAATAAGATTCATACTATTTCACAAGTGAGACCAAAAGGTTTGTCTAAAGCTCAAAGTGATGCTAGAGTGGCAGAAGAAAAAGCATTTGATAGTGCTGCAGGTCAACCTAGAAGAATTGTGACTATTGTTGGAAAGCAAAGTGATGGTGTGAATGCCATGGATAATCTTAAAAGTGTGGTTGGTGCTGCTCATACTATGGAATATTTGGGTATGAGCAAGAGAAGTCATGGAGCTCATGGTGAGCCGGGTGGTAAGCATGTGTATGGTGAAATGACTATTCGTGGTACTGATACGCTGGCTAGTGAACAAGATGTTGAGTATGTAAATGATCAGGAGATGAAACCTAGAACATTCAATGAAACTTTTGAAGCTATTGAGAGTGTGTTAGGTCGAGATGTGGATAAGTGGAATGACTTTTTACTGCAAGATTATGATACTATTAAAAAGTTGAGAGCTAATAATACTGAGGTGTTGGTGCCTAATATGGAGACTGCACTAACTAATAGACGAGCTGGTGAGTTTGAAGTTCAAGGGCTATTGGATACTAGAATGGAGTTCGAAGATGAGCCATGGTATTTAGATTGGGATGTTACCAGAAGTGATAGATTCATGATTGATAGTAATGTTATAACTCCACAAAATGGTAAGCTTTCTCGATTCTTGGTTGCATTAGATGGTATGCGTAGTACTATGAAATGGGGCAAAGATGGATTTGATAAAGATGATGTTGGATTGTTTTTAGCTGCGGCAAGTCAAGCACTGGGGTATGATATTGATAAAGGTTCTGATGTAAATATACTGGAGGATATGAAGAAAAATCATTTTACTTTGGGTACGGATGGTAAGATTACGTATGCTGATACAGATAGTGGCACTCAACTACGATATTGGGTTGAGGATATGAAGAAGGTATTGGCTAAAAAAGATGGTGCTACACTTCCAGATATGGGGTCTATTGATGTCAATGAGAGAATGCATGCATTGCAATTGGTAGTTGCGCTAGCTAAGGTGAAGCCTGGAGAGAGTCTGGAACATGAGTTGGTGATTGAGACTGACGGTATTACTAATGGTATGATTATGACTCTATTGCAGATTGGTACTGATGAAGCTATGGCATTGCTTGAGAAAGGTGGTGTTTACTATGATAAGTTTACTAATGATATTAGTGTTAAAGGTGAAGATGGTACTCGTAAACCAGTTGATCATGGGGAAGCACTAGAACATGGGTTGAAGGATATTTATTCTACACCTGTAGAAGATATGGAAAAAAATCTGGCGGGGGTAGATGAGCAAATTAAGCTACTTAAAGATATACCTGAAAAAGATAAAAGTCCTAAACAGAAAAAACTTGCTGCTGGTGCCTATATGAAAGGTGCATTTGATATATTTGGTCCTACTGATGGGGGTAAATGGCGTAAAATGATGAAACCATTGGTTATGATTTACATTTACGGTGCTCAAATGAGTAGTATTCGTAGAAATGTAGGGTATAACTTTAGTATGAATGTCATTAATAAGATGGTAGATGAAATTGGAAATAGTCTTACATATAGAGAGCTTCTTAACTATGATATAAATACGAACAGTAGTGTGTTTGAAGGTAAACAACTTGCCGCAGTGGCTTACCTTCAGTATATACTCTATCGTACAAAGCCCGAGAATGGGTTGCATGAATTCTATAAGTTTGATGATGTGACTAAGACTATGGTTAGAGTTAGAGATGAGAATGAGGTGAATAGGGCTAGCTTACATGGGCTGAAATTAACTCAAGAGCAGATGGATATTGTATCTAAAGATATGACTGCTGTAATGGGTGATAGTGTAGAAGCTGCATTTAAGGAGAATTTTGGTTTTATAGATGATTATAGACAAACTATTAAAAGTATTGAGATGGTTAATTATGCTATTTATAAGACGGAGCTGAAAGCTAAACTGAAGAAGTATATTGGTGATGATGGTGTTCTCAGAATTACTAAAGAGCAGATGACTGGTATACAGAGAGAGTTAGAAGATGAAGGTAAAGCTTATGGAGCTATAAACTCGAGAGGTGGTATTCAGGACTATAAGAAGTATGATTCAGCTGATAAAACTAAGACTGGTATTACCGGTAAGATGGTGGATGGTAGCTCAAAACAACCAGTGACTAAAACTACTACTGTGAAAGGGCAAGAAGTTGTACCTAATCCAGGGGCTGTAGGGGTTGTAACTATTCATGATATTGATGGTTTCTTGATGTACATGAGTAAAAATAATGGGTACCAAAATATATTTGATGCGTATGTAGCTGGATTAGAAATGGATTCATTGAAGAGTACTAGTGATATTTATAATTTTAACTTAGTGAATGTTAGTAGAGATCATAGTATATTGCACAAGGCACAAGCTAAAGTTTCTGAGCAATTGGCTAGTATGAGTGATGAAATGTATAAAGATATGCTTGATAGCTTTAGTGATAGTGAGAAAAAGAATCTGGAAGACGCATTTAATCGTATCAATAAAGAATATGATTTTGGTGATATAGATAAATCGGTTAAGATGATGGAAGATATAGATGCTAATCGTGACATAAATATTAATGGTGATGTTAGTGTAAACCATTTGTATGTGTCTACATTGATACCTGCTGTCAGAATTACTAAAGATACTGAAGTTGGTGGGCAAAAAGCTATTCAATCGAAGCATAAGTTTAAAGATAATAGTAAGATTGTGGAAGTACTACATAAGATGGTAGAAGCGATAACAACAACAGATCCTGATAAGAGTACAACTACGGAGGATAGTAAGAATACATCATATACTAACCATAGTGGTGGAGCTAAAGGTGCAGATACTGTATGGGGAGATATTGGAGTGGATTATGGTGTTACAAATAACCATTATTACACTGGAGAAAAATCTGAGTATAATGCTCCAAATGGTAATAAGAAGATTTCTGATAAAGACTATAAGGAAGGTGCTGTAAAGGTTGCAGAAGCAGCAAAATTTAACTGGGGGTATAAACTGCCAGTAATGAAAGACCCTAGATTAGTAAGGAATTGGTCTCAGGTAAAATATGCTGATGCAATATTTGCTGTAGCCCCAATAGCTAATAAAGGACAAGCTTTACTATCTGGTAATAGGGTTGCGCAGTATGATGGGGCTGTAAAAGGTGGTACTGGATATGCTGTAGGTATGGCAATTCTTGCTAAAAAGCCTGTATTTGTGTTTGACGATGGTGGAAGTAATAAATGGTATAAGTGGGACTACGACAATAAGTACATGGTAGAAACGGATACTCCAACACTTACCAAAAATTTCGCAGGTATCGGAACTAGGGGTATTACAGATGCCGGTAAGCAGGCTATTAAAGAGGTGTACAGTAAAACATTTAAAGCTAAAGATGAAGTGCAAACTTCAAATGTCAATAACGGTACAGCTCAAAATGTGTTTGAAGATTTAGCTAGTAAGATTGATGGTATTCGACCAATGACACAGTATGAGTACTACGATAAAGAAGAAGTAGAATGGGTGTTAGAGTCAGCTATAAAACAATTTGGGTTAGATGAAACTATGGGGTTCTTACAGTCTAGATATGGTGATAGCTTCAAGACTGTTGATGATTTGTTACAGATAGTTAGAGATGGTCATATGACTGTTGAATCAATACGAGAGTTGGATAAAGAATTTAAGGCTGGGCGTACTACAGGAAAACAAATTAAAGATACACTGTTAGAAGCCAAAAAGATAACTAGTGTAAAACAGAAAAAAGCAGGAGCTCCTTGGAAGTTACCGGAAGATGCTGTATGGGTAACTAGAGTTACACCTGCACAGTTAGGTTCATTAGACAAAGCTGGTATGGATTTTAGTTTAATAGAGAACTTTGGAAATCCATTTGTGGTTAATGGTAAAAAAGATGAAAATGTTGCAATGAATGTAGAAATGGGTACTGCTGAAGAAGTATCAATTATGTTTTATGATTGGTTGAAAAACTCGGTTGTACCAGAGGCCTATCCTAAAAAACAATTATCAAATTTAGCATCAAGAAGATACTTTATATTAGACAATATAGATAAAATAAAGAATGCTAAAGAATTATGGTACTGGAGAGCACCAGATAAGTATATAACACACGTAGATGCTTTGGTAGCAATTGCAGAGAAACTGGAAGGTGTAATACAAAAAGAAACTAAAGTTAGTTCTGATAAACAAGTAAATGAAGAAGTTAATGATAATAAGCAGGTTAAGCTTGATCCTGATAGTTATTCATTGTTAGTTCCAGCTAGTACTTCTAAAACTTTTGGTAATAAGTTTGGAAACGGGTTTGAAGCTAAAGATGAGGTACACTTAACTGTGTTTGGATTTCCACAAGGTAAACAGTTGAAAGAGTGGTTAAGTACTGATACTGCGAGTAGGACTAAGAAGTTGCAAGACTTGATAGATGCTGCTGATTTTGGGTACAAAGAAACTGACAACTTGTTTAGAATTGAAAGAGATCGAGAAGCTTGGATAGATTGGAAAGATCAGGCTAAGGGTAAAGAAACGTTACATGAGGAAGCTATTATACAATTGGTTGAAGCTCCTGGTATAGCGGACTTTATAGGTAAAGCTAATGAATTGACTGGGCTTGATATGCCGGTTCCTTTCCCTCATATTAGTTTGGCAGTAAAAGGTACTAAATTTGGAATTGGCATTGCTGATAAGAATGGGTTTAATGCACTTAACCCGGAAAGAATTACTGTTGATGAAATGAAAGATGTTAAGAGTAGCAATGGGAAAGTTAATGTAAGTAAGGTTTCTGCAAAAGAGATTGATGAATCGTTGGAGAGTGTGATGGAAACTACTCCTATTGAGCCTAAAGAAGGATATCATGGAAATGATGATATAATTGCAGATATAATTGATCGATACAAAAAGGAATGCTAATGGATTGTAATTTTACTAATGTAATGAAGAAGGCTACGGAGGCTTTATCTAAAGAGTATACTGGATATGCTCTGGATTTGGCTACTAGAGATGCGGAGATGCAACTTGTAGCTGCCAATCCTAAAGTTGCTCCTATAGAAGCTATACTTGGTGACTTTGAACCTACTGGTAAGATAGCATTAAAAAACTATGAAAAAGCGCAAATTATCCAAGGAAAAAGTAAGCCTACGATAACCGAAAGTATATGGTTAGCTAGAGCTCGTGAAGCAGCCTATAATGAAATGGTTGGTAATGGTATTGACGGTAATGGTAGATTTACTACTGCTAAAGAAAGATATCAGATGAAAGGTTTGGCTGCTGCAAAACGTAATGCTGATACTGTATTGGGATCTAGTGAAAATGTAAGTTGGTCTGAACAGGCTTTAAAACCTGGAGAGCATATTGAGTTGAAGTCTTTGCTGAATGATTTTGAAGATCAGTTAGATGTTATGCTGAATGATGTTGTTGATGATGCTCATTTTTACGCATTAAAGGATACATTTAATGCTTCTGTAAAGATTTTTCAAGATGCTGGATTAGAAGTTAACTATGAGTATTTGCAGAGAAGTGGTTTACAAAATGGTGAAAGTGAAGGTAGTGCTGATTTAGATAAGGATCAGATTCAGATTAGAATGGGTAATCGATCTGACTTTTTTCAACCTGCTGAATTACTGTTACATGAAATGCAACACTTATTAGTTGATCGAGTGCTAAGAAATAATGATAGGTTTAAGCGAAAAATTCGTAAATTGAGAATGTCTGTTAAAGCTGATCCAAACATTGATTATAGAATTTTTTTAACTGATAAACCTAATGCTACTCAAGATCAGATTGACTATGCGAAGAAGCATTTTGACTATGTATTTAATAATAAGACTGGTAGTATTGAAGGTGAATTTTTAGTTGCGGCTACTACGAATAAGTATGTAATTAATGCTATTGCACAACATAAGCCAGCTATGACTATCTTGGATGAATTTGATGCTAATAAGGCTATGGCGCAGAATGTAAAGTTAGGAAAGGGTAATCGTCGTGGTAAAACTTTGAAGACTATTGCTATGGAAATAGTTAATATTTTGATAGGTTTGATAAATCAAGCGTATAACGATATGAAGAAGATGACTGGACGTACTGGTCTTGGATTAGCTGAAGATATGCTTACTGAATTGAGTAGATCTGCTGTAGCTAGTGAAAGAGGAACTAAGGTTAAACCCATGAGTTCTAATGCTATCTTGAAGATGTTTCGTACTGCTGAAAATAAATTAACCAAAATGGCTAAACGTATTAATACTAACTATGATGATATAGAAAAATATGGTAAGAAATTGAGAACTAAGGAAGGCGTAGTTGGATTCATTGATAAATTGACTAATCATGGTAGATTATTAAAGATGAAAAATAATTTAATTATTAATGGATGGTTTAATGGTATGATGCGAGATACTGCTGATGCATCTGTAGCGTGGTTTTATGAAATGGTTAGGGTTAGTAAGAAAGATATAGATAAAAAAGTTAATGAAGTTAAAAATACTGTTCGTAGTAACTTTGAAAAAGAATATGGATGGGGTGATTTAGCTGATAATGATGGTTTAAGAGTTGCTTCAACTAACTTATTGATTAGAACTGATCTCAAAGCTATTGGTGGGTTAAAAGAGTTAGAAATGTATTTAGATGACCCAAAAGCTTTGATGAAAGAAATTAATAGGTTGAAACGTGGAATGAGTGATGAAGCTGAAACTTATTCTGCTAGATTAGCTTATAAATTGATGCATGGTATTGAATTGGGTGCTAATGGGTATAAAAATGCTATTGAAATTTATAAAGCTACTAAAGAATTAGAAGGTAATACTAGTAAAACATTAGAAAAAGATATAGATCAGTTGATTACGTTGAGAGCTATACAGTTAGCTGGAAAAGCTGATAAAACTGTGGTGGGAGAAGCATTGAAAGATCCGAAGAAAGTTGAGATGATGCAAATGGCTTTAAATGTTTATAATGAGAAAACTAAACATTCTCTTGAAACATTATACTTAAATAATGAAGTTAATATGACTAAAGGACAATTTATTGCTGACTTTAAAGATAACGTAACTATGACATTAGCTAGTGAAGAAGATTTACCTTCATTGGCTAAAATGAGAATTTTTCCTATCGATATAGATAAACCTATTCCTGAATTGTATGCAGCTACTGGTAGTAAGTACTATATGGTTAGTGGGCCTAACTTAGAAGCTGATTATGCTAGAGGATTGATTAGTACTATTCAGTTGACACCAGAAGGTCAAAGTTTAAAGGCTATGTTGTATAAGCTAGGGTGGTCATTAGATGATGTTGATGGGGTTATTAATAAATTTGCAGCTAGGCCTTTGGAAAAATCGTTAAGCAGTGTTCATGAAAGACATATGAGTGCTGAAAGAGATATGCAAGGTAAAATTATAGATTATAGATTTGTGCCTACTGTGCAAGAGCAGTATGATAAAATGGGATTAAATAATGATATTGTTCAAGTATTAGCTAATACTGTAAGTAATATTACAAATAAGGAAATTTCAATTGAAAGTAATATCGGTGCTATTAATGCGATGGAAGACTTTTATGAGAAAAATAAGAAAGAGTTTGGTGATGAATTTGTTAAGGTAAGACCATCTAGTAAGATTGAATTAGATGCTGGTAAGCCTTATAAGTATGCTTATTTATGGGATGTATTACCTGGCTATACTCAAAAGTTATTGGCACAGAAAACTCATGGAGATGGGTATCTTTTTGTACACAATACTATGGTACAAGATTTTTTTGGATTTAAAGAAGCTAGTATAGTTAATGCTCCATTAATTAATAAGTCGCATGCTACTAGGGTGGGTGCTAAAGTTATCGAAGATTTAGTTAAAATGTTTATTGGTAGGTTCAAGAAGGTAGTTGTTACTTTATATGTTGATACTATTAAAGGTAATTTAACTTCTAATGCATACGTTACTATGATGGAAACAAAGATGAATCCTATTGAGTATTCTAAGAAATTTCAAAATGCTTGGGAAGAATTAAATTTGTATCATGAAAGAGCTAAAATCATGGCTAAGATGGATGTTGATAAATTGGCTGGATTGCCATTTGATGAGGCTGTATATAATAGTTTATTAGTGGAAAATAAGAATAGTTCTGTATCAGATGTAATTAAAGATGGACAGTACACGCAGATATTAGAGGATTTAGATTTAAGTAGGGAGAATAGTGAATCATTTACTAAGAAACAAGTAAAGAAAATGATTGATAAGTTACCTGAAAGTTTAGTTACTACTAAAAATTTGTTATATTTGGATGATCATACTGCAGCATATCAAAAGATTGTTAAACTTACTCAGTATGGTGATGTAATTAATAGGATTGTGATTTATAATGCATTGAAGGGTACTATGAAGAAGCGTCCATTATTAAATATGCTAGATCAGTTATTTGTTAACTATAGCTATTTAGACAATAAGTATATTAAATGGGGTAATGATACTGGGCCATTATTGTTTACTAAGTATACTACTAGAACTATGATAGCTGTGTGGAAAATAATTACACGAAATCCATTAACAACATTATTGTTTACTGGTGGACAAAAGTTAACTGGAATTGATTTAGATGATATTTATGATAGTTACTTTAGTTTTTGGGATACAATTACTCATAAATTTGCATACGGAGATGTGAAAAATTTGTTTCAAGCGGTATTTATTCCAGCTTGGGTACCTTAATCAGGTACTTCTTCGTAAGCTGGTCCTTCTGAAATAAATAGGTATATGATTGTACCTAAAGTGAGCATTACTATTAATGGTACTGCCATATATGATAGGAAGGCGAGTGCTATAGCTCCACCTAGTAGTAGGGGAAGTAAAACAATAGCGGTTAGAATGTTTTTTATACTCATTTAATTACCTCATAGAGTGTATCTATTTGCATTGAGATTAACTCAAATTGTAAGTGTGAATATCGCTTAACTCGAAGTTGCGATACAGCGAAATTTAATTCTTTCATTGGTGTCCTTGGTTTTATTGACCGTACCAAAGTGTTGTATTATGCAAAAAGTGTTAGTTTGTATGTGGTCTTATAATTTAATGTCATCAGCTTATTGCTGACGACTTTTAACTTCATCCAATAAGAGTTGAAGTTGTGGTTCTGGTGGATTAAAATTATCAGGTTTTTGAAGCTTTCCATATTCGTCTTTAGGCATACCAAGTTTTTGGTTATTTGCTTTCATTACGATGTTTAAAGCTTTTGTAATTTCTTGCGCATTTAATCCGAGTTTTGCCATTGAACCAATAGCAAATACTGTTGCGTCACAAGCCTTATCTAGGCGATCTACATTTGTACCTAAGAAATTAGCATCTTCCATAAGTAATCGTGCTCTATCTTTAGCAGAGTAGTTACCTAGATGGTCGAAGCCTTCAAAAGCTTCTTCAATTAAACAGGAAGCTTCTAAAAAATCGTTATATCCATTATCTAATAACCCAGCTTTTTTATTAAAGGCTACGATGCTTTTGATTGGATTTTCCATTAGAATTCATCCTCTTGAGCTGTAGGAGCTTTTGATTTAGCTTCTGATATTGGTCTAAGTATACGACCGATAATTTCACCATTTCTTTGTAAGTTGAAAATGGTTACATCTGGGACATATGTTAGAGCTTCTGCAATTACGTATGTTCCAGCTTGGTTTCTTTGTTGAGTAGTTACTTGAACTACGCATCCATTCCCTGTATCCATAGCTTTTGTGGATTTCATGATTCCTGCTGACTCTGATGAAAATTTAGAAATTAATTTAAATGTATCAGAATCTCCCCATACTTGGTGATCTGGCATCAATTCGTTAGCTTTATTACTATCTGTAACATTGAGGGGTCTATTTATTCGATTGTTCGGTAATGGTTTTTCAGGCATTGTGTAATCCATTATAGTATGCTCTAAGTTTATTTAAGGCTAAGAGTGTCTGTGTGACTTCAGATTCATAAATAGTTGTTTTATGGAGAGCTGCAAATGTTATTGCATCAATATACCTTTTAATGTTATCTGGAGTAGCTGTGTGTAATTCAGTAATGTCTCCATAGTCTTCTTCATCATCATCTTCATCTAGTGAACTATCGTTTTCTACTAATTCATCTAATGCTGAAAATAGCGCTTTAAGAAACGCTTTTCGTTCTTCGTTTGTAGGTGTTTCCATGTGGTTTCCTTTATGGGTAGAGTGATTAACCTTGACAGCTAATACACTCATCTTTATCTACTTTGTAGGTAGATTCTTCGTTTAGGCTATGTACATAGTATAGGGATTGTAGGTATGGATCTTCTAGTGCTTTTTTATGAAGTCTAGAGATTTCTTCCTCAGTCTCTTCCATAGTTATGTATACGTTTAGTGATTGGCCTTGGCCTATACTGTCTTCGCCTGAGTTCATAATTTTTTGTCGTTGTGAACCCATTAGTAGAACAGTTTCTTGGTTTATTTCAAAGGCTGTTTTGAATACGGCTTTTTCTTCGATTGTTAACCAGTCTTCACCTTGAACAGAGCCTTGAGCTTCAGAAATGCGTTTCATTACTTCTTTTGTGTATTGATCGCGTTCTTTCATTAGTGGTAATAGTACAGGATTAATTCTGTATACTATTCCACCAGCTGTTTCTTGCTCATATACATTTGCGAAAACAGGGTTAATACCTTCTGAGTAACCACCCATGAAAATTGCTGTAGATTTTGTCGGAGGGAAAGCTAATAGATGACTATTACGTCTTCCATAACCTTTCATCCATTCAGGTTCTCCAAGTTTTTTAGCCATTAATTTAGATGCAGTTAGTGATCTATCTACAAGTAATTGTGTTAATTGTTGATTGAACATTATTGATTCTAAATTTCCATATGCCCAGCCTTGGAGTTGATAGTATGATGCTTCACCTAATTGCCCTAGACCTAATGCTCTAGATTTTTCTGTGAAAGCTACAATACGTTCAAATCCTTCTTCTTGCTTAGCTTTGATAAGCATATCTTCAGCTACGGCATCTAAAAAGATTGTAGCAATTTCTACTGCTTTAGTATCTTTCCATTCCTCATATTTAACTATATTCATTGAAGATAGTACGCATGTGAATGAATGATCTTGGTCGTTCATGAGAGCTATTTCTGCACAGTTTCCTGTAAGTGTACCATTGAACATAAGTTTGTGGTGTTTAGGCTCAGTTCCACAATAAGTTTCAGCTATTTCTTCTAAATCAGTTACAGAGATTACTTTAACAAATTGCCTAGCTTGTCTCTGATATTTACGTTTTGTAGGTATTACTCGAGAAGGGCTAAAACCGAGATCTAGTAATATATTCAATTCAGATCCAGCTATTAATAGTCTGTATGTTTCTTTTGTCCAAAAGTCTCCATGATTTCCTGTACCATCATTTAATGGTAATTTGGTGTACCCTGCGTTTTTTGACTTAGATATAGTACTATGAATACCAAGTTCTTGTAATAGAAGTAGTATTTCTTTTAAGTAATCTAGTTCTATAGAAGTTATTTGTATAGATTCAGTTCCATTATTGTTAGTTAATGTGCCATCTGCATCTACGTAACCTGCTAACCAATTTAATCTTGATTCTACTGTGTACTCAGAATTTGGTATAAAAAATTTATCTTCTAATACATTTGATTTATAATGCAAGTTTAATATTCTGCCTTCTTTTGTGTAAGAAGATGTAGAGTACCCAGAAAATCTTGGTAATAACAACTGTTTATTATCATATAAGCTAATTCTAGGCTTGTTAGTTTTTTCATATACTGTACCGTCTCCAGAGTGAAAGCCATTTACATAAGCCAGGTTAAGATTTTTAGCTCCATGTGTTATGGGCTCTAAATTAAATTTAACTAACTTATCTCCTGGTAGCAATTCATGAGTACGTTTTTCTATTATGTTAGATTTACCATAGCCATCTTGTATATACCATTTATGGTAAGGAGTTGCTTCGATAACTGTAAAGTTATCTAACGATACCTTTAGAACTTTTTGTCCGTCAGAAGTTTTGAATAAATCTGTTGTAGACCATTCTTTTCCATTCCAACATTCTAGAGATTGCCCAGATACCTTTTCAATAGGAATATACCCATAATCTTTAGTTAGGATTCTAGTATCTCCAGTAACGCAAAGGTTAGAATGCTTTACTTTGAATTCATGGTCTTTATAGGTTTGTGGTACATTAGCATTTACTTTATCTAAGAAAAATAGGTAACCTTTTCCGGTTATCATTTTTACATGTAAAATAGATTTCCATATATAATCGGCCCGATCTGGATCTCTATCCATTAGATCAGTAAATTCTTTTGTGATGTTCCAACCTATGTTCCAACCAGAATGGTCTGCTTTCAATTGGCCAATTAATTCATCGAAGTCGGCGTGTAACGGATTAAGATATTGACCTATATTTCCTCTACGAGTTCCTTGAGAAATATCTTTAGTATCTTGTACTGCGCCTTCTGCAGGTTGCATTATACCATTGGCTGTACCGCCTTTTGATATAGCTGACCCTCTTGGGCGTACATGGTCTAAGCACCAAGATGTACCATATCCACGTTGAGTTAATTGTGCTATTTCTGTACGAGCTGTATAGAACCCTTTAATTGAGTCTTGTAGATCTGTACCGCTGCAGGAAACAGGATGCCCTCTGTTGTTTCCCATGTTAGTGAGAACAGGCGTAGATGGCGATAGCCAACCTTTCCACATAATACCGAAAAATGCATCATACCAAGTAGGATAGCCATAACTTTTTGGTATATCGAATTGTGTAAGGTTTGCAGCACGTTCAGCTATACGATGGTACATATCTCTAGGGGTTTCTCCTCTATCGAGATAATCTTGATTTACTAGTAGTTGGTATGCTGCTGTTGTATACCAAGATGGTGCTGTACCTGCACTTTGTAGACTTTTTCTAGTATGAGAAAGTTGTTCGTATTTACTCATTGGTTGCATTGGTCTCTCCTTGGAAAATACTAAAGTTATCAAATTTCCAATTTCGTCTATACTGTGTAGTATTAGCAGAAAAGAAATCATGTACTTTAATTGAATTTACACCTTGGTAAAACCAATCTGCAATAGGATTTGTATCTATTGTGTAGAGGTGATCAAAGCCCATATCATCTAAGACTATGTTTGCACGAGAACGGATAAATGTTTTAACTTCTGATGCAGGAATATCGTTAATTGTAGTTTCATTTAAATATACAAAGTCAGCTATAGCATCTTCATGTTTTACTATTTGTTCTATAACTTTAAGACAGTTAGTTTTATGTGTTTCTACATCGAAGTTTGGATTTTGTGTGAGTGTTTCTTTGAGATACTGATTGTGTAAGTATGAAGCGAATATACCGTGAAGTTGTTCATCTTGTATTACATAATCAACACCTGTAAGTGTTTTCTTTATTAGGTTATTGCCATTTGCTTTAAATGATTTAAGCATTGCAAAATTACCAAATAAAAGATTTTGTTCAATAGCAGCAACAGTAAATAATGAGAGCAATTTATCTTTTTCTAAGTTACTTGTAATTTCTCGTAGTAAAGTTAGTTTATTTTTAATCGCTTTTATAGATTCTTGTTTTTCTGCTATTTCTTCAGGGGCTATATTTAGGACGTCTGACATCTTTTGGTAGAAGAATGCGTGTACAGATTTTTCCATACGTGCTATTTCCATACAAGCACCTTCAATTTCAGAATGTGGAAACCAATTTGCAAAGGTTTCCCATACATCGCCAACAGTTTGCTCTATTTCTACAAATGTTTGTAAAGTTATAGTAGCTAGGTTGGTTTGTGCTTCTGACATATTAACTAGGTAATCTTGTTTGTCATCTTCTACAGGAATTTCTTGGGCAGCCCAAGTGACATCTTGCTGTTTTTCCATTAAAGCTTTTGCTTCTGGATATAAATATAGACCAAACAATGGATTGGGAATTTCGATAGGTAATAACGAATTTTTCATTTAGGTCCTTTAAAGTTTTGAGGGTTCAAATAGTATCAAGTAAATACTTGATATTTGCTTTAATGAATTAATTTGGCTTTCTTTCGTTATACAGTTTTTCTTTTAGGAGGTAGCCTTCTAATGCCCAGATTTTTTCACGGGCATTTGTATAGGCAACTTTTTCACCTACTTCCATATCGAAGTTTTCCATAGATGCTGCTGCTGATTCTCCAGTTACGACATAGCCGTTTGTGAGAATTAGTGCACATACAGTACATGTTGTATTTGGAATACGAACATATTCTGCATAGCTTATTACTGCATCTATATCTGAAGGATCAAGACGTGGGGCTGTTAAGCCTTTATCTTGAATCTCTTGTTCTATTTCTGCTTCAGTAGGCATAATTACTTACCTGCAACAGTATCTTTGAATGCTTTAGCAGCTTTGAAACGAGGAACCATTTTGTCTTGTGTTATATAAGTGCGATCAGTTCCTGGAACTTTTCCACTTTTACCTTTTTGAAGTACTGGTAAAAATTTACCAAAACCAAATAAGTCTACTGATGTACCTTTAGATACTGCACTTGTAATAGTTGATTCTATTGTACGTAGTGCTACTTCGGCTGCTTTTTTAGTTTCAAAATGTCCTGCTATTACAAGACTGTTTACTATATCTTTTCTTTTCATAGATATTCCTTTGTATATGTCCGCTACTGCGGAATAGAAAGCAGTAGTTTAAGGACGACACTGCACCTGTCCACGTTTTATGGTTGGTTAGATATCGTCTGGATCATCTTCAGGAGCAGGAGCTGATGTGTTACCACCTATTACACCTGTAGTTGTAGCAACTGTACCATGCATTTTCTCGATGAGAGTTTTATATTTAGCTTCACATGCAGCATTATCTGTCCATTTGTAGCCAATTTCAATTGTCTCTTTTGCTTCTGCATCAGTTGCATCCATAGTAAGACCTTCTGGAGCTTTTGATGAAATTTCAAGAGCATTACGCTTTTTAACATCAAAGAATTTGAAAGGGTTTACTTCTTGTTTTACATAAACAGTTTTAGGATTATTATCGTCACCTTCGATCACTGTAGATGTAGTGATATAAAGTTTCTTTTTAGTTAAAGCTGTAAATATAAGACCAGTTGCATCTGGGTTTTTCTTAGAAGGTTTTGCAACTTCTTTTGATTGACCAAGAACATTTTGGATTTTAAGATTTACTGCATTACAGATAAATGTAAGTTGGCTTAAAGTGCTAGTGTTTGGAATTATATTACCATCACTATCTTTTTTAGTTAACCAGCCAGTCCAATCTGCTGTTTCACCTGATGCTGTTTTAAATTCTACTTTAATACGATTTCCATCTATTTCAGCAGCTTCTACTATTTCAACTAAGTGACATCCAGCATTTTTAATTCTGCTAGAAGCTTTCCCTAGTTTTTCTTTGTCTTCAGTAGACAAATTTTGGTACATTTCTAATAATGAACTCATTGGGTTTCCTTATGGGTTATGTTATATGATTGGCCATTTTCGTATGGCAATTGGGTTGTGGGTTGTGGTAGTACCTGTAGAGTCACGAGCTCTATATGTTTTAATGTCAGGTACAAATGGGTGCGGGAACTGGATTTGAACCAGTGTTATTTCTGGATATGAACCAGATGTGTGACCAAACTACACTATCCCGCCAAATGCCTCACTTTGAATAAATAGAGGCGCGAAAATATGGATGAGGTGAAGGGAATCGAACCCCTATAGACTGGCCCAAAACCAGTGGCACTTCCATTGTGCTACACCTCAATAAATAAAGGTTTTTAGAGGATTTACACCTCAGAGTATTTATAATCAAATGATTACCTTTAACTAGTACTCTCATAACTATTTTATAGCTAGGTTTTTTATATACCGCTATTCAGAGTTTTTTGTCATTGCGGTTCAATATATATGGTACTAAACTTAGATACCTGGGCTTTAATCATGGGCAGCAAAGTTAATAGCTTTGAGTTTTATCATCTGAGATATATCTAAATTTAATACTATAGTGATTTTGGAGTAGCAGTATAGCAAGGGCTAGCTTAGAGCTAGCTTTCTTGCTTAACTGTACCTGTAAGAATTTCTTCTAATTTGCCCATATCATTATTTTCTGTATGAAGTGGGTTAAGTGAGCGTTTGATTCTGGTAGATGAAAATGGATCTGAATTATCTGCAGTAAATGCAAAATCTTCTAGTGATACTACTGTGTTAAAGTTAGATTCTACCATACGGTAATGAGCTGTACCTTTTACTTGTGTAAATTGTTCTGACTCTGTGTCTTTTTTGTCTTTTGCTGGACGGTAGTGTCCAAGTATATATACAAATTTTCCATGAGTATTTGTTTCTTCTTTGATCATAGCAAAGAATTCATTTAAAGCTACACTATATTTTGTCCAAACAGTGAACCCATTGTGTACTGTAACTAGATGATTTTCTAGTTCAGCTACAAAAGCAGTAAATGAGTCTAAGATTACACGATCTACATCTTTATGTGCAATAGCCATAGTAATGCGAGAAATAAAATCAGTAATAGGTAAATATTTAATATTACCTTCATTTTTATAACTTTTGGATTTTGGATCAATATCTTTAGGTTTAAGTCTATAAACTGAACGATATTGACTTGGGTCATCTTCTGGAAAATTTTTATTTTCAACATCAAATACGATTGTACGTTTCTTTTCTTCTTCTGGTAAAAATTCTACAGATGCTGATTTACCAGAATTTGGAAAAGCTGATATCAAAACAGGATAGGAACGAGTAAGTTTACGTCTTTCGACTAAATCTATGTTTTCTAATGTCATTAGAGTCCTTTAAATAAATCTGTGATATCCAAATAATTTGGATGCACTAGATATTGTAGTTTCCGATTTACAGATTTGACATACACCTAAATGTTGGGTATATGTACCATCATACGGCTGTTTACTCCTATATTTAGTAGCACACTTATGACAACAATGTGTTATAGTTCCATTAGCTACTTGCTTATCAATTGAATTCATTATATTCCTCCATAATAGCTAACCAGGTAACCCTGGATAACATTTGATTTAATGTTTCCGATACAATTTTATGAACTACATCTTCTTTTTCCATAGAAAATGGTATTTCTAAATAAGCTTTATATTTTTGTCCATTAAGTATATACATATAGTGTATAATTTTTCCAAATGGATTTTCAGCGGTTAGTTCATTTTTAATGTAAATTTCTAGTTCAGTCCCTATAACGGGAACTCGTAATTTATGGTTGTACATAACTATTTATCGCTTCTACCATAGATTTACTAACTATGCAACATAATAAATCTTCTTGTATCTTATATATATTATATAAACCTATTCTTTGTCTGTAGTGCTTTGCAGCCCAGTTTAAACATTCTTGAACAGGGCCTTTCATTACTACTTCATACCCAAAATATGGTGTAATATCTAATACATAGAAGGTCAGTTCTTGTTGTGACATTATAGGCCTACTTATATCAGTTCGTATTTTACCTGTAATTGCTTGATCTTTTTCTATACTATGTGAATGCATTTAATTTCCTTGCAGAAGTATAGAAGGTAGTTGACCTATAAAAGGTTCTACTATATCCATACTACCAATCATTGGATGTTTATTTAACGAACCTCTCCATTGAATTAATATAGGATCATCGTATGTAATCCACCAACACCACTCATCTTTTATTGGTACCCATAATTCTAATTCATTAGGATCTAAGCATCCATTATGGTAACCATTTATATAGTCATAGTATTCTGGTTCGTTTGTTTCTATACCTTCTATTCGAAGTATTTGTGTTGGTTTACCATGTATACGTACCCAATCACCTATTTTATAAGTTTGCATTTAGTCTCCTTATGTATTGTAGTTATGGATTAGTGTAATAACTATACCTAGTAATAGGATAAATATAGTATCTAGCAAAAATTGTTGGTTAAGTTTGTTTTTCATTGGATTTCCTTGTTTCAAAAAGTTTGAGAGTTCTACCGCTGTCTCGAAATGATAACTGAAAATATCCATCATACGAATATTTAACTACCTCTCGTCCTTTATCAGTAATAATTTTTATTCTTGTAAGATCTTGCGGATTTCTTATATCTTTGGATACATGGTCTTGATAAAATTTTATAACGATTCCTTTAGATCTATCATAACTCTTTAAAGTATTCTAATAGATCTTTAAGTTCATGCTCATAAGCAAAGCATTCGTGATTAAGCTTTGAAAGAATAGTTTCCATAGCCATAAGGTCTTCACCATCCGTATTCATATAATAGCTAGTTGCCATATACTCACAAAAGTATTCTAAGTCTATCATATTACGTTCATGTAATTCATCTTGCAGCATAGATTGACGCATAGCATTTTTCTCGTCTTGTATATCTATAGTTGGCTCTAATAGCCTATGAAATGGAAATTGTTTAGTATTCATTTTGATATCCTTTTTACTTCGTAGTATGGGTAAGCTATTTCTTTTGTATTTGTACTTGTAGTTTTAAAGTACCTATCTACTAATTCTTGTTTACATAAACATTCATCTTTCATAACATCTATTAGGTGTTGTGGAACATCCCATTCCCAATATTCTGTATTCTTAACTGTAATTTTCATTTCTTTTTCCTATATAGTGTATGATCTTTTAGTAATTTTGAGTAATCATTAATCTTAAACAAAGACTCCAATACTAACTTAGTGTAGTCTATAATTTTCATATCTATATAACCCCTGTTACATCTTTAGAACCTATAAGATCACATTTTACACCATATTGTATTAACTTCTTATATACTTCTTTTTGACGCATTCTTCTAGCAAATTTTTTCTTATTCGCTATAAACTTTGTCCTACTACCCTTAGGCCCTTTATATACTTTTTCTCCATCTACTGTTTTAGTCTCTAGTAGATTATTAAATGCATCATATAATAGCTTGCCACCACAATTAGCTATAATAGTAGCATATACAGTTGGATCTTTTTGTAGTGCTTCTAAATCATTTATGATAACAATACCACCTATAGCTTTATTTTTCATTACCTCAAAATATGCATCTAAAATCATATGTAGTGTTTTCATAGAGTGTCCATCTCTTAATTCTTCAGCTTGTTGTATAATAGTTTTATTAGCCGCCTCTATGTTCTCAAGATATTTTAGTTTATTGCATAATTGACTATGTGATTGTATTGCATCTTTCATTGCTTTATTAGCTACTATAATATCTTCTTTAACTTTTTGTATATTTGTTTTCATATTTTTCCTTTTTCTTCCCCGCGAGTTGATTAGTGGCGCTGAGAGAGCAAATTCGTGATTCTGTGTAGGCGAAGCCGTAACAGATCTCGATTTGTGATCGAAGGAGACGTCACGGTTCAACCTCGTGGATCAATCACACATTAAATGTATACTTTAATACCCTTTGATACTATCGAAGTAATAGTCTTTTACTATTTGTACAATTGCACCTTGCGCTTTTTTGAATTCAATATTTGATTCTAATATGACTGGTTGTTCTTCTTTTAGTATATCTTGCATCATCCATTTAATTACTTCACCTACATGTTTTATTTCTATTGCATTAGTTTCTGTAATAGCTTGATTTAATCGCCATTCTGGAGTAACTTCATTAGCTAGTTTAGCTATAGCTATAAGTTGTTCATCTGTAAGAGGTATTTTAGGTTGTCTAGGAGTTTTAGGTTTACCTCCATGTTTAGTACCTTTAGCTTTTAAACGAAGTAATTTTTCATTATGGAAACAAGTAAGGTATACACCTTCACCTACATTATCAGGTTTATCAAAATATTCAGCTATAGGAGAATGCTCTTCTATCTTTAAAGCTAATGCTTTTAGATCGAGATCACATTTTGTTGGATTATTTAGGTCTAATATAAGCTTGTAAGAACCGAAAGACTTCATAAGGTATATTGATTTACCTTCAGGTATATTAAGTCCTTCAGTGCTCTTAAATTTAGTCTCAGAGGTATCATTGTTAATTACTCTAAGGTAATCAAATATATAAGCACCTTTATCCGTTCCTGAGCAGGCAGCATTACCTTTTTGGATGTTGTCACCAGCCCATTCACAGTCTAATACGATTGTTGATTCATCAGTATTTACTTCATAAGTATTCTTGATTTGACTGAATAAGGTTATCCAGATATCTTTAGTGGACTCTACAAATTGTGCCATGCCATTTTGATCTCCAAGTAAAGTTCTTATTCGATTTCTTCCTTGAACCCATAATTCTTTATTTGAATAACATACAGCCATATTTTCACCATGAAGTTTTTCAGATCCTATCATAGTTAGAGTAGGCATGTCTGGTATATATGATTGAAGTAACTCAATTTGAGCTTCAGTTGGTGGTTCACCTAATGATGGATCATAATTAGCATATGCTAATCTATTTGCACTATTTGTGGTACTTTGTATTTGTTTGTAAAAATTATCCCAATTTGGGGTATCTGGATATTTTAGATGTCTACGTATTTTCATTATAGTATCCTTTTTATTTTTTCTTGAATGTTTATTTTTCATCTACTGTTCCTGTGATTTCTGAGAATTCTCTTACACACTTTTGAGTAATCTTCTATATTTATATTTTGCATATCTCAATAGCTCTTAAGTAATTCGATCTTGGCTTTTGTATAATCATTTATACTTATATTGGCGTATTTTAGCGATTCTAGATCTATATCTGTGCTACCTCTTTGAATACTGGCTAAGATATTTAGTAGTATATTATCAAACCATTCTCCTGACTTTCTTATATTTGCAAAAACTTCATGTAAAGTTCTTTCTATACTATATGCTGTATTTTTAGGCAAATCCCCTATAAGTTCTTCCATTGAGAGTAGTTTACTGGAGCCTGTTTGTAAAGTTCTTAATCGTTGTTCAGGATTGCTAGATACTCCTATTTTTACGTCACCTGGTATACTAGATGGATACACTAAGCATACTACATATAATTTATTTTCCATAGTTACTTAACTCCTACTAATGGCTCATTAGGTAGATCTTCATTCGGTAATTCTACTTCATCTTCGAATTGCTTAACGGCTAATTGCCCAATAAAATAGACGTCTACTTCACCTTTTTGTATAAGCAAATATTTAGTATCTATTAGTTCTTTTCTATATTTCTTTACCATTCTTGGACTCGTATCTAGCACTTTTGCGATGTTGTTGTCATCGAATCTCCATCCGTCATTTCTACTATAGTAATATGTAAGTAGCCTAAATGCGCCTTGAGATAGTTCTTGTAGTGCCTTAGTGATTTCTGCTTGTGGTATAGATGCCATGTACCTTCCTTTTGATTTCTTTAAAATTGCTTTAGTTAGCATATAATTACACTCCTGGTGCCAAATATTGATAATAGTATACACTTATTGTGCTTTATTTATACTTAAAAATAGATATACACTTTTTGTGTAAATAATCGTGATATATGACATAAAAGTGTATTTATGAGTCAATATTTACACGAAAAGTGTAAGGGCAAAAAGGGCCTCAAACCTCGTTGTACAGGTAACTGTAGAGGATATTAATGCAATAGCTGTCTATATATAGTTAAGAATATAAGAGGAATAGTAAGTTATCTCTATTGTTAATAGTATATAAATATTTAATAAGATAACTTTTATGAGATTATATTTGATTTCTCGCTTTATCAGCCAAAATGCTACCCTACTTCCATCAATTTTAATTTTGTACCGATCGCTGCGCTCTCTACGTACAAAGATTAAACATTGACTCCAGGAGGGCATTTTGTCTTCAACGCTAATTAGAGGGGGAAGGAATTGGTAAACAGCTACTATGTATGTAAATAGGGGTTGTTTGACAATTATCTATAGCTTCTTGTAAAGTTGAAAACCCTGATAAGGTACAAGGTAAATCATTACCGTAGCTATCTTGTGCTGTACGATGTACCCACCAGAAACATAGTAATCTGTCTTGTACTGAATATGAATTTTCAGCGTCTTTATATACTCGTGTCATGTAATTTCCTTACTGTATTATTAAATTGTAAGTTCCTACTAGTATAAGTGTATGTAGTAGTTGGTCTAACCCTATTATGATAAAGAAGCAATGTATCTCTTTATCGGTCCATAGTTTGCTTGTAATGCGTGAAGTCATGTAATCTATACCAAAGTGTGCAATGCCATTTATTATTGCATATAGAGGAGATATGAGTATGAATACTGATGAATATGCAAGTACATGATATAGCAGAGCTTTATTGTTTGTAGATTTGTGTGTTGCCATCCAATTACTTTGTAGAATAAAATCTCCAACAAAGTGTAGGACTAGTATAGTGGTTATAGTTGATATTGATATCATTTAATCTGTTACTTCTTTTACTGTCCAGTTACTACTATCCTTTACTCTAAGTGTAGAGTCATAAACATCTGCTGCATAATATTCTATATCTAACTCATTACTATTTAGATATTTATCTATAGCAATTTTTACTGCTTCTTCTTTAGATGTAGCTTCTATAATTACATCTCCAAAGTCTATACTTTCTATGTTGAATTCCATTCTAACTGTATATTTCATTTATAATTCCTTTTTAAACTCGTAGTATGGGTCTTTAATTTCTGCTACTGATAGGTCATCTGGATTGAAAAATTCTTCTACTAGATTTTGATATGGTGTAGCATTGTCTCTGTCTTTCTCTAATAGATTTATAAGTTCATTACTTAATTCCCATTCGTATGATTCTATTCGATTTACTCGTAATTTCATTTATAATTCCTTTAAGGTTATTTCTACATTATGGTAAGTGTCCCAACATTTTATGGATAGGTCTGTAGATATTTCATAATAGTATTCTGCACTATAGATATTATAATATTCTTTTTTGTTTTTATAATCTGTAGAAGGAGCATGCAAATAGATTCCTCCTGGACCATTCTTAAAATGTTCTACTAGCTGTGCCGCAAAGCAGTTTATTCCATTAAATACAGCTTCGTCAGAACCTATACCGTTGACCATTGTTTTTGATGTAATGAACTTTTGTAATTCTGCACCTAGGCTTTCTGGATTGCCATCATATTGTTTGTACATTTCTATGATTTTATTGTTTTGTTTATCTTTGACTACTGTTATACTTCTTGTTCCCATGGAATTTCCTTTGTTATTTGGCTTTCTTTTGTGGCTCTACTGATACATCTAGTGTATTTACTAAGGCTGTAGCTTTTGTGAAGTTTGTGCCTTCTTGGGCATTGATAGCTATTTCTATAGCTTTTAACTCTAGTCTATAAGACTCTACAATCGTTATAGATTGTTTATAGATAGAATCAGCTACTAATGGAGATACTGTTCCGTCTTGAAGACCTATGATAGTCTCAGCTGCTTTTTGACGAGCCATTCTTAATGATGTCTCTGCTTGGTACTTAGTTTTCATTTTCTAATTTCCTTATTTTTGTTTGTAGTATTTTTAAGCCTTTTGTGTGATTATGTTTAACCATGTACTTTAGCTTAGCCTGAAGTGCTTTTTGTAAAGATTTTTCAACTTGGCCGATATATATACTTTTCCCATTAATAGTTATCATAGGATAGTATGAGTGTGTATTGGTTTTTATATTTATGTATATTTTTATACCAAATTTAGTCTTTATTATTTGGTTTTTGTAGTTTTTAGCGTCCCATATGTCTTTTGGACTCATAGTTCTATATTTGGTAAATAGTTTTTTAAGTAGGTATTTATCTAAATCAAAGTTTACTTTGGATGATTTTGCTGCAGTTATAGCTGAGTAGCATTGTTTACATGGAAATTCTCTTATATAATCTTTAACTATTAGCAATTCTGGATATGTAGAATTTTTTATAGGTGGTCTGTCGGTGTTACATAATTTACACATTAGTAATCCTTATATTAAATTTGAAAGTCTAACGTACATCAGCTGTGCATGACATCTGAGTAGAGGTTAGACATTTATGGTTGAGAAATTCATCTCTGAGATAGGTATAATGTATCTTCTGCAATGGTTTTATAGAGCTCTGCATTCCTTCTCTTAATACCCGTCTTTCCGCTGTCATACTCGCTTTATCCTCAAGAGTAATTAAGAGTGTAATCTAGTATAGATTGCCTTGTAGATTAAAGAGTACTACAAATAAGTTTAAACTCTATTATTACTTAGAGCTATTCTTTTTCATTAACGCCCGTAGAATAAATCGTTCGTATACATAAACCTTGCTCTTCACAGCTGCGGATGTTTAGTATAATTATATTCCCATTCTGACCCAAAGGTTTAAATCGTTTAAAAGCTATAAGCTTATGTGGGTGCTCGATTGTGCCCATTATTGCGGACTACTGGGTAAGATAGTTATAGTCGTTACTTACGCATTTGACTAATAGGTAAGATTATTCTATTTATTATACTTAGTTCCAAAGTAACCTAATTTAACTTTGTAAAGATTTTTTCTTGGACAAAAGCTTCTTGTATTTCTTGAAAAGTAACTGGAGTGTAGTTTATATTTTCCATAGATACATTAGCATAACGATAGTCTTGTAAAGTTTTGTTGTGTACATGTCCATGAATATTAAACTTACCTCGAAGTTCTTCTGGGTGTATTGGTGCATGAGTTAACCAGATTTGATGTTTTGAAGTAATGCCACATATTTTGTCGAAACAAGCTTGTAAGGCTTTTGCTCGATTAGTTCCACGATCTACATCATGATTACCTAATACTAGTATTTTATACCCAGGTAATTTTTGTACTTTTTCAATAGCTTCATCTGAAAAGGCTATATCCCCTAGGAAGTATACTGTATCTCGTTTAGTAATAGTATTTAGATAGTTTGTAATTATGGTTTGATCATGTTCTTCATCTGAATTGAATTGAGTTCTGAACTTTTTATGGATGTCTTTGTGCCCTAAATGCATATCTGAAAGTAGATAGGTCATGGGGTGTTCTTTGTTAGATAGCTTAAAACTATGGTATCTAAGGTATCATAATCTATTGGTTGTACTTCATATAGGAGTTTACGATCCTCGTAGATACCGTTTAATTTCATAAGATATTCATCCCTTAGTTGTTCAGCTTCTTCTAAGGTATCAGGGTATCTTCCACGTTTTATGTCTATCATTCTAGGTTTTTCTTCATCAGTGTACTTATAAACTTGTAAATCTTTTTCTAACAGGTCGTAGAGTCTTATAATATGAGATAATTGTTTTGGGTCATAACCAAATTGTTTTATGTATTTAGCGCGGCTAGGATATAGCTTGGAGAAGGCATGGACCTTTTCCATCATCATTCCCTTTAGGGCTGATGGGTTTACTTTATAGTGTTGAAATAGGCTAAAGTCTCCTATTTGCCACTCTGAATTACAAACCTCTACCCATTGTGGGTTTCCTTTTGCCATAATTGCTGCAAAAGAATAGATGTTGTGACATGTTACCTCACCTTCTGAGAAAGTATATTTATAACTTTTTCCTGTGCGAATTTGTTGTAAAGTTGGTATGAATACTAGGTTAGCATCTATATCTGATTTTTCATCATCTAAATTGTAGTTTTGAGAACCTTTTAGACCTATAGCATATACTATAAGGCCTTGTGACTCAGCATGTTCTTTATACTTTTGTAAAGTGGACATGATTTCCATTGGGTGTCCTTTAGTCTGGGAATTGGTTTATGTATTGGTCTATTATGGTATGTTGGAAACGTTCTTCATCCATTGGTGCTGTCCAAATACTGTGGATGTAATTTATTGCCATAAGGAATTCTGCTTTATTGAATTCTTCATCTATCATATGTAGGGCAGCTCTTGCTAAGCTGTATGAACCAAGACCCATAGGTGCTGATATGGCATAGTCGAAGATTTGATTGATATTATTTAGTATTTTGTCTACACGTTTACGACGTTCGTTTGGTGTTTTGCTTGGTGTTTTAAGTATTGTCTTATCTTCTGTATCTCCATTTGCATAATCTGTTATGTAATCTGTAACAGAGAATAGAGCACCTTCTTTAGTGAAGAGTACTTCTGAATTAGAGTATGAATACATTGGCTGTGCTGGATTGAAACATGTTGGATCAGCTTTAACTAGGAGGTCAGCAGCTAAACGTTTTACTACATATCGATATAGGTCTGGATTTTCACCACTAAGCTCTATATTGATTGGTAGTAAGATACGAAATTTCATCTTATTGTCTTTGTTAGATGTAGTGGCTATTACATGTCTAAATTCAGATAAATATTCATGTATCATGCTTATTGGTACAGGTGATTCATCTACATCTATAGACACTAGTTTGGTAGCTGAGATGATATTTTTCTGGTTACGATTATTTTTGATGATTTCACCTTGTTTGTTCGGTGCATCTTTATATTTGAATACATTATAGATTGTATCTATATTCATTAGCTTAACTAAGAAATTAAATGATCTACCTTCACGAGCTAATTCAAAGCTGTCTAGATGATTACTACGTTCGTCTTTTGACATATTAGGTACTTTGGTATAGCTTATTGTGTAGCCTTCTTTTTCTTTGGTTTCTTCTACTATTTTGAATGGTGAGTATTGAAATACTTTTGCATCTTCATGGTAGGTTACTACACCTTTGTTACGGAGATGACTATTGAGCGGTTCTAAAACTTCACGAAAATCTAGTGATACTCTGGTTATAAAACCACGAGTTAGTGCTGTATCTAGTGCTATTTCATGAGAGTTACCATTTAGGAATTCATTTGCTAGTAGTATGAATGGTTTAGATGTTGTAAGTTTTACAAATTCAGATAAGTATTTTGAATTATATTCTGCAAAATAGATAGCTGATTGTAATATATTTATCTCTATTTCATTTGTACTGTGTATGAGGGCCCATACTGCTGCTATACGGCCTGTTTTAAATGCACGACCTGACATTTCTATTTGTTCTATCGATGAATCTTCCATTAGTTGAGCACGAGTTTGGCAGTAACCGAAGTAGTCTGAGTATAATTGTGCAGATTTATCGGTAAAAGATACGGATCTATTAGCTGTATTGGCTAACATACGGTTTATTGCCTCTGAGAGTTGTACATCTAATGTTGTAGTTGTTTCTGATAGAATTACTCTACGTTTAGATTGTATTTCACGATTTTCTATAACCGATGGGGATACTGCATTATTTTCAATAGCTTCGTCTCCTACTGGCATAGAATACCAACATCTACGTGCTAGCATTGTATGGAACATATTGGAGAGTAGCTCTTTAACTTTTGGATCTCCAAAGAGAACTTTTGGTGAAGTGTGGCCTAGGAAGTTTGGAAACATGCCATCTATGGCTGCTTCTTTGACTTCATCTGTTTTGAATTCCGGTGATGTAGATACACCCATATCATATAAGGTACCTAATAGCTTTAGAAGTTCTTGAATAGTTGATCCATTTTTTAGATCTAATCCAAATTCTCCCATGAAGATGCTGGGTACGCCAAGTGATTCTTTTTGGAATTTGTTAAGTAAGGATGCTACACCTCCACGAGTTGAGTCTCCTGACATTATAGTGTTGAGAGGATCTTTTATAAATGGGGCGTAGTCATCATATACTAAGGTTTCTATAGTTGCAGTTGGTTCTTCTTTGAGTTTTACTCTAAGGGCTTTTTCTTTAGCTTTACGTAGAAGTTCATCTTCTCTTGTGTCTTCGACTAGCTTGAGAGCTGTACGACAGGCTTTTAGAAGAGCATTGTAAGAACTGTCTTTACCTGAACCTGATGGTGAAATTAGGATACCGTAATAATTTGGTGTAAGCGCATCATCTGAGTATACTGGATCGTTTATTGCAGGGCGTAATTGACCTACTAGGTGAGTGAATACATAGTTTACTGTGGTTAGAGCTCCTATATTTGAGAATGCTGGTGATTTGGCTACAACTAATTTGATTGCATCTTTTACTAATGGTGGTAGTCTATGTATATCGAATACTTCTGTAAGATGAATATCTTTTTCTAGTATTGTTGCATATTCTGCTTCCAGATGATGTAAGTTATCTAAACGGGTTTGTTCTTTTTCTGTCATTTATACTTCCTCAAAATTTTCTTTGAAGTAGTCTTTAGCTACTAGCCACATATCATTGTGGTTGCTAGGATTTCTAGCTATCATATCACCAGATTTTGGAGATCCATTATCAATATCTGCTTTAGATATAGAAATATTGATACGGAGTAAATAATTTAATTCTTCATCAGAAGTAGGGAATCCAAATGATTTCCGTTCAGCCATTTCTACTATGTTCGTTCGTTGGTATTTTTTAAATTCCATGCTTGTTCCTTTAAAATTTGGATCTTATATCTTGGATTTGTGCTTCAGTAGCATTTATTGGTAACTCGTATAACTCGCTCCAATTTGGACCTATTTCCATTTCAGCTTTATTTTTTACAGTTTGATTTGTAAGGAAATCTTTAGACATTTCTTCTGTAAGTGTATTATTTAGCCATTGAATAGTTTCTGTATTGTCACGACAATTATAATAAATTGAATCATAAATTGTGGATACGCATTGTATATCTTGCGTTTTATCTGAAGCTATTATACGTTCATTTACACGAGCTAAGGCTAAAAGAGTTAGAACTGACCAGAATTGAATGGTTGCATTCTGGAGTGTACGGATATCTTTGGAAGCATTTTCAGTACGAAGGTATAAACCTAATCCAAGGTAAATTTTATTTTCTTTAGTTGCTGTTGGTAATATATAGTTTTTTGTATATTTTGCTATATCTGGGTACATATCGTTGTGATAAGCATTAAATATTTCTGTTGCTTCTTCTAATGAGCATCTGAGAGATGCTGCTATTTTGGGTGGGAATGCACCATAAGAAGCGCCGAACGTTATGCTTTTTGACTTTTGACGTAAAGTTTTTATCTCTTTATTACCTTGATCCATAGCTTTCTTTGCGGCTATTGCTAATTCTCGGTGTGGGAAGTCTCCTAGAATTTCTACAAAACGCTTTCTAAAGTATACAACGGCATGGAATAAGTGACCATCTAGTTCTTGGTCTACTTGAACTGTAATTTTATTTTTATCTTTTGATATGTTAGCAATTACACGATCTTCGAGGGCGTTGAAGTCTGCTGTTGCTACTATAAAGCCTTCTGGTGCTGTAAGACATTTTTTTAGTGGTTTTGCATATATTGAGCCACTTGAAGGCATATTAAGTAAGTTCTTGATATTCGACAGAGTGCGTTATTTCTCTGCCCGTTCGCTGATGAACTGCTGCATGTTACCATGCAGAATAGACTATATCAACATCCAATATGGATGATATCCGTTTCGAGCCACTTGGCCCTACTTCCATTTCAGGAATAGTCGTTACACATGTAATCAATAATATTTTTTGGTCTATCGGTTAATTGTAGTTCATCAATAATCCAATTTATATGTTCCGCAGCTTCTATTTCTGTGTTAAAGCGTTTTTGGAACATGTTTTTACCATTTACCCTAATCATTGCTGACCATTTGTTTCTTGCTTTATCGAAAGATACATTATGGTATTTTGAGTAAGTATTAGGTAAATGTTTTTTACCGAGAGAGTTCTTAGTTTCGTAAATTGCGTTGTATGTACCTGAGGCAATACTGTGTTGTTTATTAGCTGAACTTGTGACCCATTCTAGATTTAACTTTTGATTATTGTGTTTATCTTCATCTATATGGTTTACTTCTGGTAAATTATTTGGATTATTGATGTAAGTAATTGCTACTAACCTATGTATTAGGTGAGAAGTTCTTACTTTATTAACTGTGAATTTTATACACTCATAACCAGAGTTGTTTGTGTATGTTTTCATTATTTTGTTACGGTTATTACGGACTCTACCATTTGTTGAGATTTCATAAAGTTTCTCAAAATTAGGTACTGGAGTCCATATTTCATTATTGATATTTAGCACGGGGTTGTCCTTTATTTGTTGGCATGTTGAATTGTACAATAGTACTGCTTTGGTATGCCTTAAATAAATAGGGTTTTCTCCGTTTAGGATATTTTCGATACAAGATTACTCTTGTAAAGCCCTGTAACTTTTACACTACTAATACATTTTATCATTTGTGTATTCTCATCAAATGTATTTTGTTTGTGTTTTATGTTGTTAAGGATTTTGAGACGTTAAACGAAATGATTTAGCGCCGGCTAATTTTAAATTGCCATAGAGAGTGTCATTTATGCAGTAGCGATCGAAAGCAGCTATGAAGTTGTTTTTGATAATTGCAGAAAATGAATGATCTATGAAAGCTTGAGTTAAAGTTTTTACATCTTCGTCTGTAGTTTCTCGGTTAACTCGTTCTACTTGTTCACGGTTCCAAGATGGTGCTCCAGTATCTTTACTGAAGGCTTCACATTCAATGTTTAGCATACGAAATAACTCATTTTTTTGTTTAGATGAACCTGGATTAAAATCTCCTACTAAATCATATTGATTCAGATTTTTTATTGCAGATGTATATTTTATATTGTATAGATTAGTTTTATCTGTAGCTAATTTACGCATAGCATCTAAAGCTAATGTATCATCTTTTGTAATTGTTTTTTCTAAAATAGGAGTTATGTATTCATTTAAATCAGGGTATGCTTCCAGAAATGTTTTTACATCTTTTACAGACCATTTTGGTTTACCATTTGGAAGTTGTCCTAATGTATCTGGTACTTGATATTTTGTGATAACTGTATCTAACAATGTTTCCATATAGTAAGAACGATGTGCCATATCACTTGGATTAAACGGTTTTATATAGTATGTATAGGCTCGTTGCTTAGAAGTTAGATTGTCTATAGCTTCTATACGTTTTACTTTGTACATAGCTTTTAGGTATTGTCGAATTAATGGATTAAGATTAAGATTGTCTACTACTGTTTCTAGAACTTTATCAACGGTATCACGTAGATTATTTATTTCGTTGTAGTCTACTGTTATACCTTGTAAAGTAATATCAATAATATGTGGTAGAAGACCTTTAATTACATTTTCATAAAAGTATTGGGGAGTTTGTCTATTTTCTTGTTTGGTAGGATCGCCTACTGGTAGTAATTTAGTTATTTTAGACATGGATTTTCCTTATAGTGAAATTCATTCCATACAAACCAAGTAGCACAAGCGTCTATACCTGCATATCTAGCTAACTCAGGATTATATTTATGCTCTATTCCGAATAGGTCTGGTGATACTGCCCATTGTTTATAGACTTTGCTAGCTAGTTGCTTTAATCCTACTTTTGCTAGAGATGTATTTGCATGGTTTAGGTAAGTCCAAGCTAGTAGCATTGAATCTTCGATATTCTTTGGATATTGGTTAGTTAGGTATCTTATCCATTTAGCATCAAATTGCGCATTATGGATTATCATAGTTTTATTTGTGCCGATAAGAAATTCCATTACCATTTCTTGCATTTCTAGATCATCATTAATGATTACAAAAGCTTGTGTTTCATTTATGCCAAATGAGTACATTGTAATTTCTTCTTTAGAAGGATGTTCTAATCCTGTAGTTTCGCTATCGTAAGTAAAGATTGATGGAAGAGTTGTAAGCCATTGACGTGCTTCCTCTATATCTTTTGTTACTTTTACAGTTGGATTTATGATCGCTGCTCGTAGATCATATATTGTAAGTAGATTAATTGATGGAATAACTATTACTTGATATAAAGACTTATGTTTGATTGATGAGTATAAGTATTCTGGAATTATTATTGTAGATCCTGCTTTTACATTATCTATTTTTGAAGTAACTCCAATTATGTTTGCAAGTGACTCATTCCATCTTTGTTTATATACTACTAGTAATTGTCGAATTTCTTTAGTATACATATTTGTATTATCTAGGATAACTAGTGAACAATCTGAGGATGTTTTATATTTAATCAAAATTTTTCCTTTATTTACTAAACTCTTGGAGGTACTAAGTTTATTATCTTGTTATACTGCAAATTCCGTCATGGTGAATCCGCGCACATGCTTAGCGGCGTATTCCCACTGGGCTTTTCCCTGTGGATATATCTGGTTCATAAACCGTAAGGTGTTGAACCAGATTATGATACAGATATGTAACGGAGGCGAAACGCACTCGTATCTGCACCTACTGGTTTTGGTATTTAAACTAAAACAAGTTATATTTCTATAAAGATAATTTGACTTAGCACCTCCAAAAGCTTAATATGCTTTTGGTAAGCGTAAGTTAGCCCAATTTGTCAAACCGCCTAATGATGGTATATTTTTGCAATGACGGGCAGCTCGTATTTTGCGCTTTATTTTTCTTGTTGGTTGAATTGCAAATTCTCCTACACTGATTCCTAGAATTCTTCTAAATCCATAATGTGCATATGCTATACGAGTTTTATTTGTGTTTAATGAAAACCTATGACGGTGTAAGATTTCTTTAACTTTTTTCGCTAATACAAAAATTTGAAATTCTACATCATTTATGTCAGTTGATATTTGTATATCATCTGCATATATCGTAAAACTGTATGTGATATTTAACGATAAGAGATATGAATTAATTTCTTTTAAGGCCGGTATTATAGCAATATTAGCTAAAATAGGGCTTGTAGCAAATCCTTGCGCTGTATAGCCTTCTTGATGAAATACATATTCTGGTAGATTTATATTTAGGTGACTAAAATGCTCTTTTGTTACAGAATTGAAAAAATTTGATATATCCATCATTAACGTAGTGGAATATCCTATATGTAATATTGCAGCAGTAACTGCATTATGATTATTACGAAAACCATGAATTATATTATCTAGGTTTTCCGTCTTACTTATAGCATCTAATACTAAATTGAGCTCTGAGAGTAAGCTGTGTTGTGCTCTTAATAGAGCTGGACTTGGTGCTGATATTTTACGAAAACCATTTTTCTTCGGTATTTGAAAATCTCTATATGTCATTTGAATCCTTTATAGATTTCTTGCATTAATCAATTGTTTTCGTGCTCTACTAGCTGCAACATAATAGAGGCGAAGTTCTTCTTGTTCTTCTGATTTACGTTGAGCTTTTGGTATCATAGTGATATCACTGCAATCCATATCATCTGCAAAAGTTACTTTATCCCATTCTAAGCCTTTACTACTGTGTGCAGTTGTTAAGGTTAATTTGTGAGTTGTTTTACTTTTTTCATAATCAAGAGCTGTATCGTAGGCTGAGACAATCTTACGTCCGCCATGTGTTACTATAGTAGTTACGGCTGACTTTATCATAATGTCTTTTGAATATACGGCACCTATATAACCTAGAAGAGATGGATATTTTTTCTGTAAACGTTCACTTCCATAATAGTCTGTCATATCTTCTAAGAGGTGTTTATATCGTTTATCATAGATTGTAGCCCCTGGTCTTAGGGATATTAAAATTAGTAGGAGTGCAAATACTTCCTTAGCTGGTCTTGTTAGATTGAATGCTACTTTTGAATCCATTAGTTGAATCATTGTAGCTACTAATGTACCATTTGTTCTAGCTATGATTGCAGCTGTACGAATTTCAGTGTCAGGATCTGGTGTTCCACGAAAATGCATTTCTGGGTCTAAGTATTTGACTCCAAAGTGTTCGATTCTTTTTGCAATTTCTGGAGAACATCTAAATGATTGAGTTAAGGTACGATATACTCCATATGCGTTAAGTTCATTGAAACCATTTATTGTATGATTAAATGAATATATGTTTTGTTGAGGATCACCTACTAGTACTTTTTTCTTAGCTGGTAGTAATTTAAATATTTCTAAAGTTACTGGATTTAGATCACCTGCTTCGTCTAACATTAATAGTTCATACGGAAGTATGTGAGTAATTATTCCTGCTGCTAGTAGTATATGATAGTACTTTAGGTAAAAAGAGTGAGTTACTGGCATTTCTTTTCGAACCATTTTTAGTATGTACTTTTTTGCTAGTGTAGCTATTTCATCATCATAATCTTTATAAAATGTTGAAATTGATATAGCAGATGAAAGAAAAAATTCATCTACTGATTCAATAATTTCTAGTTTTGTCTCATAAGGAATACGTTCTTTAATAGATTTCCAAGTAAACCAATCAACTGTACGCTTACCTTTTGCTATTCCAGGTTTAGATAAGCCTTGGATTATAATTGGGGCATACGCTAATGAATGAGTTGTTTTACATTGTACATGTTTACCAAATTTAGATGCAGCTTCTGTTGCAATAGCTTTGTTGTATGCTAAATATAAACATTTACCACGAAATAGATTTGAAAGTTCTACTAGAGTTGCAGTTTTTCCAGCACCTGCAATAGCTGAAACTTTTAAAAGTTCGGTTTCTGGTTTTTGTATGATATCTAATATATCTGTTTGTTCGTCAGTTAATGTCATATTAAATATCATCCTCGTCTATAGTATCTTCAAATGCTGGAAATGTTTTAGTACATGATTTAAATTTTATATGTTGACCTAATAGGTGTCTAAGGTTAGGATATTTGATAAATGTTTCTACTAATTCTGCAATTAGGTGTGCTGTATTATTTAAAAAATTTGTTTTCATTTCTTGAGTTACTTCAAAACGAAGATCTGTTACAGTAGTTGGATAATCCTTTAAACGATTTGGTTGATTGGTTCTTGGATTAATTTTTTCACTATAACGATTAACTTGATTATGTGTTATGTATACTATACGAGCACTAGTTACATTTATACCTAGTTCTTGGTATACTGTAGCATAAGTCATCAATTGAGTACGATATTCACCTGAAATAGTTTTAGGAGCTGATAGCGAACCTGTAGTTTTATAGTCCACTACTTCGAAAGTACCATCATAAAGTTGTAGTAGGCAATCTACTGAACCACCAATATGAATTTTTGGCCTAAGTTCAGTAGTGATAAAATCTTCTACTGCCTCTACATTTTTTGTAGATAACCAATTTAGTAACGCTGTTCCCATAATTGGATATTGAGTACGAATATAAGCCGTATCTATATCAGGGTTATTTTCAAATTTACTGATATATCGTTCAATTTCATTTGTATCTACTTGACCATTAGTAGTAAAATCTTCTGAATAAAAATGTACACATGTTCCAAGAACAGATGCAGTGTTGCCAACAAAACCTTCTGCGTCACATAATTTTTCGTCAAACCAGTCTGCTGTTTTTGAAAAAATTTTAGCGAGTGAACTTGCTTGAAGTCGAATATGGCCTTCTGGCAATACTCCTTGATTTCCGTAGTTATAGTCTAATCTAGTAATTGTTTTCTGGGGCATGTGTTTTCCTTTTTTATGTTAGTTTATCTTTAGTAAGCCCCACTAAATGGAGCTTTAAAAAATAAATTTAGAGTTTTTGAGATTCAAGGTATTGAATGAAATATTTTAAGTAGTTAATATCATAATCAAGAGCTTTATACGTGATTGTAGATTGATTGAATTTCTTAGCAATTTTTAGCAATTTTCGTAATTCAATTAAATCTACTGATGTAAAAGTTATTGGTTTCAAAATAGGTTATCTCTAAACCAACGTTTGATTATATTTTTATTTAAATATAATGGGTCAATTATGGCATCATTACAAAATAGATACTTTGTTTCTAAATATGTTAGAGCTCGTTTTGTAGGAGCAAATTCTAGAATTTCTTTGGAAATAAGTTTATAATTTTTAACTTCTTCACTTGATGATTCATAAGTGCGCCAGTTACTTTCGTATATTCCACGATCATATGCTTCTCTTGTTCCTTTACATCCACGATTCTTAGCAGCTTGTTGATCTTTTTTAGAAACAATAATTTTACCTTGTTCATTACGTAAAATGTTGTGATAAACTCTTTCACAACCTTCTCGAACTTCCCCAGATTTTTTTGCTGGTTTTTCTAAAGTAGCATAAGCATCTTTTTTTCCGATATATTTATAACCATCATCAAAATGTAATTGGTAAATAAAGCCATATGCAGCTGGTGGAAGATGGGTAATAACAGTATCTTGATATACCCATTCCATTATATTCTTCCTGCTTCATCTTCAATAGCAGTCCACCATTTAACTAATAGTTCATTATCAGTATGTGAAATAAGGTGTTTGTCAATACCCCAAGATATTAAATCTGAACGTATTTGTTCTAAATTTATTTCATTTTCATCTTCTTCATCAAAAATAGTATACTTATCTAATAAACTTTCTAAATGATAGTTATTAGATTGAAAAGTATTTTTTGTAGGCGTCGATACAGAATAAGTATCTTTAACTTGTTGCCATAGCTTATTTTGCAATTCTACTATGATTGTAATAGATGGAATTTCTGAAATAGTGTTTATCGGTTTTAATGGATTTAGTGCTTTATAAAGTTCTTTGTAGTATTTAATACGTTCTACTTCAGATAAACTATTAAGCTCTATAAGTGAATATAGTTCTAGGTCATATTCAAAGCCCACATTTTCAGCAATTGTTTTCCATTCTTTAGAATTTCTATGTGGTATTACTGATGAATTTATAGAATTCCCTTGTCTATAATAAGATGATCCATAGTAGCTTGTAGTAGGCTGTGGTGTTATAACTCGTTTAGAAACATTGTCAGCTAAGATGTATTTTGTAGATGCATTATAATCTATATCTCGAAGAGCAGTAATTACTGTTTCGTGAATAGTATTGATTATGCTAGTGGCAGACGTTGGAATATTATTTTCTAAACTGTATGAATCTTTTTCTGGAGTGATTCCTAAAAATGCCTGTAGTTGATTTGGTTGAGATACTTTTTGGTATATAGATGTAAGACATAGACTTTTTGAGTATACAAGAGTAGTTTTTTTATGCATAAAGGCTTGTCTATATTCTGTATGACTTACAACTGTTCTACTTTTTTCATGTAATAGAATGGAACTAAATGATGGTTTGATTAGAAGGTCTTCATTTGTCAAAGGACCGAATGGGAAACATATACCTGGTGATTTTGTTGATGTACTTAGATCTGTACCTGAAAAGCTGTTTAGGTGCCCTGGATGTTTATGGATAGTCCCTAGGTTTACTCCATGCCATTTAAAATCAGTGTTATCAGGAAATAATTTTGCTAGTGATGTGATAAGGGTTTTTATTTTAAGAGTTTTTACAAGCTTATTTACTTGTACATTGTGAAGTGGTAAAAGTGCTTCAGAGACTTTATCTACATCTGTTAGTTCGAAGTCTACCGAACTACTAGATACCACTTGTTTATAGTTAAAATAAACTGTTGGTATAGCGATATCAATTATAGAGGTATCTGGTAAAGTGAATCTACCATTGAGAAACCAATAGTGAATTTGATATTCATTGTGACTAGTTAATGGACCTGAATTCTTTGTGATTTTTTGTATATCTTCTTGTAATAGACAGAGGATTCCTAAATTGTCATTCGTTGTTTGATTCTGGATTTTGAATGATTTCGGTATCGTCGGGTTTTGAGGGTCTGTCTTCAGTAATGTAGTTGGTTTCATCAATATCTCCTTGAATGATGTTTGCTGATCGATAAATTTTTAAGCTTTGAATTACAGCCATTTGTGCATAAACTAATGCACCTGGTGTTAAAATAACTTTATTATATGGTGATAGTAAATTTGCATGATTTAAAGTACGAAGACCTGTTAATGTTGAATTTGGTAAAGAACCTGTACATACAGATCTCCATTTTGTCGAAGCTGTTAACGTAGGTGGTAGACAATCACCGCTGATATTACATGAATGTTGTGGTGTGATATGAGCTCCTACTGTAGATCCATTTAGTTTAATGAAAGATGCACCATAATATGGCAATACAATGCCTTTTGTTAACATTTGATGAGCTGATAAGTAAAATTCAAAATCAGGATTTTCATTTTGATATTTACTTAAACGGTATTTTAATAATACATCATTAGAATTAGTAGATTCATCTATTTTTTCAAGTTTGATTTTTGTTTGTACTTGATGAGCAGAAACTTTTACTAAATTATTTAAAGTATTTTGGATATGAACTGGATCTGCCGTTGAAGAATAGTATTTTTGATGTATAGTTTCATATACTTCAATTGAATCATAAGCGTAAATCGCAATGCGATAATTTAAGTTATGAAGTTCTTTATACTTTTCAGTATCAGCCATAAGCATTGCAGTTATTGGATGTAATGGATTTAATAGTGTTTTACCATTAATTAGTATTACTCCATAAAGCATTGTTTTTAGCTTAGTTTGTAGTAAATGTATTTTTTGAATACATTGACTATAATTACCTGCATTGTCAATATTTACGATCGTTGAGGTAAGAGAATTTAAAAGTAATTCAGTCTCTTTGCATGTCGTATTGTCAGTTAAAGTTAGTTCATCATAACGAGTAAATGTTCCTGTTTTTAGTAAGTCATTTACTGCTTTACTATTGGGAAAACATTTTACTAAAGGAGCACCTTCAAACATAGCATCATTTGGGTTGCTTAACAATTTAGTTGTATCATAATTTTCTAAAAATTCTTTTTTGCTATTATCTAAAGATGTCTGAAGAGCTGTTTTATGAGATTGGAAGTACATAAGCTATCCTTGTAAGTTAGCAGCATCATGTTCATCTAACATGTTACCAGCAAAATTTAATTGAAATTGATAAGTTCTATCACATGGTTTTTTTGATATACCATCAAATTGAAATGACATTAATTCTTTATTTTTTTCCGTAGGATCAAAAGATGGATCAGCTAAAGTTTCCATGAAACTAATAGCCATTTGTAATTGGTTCATAAAGAAACTAGCTAATTGAATCATACCATATGATTCTACTTGTAATCCTGTATCTTGTGTAGGATTAAGATGCAGTGAACAGTCATTAGATCCATGAGTAGCTGATATAAAATTACCTATTTCTGATAATTGTTCACGAGTTTCTATGTTAGGTGCTCCATAAAATACATGGTTATAATTTGGGTTATGAGTAGTTTCATAAATTGTGAATCCATTGTCATCTTGTAAACGTTTACGAGAGACATAGTAACCTTTTTTTTCTTGTTCTAATTGATCATCAGTTAAAGGTTCGTACATTATTGTATGCTTTAAAAAATAGTGAGGTGTATTATAGCTTGATACGTTTGGTTGGTAAAATTTTCTAAAGGTATAAGGTTTTATTTTTGAAATTGCTTCTAAATCACCATTTAAAAGCACTAATTTTGAAGTATTATTTTTACTGATATGAGCACTTGGATTTTTTGGAAACCGGAGAAGATTTGATATTTCTAAAGAATCATCTTCATAAACTTCAACATATTTTAGTACACCTACCATATTTGTAAGATGGCATAATTCTTTAAGCCAATGAATAGTATTTACATTAGTTCCACCATATCCTATAAATGTTATATGCCAATTTTTTGCTTTGACTTTTTGTAGTATAGATTTAAGCTGTTTTTTATCATATCCTAAAAAACGTATCATTTGTTCAAACGGCATTTGTTTTACTCCAAACATTTCTGAAAACCATGGTGATAGAGTTACAGCTGTACTAGGAAAGTTTGCTGTTCTCTGCGCTTCTTTAACATTTAGTTTATTAGCTACTAATAATCTTGGAATGAATGAATCGAGTATGACATTTGATAATCCGTTAGTAGGTCTATCAAACATTGCATATCTAACACGAATTTGTGTTGTTAGATAATCTTTTATAAAATTAACACGTTTAGATCTTATAGAAGACCATTCTATTTTTGGTTTAGCAACTAATGGAGTATCTGTTGATGATGTAGTTACTGAATTTGAAGTATCTATTTTATGATATTCACCTTCTTGAATAGCAGTAGTTATTAGTATATAAGGTCTATTTTCTACTGTAACTATTGCAGTTGGTACAGAATAATTTAATTGAGTATGTCTAGAAAAGTTATAAGCACCATTTTCTATAATAGTAGTTTGTAAATTTGGAGACATGTTATCTAGCATACTTTTAGGTAAATCTACTTCTAAAATGAAATAATGAAAAGTTGGAATTTCTTCTCTTAAATTTTGTGCCATTTTTTGTCCTTTTGATTAAATTGTGGGAGATAGAGAGGAAAAATCCTCTCTAGTAGTTACAATGTTGAACCTGATTTAGCACTTGCTTTAAGTGATGAACCTGAACTTGTTGTAACTGATGAGTTTGATGATGAATCTTTACCTGCAATATCTGCGGCAATTTGTTCTGCTAAAGTCATAAGTTATCCTTCAACTGAAATAGTTGGTGCTTTAAATAGCATACTAGCTACATTTGTATCTACGCCTAAGCTTGATACAACATATTTAACCATACGTTGATTTGCAGCAAGTGTTACATAATCAAGTGCAGCATGATTTATACGGTATTTTGTTAATCCAAAACCACCAGTTTTGATAGCATGAACAAGTGCATAAGTTGCAAGTGTAATTGCTAACTCTTTTTGTTTTTTGCTAATTGTTAATTTTTGAAACCAGTTAAGACGTGTTAATACCAATCTATCTGCGATAGTTTCGATATTGTCTAATAAGATTTCTCCAGAAACTAATTTAGCACTTAGTTCTGTTTCAGAGACTACTGCTTTTGCAGCGTTGTTAATTTCTTGGTTCATTTGAACTCCTTGGTTTGTTGTTTTAGCGATATACGCTTCTATTGCCTCAGTGGCTACAGCGGTTGCATAAAGTTTTGCATCTTCTTCGGTTAATACTAATTCGTTTTCACCAAATTCATCTGCAGGGGCACTACATAAATCTGCCATTAGATATCCTTTATCTTCTCGTACGAAGAGATTTAATTTGTTGGGTGTTACACTGAATTTCTTATCAGATACCAACTTAACCCCTTTATTATCACATTCGTACCAATCATGGTAGTCTCTTTTAAAAATGTTTGCTAATTTTTGGTATGAAGGAAGAATAATCCATTCTTTTAATATATCATATCTAACAGCGTAGGTTAGTTTTGGATGTCTGAAATATTTTTTACTAAGTAATTCTGCTTCATATTGGTTAGTAGGAATTGGTAGTTTCATTTTATTTTATTTGTTATAAGATATGATATTCCTGCAATTAAAGCAGCAGTACCTACATGTCTAACCATTGGAGAAAGTGGTAAATTTTTAGCTGTTTTACGAATTGCCTTATTTGCAACTGTTCTAGTAGCTTGTTTTGTTAATTGAGTAGTTAAATTCATATTTTTTCCTTAGAATTAAATATCAAAATCAAAAGCAGCTATGCGTTAATTTGACGAATACGCTCTTGACAGATATGAATTATTTTTTCATAATCTAATTTACGAGAATCACCTTGTTTAGTTCTAAGAACTCGTTTTACTATATCAGCATCCCAAGGGTTGAGATCATAGTCTAGCCATATTGACCAAGGTTGAATGATATGTTGGGCATAATTAGATGTGCCTACATTTGTTTTCCTAATTGACTTTTCGTTTCGGCGATGCAGTAGACCTAGCTGTTCTAGTTTTTTTAGGTTTCTCATGTTATATTTACTTTTCATTTATGATCCCTTCAATTATAGTTGTAGCTAATTCTTTTTCTGATTCTCTTATACTTGAAACTATACCATAAATCCATGCTAATTTATCTTCAGGGTAGTCTGGATTTTGTATATTTAAAGCTACTATTTTAGCTATGGACAATTGTTTCTTAGTTTCTGTAACTATGTAATCTTCCATGTTAAGTTGGGATGTAGCAGGAACTTTATACTCATAATATTTATGTGGAGAATTTTGGAATTCTACACGAATTATATTATAAGGGTTATTTGATGTGTAAGTAGCATATGTAGGAGATGCTACTAATAAATTGTTATTTTTGTCACATTCGTATAAATCTAAAACTTCATGCACTGTAGCACCTATAGATGAACCTTTATCGTATTGCCAACATTTATTTGCTTTATTATATTTTATATAGTAGTCAGTCCAATGAGATCGCATGTAAAATTTTGATTTATCGCATTCTGATAATTGCATATTAATCTCCTGTAAGGCGTTTCATAGCTTGAGCTAGCCAGCGAATTTCTGTTTGTGCATGTGGGTCATCCCTTAAATTGTAATAATTTCGAAGTTGAGATGGCATAAATGCAGACCATATTGTTGTGTACATAGATTGAGGTAAAATTCTTCTTGCTTCTTGAGGTTTAACACCTTGTTTTAAAGCTGTAAAATAATGATCTACCATTAGTTGAGTTAGATCTCTAGTGCTAAATTGTTCGTCAATTATATCATCAGGCACGTCGATATATTTATTTAAAGACCCCACATTATCTAAATTTTTTGAGTAATAAAATTCAAATTCAGTTTTTTTACCTGATACATATCTACGAGAAAGTTCTTGTAAACTTACTCTATGACGATTATGTTGTTTTGATGTAGCTATATCTATTTTAGATAAAAATGTATGTTGATATTTAGCTATAATTTTACATTCTTCTTCTGTATTATATACTTGTAGAATGTTAGGATTTTTTCCGTATGCTTCATAATCATAATACAGTGTTCTATAGTTTGTAAGTAGATAATCTATATTATTTTCTGATACAACTTCACTATATTTTAATAATGAGGGTGTTTGTGCATAAGTTATGGTATATAAATCTAACAATGCATCTATTTTAGATAATGGTATTAGAACAGGAACAAATTCAAATGAACTACTAGGTAAGCCTTTAGATTCTCCTGCTAAACGATTGTATAGGGATTCTTTACCTATTACGTTTGGGTTATCATAGCATACTGATGCTACAGTTGTAATAGCTTCAATACGAGATGTATCATTTATATTTGCACGACTAAAGTCCCAAAGTTCTACTTTAGCTATGTTATCTTTAAAGATATTTTCTTCAGTGGCTATTTTGGTGATGTACATATAGTATCCTTTAAAATAATTTAATGTTTAAGACGAAGATCGTTTTAATTCAATAAATGATGAAGATGATTTAGCATGTGTTGCATTTAAGATTGAATAAACTACTGAAGTAGATACACTATAAAAATCTGCAACTTGCTGAATGTCAAAAAATTTTTTCGTACTTAAATTTTCGATTTCTTTAACTTCTTGAGCATTTAAATGAACATGAGTTTTAGCATGTGGACCAGTATGTAAACCAGTTTGAGAATTTGTATTACTTGTAGTAGATACTTTAGAAGTTGGTGTTACAGATGGGTAAACAATATTATTTAATACTTGTGCAAGTTGTGATGTACGATGTATTGGATTTTCAACTGAATGAGGAAAAGCAACTGGAATAAGAGTAGCTAATTTATCTAAAGCAATAGATACTTTATGACCAGTAGCTTGGTTAATTAGCTCTATAGCAGTACAAGTGTAAATTTGAGGTTTTTTAGTAGATAGAATAGGATTTCCAGAAAGAATCCAATTATTAAGTTGTTCTTGTGTATACATTATGTTTCCTTGGTTTTAAATTTAGTGTATTTGAGAATACAATTGTCTTTACTGTATTAGGAGAATTTAAAGAAAGTTTAGATTTCTTTTACTTATGCTCACAAAAATACTAAAGAAAGTTATTTACAGTATTTTATAACACGTTTTTCGTAAGATTTTACTGTAGCTTTTGCATATTTATCATTACGCATAGTATATTTGTAAGTAGATAGTTTATCTTTAAATACTTTACAAAGAAGCTTATCCTCTTTAACTTTATTGTCCTTAGCAAATAAATTAGTTGTAATTGTTAATGTTAACAATAGTAGTATTAACTGTTTCATATTTTTTCCTTTGAATTTTAGTGGAGGAGATATTGAGATTTAAACTCAAGGTAGAATTAACTGCGCTTCCTTAGCAAAGAAGTGTAATAAACCACTCTACCATATCCTCATTTATTATCATATCGATTGATGTGTAGTAATATTAGAGTGCCAAGAAGGAATTAAACCTTCATCTCTCAATTAAGCGTTAAGAGCTTTTCTTAAGTTATTGGCACATATCTCCTAGTTTATTAGACTAGGCTAGTAACGTAGTTGTTCAACAATTATCTCGTACTATCGGATTTAATAGAGTAGTTTCTATCTCTGAACTACTAAAGCACTCATATTTTCACCTACATATGAGAATGGGGTAATTCTTTACTTAGTATTACCAGTTCTATAGTGGAGTTAATAAGACTCCAATAAGTATAACATTACTTGAGCACAGGTAAATGGACCGGTATATCCTGCTCGTTAAACCGCTATCT